>ERZ1034992.1338-NODE-1338-length-11191-cov-5.032956_pt1 | contig 11191 bp, 6 predicted proteins | sample MGYA00520695_ERZ1034992 | MGnify/ENA primary metagenome ERZ1034992 (study PRJEB33766, sample SAMN09781778) | gut metagenome | biome: gut microbiome | host: Homo sapiens | place: Madagascar | study: EMG produced TPA metagenomics assembly of the PRJNA485056 data...
CAGTCTGTCGGTCAACGGAACCATCACCGGGAACACGGCGAATGACGGCGGCGCGCTCTATATGGCGGGCGGCAGTCTGTCGGTCAACGGAACCATCACCGGGAACACGGCGAATGACGGCGGCGCGATTTATATGACGGGCGGCATTCTGTCGGTCGACGGAACCATCACCGGGAACACGGCGAATGACGGCGGCGCGATTTATATGACGGGCGGCGATCTGTCGGTCGGCGGCAGCATCACCAACAACACGGCGTCAAGCGGTGCGGTGGTCCATCTGGCGGACGGCAATGCGACGATTGGCAGTCTGGATTCGCATGTCGCGATTTTGGGCAACAGCGGTTCGCTGGTGTACCAGACCGGGGGCGATCTCCAGCTCATCAATGCGCAGATCCGCAAAAACGGAACAGCCGCCGACAGCGGCATGTCCCTGTTCGATATTTCGGGCGGAACCCTGTCCGTTTTGAACAGCACGGTCACTGAAAACTTCGGAGACAGCCTGAATGTGCTGAAGATGTCCGGCAGTGCGACGGTGAACCTCGGCGATGCGACCCTTGCATTCAACGGAAACGGGAAAAATGCCGCGATGCAGCTGACCGGGGGAACGCTGAACGTGGTCAATTCGATAGTCGATCATACCGGCGGCCTGTCCGCTGTCACGTTGAATCAGGTCGCCAGCCTGCTGAATGAAGATGTGAATCAGATTTTCGCAATGGATGAATACGGCACGCCACGCGACGGCAAGAACGGGACGCTGAAAATCAGTTTTTCCGGACTGGCCGGCAAAGGCGGAGTGATGACCGGATTTGCCCGTACCGTCAGCGGAACACAGCTGTTCTATCAGACGGCGTCGGGCGGCTCCTGGTATGATGTTTCCGGCAATGAAATTTCGGGAACGGTAACGGTGATCGACCGCGGCCAGAATGATGTGGTCCGCGATTACAACGGCTACGGACAGCTGAGCATCGGGGCGTTCTCGCTCGGCAGCATGAACAATCAGTCTCTTGTGGTCACGATCTCCGGAGACAAGATGGATGAATACGACGGTGAAACGAGTCTCCGCGAGGCTCTGGAATATGCCGATTATCTTTACAGCACCACCGGAGTGGTTCAGACGGTCACGTTCAAGCCGGGCCTCGGCTACGTGGAAGCCGATCAGACGTTCACGGTCAGCAGTTCCGTGAATATCAGCGGAAGCGTTACCGTGCAGCCGGGCGCCGGGTTCGCCGGAAGCAGCATTTTCACCGTGAAGGGTGATTCGACGCTTACCGTGAACGGTCTGACGGTGGACGGCGACGGCAAAGCCCGCGGTTTCGAGGTCATCAATTCCAATTTGAACCTGAACGGAACTGTGGTTCGCGACGGCATTGCCGGGCAGGGCGGCGGCGTTTACGCCACGAATTCGAACATTACCGTGAACGGCGGAGCATTCAGCGGCAATACCGCCGCGGCGGAAGGCGGCGCGGTTTATTTGAATGGCGGAGCGTTGAATGCGTCCGGAACTTCCTTCGACAGCAACAGCGCGGTTGACGGAGCGGCGATATATTCGCTGGGCGGATTGGTCGGCCTTTCCAATGTCGGCGTCAGCGGCAATCAGGCGTCGGCAGGAGCGGTAATTACCGCCGCCGGAACCGGAGTTTACATGAATGAAAGCACGTTCATCGGCAACAAAGCCGGCAAAAATCTGGTAGACGCCGGCGGGAAAATCACGGCGTTGACGGTTACGACAGCGGACAACACGACCGGTTCTTCCCTGTTCAAAGGGACGGCGGCGGACATTGTGAACTCCTCCATCACGGGGACCGCCGGAGACGGTTCGGCGCTGGTGTCGGTGCCGGGGCTGGCGCAGGTCGCCAACTCGGTGATCGTCGGCGACGGCATGGCGGACAGCGTTTCCGCGGGCGAAGTCTATGCGGCTTACTCCATCTTCGGGAATCAGCCGGGCAATATGAGCGTGAACGACGGCAATGTGTTCGGACAGACCCGCGGCAGCGTGTTCAACGGTCTGGTCAACGGTAAACTGACTACGGCGAAAAATTCTCCGGCGTCAACCGGCGTCTGGACCACGTACGATGCGGCGAGCGGCGAAATCAACTACACGACCCGTCCGGACAGTGTCTGGACCGAAGGTTACAATCCGAACCGTATGACCTGGAACTACCTCGGACCGGGCAATCGTCCGGGCAGATACATTGCCTCCAATCTGGTGGGCAGTGCGGACATGTCGCCGAGCATCGGCGCATTCTGGGGCAACAGCGTCAAACCGGATTTCGGACCGGGCGTGAATGCCGGCATGGTGGATCCGTCTTACAGCGGTCTGTTCTCGACCGACTGGAGCAGTTATGTTCTGTCGAACGGAATCCTGATTGATCCCGGGTTCTACCTGACTTTCGCCACGGATTCGGAACTGGGCTGGTATGACGATCTTTACCAGCAGCTGTTCGGACGGCGTTACACGGATCTGGACAGCTTCTCGGTGATCACGGGCCGCGGCGACGTGGGTCAGACGCCGAGCGGCGAAAATGACATTGACCTGAGTGTCAAGGGCATGGTGGAAGACGACTTCTCCGAGTTCATCGAAGCGCCGTATCACGCGGAAGACGGAGTTCCGCTGACGGAAGAGGAACTGAATCAGATCCGCAATGCGGCGGTTACGGGCGAACGTCCGGAAGACAGCCTGAATCTGTCGGAAACGGTTCATCAGAAAGTTGCCAGCGCGCTGCGCAGTGCGGATCTGTTCAAGGACAGCTTCGACAAGGCTCTGGACACTCTGCTGGGACTGGATGCGTAACAATGGAAAGGAATGGAACGAAGACAATGATGAAATATGCAAAAACGGAGGTTCGAATGAAGTCCAAGGCTTCGTTGTTTCTGGTATTCGGCACGGCCGCGGCGATGCTGCTGGTGAACGGCTGCAAAACCGAGGAAGATTACAAGCAGGAACGTATCCAGAAAGCAGCGGAGCAGTTTGATGCGGCGCGGAAACGCGATCTTGCATCGGACAGAATGCTGACGCTGCATGACTGCATCGGTCTGGCAATGAAAAACAATCTGGATGTGAAAGTCCAGAACATGGAACGCGATGCCGCGAAGAATGTCATGTGGGCGGAGATTCTGGGAATGCTTCCCGATCTGAGCGTTACGGACAACTTCACCACGCGCAGCAATCAGCCGGGTTCCCGCAGCAAGTCGATCGAATCCGACGGCGAAAGCTATGGTTACAGCACCAGCCAGGACCGCAACATCAACAATCTGAGCGTAGACATGGCGTTCAGCCTGCTGGATTTCGGTCTGGCGTTCTTCAACTCACAGCAGAGTCATGACCGCGTTCTGCTGAAACAGCGTCAGATTCAGCGTATGCGTCAGAATCTGACCATGGATGTGGTCCGCGCATATTTCAAAGTGGCTGCAGCCCAGCGTGCTGTCGATATCACCGGCAATCTGCTGAAACAGTGCAAAGACCGCACCGCGCTGATCGACACTCTGCTGAAACAGAAGAAAATCACGCCGTTCCGCGCGTTTGAGGAAAACAACCGTTTCCTGACGATGGAAAAGCGTCTCACCAACTACACCCGCACGTATGAAAACGCCTGTGTTGAACTTCGTGCTCTGCTGGGCGTGTATCCTTCGGTGAATATCATTGTGGATGACAGCGTGCTGGACAAGATGCCGTCGTTTGATCTGCCGGAGATTGAGTTGCTGGAACAGATGGCGATTCTGAAACGTCCGGAACTGTATGAAATTGACATCCAGCGTCATATCAACATTCTGGAATGCCGCAAAACCATTCTGATGATGCTGCCGAACGTGCAGCTGTACATGGATTTTGTGAACAACAACAATTCTTTCCTGTATCATCAGACCTGGTGGGAAATGGCTGTCCGCGCCGCCTACAATGCGTTGAAGACACCGCAGCATCTGGCGCGTTACATGGCGTACAGCGATCAGGCGGACATTGAAAAACTGCGTTCGTTCGCTCAGGCGATTACCGTCATGTCGCAGGTCCGGATTGCGAAAGCGGACATTGCGTCCAGCTTGGAACGTTACGAAATCAACCGCAAGGAACACCGCAATTACAGCGAGCACCTCAAAAAAGCGGAATCCATCAAACGCGTTCAGGGGTCGCTCTCCCAGCTGGAACTGGATCATCTGCGTCTGACGACTGCTGAAACGGAAATTGAACGTCTGCTGGCTCTCGGTTCCTGCTACATTGCACATTACCGTCTGCTGAACGCCATCGGCGTGGACAATCTGGATCCGGCGACGCAGACCGCCTTGAAGGCGGAACTGGAACAGGGCAGGAAGCGCGCGGAAGCGGAACTGGCGCTGGCCCGTGCCGAATATGTCAAACAGATGGAAGATGCGGAAAACGCCCGTATCGCCCGCATTCTGTTTGAAGACGGCCTCAAATATTATGACCAGAAAAATCCGCGTGCCGCGAGCGAATATTTCAAACGTTCCGCGGAAAAAGGCAGCGCGACGGCGATGTTCTGTCTGGGCAAACTTTACTGGACCGGCAAAGGTGTTGAACAGAATCGTCAGACTGCGTTCAATTACTTCAAGAAAGCCGCGGACGCCGGCAATCCCGAAGCAATGTCCACGGTCGGCTGGCTGTATTACACCGGAGATGTGGTTCGCCAGAGCTATTCTTCCGCGGCGGAATATTATCTGAAAGCGGCGGAGAACGGCCGCGACAGGGCGTATTACTGGCTGGGCGAGATTTCCTGCAAACAGGGAAAATATGACCAGGGCATGGCTTATTTCAAGAAAGCCGCCCGTGCGGAAGAAGCGGATGCCACCGCAATGGTTCGGATCGGGAATCTGTATTTCGAAGGAAATTGCTCGGAAGGCAAAAACTTTGCCAAGGCCAGAGAATGGTTCAAACGCGCACAGAGCAAAGGCGATGCGTCTGCGAAAGAATGCCTCGCTATGCTGGATGTGGCGGAAGGCAAATAACATTTCCGTTTGAAACAGCGGATCTTCCGGGATCCGCCGCAAAAAATCCCCTGCGGTTCTTCTGTTGTGGAAGAAACCGGCAGGGGATTTTTCTGTTTAAGATTTCAGCAGTTCAGATTCATTTACAGAGCGGAACGAGGTCGATGACGTCCACCCATTCGATGTCGGGATCATTGCTGATTTTCCGAATCATGGCGTCAAAGCGATCCCAGAGAGTGTCATACTCCATCATTTCGTAGCTGTGACCCCAGAAATAAAATGCGCCGCCGTTCTTTTTGGCATTGTCGTAACGCTGCCAGAAATCCCATGCCATGAAATGACAGCTGCTGTTCAACGCAATCGGATCGGCGCAGGCGGTTACATTTTCCGTGTTTTCGGTGGTTCTGCCATAGCGGAAACCGGCGTCCTTGAGCATCTGCTCAGTTTTCGGCGTGTGTACGCCGCAGGGATAGGCAAAGCCGGGGCATTCCCGCTGAAAAGTGTCTTCCAGAAATTTTTTCGCATCCACAGCCGCTTTCAGAAAAACCTCATCGGAAACGCGTCCGACTGTTTCATGCTGCCAGCAGTGCGAAGCAACTTTGAAATCGCCGTAAACGCGAACCAGATCTTTCCGTCCGACTTTACCGCCTCTGAAACCATGAAAATTCCAGTCACAGAAATCGGTCGGTGATACCCAGTAAGGCATTTGAGTTTCCTCATCCATATTGCCCGGACACAGATTGAAGGTGGCTTTGGCGTTGTGTTTCCGCAGGATTTCGATGAGGCGAATATCGGTTGCGACGCCGTCATCCCAGCATTGAGCGACTTTCATTTTCATGAGAATACGAATTCCTTTTTTTGCAGTTACTTATGGATATTCCGGTGTGTTTTTTCCGTTGGCTGAAAAAACGGCAGCCAGCCAGCCTGATACAGCTGAAAAGCAAACCGGGAACTTTTGAGATAACGGAGCAGGGCGGTTTCAGCGGGAGTTGGATTTTTCGGCGAAATCAGGTAACAAGTGGTCAGCAGCGGATAACTTCCGGCGCGAAAATTGTCCAAGGTCGGCGGAATATTGCTGATGGCGAGCAACGGGACACGGTCTTCGTCGTAGCGGGTAATGTCAAAACAAGCCATGCCTTGCGGATCCGTGCAGAGCAGGGAAAAACTTTTGGAGTCGCTGTCCGTCAGCAGTTTCAGCGGCTGATTGTATTTCGGCTGCCGGATTTTCTTCTCCTGTTTTTCCGGCTGATTGCCCAGCGGCGGCAGGTCGTAAATGGTTTTAGGCATATCCCTGCGGCGGGGATGCGCAGTTGTCATGACCGCGCGGGGCAGTTCTGTTCCGGCTTTCAAATACAGATGAATCCGTGCGAGCGGTCCGCCGAGTGATCTCCAGGAACCAGTATTCTGTTCCAGAATGGCGCGCGCATCTTCCAGAGAAATATTGCGGAGCCGGTTGGCGGGATGCACTGCCAGAATCGGAGCTTTGAAAGCGAATTTTTCTACCTTCACGGCGGCGTTCGGAACCGGCGGAACGGTGGTAAGCACCAGCCGGATGGAACCGCTCTGAATCTGCTGCCGGAGCTGTTCGGGAGCGGATTTGGTTACGGCAAACAGTGTGCCGTCCGGAACGCGGTATTCCCGGAAAAACGAACCGAATTCTCCGGAATGAAACAATGCGGCGCGTTCCGGTTCCTGGGCATTTGCAGTTATGATAAAAAACAATATCAATCCCCAATACAAATATGCGTATCTCATAGATTTTCTCCATCTGAGCCCGATTTCGTTTGCGCTGTTTTACTGTTATGCGCCAGATGATATAAATATACTCCTGAAAAAGATATTTTCAATATTGAAATTTCCTGTATATGCAATTATATTACTTATTGCTGTTTTTCATAAATCAAAAGAGAGGTTATGAAACTAATGAATCCGGAATTTTCTTATTTGTCGGAGGTCAGCGCGGAAAAGGGGAACCTCATCAAGGGGCTTCAGCTGGTTCAGGAACGCGAAGGCTATGTGTCCGATGAAGCAATCCATGCGGTTGCACAGCATTTTTCGCTGGCGGATGCCGAAGTGGAAGGTGTGTTGACTTTCTATGCTCAATTCAAACGTACAAAACCCGGCAAATATCAGATCAGTGCCTGTGACGGAACAGCCTGTCATATCAAGGGATCCCCGCTGATTCAGCAGTGGCTCAGTGATGCCCTGGGAATCGGCGACGGTGAAACGACACCGGACGGAATGTTTTCCATTTCGACGGTGGCGTGTCTGGGCTGCTGCAGTCTGGCGCCTGTGATGGCGGTCAACGGCCGCGTTTATGGAAAGCTCGACCGCAAAGGTCTGCTCAAAATCATCAATGATTACAGAAAGCAAGGGTGATCTGTCATGGCAGAAATCAAAAGAATCAAAGTCGGAACTGCGTCGTGCGGTCTGGCTGCCGGAGCCGGAGCTGTCCTCAGTGCGTTTCAGCGTCTGGCTGGAGATATTCCCGTGGTGGAAGTCGGCTGTATCGGACATTGCTACTGCGAACCGATTGTGGAAGCGGAACTGAAAGACGGTTCCAGCATTTTCTATTCTTCGGTCAAAGCCGATGATGCATCCGTCAATGCCATTCTGAACCTGACCGAAGAAGGCCGGTTCACCATTCCCGCGGAGCGCGCAGCCATTGAAAAACTGTATGTGACGCGTCTTGCCGGACGGATCAATCCCAAGGATATTGAAGAATACAAGGCGAATGGCGGTTTTGAATCGCTGAAGAAAGCCTGTGAACATACCCCGGCGGAAGTTGTGGAAATGGTGAAGAAGTCCGGGTTGCGCGGACGCGGCGGTGCGGGATTTTCCACTGGTATGAAGTGGGGATTCCTGGCTGCCAAGCAGGCTCCGGAAAAAATTCAGATCTGCAACGCCGATGAAGGCGACCCCGGAGCGTTCATGGACCGTTCCATGATGGAATCCGTGCCGTTCCAGGTGCTGGAAGGTATGCTGATCGGAGCTTATGCCACCGGTGCGACCAAAATTTTCATTTACTGCCGTGCGGAATATCCGCTGGCGATCAAGCATCTTTCGATTGCCATTGACGCCATCAGGAAGGCGGGACTCAATCAGCTGCCCGGGCGCGACAAGCCGCTGGACATCATGATCAAGGAAGGCGCAGGTGCGTTTGTCTGCGGTGAGGAAACCGCCATGATCGCTTCGCTCGAAGGCAAACGCGGACAGCCCCGTTTCCGTCCGCCGTTCCCGACCGACAGCGGCTGGAACACCTATCCGACGGCGATCAACAACGTTGAAACGTTCGCCAACATTCCGCTGGTCATCGCCGACCCGGATGCGTTTGCCGCCATGGGAACGCCCAAAAGCACCGGCACGAAAATCTTTGCTCTGGCGGGGGACCTCAAGAACCCCGGTCTGGCGGAAGTCCCGATGGGGGTTACGCTGGGCGATATCGTTTATAAAATCGGCGGAGCCGCGCCCGGTTCCGTCAAGGCAGTGCAGACCGGCGGACCTTCCGGCGGCTGCATTCCCGCGGACAAGTTCAACGTCAAAGTGGATTACGATTCACTGAAAGAGCTGGGAGCCATCATGGGTTCGGGCGGTCTGATCGTGATCGGCAACAACCGCTGCATGGTGGAAACGGCACGTTACTTCCTGGATTTCACGCACCGTGAATCCTGCGGCAAATGCACCTTCTGCCGTGTCGGAACCATGCGCATGTTCGAAACCCTTGAACGCATTGTTGCCGGCAAGGGACAGGAATCCGACATTGATTTTCTGGAAGATCTCGGCGGCAAAATCCGGAAAGGTTCGCTCTGTGCCCTCGGACAGACGGCGCCCGGACCCGCACTTTCGACGATCCGTTATTTCCGCAACGAATACGAGGCTCACGTGCGTGACGGTTACTGCCCGGCGCATCAGTGCAATGCCCTGTCCGATGTTGCGCTCGACAATTCCAAGTGCGTCAAGTGCAAGCTTTGCGTCAAGAATTGTCCGGTCGGAGCCATTTCCGGCGAAACGTTCCAGGTGGACAACGCCAAATGCACGAAGTGCAATACCTGTATTGAAATCTGTCCGAAGAAGGCGATCTCGCGCGTGAAAAAAGGTGACGGATTCAATTCTTCCACCGCCAAACAATAATATGGAGCTATGTAGAAATGTCTGAGATCAAATTCATATTGGACGGAAAAACCGTCACCGCCGCACCCGGCGAGACCATCATGCAGGCTGCCAGAAAAGTCGGCGTGGAAATTCCGGCTCTGTGCAGCAACGGAAAAGTTTCCCGCACCACATCCTGTTTTGTCTGTGTGGTGAAAGACAAGAAAACCGGCCGTTTTCTGCCGTCCTGCTCGGCTTGTCCGTCGGAAGGACAGGAAATTGAAAGCGATACTGCAGAAGTTGCGGATATGCGGCGCACTGCGCTGGGACTGCTTCTTTCCGAGCATACCGGCGACTGCGAAGCTCCCTGCACGCTGGCGTGTCCCGCCCATGCTTCGGTTGAGGAATATGTCCGTGCCGGACGCAAAGGCGATTTTCTGGAATCTCTCCAGATCATCAAGAAACGGATTCCGCTGCCGATGTCCATCGGTCGGGTTTGTCCGCGGTTCTGCGAAAAAGACTGCCGCCGTCATGTTACCGGCAAAGCGGTTTCGATCAACGATTTCAAACGGCTGGCAGCGGATCTGTATTTTGACAAATACATGGAAGAACTGCCCGCGCTGAACGGCAAAAAAGTGGCAGTGGTCGGCGCCGGCCCCGCGGGGCTTTCCGCCGCATATTATCTGCGTCTTCAGGGATATGCCCCGACGCTGTTTGAACGCGAACCCAAAGCGGGCGGTATGCTCCGTTACGGGATTCCGCAGTTCCGTCTGCCGAAAGAGTATGTGGACCGTGAAATTGCTCATTTCGTGAAAATGGGAATTGAGTTCAGATACAATCAGGAACTGGGAAAAGATTTCACCATGGAGCAGCTCACGGCGGAGTATGACAGCGTGATTGTCTGCGCCGGTTCCTGGAGCCCGAGTTCCATGCGGATTGAAGGCGAAGAGTTCGCCGAACAGGGGATCCGCTGGCTGGAAAAACTGGCGAAGGCGGATTACAAAGCCGCCAATCCGGGACGCACCGTGGTGGTTGGTGGCGGCAATACCGCGATCGACTGCTCCCGCGATGCGCTGCGTCTCGGCGGCGATGTTACCATTCTGTACCGCCGCACGCAGAAGGAAATGCCGGCGGAAGAACTGGAAATCGCCGAAGCGATGGAAGAAGGCGTCAAGTTCATGTTCCTGACCGCGCCGCTTTCGCTGAAAAAGAATGACAAAGGTTCTCTGACGCTCTCCTGCCAGAAAATGCAGCTGGGCGAGCCGGATGCTTCCGGACGCCGTTCGCCGGTGCCGGTGCCGGGCTCCGATTTCGATATGGAAGTCGATACGGTCATTGCGGCAATCGGACAGCGCACGTCTCCGCTGGCAGGTGTTCCCGCCGACAAACGCGGCAATGTCGCCGCTTCGAAAGAGGAATTGCGTGTGGCGGATAAAGTCTTCGCCGCCGGCGACTGCGTGAGCGGTCCTGCGACGGTGGTCGAAGCGGTCGCCGCCGGACACAAAGCCGCTGACGCCGCCATGGATGCCATGGAAGGCCGTCCGCATACCGAACCGCCGGTGTTCAATGTGTCCCGCGGCCATTGGTCCAGCCTTAAACGGGAAGATCTGGTGATGGTCCGTGAAAACGTTTCCGATGCAGAACGTGTTCAGCCGGAATATATTGCGATGGACAAACGCCGCACGACCTTTGAAGAACTTTTCCCGACCATTCCGGCGGAAAAGATCCAGAAGGAAGGCGAACGCTGCATCGGCTGTTCCTGCACGGCGAAAGGCGACTGCAAGCTCAAGAAATTCTCCGAGAAATACGGCGCCCAGCCGGACATGTTCAAGGGCAGCAAACAGATCACGGCTGCGGATACCCGTCATCCGTACATCATTCAGGACCGCATGAAATGTGTGAAATGCGGAATCTGCGTGAAAACCTGTGCCGAGATCGTGAACAAGAATCTGCTGGCGTTCATGAAACGCGGTTTCAATACATCGGTCAATACCGCTTTCAATCAGGGCTTCCCGTCCTATTGCAAAGATTGCGGCAAGTGCATTGAAGAATGTCCCACCGGGGCTTTGGATTGGCGCTGCGGCAAATAAGCCGATTGTCTGCTGAATCAAAAAAACTCCGCCGAAACTGTTACAGGTTCGCGGCGGAGTTTTTTTCTGTGAAAATA
>ERZ1034992.1341-NODE-1341-length-11153-cov-6.416742_pt1 | contig 11153 bp, 9 predicted proteins | sample MGYA00520695_ERZ1034992 | MGnify/ENA primary metagenome ERZ1034992 (study PRJEB33766, sample SAMN09781778) | gut metagenome | biome: gut microbiome | host: Homo sapiens | place: Madagascar | study: EMG produced TPA metagenomics assembly of the PRJNA485056 data...
TGAGCGGGCAATTCTATAGTTACTTTGCAACAATCAGCGTGTAGCGCATTATTGCACGATTTTGAACCAGGAAACCGTGACTGGGAGCCAGTTTTATGCTGAATACATTTATAATGCGTTTGCCCTGTGTGCGCCTACTGGTTTTATTGACATTGTGCGGAAAAAGTTTATAATTATGCAGAACTTTGTAAAAGGAGTGTATAAAAATGCAGTTTATTGATGGCGGAGTTACAGCTCCTAAAGGCTTTACGGCAAATGGGATGCTTTGCAAGATAAAAGAAAGCAGCACAAAAAACGACCTTGCGCTTGTTTTTAGCGAAAAGCTTTGCAATGCTGCCGGCGTATTTACACAGAATAAAGTCAAGGCGGAAAGCGTAAAGCTTACAAAAGAAAATATTGCCAACGGAAAGGCTCAGGCTGTTATTGCAAACTCAGGAAACGCAAATGCTTGTACCGGCGAGCAGGGCGCGAAAGTTGCACGAAAAATGGCGAGCCTTGCAGCCGATGTTCTTGGAATAAATTCTGGCGACGTTATTGTATATTCTACAGGCGTAATCGGCAAGCAGCTTCCTGTTGAAAAAATCGAAAAGAATATTCAGTTTTTAAAAGACGGACTTTCCAAGGAAGGTCATAAAGAAGCCCGCACTGCAATAATGACAACGGACACTCATTACAAGGAATGCGCTGTACAAACTGTAATCGGCGGAAAAACTGTAAGAATCGGAGCAATGGCAAAAGGCTCTGGAATGATTCATATAAACATGGGAACGATGCTCAGCGTTATGACAACTGACTGTGCCATTTCTTCCCAGATGCTTGAAAATGCCTTGCGCAAATCTGTTGCCGGAACTTACAACTGCGTTTCAATTGACGGCGATACTTCCACAAATGATAGCCTGACTATTCTTGCAAACGGAATGGCTGGAAACGATGAAATCACGTGCGAAGGCGAAGACTTTGAGATTTTTTACGAAGCCTTGAATGCTATAAATACCCAGATGGCAAAAAAGATTGCAGGAGACGGAGAAGGCGCAACCAAGTTGATTGAATGCAATGTTTCCGGGGCGAAGGACGTTGAAACTGCGCGTGGTCTTGCAAAAGCCGTTATAAGCTCAAGCCTTGCAAAAGCCGCTATTTTTGGAAGCGATGCGAACTTCGGGCGTTTCTTGTGCGCAATGGGATATTCAGGATTTGACTTTTCTCCTGAAAAAACTTCCATAACATTTGAAAGCGCAGAAAATTCCATGCGGACTGGTGCGACTGATTTTATCGGCGAGCAGAAAGGAAAACGAACTTCGCTTAAAGTTTTTGAGAATGGAGTTCCTCTTGACTTTGATGAGGCATTGGCAAAAAAAGTTCTTCAGGAAGCAGAAATAAAAATCAACATTGAATGCAAGGACGGAACCGCTTGCGGAACTGCCTGGGGCTGTGATTTGACTTACGAATATGTTAAAATAAACGGCGATTACAGAACCTAAAACACGGAGCAAAAAAATTGAACACAATTGAACCTAATATAGAAGAAATTGATCCTCGGCTTGATAATGCGCATTGGTCCGATGTGCTTGTTCAGGCTCTTCCGTATTTTAAGCATTGGGTCGGAAAAGTTGTTGTCGTAAAGTACGGCGGAAACGCTATGCTTAATGCGGATTTGAAAAAGCACGTAATGGAAGATATTGTTCTATTAAACACAATTGGAATCCATGTTGTGCTTGTTCACGGCGGCGGTCCTGAAATCAACAATATGCTTGGAAGAGTCGGCAAGGAAAGCAAATTTATAAACGGACTTCGATACACTGACGCAGAGACAATGGAAATTGTCCAGATGGTTTTGACTGGAAAACTGAACAAGGACATTGTTGCTCTTCTCCTTGAGAACGGCGGAAAGGCTGTCGGCTTGAGCGGAGTTGATTCAGGACTTTTAAAGGCTGTGAAAATTCAAAAAGACGGGCAGGACTTGGGCTTTGTCGGGGAAGTTACAGAAGTGAACCCTGAAATTCTTGAGTCGCTTTTGGAGCAGAATTTTATTCCTGTAGTTTCGACCGTTGCCTTGGGCTGCGATGGAGACAATGTCCGTTACAATATAAATGCCGACACTGCCGCTGCGAAAATTGCTGTGGCTCTTCATGCTGAAAAATTTGTTCAGCTTACAAATGTGCCTGGCGTTCTAAAAGACGTGCATGATCCAAAGTCTTTGATTCAGAGGATTCACATTGGAGACGTTGAAAAATATATAGACGAAGGAATAATTGCAGGTGGAATGATTCCGAAGATTGAGTGCTGCATGCTTGCCCGCAACGGTGGTGTTCCTCGCACTCATATTATTGACGGCCGTGTTCCTCATTCACTTTTAATTGAAATGTTCAGCGATCGCGGAATTGGAACTATGATTTACTAGAGGTTAACATGGGTAGCAAAAAAGTTTTAAATAATTACGGCTCTTTTGATGTTGTTTTTAAGAGCGGAAAAGGTTCTATTCTTACAGATATAAATGGAAAAAAATATATTGATTTTCTTGCCGGAATCGCAGTGAATAGCTTGGGACATAATTTTAAGCCGCTTGTAAAAGCTGTGTCTAGCCAGGCAAAAAAACAGATTCATGTCTGCAATTATTTTTTTAGCGACATCGGCGTAAAGTATGCGGATGAACTTTTGTCTGCCACAGGATTTGAAGGCGTATTCTTTGGAAACAGCGGCGCGGAAGCAAATGAGGCTGCGATAAAGCTTGCCCGCAAATTTGGCCAGCTGAACGGCGGTTCAAAAAGAAAAACTATTGTAACTCTGGAGCATTCTTTTCACGGACGCACGATGGCGACTCTTACTGCGACTGGTCAGGATATTTTTCACCCGGAAACTTTTGCGCCTTATGTTGAAGGATTTAAAACTATAAAGCCAAACGATTATGATTCTTTGAAAGATGCTTTTGATGACACGACTGCCGCTTTGATGATGGAATGTGTTCAGGGCGAGGGCGGTGTTTTTCCTCTTGATAAGGAATGGGCAAAGACTGCCGCGGAAGCTGCAAGAAAAGCAGGCGCAATTGTAATCTGCGATGAAGTTCAGACAGGAATGGGACGCACAGGAACGCTTCTTGCGAGCGAACAGCTTGAGATAAAACCGGAAGTTGTAACGCTTGCAAAAGCAATTGCCGGTGGAATTCCAATGGGTGCTTGTCTTTACCGTGGAAAAGGAAATGTTTTTGCGGCGGGAGATCATCAGTCAACTTTCGGCGGAAATCCTCTTGCGTGCAGCGCGGCCAGTGTGGTTTTGCATGAGCTTTTAAAGGACGGATTCTTGTCTTCTGTTTCTGAAAAAGGCGAATATATTCAGAACACTGTAAAAAACTGGAATCTGCCTTGCATAGAAGATGTTCGCGGAAAAGGTCTTATGATTGGAATTCAGGTTTCAAAAAATCCTGTGGAAGTTGAAAAACTTTGCCTTGAAAAAGGTGTGCTTTTTTCTACAGCAGGAAAAAATGTCTTGCGCCTTGTTCCGCCTTTGAATATTGGCTACAAGGAAATTGACAAAGGTCTTGCCATCATAAAAGAAGTTCTTGAAAAATAAATAAAAAATCATTATCATTGCTCCCTTGCATTCTTGGGAGCGTTTTTTTAGATATTCTTATAGAAATAAAATCTTTACATTTCCTTTTTCTTTTCATAGAATAGAATCAGATTATGGAAAATAAAAATTTATCAGCAAAAAGCAATTTTGAAGTTCTTGCGTCAAATCTTTCAAAAGAAGAACGCTCTGATATTTTGAGCCAGATTCAGCAGGACAAACTTGATGTTTCTTTTCCTTCTGAAAAATCTGACAATCAGTTTGAGCAGGAAAAGCGCAGAGAGGACAAGCTGACTCTTTCGGAAAAACTTAGGCAAGAGCCGCTTTTGTTCAGGTTCATTTTATGGCTGAAGTCTTTGTTTTTGAATTCAAGCATTGAAACTGTTTATAATAATTCCGTCCTGGCTTCTCTTTCAAAAAATTTGGAACATGATTTTCCTGATGTGATTGACTGCAAAAACAAGCTTCTTCTTTCTGGATTTTATTCCGGGCTTTTGGATTTAAAGCGTGTTCGTGAATTTTTTAAACCTTCGTTTGATTCTCTTGAACAGGATTCAGGGCTGTTTTATTTTTTACTTGGTTTTACCGTGATGCCTGAAATTGTTCAAGATATAAAATCTTCGTGCGATGTTTACAGTTATTCTTTTGAAAAGCCTTTGCCTGCGGACATTAGAAATATTCTTTTTACAAAGCTTGATGGAATTGTTTCTGGAATTTCTTCTGAAAAGAAAATAAAAATGTCTGCTTGCTCCCGTGAATTTGAGCGGCTTAGAATGTTTGTGAAAATTCCGCTTGGCACTGTCATGTCAAAATTTTCTTCCGGCTCTTCCGGGCGCACTTGTTCTTTTTCACAGATAAAAGATGACTTTGACAGCCTTGCAAGAATTCTTTTGGGGCGCTTTGAATGTTCTGACACAACTCTTTCTGTTCTTTTTATGTCTGGAATTCCCCAGAAAGATTTGTGGAACTGCTCGACTTCTTCTTATGAGGAGATTGCAGAGAAAGTAAATTCATCGTCTGCGGAAATTTCTTTGCTGAATACATTTGCAGAAAAAATTCCGCTTAAAAAGTTTGGAAAAGTAATTTCTGAAAATTCCCTTTATTCTCCATTGCCATTGAGTTACAGCGACTTGTGGTTTCAAAAATTCAAGGAACAATGGAAAGTTGTTTTGGACAAGCGGCTTAAAATGTGGAACAAGGATTTTAAAAAATCGGAAATAAAGAAAAAACTCAAAATTTATTTTTCACTTGAAGATTTTCCAAAGTATCCTTCGCGTCCCTGGAAAAAAGTCGGTGCGGACTACACTGAAAAGTATGAAAGCTCGATTGGCTTTTTGAATTATTATTTAAAGAATGAGTTTCCAAAATACAAGCAGCTTTTGAGCACAATTACTTTGGAAGGAAAGTTTTCAATAAAGGAAAATATGTATGAATTTTCTGACATGATTTCCACATTGAATTCTATTATTACAAAAAATGATTTTCTTGTTGAGCGGCTTTCATCTTCTGGAGAATACGGTTCTGAAATTACGCATTATGCTTCTTCTGAAAAAGAGCCAGATAAAGAAAAACTTCGCAGCATTCTTTTTGAAATTGAAGGAAATGCCTTGGATTTGGCTGATATGTTTGCAAAGTTTTTGACCGGCTTTGAAAATCTTTTGTTTGCTATGCTTGGCGAAAAATCAACAGTTTATTACGGACCGCTTGCAAATTTAAATAAGATAATGGGTGCGGACAATAAAGAGTTTAAATTGAATCTTGAAAAATTTGCACACAGCGTAAAATTTGCGTCCGAAGTCTTGCAGGCAATTATAGAAATGGAAAATATTTCAGTATGAGTTTTTTAACAGGAAATTTTTTTTATAACGGAAAGCCTTTGTCTTCTGCGCCTTTATGGGGAATGTCGGTTTTGGAATCTGGAAATATGCGGTTCAGATGGAATGAAACCAATTCAGTGCGTGATAATTTTTTTTCTTCTATTTGCGCTGAAAAAAGAAAAATTGCGCAGCCGGAACTCATACATTCAAAAACTGTTTATGAAGTTTCTAGCGCGGATGAAATTTTTAAAAAGAAGGGAGACGGAATTCTTACTTCAAATAAATTCATCATTCCTGCTGTAACTGTTGCGGACTGCATGCCGATTTTTGTTTATGATAAAAACTCAAATGTATTTGGTGTTCTGCATTCCGGCTGGAAGGGAACTGGAATTGTAAAGGAGGCTTTTTTTATGCTGAATAAAAAATATGGTTCTAATACTGATGACTTTTGCTTTGTTTTGGGACCGCATATAAATTCATGCTGCTATTCTATTGATAAAGATCGTGCTGAATATTTTGCAGAAAATTTTGGAAGCGAATGTGTTTCTTTTATCGATGGGAATAAATATTCATTGAGCCTTGCGGATGCGAATCTTTTTCTTTTGAAGAAAATCGGCATTCCTGATGGAAATGTTTTTGTGAGCAAGGAGTGTACTTGCTGTTTTAAGGAAAACGGAGCGTTTAAGTACGGCTCTTTTAGGCGGCAGACATCATCGCTTCCGCAGGATTTACCTTTGGAAGAAAAGCAGAAACACTTTACTGTCCAAACTGCATTTGTTTTTTATTCATTTTGATATTGCATATTTATTCATAAAAATGTATATTCTATGCATACAGTAATTTTATTTAGAATTTATTCAAACTGAAAATAAGATTGCTGAAAAAATTCTTTATAAGAGGCGTTGTTATGGCAGTTAAAGAAAAAGTTTCTGAAGCAGCAAAGGCTGTAAAATCCACTGCGAAAAAAGCTGTAAAGGCAACAACAAAAGTTGCAAAATCTGCGGCATCAAAAAAAGACAAGGTTGTCTTGGCTTATTCAGGCGGTCTTGATACAACTGTTATCATTCCATGGCTCAAAGAAAACTATGACTATGATGTTATTGCTGTCTGCATTGATGTTGGACAGGGAGATGACTGGAAGGCAATCAAGTCCCGCGCTTTGAAAACTGGAGCTTCTGCTTGTTACGTTGTAGACGCACGTCAGGAATATATTGAAGAATATGTTTGGCCGGCTTTGAAGTCAAATGCAATCTATGAAGATGAATATCTTCTTGGAACTTCTACTGCGCGTCCTCTTATTGGAAAAATTCTTGTTGAATATGCTCGTCAAGAAAAGGCAGTTGCAATCTGCCACGGAGCAACTGGAAAGGGAAATGACCAGGTTCGTTTTGAGCTTGCAATCAAGGCTTTTGCTCCAGACTTGAAAGTTATTGCGGCATGGCGTGATCCAAAATGGAACATGGATAGCCGTGAAGCTGAAATCAAATATCTTGAAGACCGCGAGCTTGAAGTTCCGATGAAAAAAGATCAGTCTTACAGCCGCGATGAAAATATCTGGCACTTGAGCCATGAAGGTCTTGAACTTGAAAAAACAGAAAATGAGCCTAACTACAAGCATATGCTTAAAAATACAGTTGTGCCTGAAGAAGCTCCCGCTGCCGGTGAATATGTTAAGATTGATTTTGAAAAAGGAATTCCTGTTGCAGTTAACGGCAAAAAAATGGATGCCCTTAAGCTTCTTCTTGAGCTTAACAAAATAGGCGGAAGAAACGGAATTGGTCTTGTTGATATCTGCGAAAACCGCTGTGTAGGAATGAAGAGCCGCGGTGTTTATGAAACTCCAGGTGGAGCGATTCTTTATTTTGCGCACAGGATGCTTGAGCATCTTTGCTTGGACCGCGACACATACCATTACAAGCAGCAGCTTTCTATAAAAATTGCAGAACTTATCTACGACGGAAAATGGTTTACAACTTTGTTTGATGCCTGCATGGCGTTTGTTGATAAAACAGAAGAAACTGTTACTGGCTGGGTAAAACTCAAACTGTGCAAGGGTGCAATCCGTGGAGCTGGCTCTTATTCAAAATACAGTTTGTATAATGAAAGTATTGCTTCGTTCAAGACTGGTGAATTGTATGACCACAAAGATGCGCAGGGCTTTATTACTTTGTTTGGCTTGCCTTTGAAAGTTCGCGCTATGATGGAGCAGCAGGTTGGAGAAGGTCAGGCTGTCCTTAAAAGCAAGAAACTTAAGAAACGCCCGACAGAGTAAGCGGACGTATTCATTTTAAATCTGTTTTAGCGAGCCTCCGTCTTGGAATTGTGATTTTAAGACGGAGTTTTTTTATTCAGAGGCAATCTGAAATGAGAAATCATAGTTTCCGCTTTTACGTGCTGAATGTTCCTGTGATTCAAAGTCGTAGCCCGATGATTTGAATAAAAGCGCCGCTGAAAATAATTTATTGTTTCATTATGCGCTCTAACACATGGTTTTTACGATACTGCAAATGCTCATCTAGGGCAAACGCATTATAAATAATTTAAGTAAAGTTTGCGCGAAGGAACGGTTTCTGGGGCAAAAACACTCTGATTGCTGCGACCGCGTGAGCGGGCAATTCTATAGTTACTTTGCAACAATCAGCGTGTAGCGCATTATTGCGCGATTTTGAACCAGAAAACCGTGTCTGGGAGCCAGTTTTATGCTGAATACATTTATAATGCGTTTGCCCTGTGCTCATCTTTATGCAATTGATTTTAGTTCTTTGTTGGTGTAAAATTATTGTCATTAAATTTTAGACAGGAGTTTGATTATGGCACGTACTCATTATATCGCCGGAAACTGGAAAATGAACACTTCCAAAGCGGAAGCTGTAAAACTTGCATCGGATTTGGTTTCCGCATTGAAAGGAAAGTCAAACAAATTTATGATTGGTGTTCCTTTTGTTTACCTTGATGCTGTAAGTCAGGTTGTAAAAGGATCAAACATTATTCTTGCGGCTCAGGATTGCGCTGCGACTGCAAACGGAGCTCACACAGGCGAAGTTTCAACAGAAATGCTCAAGGATCTCGGAGTTCAGTGTGTAATTCTTGGACATTCAGAACGCCGCCACGAAATTGGTGAGTCTGATGAGCTTATCAACAAAAAAGTTCGTCGCGCTTTAAATGAAGGCTTGGAAGTTGACCTTTGCATTGGAGAACTTCTTGCTGACCGTGAGGCAGGAAACGCAGAGCAGGTTTGCGCATTCCAACTTTCTGCAGATTTGGCTGGCGTAACAGAAGAGCAGATGAAGCGTGTTACAATCGCTTATGAGCCTGTTTGGGCAATAGGAACTGGAAAAACTGCAACTCCAGAAGATGCCGAGGCAATCCACAAATTTGTCCGTGGATACATTGCAAAACTTTACAATCAGAAAGTTGCCGATGAAGTTATAATTCAGTATGGCGGCTCAATGAAAGCTTCAAATGCTCCAGAGCTTTTGGCTCAGCCTGATATTGACGGCGGCTTGATTGGCGGAGCTTCTTTGAAAGCTGAAACATTCGTTCCAATCTGCGAGTGCTAATTTTTCTGCATTGCAAAAGCTGTCCTATGGCTGTAAAAAGCAAAAGGGCAGCTTTTTTCTTGTCGGTTCATGTTTATTTTTATATTATAAAAACATTATGGCTTTGTTCAAAGAACTTGTAGATTTGTTTATTACTTTCTTTAAAATCGGAATTGTAACTTTTGGCGGCGGACTTACAATGCTTCCTCTTTTGGAACGTGTACTGATTAACGAAAAAAACTGGGTTTCCATGGATGAAATTCTTGATTACTATTCAATTGCACAGACAACTCCGGGAATCATTGCGGTAAATGTGGCGACTTTTGTTGGACATAAGCGTGCTGGAACTATAGGCGGAATTTTCGCGACGCTTGGAATGGTAACGCCTTCAGTAATCATAATAACTATAATCGCAAAATTCATTTCGAACTTTGAGCAAATCAGCTGGGTTCAAAAAGCAATGAAGGGAATCAATGCTGCGGTTGCGGCGCTGCTTACTTATGCTGTTTTTAATCTCTGTAAGAAAAATTTAAAAAGTCTTTGGAGCATTTTGCTGTTTTTTGCTTCGTTTGCTTCAATTTATTTTTTCCATGCGCATACAGTTTTAGTTGTTTTGAGCGCGGCTTTTATTGGCGCTGTTTCATTTGCAGTTTCAAAGAAATTTAATTCAGGTGAAGGAATTCAAAAATGAGTCTTTTTCAGTTGTTTTTTGTTTTCATGTATATTGGTTTTTTTGCGGTTGGCGGTGGACTTGTTGCGGCGTCGTTTATGCAAAATGTTCTTGTAAATCAGTACGGACTTATTTCCGCGGAAAAATTTTACAGTATGCTTGCAATCAGCGAAAGCACGCCCGGACCGATTGGAATAAATATTGCGACTTATATTGGAACTGAGCTTTATGGAATTCCCGGAGGAATCATTGCAACTATTGGCGAAGTTCTTCCGTCGATTGTTACAATTGTTTTGATTTCAAAATTTTTTTCAAAGTTTCAGGAAAAACCTTTGGTAAAATCAGTATTTAAAACTTTGCGGCCAGTTACAAGCGGACTTGTTTTGTGTGTTCTTGTTCAGGTTTTTACGCTGGCAATTTTAAATTTAAACCCTCAAAATTCTAATTCTGTGGTTCTGCAGGTTTTCAATTTGCCGGCTCTTGCTATTTTTGTGGTTTCGCTATTTGTATTATTTAAAACAAAACTTCATCCAGTTGTAGTTGTTGCTTTTGGTGCGGTTTTTGGAGTTGTGTTTTTTTAAGTGATTTGTTCAGTTTGCCGGCATTGCGGTTTATGTGAAGGCTCGGAAACAAAAAAAAATGTTTCTGTCCTTGCGGATTTTTCTGGTCTTGAAAATTTAAAAGGCGATAATTCTCTTCCGCTGAATTTTGTTGGAATTGCTTTTGACATTGGAACGACTTCTATAGCCGCAAATATTTTTACGTTAAAAGACGGAATCCTTGTTGCTTCTGTTGGCGAAGAAAATTGTCAGATTGAATTTGGAAGCGATGTTGTTTCAAGAATTTTGTTTTCAAGCAAACCTTCTGGTCTTAAAAAACTTCATGAATCAATTTTATCTCAAATAGAAAGAATTTCAAAAAAACTGATTCTTGCATCTCAAAATTTTTTTGTTGAAAATCGCCGCGGACGGGCAGTGTTAAAGCGTATTGTAATTTCTGGAAACACAGCAATGGAATCATTTGTTCTTGGAATTTCCGCGGTTTCACTTGCGCAGTTTCCTTTTTCGCTTCCAAGCAAATTCGGATTTTCAGTTGAGTCAAATGAACTTGGAAATTTTGAAACCATTCCTCCTGATTGTGAATTTTATTTTGCTCCTGCGATTGAATCTTTTGTTGGCGGCGACACTGTTTGCGCGATGATTGCCTGCGGTTTTTTAGAAAAAGTTGAAAATAAATTTCTTGCTGACATTGGAACAAACTGCGAACTTTGCGTTTATTCTGCGGAGTCGGATAAAATTTTTTGCGCGTCAACTTCAGCCGGACCTGCGTTTGAAGGCTATGGAATTGACTGTGGAATTTCAGCTCAGGAAGGTGCGATTGCAAAAGTTGAATTTCTTAAAAACAATGAAATAAAATGCTTTGTGCTTGGAAATGGAAAGGCGATTGGAATTTGCGGAACTGGAATTTTAAGTGCAATTTCAGAATTTTTAAAAAGCGGAATAATTGATTTTTTTGGAGCATTTGTTTCAGGAAAAGAAAAAATTATTCTTCAGAATGAAATTTATA
>ERZ1034992.1343-NODE-1343-length-11142-cov-3.599260_pt1 | contig 11142 bp, 10 predicted proteins | sample MGYA00520695_ERZ1034992 | MGnify/ENA primary metagenome ERZ1034992 (study PRJEB33766, sample SAMN09781778) | gut metagenome | biome: gut microbiome | host: Homo sapiens | place: Madagascar | study: EMG produced TPA metagenomics assembly of the PRJNA485056 data...
GGAAAGAGCGGCGGGGGAAAGGAGCAGCTCTGCGCCAAGGCGTTTCAGACTGCTTCGAAGATAGCGTTTGCTCTTCGTGGCGGCGAGCATTTCTTCATAGGAGATCCGCTGGCTTTCCTTAGCCCATTTGTATTCAAGCCCTTCTTTGAAAAGCCCGGTCGCCTGCAGGGCGTCTAGGGGCATCAGGCGGGAGAGGAGGTGGCAGCAGTCTTCATAGCGGGCGGGATCCGTGTAGTGGCCTTCTTCCATGAGCTGGGCGGCTTGCTTTGCGTCCGAAGGAGAAAGAAGTGCCGTCCTTTTTTGAGACAGGAGTTCACGCCGCGCACTCGTCGCGGAGATGGGATGCTCCATGTCTCGGGGGATGACGAGGATGTCCATGTCGTAGTGCTTTCGAAGGATCGTCTCCGTGTAGCGGAATCCCAAAAGATTGTTCGGCTTCGTAAGCTCGTCGGCAAGATACGGCGAAGCGGCTGCCATCGCTTCATGGGCGGCTTCTCCGTAAGACAGGCCGTCCGCAATTCTTTCGTGGAGGAGATGCTCGTAGTCCTCTGAGATCGCCCATCTGGCAGCGCTTATGAGCTCATCCTTCGTGAGAGATTCTGCGCCGAAGGCGATCATGTTCACGCCCATGGCATGGAGCATGGAGGCGGCATGGCAGGAGAAACGGTCTGCGCTCTGAAGGGCGTAGAGGGCTGGAAATTCGAAGACGGCGTCCACGCCGGAGCGGACGGCCCATCCGGCGCGCGTCCACTTATCAAAAAGGGCAGGCTCGCCCCTCTGCACGAACGCACCGCTCATGATGGCGATGAGGGGGGCTTCCGGATAGGCTTTTTTGATGATATCGATCATGGCGGAATGACCGGCATGAAAAGGATTCCACTCGGCTGTGATGCCGATGAGGGGAGAGGTGGTAGACATGGGGACTCCTTATTCAGAAATTGTAAGATCTTGAGACGGCAGACATCCGGCTTGAGACGGCAGACGGCAGACGTTAGGCATAAGGCACCTGACATCCGATATCTCGCTGTCTGAAGCTTCCCGGTCTCTGAGTCTTCCCTATTCTATCACAAAAGTGAGCGGAAACAGGAAATCTGCCCTCCTCTATGATATAATATGAAAAATCAATGAGCGAAGTTTGACCTCGCTACTACAACCAAAGGAATGATATATATGTATAATCATTGGCAGAAAAAATGGGCGCTGTCTCTGGGCCTTCTGGCGCTCGCCATGCTGCCCGCAGGCTGCGGAAACAGCATCGACGATCAGTTTCCCTTCGGGAAGAACCGCATTCACTGTGGCGGCGAGACCATCACGGTGGCAACGCCGTTTGAGCTGATCTCCAATGGCAGGCAGGTCGATCTCGGCGACCGTCAGGCGGAGACGGTCCATGCAGAAGGGCACAATGCGAATATGCAGCTCCTTGTGACCGGTACGAAAGAGGGGGAAGGAAAGGATGCGAAAACGCTGGCGGAAGAGGCGAAGAGCATCCTCGCCGATAATCCCAATCTGAAAAATGTGAGATCCCAGCAGAAGGAGATCACCTTGGGGGATGTGAAGGCACAGCAGCTTTCCTTCTCTTTCACAGAGACCGCCCGCGGCAAGAATGTAGAGCTCTCTGTAGAAGAATATATTTTCCTCCGGAAGGGCGTCGTCTGGCGCGTCATTTACCAGTATCGCAGTCAGGACGAGGTGGGCAAAGCTCTCACACAAAAAGTCGCCGGACAGATCGCGATGGGGAGTACGTTCTAGGGAGACTAAGAGACTTTAGACTTAGGAGACCATAAGTCGGATGTCTCCAGGTCAATAGTCATTTAGTCTGCGCCCTCTGATTTTTTAACAACGAGGAATCTATGCGATTTTCAAAAGGATTTTTTTCACTACTTTTATTTTTAGCCGCCGGTGCTTTGATTGGCGGCATCTTGGGACAGGTGCTCGGCAGTGCGAACCTTGTCGGCCTCATGCCTTTCCTGACGGAGACCTATGAGATCTTCCATATACAGAACATCGCCCTGAATCTGGGGATCATGCAGATCCATTTCGGCATCCGTTTTGCGCCGAATCTCATCAGCATCCTCGGCATCCTTGTCGCGTGGTGGCTGTATGAGAAGTTTTGAGATGTTAGACTGGAAGGCTCTCTGTCTAGTCACTAGTCACCAGTAAATGACATTTGAAATACCGGATTTCCACTAAAGTGAGGATACGATGATGCTCATCCGTGAAATGCGAAGCGAAGACAAGCCAAGAGAGCGTTTTCAGGAATCCCCGAAGATGGCCAGCATGACGGATCTCGTTGCGATCCTTTTGCGAACGGGGCGGCAGGGGTATTCCGTCATGCAGCTGGCGCAGGATGTCGTGGACCAGCTCGAGCAGACGGTGGGCATCAATGGCTATGAGGATCTTCACTGGCGGGATCTCACGGATATCAAAGGCATCGGCCCCGATAAGGCAGTCACCATTTGTGCAGCGATCGAGCTCGGGCGGCGTCTGACCTATATATATGATAAAAGAAAACTAGAGAATTTCAGTACGCCGGAGAAGGTCTCTGCCTTTTTCATGGAGCGTCTTCGCCACGAGACGCAGGAGCATTTCCTCATTGCATTTGTCAATGTGAAGAACCGACTTCTGGGCTACAAAGAGGTCTCCATCGGCGGGCTGAATGAGACGCCCGTCGACATCAAGGAAGCGATGAAGTGGGCGATCCGTTACAAAGCCTACGGTCTCATCCTCCTGCACAATCACCCTTCCGGCTATCCGGAGCCGTCGAAGGAGGACATCGAGATGACGAAGACCTTCGCCAAGGCCGCGAAGCTCCTTGATATGGTGGTGCTGGATCATGTCATTATAGGAGATGGCATCTATGTCAGTCTGCATGAGAGAGGGGTTATTTGAGATGGGGGCGGCAGGACTTCATATGTCAGGCATCAGACTTCAGATGTCTTCTTGTCTCAAAGTCTTACATCTCACATTCCCAGATATGCTATAATATATGAGATATAGAAAATTTTAGTAAAGGACAGGTGTGAGCCATGGAAGAAATGGAAAAAGGAAAACGTTATTCCGCAGAAGACAAGGGTTATACCAGCAAGATCTATGAGATCCGCTGGATCCCTGTCACGGAAAGAGAAGAATATCAGGAAGGCCCTACCAGAGACGCGCTCCTGAAGCTCAAAGAAAAAATGGCGGAAAAGGATTTCGACAAATACATCGAAAACGGTGTCATTCGTGTGACCTATGATGAAGGCCGTCTGATGATCATCGTAAAGTCGGAGATCTACCGCACCATGCTGATGGGCCCCTTCTACAATGCCATCTGTGAAGCCTTTGATGTGGGACATTTCCGCGTCGTCAGCCAGGTGAATGGGTATTGATCGGAGCGGGAAAGCGGCTCTGATCGAGAGGAGAAGGATAGGCGAGCCGGATGGCCCGCCTTTTTTCTTGCGAACTTTTCCACTATCCGCTATAATTTCCATAGTCTAATGAAAAACTCAGTCACCTATCCGAGGCTTCTTATGAGATTTCGATTTCTTCTTATCCTTTGTATCGCCCTTTTTACCAGCCTTCTTCCAGCAGAATGCCGCGGGGAGGCTCTTTTGCGTGCGTCGTTTCCCTACAGTCTGACGAAGGAGGCGGGTGTGGCGCATGCGGGCAGCACACAGCTTCTCTATGTTTCCGTGCAGAATTTCGGCAATGAAGAGGAAGCCGCCGAGATCACCGCGGCATTGCCGGAGGGATTCACGGCACTGGCCGGAGACGGCTGGGAGGTGGACGGTGAGGAGGTGCGTATCCACTGGACGCTTCCTGCGGACTATGGCGAGCAGTTCCTCGCGGTCCCCGTCAAATGCAGCGAAGAGGCGGGAGAGGGCGTCTACGAGATACCGGTCTCCCTTCGGACGAAAGAGGGCGTGAAAGAGGAGAAGATCTCCTTCTCGGCGGGACCGGCGGAAGAGGAGCAGGATCAGAAGGCAGCGCAGACATGGTATATCCAGTCGGTGCTGCTTCCGGTGAATGAAGACGGGGAGCGGGATGCGAGACAGGAAAAGGATACGCTCGTCACGCCGGATGTGACACTGGAGAATATGAAGAACCGCCTGACGGGCGGGCGCGGTGTGGACTGGGATGCGCTCACGGCAAAGCCGAATACGTACCTCCTTCTGGATATGAGGAATCCGAAGAAAGATGTACGGACGATCCATCTGAGCGCCGAACTCGTAGACAAGGAGACGGGGGAGCTGCGCCCCGGGCTCATCGCAGCAGCCGGTGAGGGAGAGTCTCTCGACCGGACGAAAATGCGAAGTGAGGCAGTGCTCTCTCTGAACGGCCATAAAATGCAGACCGCTGTGGTGCCGCTGTATGTGGATCCCTTCTCGATCGCAGAGGGAGACTATGCGCTGCGCCTCACGCTGTTTGACGGAGAGACGGAGCGTATGACGGAGCTGCCGCTCACCGTCGTGAAGAAGCGGAGCGTGGGATTTGCGACGCTCGGCTTTGCCCTCCTTTCTCTTCTCGCGCTGGCAGCGTCCATCGGCGGACTGAAGCGCTGCATCCTCTCCATCGGAGCGAAGGGGGATATCACGGTATCGCTCTTTGCGGCGATGGCTTTCGGCGGGGTCGTCGTGCCGGTGACACTTCTGGGAGATTTCCTGCATGTCCTCTTGGGGCCTTTCTCCGGACTGGTGACGGGACTCCTCTCAGGGGTCGTGCAGTACCTGCTTCTGGTCTCGCTGCTGGTTCTTTTCCGCAGGCCGGGGGTCTGTGCGCTCTTTTTCCTCATGCGCTGGATGCTCTCAGCGGTACTTTTTGGCCGTGTGACGCCGGTGGGGATCCTGATCTGTGCGGTGTCCATCGTGATTTTGGAAACGACGCTTTACCTCGCAGGTTTCTATCGAAAGAAGGAGCTGACGCCGCTCTACGCGATGGGGATCTCCTTCCTGATCGGGCTTTGTGATGCGGGGATCACTTTTGTGAATATGGAACAGCTGATGTTCTTTTATCGGTTATATTATGCAGACTGGTTCATCGGGCTTTACATGCTGATGAATGGTCTCTTGTACAGTACACTCGGCAGCTGGATGGGGTATCGCATCGGTAGCCGCTTGAAGCAGGTGATGGGGACATGATACTGGAGATCAGGGATCTTTCGTGCCGCTACGTATCTCGCAGGAAGGATACTCTTTCGCATGTGGATCTATCTCTGGCCGAGGGCGAGATGGTCCTCATCGCGGGGCGCTCCGGCTGCGGGAAATCGACGCTCATCAAGAGTATCACGGGGCTTTTGGAACCGGGGGAGGCACGGCTCACGGGGACGATCTCTCTCGATGGACGGGACGTGACAGAGATGAGCGCGGAAGATATCGGGCTTCTGGCAGGCACGGTATATCAGACGCCGGATGACCAGCTCTTTGCGATGACGGTAGCTGACGAGGTCGGATTTGCCCTCGAAAACCGCGGAGAGGATCCGTCTGTCATCCGGGAAGAGGTCCGGCGTGCGCTTGAAAAGACGGGGCTTTCCGGTATGGAGGCGCGGAGTATCCATGCGCTATCGGGCGGGCAGAGGCAGCGTCTGGCGCTGGCCTCGATCCTTGTGACGCATCCGAAGCTTCTTATCTTGGATGAACCGGTGAGTCAGATGAATCCGAAGGGCGTCAAGGATTTCTTGGAGCTTCTGGTTTCCCTGAATCGGGAAGACCATATGACGATCCTCGTAGTGGAGCACCGTGTGAATGAGCTGGCGCGGTATTTTCCCCGCCTCTGCTGCATGTATGAAGGACGATTCATCTATGACGGAGCGACAGAGGGGGCATGGACAGCGCTCGGAGATACAGAGGCCTATGGTCTCCGCGAGCCGCAGGCGGTGAAGCTCGGCCGTCTCCTTGATCTTCCGTATCTCTCGGGGCATGTGAAAGAGACGGCAGAAGAAATCCGGAAGAGCGGTATTTCCTTTGCGCCGCATATCTCGCGAGAGAAAAAAGAAAGCCATGCACCCGTTGTACTCGAGGGAAGAGATCTCCACTATCGCTATCAGGGCGCGGAGAAGGAAACGCTTCACGGACTCTCTTTTGCGATCCGCAAAGGGACGATCAATGCGCTCATGGGCTTCAATGGGGCAGGGAAATCCACGCTGATGAACCTTTTATCCGGACTGGATACGCCGACATCGGGAGAGATCCTGCTCCTTGGGAAGCCGGCTGAAAAGCAGCGCCATCACATCGGCTATATGCGGCAGGAGGCAGATCTCATGCTGCTTACGGACTCTGTCATCGATGAGCTGACGTGGAATAACAAAACCATCACGGAAGAGGAGCTGGATCGCCTTCTTCGCCGGTTGCATGTACGGCATTACCGTCATGATTTTCCACTGGCACTGTCCAAGGGGCAGCGTCTTCGTGTCGTCTTCGGGGCGATGCTCGCAAGGAAGGATAATGACCTCTTGCTCCTCGACGAACCGACGACGGGGCAGGACCAGAAGAGCCTGTCGGATATCAAAGCACTTCTCCGCTATGCGGCCTCCGAAGGACGGACGATCTTCTTCTGCACCCATGATATTGAGCTGGCAGGCGAGCTGGCGGATCAGGTATTCCTATTGAAAGAGGGAAGCTTCCTCGCAAGCGGCACGCCGCATACGATCTTCAGTGATAAAAAGCTGATGGAGGAAGGCGGCCTGGCGCTCCCGCCCATGCTGGCACTGTCGGAAATGCTGGGCATCGAGCCGTGTATTTCTGTGAAAGAGGTGATGGATCATGTCCTATAGACAGCTTTGGGAGGGCGGGGATGGACATTCTTTCCTGATGCGTCTCGATGGACGGACGAAGCTCTCCTTCCTCTTTTGCTATGCGCTGATGATGATCATCGTGGACAATGCCAGGACGCTTTTTTTCCTCTTCACGCTGACACTCGTTTTTCATTTCCTGGGAAAGACGCCCTTCTATAAGTGGCGGGTGCTCGCGATCTTCATCCTATTGGGCCTTTGGGGATCGATCGCCAGTCAGGCGCTTTTCTTTTCCCAGAATCCACGGACGCCCCTTGTGACTTTGATCTCTCCCGGCTTTCCTGTCCTAGGGGCGCTGACGAATGGTCTCTATATCTATCGGGAAGGCATCATCTACGGTGCGATTCAGGGAATGCGTACGGTATCCATGATCACGCTGGGGCTGCTCGTCTGCTGGACGAGCGATCCGCGCCAGCTGCTGAAGGGTCTTACTTCGTGGAATCTATCTCCGCAGGCTGCCTTCATGCTGGTGACGGCGATCCGCTTCTTCCCTGTACTTGCTGCGGAAGCAGGCGAAGTCATGGTCGCATTGCAGCTTCGAAGCGGCAGTGAAAAGGGACGGCATCAGGTGCTGATGCACATCCCGCACATGGTGAAGCCCCTCTTGGCCCGCTGCCTTCGCCGTTCCGCGACGCTGGCCCTTTCCGTCACGAGCCGCGGTCTTTTCCTCGCCAAGGGAAGAAAGGCAGAAATCTGGCGTTCCAGCGAGAAATGGGTCTGCACCGCCTTCTTCCTTTTCACACTCGCCTGCGGCAGTGCTAAGATCCTCTATGCGCTTTCCAAAGAGGGCTTCTACTACGGCGCGCTCCGCATGGTGTATGACTGCGCGAAGATGTATTTATAATGGTTTCAGGGTTCAGGTTGGCGGGTTCGGGGGAGACTTTGTGACTGATAGACTTGGAGATATCAGATATTAGACATCAGACATTTGACGGCTAACGTTTGAAGCAGATATGCTCCGCGCCGCGTTTCCCCCTTTGAACCTCTTGAACCCATAGAACCCGCTCCTCCCTCTTTCGCAAACAATCAAGGGACGAGAGGCTAACCCTGAACCCTATTCTGGTGACCAAACATGAAACGATGCAAAACGATTCTCATTTTTTTTCTCCTTGCACTGACCTGGAGCGCTCTTTTCTGGCTGACCGGGAAAAAGACACCCTGGCAGATCTTTGCGGGCAAAGAGTCAGACGCAGCCTATGTGATCTCCTTAGGCGACATGGCAGGGCGGAACTATGACCGCATGGGCTTTGACAGCGGCAAGGTGCTCTACGTGAAGTCGGACGGCGGCTGGCTCGTCGGTACAGCGAATGGCGAGCTCATCCATTTCGATGAGAAGGGAGAGGAGCTGTGGAGCCACTCTGTCGGCACAGGCCTCATTCGTGGCATCGCAGTGAGCCGGGATGAGAAGGTCGTCTATGCGGGGGAGAAAAGTCCGGAAGGAACGATGTATGCCATGGATGTGAAAAATGGCGATGTGCTGTGGACCTTCCGGGGAGACTCTCTCATAGGGTATGAGGCGGACATACAGTCCGAGCCGACGGCCATCGATATATCGACGGATGCTGCTGGGCATGTATATGCGGTTTTCTATCGATTCACGCTCGATGAGAAGGGGCAGCGGACATACCTTTCCCGCATCATTTCCTTCGATGAGACCGGAAAAGAGCGCTGGCGCTATCCAGCAAAAGAGAATATGGATGCATGGGTGAATTGCGGTGCTGTTTCAGAAAGCAGCGGCCGCTTCGCCTTTGCGACAGCGAATTACGACAAGGCAAAGACCGATGGTCTTACCTATAATGAAAATCTGTATGTCCTTGACAGCCATACAGGGACACTGCTCCATGCTGAAAAGATCCCGCCGGTCGAGACCTTCGGTACGGTCTTTCTTACTCGGAGGATGGGAAGTACCTCGCGGTGATGGCGAGTGATGGACGAGGATTCCTTCGAGACGAGGACGGGCGTCCCATCTGGGAGCGCAGCATTTCCAGAGTCATGGAGATCGGTGGCAGCTATTACTTTGCGGCAGGTCGTGATGCGCTCTTTTCCGGAGACAAAGTCCTCTTCGGTACCATCAATACATTCAATCGGGAAAATTGGCAGCTGCCGGCGCCCGTCATCCATCCATCAGGAAACAGCCTCTATGGCTTTGACAGGGACGGGAAGTATCTCTTCCGCTATACCGCGCCCGCAGAGATCGAAGCTATCGGGGTCGCCGGTGATGTAGCCGCGCTGGCGATCGGCAGAAATGTAAGAAATCATGACTACAAAGCCCATGGAGCAGCAGTCATCAGTCTTTCTGACGGGACTCTCCTTAATGAGTACCATACGAAGGGACCGCTCCAGACGCTTGCGATCTCCTCCGATGGCCGCTATGTGGCTGGCATCGAAGTCCCCGCTGTCACGGCTGAAGGAGATCTTCTCGGAGCCTATCGGCTGCACATCTGGGATCGGGAAAAATGAACGGGAAATAAGGCGATGTCAGTGGTGAGAGGGCAGAGTTTTCACTGACCATGAGTGGTGAGAACGCAGGAGCCTCCTCTCACCTTGAAGCCACATTCCCTTTGCGTTATAATAAAGAACAAATTGTTTTTTATTGAAGACAAAGAGGATACTATGATACGAAAATTTATGAAATATTACCGTCCCTACATGCACATTCTGATCTGGGTGATCGTAGGGACGTTTGCCATGGCCGGACTGGATCTGATCTTTCCTGTCGTGGTCCGTGATCTCATCCATGACGTACTGCCGGCGGGGGATATGCATCGGCTGTTTATCGGCGCAGGAATCCTTCTTGTCCTGTACATCCTGAATTTTGCGATCCAGTATGCGGTGCAGTACTATGGGCATGTCATGAGTGCGTCTATCGAACACGACATGCGACGGGATCTGTTTGCTCATATCGAGAAGCTCTCCTTTCATTACTTCGATAATGAGAAAACGGGACAGCTGCTCTCCCGTATCACAAGCGATGTGACAGAGATCAGTGAGCTTTCCTTCCGCGGACCGAATGATGTTCTCCTCTGCGGCGTCATCATGGCGGGGACGCTGGTCGTTATGTTCGTCATGAACTGGCAGCTTGCCCTCCTCATCGGCGGTCTGCTTATTGCGAAGAGCATTCACACCGTGAAGGTGAATAAACAGATGAAGTTCGCCTTTCGTGAGAACCGGAAGAAGGCAGGGGAAGTCTCTGCCCGCGTAGAAGAAAGCCTTTCCGGCATCCGCCTTGTGAAGGCTTTTGCCCAGGAGGCCTTCGAGCTGGACCGTTTCGAAGAGAAGAGCCGCGAGCTCCGGGATACCCGTTTCGCTTCGAATAAGCTCATCGCGTATTTCTCCGGCGGCATCAATTTTTTCACCAACTTCATCAATGTGGCGGTGATCCTGGCCGGGGGATGGATGATCAATGAGGGAACGCTTGCGCTTTCTGATTTCGTCGCATTCCTTCTCTATGTGAATATCTTCATGCGCCCGGTCTTCCGTCTGACGATCCTCGCTGAGGTGTACCAGCGCGGCATGGCCGGCTTCCACCGTTTCGAAGAGATCATGCACACCGAGCCTTCTATCGAAGATCCGGAAAAGCCTGTCATGCTCTCCCATGTGAAAGGGGATATTGATTTCAGGGATCTATCCTTCGGTTACGATCCGGGGCATCTCATCCTGCATGATCTCTCCTTTGAGATCCCTGCCGGAAAGACGGTGGCTTTCGTCGGCGAGACGGGGGCAGGGAAGAGTACGCTCGTCAGCCTGCTGCTTCGCTTCTATGAACCGACAAAAGGCGAAGTCATGCTGGACGGACATCCGCTTTCCGCGTTCCGCCAGCAGGATCTCCGAAGAAAGATCGGTATCGTGCAGCAGGATGTCTTCCTCTTCGGGGATACCATCGCAGAGAATATCGCGTATGGCCGTGAGAACGCAACCAAAGAGGAAATCGAAGAGGCTGCACGTCTGGCAGCAGCAGATGATTTCATCCGACAGCTTCCGAATGGCTATGAGACGAAGGTCGGCGAGCGCGGCGTGAAGCTTTCCGGCGGGCAGAAGCAGCGTATTGCCATCGCTCGTGTATTCCTCAAGAATCCGCCTGTTGTCATTTTCGATGAAGCGACATCTGCCCTTGATACCCAGACGGAGAAGAAAGTACAGAAGACACTCGATGAGCTTGCGAAAAACCGCACGACGATCATCATTGCACACCGTCTCTCGACCGTCAGAAATGCGGATGTGATCTACGTTCTGGACCACGGACGCCTGCTCGAGCGCGGCAGCCATGACGAACTGATGGCAAGGCATGGGAAATACTTTGCACTGTATGAAGCGCAGAAAAAGAAAAAAGAAGATGAATAGTGAGTCATGTAAAATCCTCTTCCCCATTTCGGGGG
>ERZ1034992.1349-NODE-1349-length-11075-cov-3.961615_pt1 | contig 11075 bp, 12 predicted proteins | sample MGYA00520695_ERZ1034992 | MGnify/ENA primary metagenome ERZ1034992 (study PRJEB33766, sample SAMN09781778) | gut metagenome | biome: gut microbiome | host: Homo sapiens | place: Madagascar | study: EMG produced TPA metagenomics assembly of the PRJNA485056 data...
GCACAAATGAGCCTCTATCAAAGTGAAGTACGAAAGCCTCAGATTGGCGATGTTTATTTAATGCGTTTTGGCGGATGCGGCAATGAACAGAAAGGATGGAGACCCGGATTGGTATTTCAGAACAATCTCGGAAATCAGTATAGCCCTAACATAATTGCCCTCCCCTTAACCAGCGCTATAAAGAAATCAAACCAACCCACTCATGTCATAATACCCTCCAAAGGGACTGGACTCGAAAGGGATAGTATGGTTTTATGTGAGAATCCCGAGCGTATGTCAAAAGAAAGACTCGGTACATATCTCACAACGATTCCTAAAGAATACATGAGCCAAATTGCAGTTGCGAATTTATTAGCAACATCTGCTATATCTTTTATTGACCCAGAACTACTGATGTCTATTTGGCAAAAGGCTACCACTTTAAATGCTGTTGCGTGATACATACAAATAAAGGAGGTTTTGCTATGTATAATGAAAGCTTAAAGACGAAGTTTGTTCAGGGGTACACAAAAAGTATCAGTACCGCAAAAGTGTGTCAAACTATATTCAATGCTACTGAGAAATATGAAATCAAATGGGGCGCAGATATTTGCACTCAGAAAGCAGAGGCGTTGCAGCCGGCTATCGATGAACTTGTGGGCTTTAGAGTCAGAAGTAAATGGATACGTCTAATAATTCTAAAGGATTATGTGAAATGGTGTATCGCGATGGGAGTTCCCGGTGCTTGTGATGGGATGTTAGGCATCAATGCAATCGGATTGGAAAAGATTAAACAGCAAACAGTTGCCAGTCCGGCTCATCTTGAAAATTATCTCAACGCTATATGCGAACCTATTGACCGAAAAACAACAGACAACATCTACAGATGTTATTATTGGCTCGCCTATGCCGGGGTAAAAGAAGATGATATTCTTAAGGTGAAATGTTCTGATGTTGATTTTTCAAAAATGGTTATTAAATATGGGGATACAGAAGTACCTATGTATAGAGAAGCTGTCCCTGCATTTAAGAACTGTGTTGAATTAACTCAATTTGTTTTCAACCACCCCCTCTACTCCTCTGATGTCTGGAAGGATAGAGCTCCCGGTGATACTGTGGTACGAGGTTTAAGCGCTCAGGCATCTCTGAAAGCTATGAGGGTCGAACTATCAAGGCGCTCCAAGGTGAAAAGAGATGCCGGACATACAGACCTTAAGCTTAGTTACTATAGGGTTTGGATTTCTGGGGTTTTCTTTAGAGCTTTTGAGAACGAACAGATGGGAATTGAACCTGATTTTAGTACAGTTGTTTCACAACAAGTTGAAGGCAAAACTTACAAGTTAGATAGTGGACGTAACACTCAGGATGCAAAGAAAAGACAACTCGTTCATGACTACTTAGAAGACTATCAGCGCTGGAAACTTGCGTACAAAAAATAATTTTAATGAATCGCCTGCGTAGGCAGGCTTTTCAATACATAAGTCAAGCTAATTAAATAATTTACAAGGCGGCATATTGTAGTAAAAGCATATAGAACATTAGTGTTCTCTGGGGTAGGGGTAGAACCTACTGCTGCCACGAGGCTAAGTGCCATAATATAAATATTTTAATTGTAAAGGAGGTGTGATGATGGATAATAAGGAAAGATTTATTTCTTTGTGTGAGAGTATCAATCGTCCCGGTATCAGTGATTTGTTGCAATGGCTTGAAGATAATGACTTTTATACTGCGCCTGCAAGTTCAAGATTTCATGGAGCGTATGCCGGAGGCTTACTTGACCATTCTTTGAATGTTTATGACGAATTAAAGAGACTGCTTAGTGCTTATCCTGAGATTAAGGTTCCCGAAGAGTCAGTAATTATTTGTTCGTTGTTTCACGATTTGTGCAAAGTTAACTTGTATACCACCGAGAAACGTAACAGAAAGAATAGCGATGGGCAATGGGAAAGTTATGATGCCTACACTGTTAAGGAAAAATTTTGCTACGGCGGACACGGTAGCAAATCCGTATACTTGGTTCAGCATTTTATGCAGTTAAGCCCCGAGGAAGCGGTTGCAATCCAGTGTCATATGTCAAGTTGGGAAGACGGAGCGGCAAGGAATGTAGGAAACGCATTTGAACAGTTCCCATTTGCTTGGTTGGTTCATGTGGCTGATGAAGCTGCTACCTATATTTTAGAATCGGAGGGAAAGTAAATGCTATTGAAACGCAAAAGGGTTCAAGATATGCTTGAACAAAAGAAGAAATCACTTAATACATATACTATGCAGTTCGATATGGCTGTCTCTGCTGTAACTGGAATCATTGACGCTCTCACTCAGACCAGTTCCAGTATCGAACAGACGATTGCTGAAATCAACGAGTATCAAAAAGAATTAGATGCAACGGCGCAAGGTCTTAAATGTACCAAAGATAAAAACGATAAGGTTATTAAGAATTTCCGTGCATTACTTACTGATTAAGGAGGTACTAAATGGCTGAAACATTAAACATTTATCAGAAGCTTGCCAAGATTCGTAAGCAAGTTGAGGTTATCCAGAAAAACAAATCTGGTTTCAATTACAAGTATGTAACAGACGACGAGCTTCTTGCAAAAATAACAGGCTTTATGGATAAGTATGGTTTGTCTCTTATCCCATCTATCACACAGGGAACAATGCAACACGAGTTATACCATTATCTTAAAACTAAGTATGATAAAACTCAAAAACAGTATTATGACGAACACAATAATGAAATAATTGTAAGAGCCGACATGGTCTTCACATGGATTAACAATGAAAATCCTGATGAAAGGGTGGAGGTTCCTTGGGTTACAATCGGTCAGCAGGGTGATAGCTCTCAGGCGTTCGGTTCGGGACTCACTTATTCGATGAGATATTTCTTGCTGAAGTTCTTTAACATTGCAACTCCGGATGATGATGTAGATAACTGGAGAAGCAAGCAAAGAGCGGCTGAGGCAGCAGAAGATTTGGCTATAGCAAAACAGATTATCGAGGAACTTGATAAAGATGTCAAGAGCTTTTTAGGAAAGAACCCCGATAAAAGTGAGGCAGTTAAGGAACTTATGAGTAAGTATGTGAAGAATAGCAATTACTTCGCTATTACTGAATCTGAACTTGCGACTAAGTTACTGACAGAGTTTAGAGAAAAATTTAATTAAGGAGGATTCGAAATGGGATTTCGTAAAGATGCTTGGGCAACTTGTTGGGGTGTTGAGGTAAAATCAGATACGCTCACTCAGGTAAGAATCTCAACAAGCCGTAAAGACAAACAGACAGATGAATATGTACAGGACTTTTCGGGTTTTGTGGCTTTTGTAGGTACAGCTGCGGCAAAGAAAGCAGCCGCTCTCAAAGAGAAAGACCGCATCAAACTCGGAGATGTTGAAGTAACTACAAAATATGATGGTGATAAGAAAGTAACATATACCAACTTCAAATGCTACAACTTCACCACGCAGAATGAAAACGGAAGCACATCTTCGACACCGGCAGAACCACAGCCATCTGTGGATGAAGGGGTTAACGAAGACAGATTGCCGTTTTAAGAGGATTTAGTCTGTGGGGATTATAAGTTACAAACCATTGATTGATGATATGACTTGGAGCTATTCCAGAATAGAAACTTTTAATGATTGTCCCTACCGGTTTTTTCTAAGATACATAAAAAGATTTAAAGATAACGATAAGTTCTACTCCAGTTACGGAAGCTTTATACATAAGATACTTGAACGGTATTACAAAGGAGAATTGTCGAAGAACGATATGCTCACAACATTTTTGTTGGATTTTAAAAAAGAAGTTCGAGGAATACGACCGAAAGAAAGTACCGTTCAAAAATACATAAACGCAGGCTGTGAATATCTAAAGAGCTTTTCCCCATTCCCATTTAAGATGATTGATGTGGAAAAGAAAGTTGAGTTTGAAATAGGAGACTATGAATTCATAGGGTTTATCGATTATCTTGGATTTGACGAAGAAGACGATTCGATATGTATCGTGGACAATAAGTCGAGAGACTTAAAACCAAGAAGTAACAGAGCAAAACCAACCGTCAAAGATAAAGAACTTGACAAAATGCTTAGGCAATTATATTTGTATGCCGCCGGAGTTGAACAGGAATACGGTGTACTTCCTAAGTGGCTGTGCTTTAATTGTTTTAAGGCTGGAGTATTTATAAAAGAGAAATTTGATACACAAAAATACGAAGAAGCTAAACAATGGGCAGTAAAAAGTATTGAAAAGATTTCAAACACAGAGGACTTTGAGCCGAACAGAGATTTCTTTTCTTGTTTCTATATATGTGGAGTTAGCGACCACTGTGAATATGATATTGAAGCACGAGAGGAGCGAAGACGAAGTTGAAAACAGAAGAACTTTGTAGTTTAGATAGCGAGGCTGGCATCATTGCTACGCTGATTCGTAACCCGGACTTCTCATTCTATTCAGAACATCTTCTGCCGGGACACTTTACAGAGAAAACAAACTCTTGCGTGTACACGGCGATTACAGGACTTGCAAAGAAGGGAATTTCTACAATCGACCCGTATAACATTATCGAATTTTTAAATTCTTCAGAGGCAACAAGGAAGTTTGCAGAGGAACTCACACTTGATAGACTTAACGAGCTGATGGATATGTGTGATGTGCTCGCCAGACAAACGCCTGAGGAATATAAAATGCTTGTAGACAATGTGTTAGACTACGCTTTTCGTAGAGATACAATTCAAAGGCTTAAAGAGTGCGAGGAATTATGCTACAAAGGTGTAAAAGAAAACATACAGCAAGAAATTTATAATACCATTGATGATGTTATGACTGAGTATTCATCTACCAACGATATTCCACAATACAAAGATGTTGTCGAAGACTGTTGGGAAGAAATTAAATCCAGACAGAGTAATGGATATGCCGGAATACCTTTCAAATTCCCAACTTTAAATGAATATGCAACGATTGAACCCGGTGAGTTATTTATATTTGCTGCCGAAGCAAAACAGGGTAAATCAATGATGTTGCTTAACTGTGCAATAGATTTACTTAAACAGGATTTAGCAGTACTTTATATTGACTCCGAATTAAACACAAGATTACACACCGCGAGGATTTTATCTCATCTGTCGGGTGTCGAATACAAGAGACTTACATCGGGCAATTATTCTGGAGAAGAAGCTCTCAAGATTGAAGAAGCTAAAGAGTGGATGAAAACCAGAAAATATACACATTTATACATACCAATGTTTGACCAACAAAGCATTTACACCGCAGTTAAAAAGGTCAAACACACACAGGGACTTGACGTCTTAATTATTGACTACTTCAAGGGCAGTAGTGACGGTGATGCGTGGGATAGCTATGCCGAACTTGGAAGATTCGTTGACTTGGTAAAGAATCAAATTTGCGGAGATATGGGAGTGTGTGGGATTGGTGCAGCTCAGGCTACTGCAACCGGAAAAGTTGCTGACTCTGCTAAGATTGGAAGAAACGCAAGTACCATCGCACTACTTCAGGACAAAACGCCAGAGGAAATTGAAGCTGATGGCAGTGAATGTGGCAATAAGAAACTCAGAATCTTATTAAATCGTAACGGAATGCAACACGCCGCAGGTGAATACATAGATATGAAATTTGACGGTAATCACATTTCTTACGAAGAAGCCAAACAGCATATACCACAGGCACCTTATTAAGTTGTCAAGCTAATAAAATAATTTACAAGTGAGGAGATGACGGTGTGGAGCTTGAAGAAATGATTGAAATGATTGATATCGTGGAATTCATATCACAGTTTGTTGAACTTGAAGAGAAGAACGGCGAATACTGGGGCTTGAGTCCGTTTAAGGACGAAAACACACCGTCGTTTTCGATAAGAAAAGAAACAAATAGTTTCTATGACTTCTCCAGTGGTATTGGTGGTAATGTTTTTACCTTTGTTAAGTATTACAACCATTGTTCAGCAAGAGAAGCGGTAGAAATTTTGAAGAAATATATCGGTTGTGACGGAGAAACCGTTGTTCCGAGAAAGAAATTGGCGGCTACGGTTGTTTGCAAGAAATTCAAACCCGCAAAGCAGCATAAAAAAGCATCTTCAATCACCATTTACCCTGATAACTGTATGGAAAAGTATGAAAAGAAAGATGAAAAGCTCGCTGCGTGGGAGGCTGAGGGAATATCAAGAGCGTCCTTGGATAAATTCCAAGTTTACTATGATAGTTTTTCAAACAGATTAGTATATCCGATACGAAATATCAACGGACAAATCGTAAACATCGGGGGTAGAACTCTCGACCCGGACTTCAAAGCAAAAAAGTTGCGTAAATATACATATTTTTCTGGCTGGGGCGAGATGGATGTCATCTATGGGTTGTTCGAGAATATGCAATCAATACTTGAGAAACGAGAAGTCATCTTATTTGAAGGGTGTAAGTCGGTTTTGGTAGCTGATTCGTGGGGCGTTCACAACACAGGTGCTTTATTAACATCACACCTCAATCCAAATCAAATGAAAATACTTGCCAGACTTGGTGTTAGAGTGGTTTTTGCGCTTGACAAAGATGTAAGAGTGAGAGATGACCACAACATAGCTAAGCTAAAGCGGTATGTTTCTGTTGAATACTGTTGGGACAGAGCAGATTTGCTTGACGAAAAGGATGCACCGGTGGATAAAGGATTGGAGGTTTTTAAAAAGCTATATGAACAGAGATTACGATACAAATAGAAGGATATTAAGTATGTTTAAATACGGTTCGTTACTTTCACAAAATGAATTATATAATATCCTCAATCAGTTCGAAATACATATCTATGATGCCGATGGGAATTTCAGAAAGCCATATCAAATAGCAGGTGTTTTGAGCATAGTCTATGCCAGTGTTTTTGATTTTGGATTGAAGTCACAGATTATTGAAGCAATGGATACATTAAGATATTTAATTGATAACAATAAGAGTATTGATTCATTAGTCTGTGAAAATACAACAGCCGCTAAAACAATCACGGCAATGTATGACCACTACAACCAAGTTGATGATACAGAACTCAGTGATTTTTTAAGCACATTTACAATAAGAGGGGGGTGTACATTATAGGTAATTATATTATGTACCACTGTCATACAGAGTATAGCCTACTCGATAGTTGTACCAAATACCAAGACTATATTGACTTGGCTCTCGCAAATGGTTCAAAGGCATTATCTATATCAGAACACGGTAAACCACTGAACTGGACGGAAAAATGGAACGCTTGTAAGCAGGCAGGTTTAAGATACATACATTCAGTTGAAATCTATTTAACAGAATCGCTTGAAGAAAAAGTTCGTGACAATTACCACACAGTTTTAATGGCTCGTAATATGGATGGTGTAAAAGAACTCAATGCTCTTGTGAGCAAGTCGTGTGACAAAGAACACTTTTACTATACAAACAGAATTACATTCGACGAGTTTTTAAATATATCCAGCAATATTATTTCGACGAGTGCGTGTTTAGCATCTCCGTTAAATAAACTGCCGGACACCCATCCAAGATATATGGAACTTGCACAGAAGTATGACTTTTTGGAAGTACAGGCTCACAATCACCCGGAACAGATTGAATTTAATAAAAGGCTTGTTACCCTTTCAAAGAAAATAGGTAAGCCGTTGATTGCAGGAACTGATACACATAGTTCGAGTAGATATAAGGCTGAGTGCAGAGCGATATTACTTGCCTCAAAGCATAAATCCTACGGTGACGAAGATGCGTTTGACTTAACATATAAAACATATGACGAGCTTGTTGAGATGTTTAGAGTGCAGGGTGCTTTATCCGAAGAAGAATATTTAACTGCAATCGAAAACACAAACCAACTGTATGATATGACAGAGGAAATTGAACTTGATACATCAATCAAGTATCCGATTCTTTATGGCTCGAGAGAAGCAGACTCACAAAAGTTTAAAGAAACGATTGAAAGAAAGTTTGCAGAAAAGCTTGAGACAGGGGTTATTCCCGAAAGTCAGCGTGAAGCATTCAGGACGGCGATTGATGAAGAACTCAGGGTTTTTCAGAAACTTAAAATGGACGGTTTTATGCTGTCGATGTCAGAGCTGATTTGTTGGTGTAAAGAACAAGGTATGGCTATAGGAACTGCGAGAGGTTCTGTCGGCGGGTCGAGAATTGCGTATGTAACAGATATAATTGACCTCAATCCTGAAACTTGGCATACAGTTTTCTCCAGATTCTGTAATGAAGATAGACTCGAGATTGGTGATATCGATATTGACTGCGTGGAATCTGACAGACCCACAATTTTCAAACACATTACAGGTAGGTTTGGTGAAGACAAGACGGCGAGAGTTGCGTCGTTCGGAACTATGCAATCCAAAGGTGTTATTGATGATGTGGGTAGAGCCTTAGCTTTGCGTTGGACAGAGGCACATCCCACAGTTGGAGAACGAAAAGGCGCTCATCCTCTCGATGGTGGACAGGGTTATTACTTAGATAACACAAAAGCAAACCCTTGGTCGCTTCCAAACATCTCAAGAATTAAAAGCGAGTTTGATTCAGACCCCGAGAAAACCAAGAAGAAATACCCCGAACTATTCTATTACTACGACGGTTTGATTGATACTAAGATATCTCAGTCGGTACACCCAGCCGGAATGGTAATCAGCCCTATTACTTTGGTTGATAATTTTGGGGTGTTTGATAAGGACAACGAAAACTGCTTACTGTTGGATATGGAAAACATACACGACTTTACCGGTCTTGCCAAGTATGACTTCCTTATCTTGAAAACCGTACAGGTTATTCGCGATGCTTGCAGATATATGAATAAACCTTATCCTAAAACTCACGAGATAGATTGGGACGACGAAAATGTTTGGGCTGATATGATTAAAAATCCATCGGGCATTTTCCAATTTGAAGGGGCGTTTGCATTTGAAAGTTTGAAGAAGTTCGTTCCAAAAAGCATATTTGATATGTCGATTGTAACTGCTTGTATCAGACCATCGGGTTCTTCGTACAGAGATATGTTGCTTGCTCGTCAGGCGCATAAGAATCCATCAGAGATTATCGATGAACTGCTAAAAGAAAATCTCGGCTATCTTATATACCAAGAGGATACAATCAAATTCCTACAACAAATCTGTGGATTAAGTGGTAGCGAGGCTGATAATATTCGTCGTGCGATAGGACGCAAACAAAAAGATAGACTCGATAAAGCAATGCCGTCAATCCTTGAAGGGTATTGTCAAAAATCCCCGCAACCAAGAGAAGCCGCAGAGCAAGAGGCTAAGGAATTTTTACAGGTTATTGAAGACAGTGCAAGCTATCAGTTTGGATACAACCATTCAATAGCTTACTGCTTGCTTGGATACTTATGTGCGTATTACAGATACTATCACCCAATAGAGTTTATCACATCGTTCTTAAATAACGCTGCGAACGAAGATGATATTCGGAACGGTACAGCTTATGCAAATAAAGTTGGGATTAAAATTTCAATGCCCAAGTGGGGGTTATCCAAGAGCGAATATTTCTTTGACAAGGAGAAAAATATTATAGCTAAGGGATTGACTTCGATTAAATATATGGGCTCAGGTATTGCAGAAGAATTATACAAACTTGCACACGAGCGTACATATACAAAGTTCGTAGATATATTAGCAGACCTTGATAGTAAAACATCAATCAACACAAGGCAGCTTGATATACTTATAAAGCTTGATTTCTTTTCAGACTTTGGTAATCAGCGTGAACTAATAAGAATTTCCGAAATGTTCTACGATACATTTAAGAAAGGGCAGGCAAAGAAAATCAGTAAAGATAAAGTTGATGGTACGCCCCTCGAACCAATCGTATCTAAATACTCAGTAGGTGTTACAAAGTCAGGTGGCGTTGCGAAAAGTTACACTCTGCTTGATGTGAAGTCTATAATGAGCGAGGTCGAAGATGCGATTAAAGATATACATATGGATGACTTAAGCGACTTACTTAAGGTCAGGAACTTCGTAGATGTAATGGGATATGTTGGATATGTATCCGGCAAAGAAGAAGACAGAAGAAAATTATATGTGTTAGATGTGTTTACTTTGGTCAGAAAGAAAGACAACAAACAGTTTGGTTATTCAATTATAACGAAGTCCATTGGTAGTGGAATTGAGAGTAGATTTACTGTAGTTAATAAGATATATGACCAAGACCCTATTAAGAAAGGCGACATCATTTATTGTAAGAGCTTTGAAAAGAACGGTCAGTATTACAGACTAACAGGATATAACAAGATTTATTAAGGAGCGTGATAATAATGTTCAAACATAAAATTGAACTAATTACCACCGCAGACATTATGGACTTTGTTCGTATTGCTACGGAAGAAAGCGGAACGGTAAGGTTGATTGACGGAAATGGTTTCTGCGTTAATGGTAAAAGCTTGTTAGGTGCTATGGCTACTGTGGAGTGGAAGTCTTTGTACTGCGAGTCAGAGAATGATATCTATACAAGTATCCAGAAATACTGCATTGAATGAGGTGACGTAAGTGGATATATTAAACTCAGAATCTTTTGTAAGGATGTTAGAGAAATGCAACGACAATTACGGGTATCGCGGACTGATAGTATTTAATTTAAGAGTAACACTTAGGGATTTCGTAGAAGAAATTGGTAGCTTGAATAGATACGCAAGCATCCCGGGAGTTTATATTATTAAACAGAACTCTTTCTCTGGTACGATAGAGTTTACAAACGGAAGTATCATTCATTTAGTTTTAGCGAACACTACTGCAAGAGGGAATCGGTGCGACGCAATATTGTTTGATGATTCAATAGACGATGAAACAAAAGACGTATTAAGAAGTATGGTCGTTACACGTTATGTAGATTCTTGCAATGCTACTTTTTGCAAAGTATTCAATACTGACCCATTTGAAAATGTGGGCGACACGAGAGAACTTGATAACTTCTTAAACGAGTTCAAAATTGCCTCAAAAAGTAGTTGCGGCACAACAACTGAATGTATATAAAACTAAGATTTCATACACAAAAAGGAGTGGTTATAATGGCAAGACAATATGTTTGCAATAAATGCGGGAAACCATTTGACAGATG
>ERZ1034992.1350-NODE-1350-length-11074-cov-3.673655_pt1 | contig 11074 bp, 13 predicted proteins | sample MGYA00520695_ERZ1034992 | MGnify/ENA primary metagenome ERZ1034992 (study PRJEB33766, sample SAMN09781778) | gut metagenome | biome: gut microbiome | host: Homo sapiens | place: Madagascar | study: EMG produced TPA metagenomics assembly of the PRJNA485056 data...
GGAAGAAGGTGTTGCGCTGATCGAGTATGCGTCCGCGCGGGGCATCAACATACTGGACTGCTGGAAAAGACCGCCTCGGCCTGCATCGGCTGCCACGCCTGCGAGAGCCGATGCCCGTTCGGTGTGAAAATTGCCGAGCGGATGAAAAAGACAGCGGCATTGTTTGGGCGCTAAGTGCGCCACAAAATCCCCCTGGCCCGCAAACCCACAAACTTATAAAAAGAAGGTACACTTATCATGGAATTACACTCCGGCCGCCCGACCGATACAACGGGCCGCCTTGAAAAAGAACTGCGCTGCTACGACTTATTGGATGGCCTGGGCGTGGAATATCAGCGCGTCGACCACGCCCCCGCCATGACGATGGAAGTCTGCCAGGAGATCGACCGCGTGCTGCATGCGGTCATCTGCAAAAACCTGTTTTTGTGCAACCGGCAGGAAACCGCATTTTACCTGTTGATGATCCCTGATACCAAGGTGTTCCACACCAAGGACCTGTCGGCGCAGATCGGCGCGGCGCGGCTGTCCTTTGCCAAGGCCGAGTATATGCAGCAGCTTTTGGATATCACGCCGGGGTCGGTCAGCGTACTGGGCCTGATGAACGACACCGCCCACAAGGTGCAGCTGCTGATCGACGAGGATGTGCTGGCCAGTGAGTACGTCGGCTGCCACCCCTGCATCAATACGTCCAGCCTGCGGCTGAAAACCCGCGACCTGGTGGAGAAGATTTTGCCCGCGATGCAGCACGATTTTATTAAGGTGAAGCTGTAAGGCCCGATGTGGTCACAAATTCTTCAAAAACTATTTTAAAATCGTTCAAAGCTCTTTTATATCTTGCACATAAGTTGCGGGTATACTATGTATCGTAGTCGAGAGACAACGGCGGAAAACATTCCGCAATCATAACCACTGCGCCTTCGACCATGCCAGAGCAATCGCTCGGTCAAGGCCAGACAACCAACAAGGCTGCGATGCCATTACATATAAATTACGATTCTTCTCCGATACTCCAAAACCGAACACCCCTTTGCAGCGCCCCGCTCTACCCCGGCGGGGCGCTCTCCCTTTGCAAGTTTTTACGCGCAGCAGCGTTTGAAATAAATTTTTTTGAAAAAAACGTAAAAAAATTGAAAAAAAGGCTTGCATTTCCGGTGCCGCTTTGCTATAATAATCAAGCACCGAGCGACACGGGCTGTGCGCGCGGGGCAACAAATGAATATGGGAGCTTTCCCGAGTGGCCAATGGGGACAGACTGTAAATCTGCTGCTTAATGCTTCGGTGGTTCGAATCCACCAGCTCCCACCAAGAAATGTGACGCTAGAACGTAAGTTTTAGCGTCTTTTTCTTTTGCCTGACCGCACTTTTGACCGCACTTGTAATTCAAGCGTTCAGCACCTTGTCAAAGGCTGCTGTCATTGCTGTGGCGGTTTCGTGGGCCTGTCCCTCGATGCGGTGCGCGTATGTCCCCCGCGTGTCCATGTTCTTGCTGTGGCCTACAAGCGCCTTTAGCTTGCCGTCTGGCAAGTCCTGCGCGATAGATACAAATGTGTGGCGCAGTTCGTACAGCGAGATATGCGGTATTCCGTTGGTTTCCTGGTAGTGCCTCCAATGGTTATAGAGGGATTGCTGATTCACCAACGGGAAAAGCGGCGTGTCGGGCGTTCTGGGTACACGCCACGCTTGCAAGAGGTAAAGCTGCCCCATGTAGGCCTCGTAGGCTTTGTCGTTCATCTCGATATAGCGCACGGCGTTCTCGTTCTTCCCTTTTGTGGTTTCGTTGTAGCGGTTGATGGAGCGGGAAATATCCACCCGTCGGCCTGTGAAGTCGCCCAGGCGCAGGCCCACAGCTTCACCGGGGCGCAGGCCGCTTGCAACAATGAAGCGGTAGCAATAGATGTTTTCATCAAACACAGGCTTGCCCCGAAACAGGCAAGTTTCTGTGGAGAACAGCACGCGCAGGGATTCGGGCTGGAGGATGTGCTTTTCTTTGGTGCGGGCCCCCTTGGGTACTTCCAGGTCAAGCATTTTTTCATGCAATGAGGTGTAGCCCTGCTTGCGGGCCCACTTGATGAAGCCTGTTTCTGTGGAGCGGATGCCCTGCATGGTCTTTTTACTCAACGGTTCGGTGCTGCGCCGTTCGCCGTCTGGGTTGAGGTTGCCGTTTTTATAGGACAGGTTCAGCACGTCTTGCAGCTTGCCCTCGGTCAGCTTGCACATTTTCAAGTGCCCTACCACAGGGAGGATATAGTTCTTGCCATTCTTGTAAGTGCGGTCGTAGTTGCTTGTGCCTGTAGTGGCGCGGACGTCTTTCAGGTAGAGCTCCCACACAGCGGCCACTCGCATAGAGGTAGGCGCGACGCCAGTCTCTAGCCACTTGTCGGCCTTGGCGTTGGCCTCGCGCTGGCCGGTGCGGCCCGGTTTGGAGCTGTAGAAGCTTTTGCGCTGGCCGTCCTTTTGCACGTCGATGCGCCAGCGGGTGCCCGTCCACTTGGCGCTGTTCGTTCTGGTCGTCATTGTGGTATACCTCCCTTGCGGCGGGCGCGGTCTTTGCGCTTCCCGCTGATCTCTCCCGCCAGAAATGCGGCGGTCATCATCTCCAGCAGAGCGTAACGGCTGGCAGGGTCGAACGGCTGCGCGTGGTAGGTGGCCGTCAGCTGGTCGATGAAGTCGTAAGTCTTGGGATCCAGGGGCACGGTGTTTAGGGCTTGCAAGGCCTCCGGCAGCGTGGCCCATGGTGCATTGTAGTTCATTGTTGTATAACCTCCGTTCTATGTCCTGCCATCGTCAGCACCGGGGAGGACGCCCCCGGTGTACCCTCCACAGGCGGGGAGGGTTTCGGCTTGCTGGGTCGGTATTGTTCCACAAGATGCCTGTTAGTTCGGGCGTTACCGCGCCCCGGGTGTTCCAGCACCCTTTAGCCTGCCATCATCAGCGCCAGGCGGCCAGCCCCGGCGGACGCCCTCGCGGGCGTTTCGGCTCATTGCATCAGCTTGTGGTAAATCTCGCGGCTTTCGTCGTAGGTCTCGCGCTGTAGCTTTGCAATTGCCGGGGTGGTTTCTATCTGCATGTCGGTTTCCAGTCGTTGCGCCTCACCTAGCAGCAAAGACAACAGGTGTATGCGCTCGTTTATGGTCAGCTCCATGGTTTTGCACCTCCTATGTGGGTTGGTTGTTTCGATGGTTTTATTATACATGAATCATGCCAAAAGTCAACATGATTCATGTATTTTTGACAATGTGCACATCCATGGTTCATGTATTTTGAGCAAAATATACATGTTGCATGTATTCGGTTCGTATGCTATACTATTCTAGGAATATTTTTTCTTATAGGAGGGCTCCACATGTCAAGCGACGCTAAAAGGGCCAGCAATGCCCGCTATTTGGCAAAATTCAAAACTGTTTCTGTGCGCTTTACTCAAACCGATGCTGTAGCGGTGCAGTCCGCGGCGGATTCCGCCGGGGAAAGTCTAAACGCCTATATTGTGGGCGCGGTAGCCCAGCGCATGGAGCGAGACGCCAGCAGACACGCCACAGAAACGCAGGGAGGCGTACAGTGTGATTGAATTTTGGTATTGTCCTATCTTTGATAAAGAGATAGACGAGGGGCTTTGTTGGGATATTTCCAACATTGGCAACGATTCTCTATGCTTGTCTGCCGATGAACGCCCGCCTTGTGGTTGGGAAGAAGCCTATAAAATCTGTAAGGCCTGCCAACACTATGCAGAATGTGCAAATTTGATATGACAAACGCCCCACAGTAGCCCGCCGGGCTGTGTGGGGCGTTACTGTGTCTATGCGGGTGTTTGCAGCTCACGGCATACGGTGCGCAGCTAGTCGCCGCCGAGCCGTTGCAGCGCAGCTATGCGGGCCCTATGCCCTGTGGTTCAGCTCTTTGTCCAGCAGCGCATCAAGATCATCTGCCACGATGTGGAAGTATCGGCAGCCCTGGCGGGCACAGTCCTCCACGGTGGTGGTGATGAGCTCCCCCGCCGGGGTGCGGCAGCACACTTGCAGAGGTGCCCGGCGGGCTTTCTCGACCTGGGTCAGCAGTTTGTCCAGCTCCATCTTGTAGCCCTCACAGCGTGGCCCAGGGGGCTGCCTCGCGCGCAATCATGTTCCAGTATGCTTCACCGCGTGCGGGGCTGGTAGGCTCTGCCTCCAGCACGCCAGAGCACTGCCGGATGAACTTGTTAAACAGCGCCGTGCGATCACTGGCAGAGCGGTAGTATTTCTTTGCATAGGGAGCCATGCCGCCGTGCTTGTCGCCGTACTCCATGGCCTTGCGCAGCAATGTAGGGTTGTTCTTGTTGCGCTCGCATAGGGCGCTGAACTCTTCAACACTCATGGGGAAATTTTCGGCCAGCAGCCGATAGTCGCCGCCCTGGAGCGCGTTGCCGTCCGGGGCGTCCGCTGCTGTGGCGGCGCTGGCAAAGCGTCTTGCCAGTGCGTCAAGCTGGCCCTGTGCGTTCTGGCGCAGTTTGAGGGCCTCGCTGTTGGCGGATAGGGTCAGCTCGCGGGCGTAGCCCTCCGTGATGTGGCCCTGGCGCAGCTCCTGCGCAGTCTCGCGGCGCAGCTGTTCGGACGGGGCCAGTGCTGCAAAGCAGCCTGTGACGATGCGGCGGGCTTCCTGGATGTAGTCGTTCATGGGGTTAACCTCCTGTTATGCTCTAGTAGATTGTCTTGCCCCGCTATGTGGCCGCTTTAGGCCTTTGCGGGGCTGTGGTTTGACTTTGGCGGGTGCGGGCCTCTTGACCTGTCCCGGCGGGCCTGGGCGGCTCATGGCTCACCGTACTGCTTTACGTGCGGATTGATGTTCCAGCGGCGGCGGATGTAGTCGCGGGCTTCCTGTTCGTCCCTGAATTTCAGCGGAAACGACATGCCCGGCCCCTCTACATACCAGCCCACAATGGTGCCCCCTGGGCGGGCCTGGTAGGTCAGGCGGATGGTGTCGTTTTGTAGGCTTTCCGCCACAGTAACCTGGTATCCGTTCGCCGTGTGGTGGTGCAGCTGTTCCAGCATGTATTTACTGCTCATTTTTTCTTGCGTCCTTTCTTTGGCGGTTGTGGTAGGTCGTCAATTAGCAGGATACCTTGCCCATGTACGCGCATATAGGCGTAGACCTCATGCAGCGTCAGCAGGTCGTCGCCCTGTGGCAGGCGGTAGCGCGGCCCTGCATCGGTTTGAATCTCGGTGACGATTAGCAGCCTATCCGCCGGGGCACCACGCTCCAGAGCTTCCAGGCGGGCCAGTGCGTCTTTCATAGCAGCCCCTCCAGTTTGTCCAGACGTCGATTGACGTCTGTCAGTTCGGCAAATTTGAGGCCGTACTCTAGCAGGGCGCGGGCAGCGGCCACGCGGGCCGGGTCTGCTGCGCTGTCATCCTGTACGATGGCCTGCAAGGCGTCCACGGTGTCACTGTAGCCTGCTGCCATTCTGTGGGCAGCATCGGCAAGGGCTTCCCGCCTGCCCCGCTCTAACGCCTCTGCGAACTCGGGCAGCTTTTCATACCCCTGTAGGGTCTTTGTGGACAGCCCACAGGCCCGGGCCGCCTCGGTACGGCTCTTGCAGGTCAGCAGGGCCGCAAGGGCTTTGTTCTGGTTCGAGGTCAATCTGGTTCTTCACCTCCTAAAATTTCCATATTTTGCCACATTCTGGCCCGCTTCCGTGCTGCTGCCAGGGCGGCAGGCTGGCGCGTCGCTGCCAGGGCGCAGGCATCCTCCAGGTGTTTGGTGATGAAGCTGCCGCGCCAGCGCTTGCAGAGATACGCCAGGGCGTCCGCATGGCTATCAAAGTAGTGGCCACCTCCGCCAAACTGCACGCAGTAACTAGCACGGGGCGCAGGCTCCACAGTTTCAGCGTCAATCATCCGGCGCAGGTCATCCAGGTTGACAGGCAGGTGCGAGGAGTTCAGCTCTCGCTGGAGCTCCACCTCTCCCCGCGGTGTGTGCCACACGGCCACAGGCATAAAAATTCGATTGTTTTGGTTGCGCAAGTATGCAAACACCTCCAAGTGCAGTTTTTAAATTTTGACGATATATCGTTAAGGTGACGGAAGGTGACGGCATTTGGCTATAATGATAAATTTCAAAATTCAACCTCTATAGGGAGTCTTCTAAAAAGCCGTCACCTTCCGTCACCTTGTCGATGTATCGCGCTATTCTGGCGAAACCTCAGAGCGCAGGCGCAAGCCATAGTATAAACAGCCCTTTTTGCCGTGTTTGCCCTCAAACCCGGCGGCTTTCATAGCGGCTTTGAAGTCTCTACTATTTCGGCGGTAGTCGCCGGTCACCTGGCAGTGGGCGGTGTACCTCTGGTAAATCTCGCTACTGGCGGTGACATAGCTCTCGCCAGTCTCGCAGCAATCCGTCAGGAAGCCGCCCAGCCAGTCACAGCTCTTGCGATATTCGTCCAGTGCATCACGCACAACGGCGGGTGGGGTCAACTTGTACCCGTTGGCGATAAACCGCCGGGCCCCTGCAATCATCCAGGACAGCACCGCGCCGCCTGCCTGAGTGTAAAGGATTTCGGCATAATCCTTCTTCTCCCCGGCGGTATCGCGCAGCCGGGCATTGAACGGCAAAACGGTCAAGCGTGACCATGTGCCACGGTCAGAGCTGCCAACACCGGGGAGAAAATTGGTGTACAGCACAAGCGTGTGGGTGGGTGTGAAAGTAAACGGGTCTTTGTACTTGGGTTCCGCTGCAATCTGGTCAGTGCTGCACAGTTGTTTGACCGTGGCAGCGTCGAGCCGTTGCCCTTCTTCGGTCTCCGCTGCCAGTGCCAGACGGATGCGGCGCAGGGCGGCCATTTTTGCGCCCACGTTGCCGCCTTTGCCGGTCAGCAGCAGGTCGGGCGATACGCTTGTGGAGTAGTCGCCCAGGACACGGGCCAACGTATTGAAAAAAGTGCTTTTTCCATTGCCTCCGTCGCCCGTAGCAATCAACAATGTCTCCGTGAACACCTTGCCCAGCACGGCCATGCCTGCCACGGTCTGGAGATAGTCGGCGAGTTCTGCATCTCCACAAGCGATAGTGTCCAGGAAGCCCCGCCAAAGCTCTGCACCGTCGTTGCCCGGGGCCACAGCGGTAACTCTTGTGCATCGTGCCGCCGGGTCTGGTGCTCGCAACTCCCCGGTGCGCAAGTCGACGATACCGCCGGGCGTGTTCAGTAAGAACGGGTCAGCGTCGAGATCATCAACAGCGATGGCCAGGTGTGGTGCGGCCTCGGTCAGCAGGTGGTTGATACCATTCGTCTGACGGCAGCGCTTCAGGAAGGCATATAGCTCCTTGGCGTGTTTCACCTGTGCTGCAAGCTCGGTATTGTCCACATCCCGCGCAGCAGCCCCGGCGGCTTTCTGGAGGTCAGCAGCCGCCGCTTGCAGTTGCCTTTCTGTAAAGGTCTGAGCAAGCCGTCTGGCACGGTTTTTATCTGGCGCAAAGCGACAGCCATCCCATGCCAGCCAGTCCAGCGAGTTATTGTACAGCAGCCCGCCAGTGACAGCCTCCGCAAAGCGAACACCTTCTGCCACTTCGCTTAGGTCAGAGAGCTTCAACGGGAGCACCTCGCAAGGTAGGCCACGTGTGGCATATTCGTCAGGTGTCAGGTAGCCGGGTTGGTTCCAGATTTTGGCGGGAGCGTTCTGCACAGCATAATGCCAGATTGTGGCCAGCTCTGCATCTGGTAGCGGTGGGTCATCCTTGGCGGCTTCAGTATAAAATGCGGCCTCTGCCTCGGCCAGCCCATCCGGGCCACATCGGCGCAACTGTGCAAATGCGAAAGATTTCATGCGGTCATTTCGGCCCGCCCACACCTTGGCGCTGCCAGTTGATGCAGGCAGCGCCGCCGGGGCAGTTGCCACGGGCGCGGCCTGCTGCTGTGCCATGAACTGGTCAAGCGTCAGCCCGCCGGGCTCATAGCCTCCAGTCGGGTGCTCAATGCCAAAAGTCATGCGGCCCAGGTCAAGACACGCGCCATCAAAATATTGATGTGTGGCCCAAACTTTTTCAATCAGAGCTTTGGTGTACTTGGCGTCTGTTGTTAAATCAATGGGAAAATAAACGTGAAACCGTACTGTTGCCGGTTTGCCCTCTTTCGGCTTGCCGTTATTCCGGCTGAAGACGTAGCAGAACGCCACGCCGGGAAAATCCTGCTTGATGGTTTCGGGTGTCACCAACGGGCCGCCGTGGTCGTTATCCACATCGAAAAACAGTGCGTCCGCATAGCTCCAGTGCTCTGCCTTGCGGCCTCCCTTGAAGCTGAAAACAGAATGATTCCGCGCAGTGGCAGATAGCAGAGCCTCCACGCTGTTGATCTCGCGGCCATCGGTCAGACGGGTTTTCTCGCCTAGTTCTCCAATGGTGGAGCCTTTGGAGCACCAAAGCGTGAACGGTGCAAAATCTGGAGAGCTCATACGTTGTCCCCCATTGTGGCGGCAGTGTCCGCAAGGAAATAGAGAAAATAGTCGTCGGGCTGCAAGCCTAGTGCCTGGCCAATCTTTACCATCTCCCCGGCGGTGAACTCTGCACGCCCGTGCAGGCGGGCCGACAGGCTGCTGTCACCAATTCCGGCAATAGTGGCGATGTCCTGCTGTTTGAGGCCCCGGGCAAGCATCGCCTGGCGCAGTAAAATGAACTTTTTCATGATTCGATACCTCCGCTTGATTTTGTAGTTCATCTAAATTTTAGCATGCTTTTTGGAGAAAAACGGGACAGGTTTTTTTTCTTTTTTATGTCCGCTAATATAATTGTAATACGGATTTTCGAAAAAATGTGACAAGTTTGTTTGTGTAGCTCGTTTTTCTGAAATTCGTGCTTGACAACTAAAATTGTAACGCTAAAGTGCGAAAAAATCATCATCCCCAGCTTATGCGGCATTAGCGTATTTTGCAGGCGTGGCTTGACTTTTGCTGCCCGTTCGAGGTAGACTTAAATCACGCTTTTCGTGGGGTGCGGTCAAACTGCAAAATGCCCCCCGCCGGGGTGCGGTCTGACCGCACTTTTGACCGCACTTCTGATTCACGTCCCGCAAATTAAAATCCCCCATCCAGTAAAAAGTACATGGATAGGGGATTTTTTTAGCGGCGCTAGTCAGGATTTTGGCAGGATAGGGCGGCATGAAGTCGTTCGAATCCACCAGCTCCCACCAAAGCGAGATACCTATAAAGGTGTCTCGTTTTTTTGTTTTGCGTGTTTTTTACGGGGGTATCGCTGGTGGATTCGAACAGCCCGGGCCCCGCGGTTACGTCCCGCGGGGCAAAAATGCCCCAGTGGGGCATTTTTAGGGCGCGGCTTGCGAATCCACCAGCTCCCACCAAAAAAGATCCGCAACTTAGGTTGCGGGTCTTTTTTTGTACTGTCCGTAGGGAGAAGTCCTTTCAAACAAAAAATGTGCAAGCCCAAAGGCTTGCACAATTACTTTCGTAAACGGTCGCGTCCATATAGGTATCATAGCGGAAATTGTGGGATCTTGCATGGGGCCTGCCCTTAATAAACCGCGTACAAAAATCCCCCGCCGCCCAGGAAGTAGGCCATGAAGAGGAACAAAAACAGCGAACCCTCGTAGACGGCCCAGCGCAGGGGGCGCGGGGCGGCGGCAAGGCGGGCGCGGAGATGGATGCCGCGCTCGTGGGCGAGATCGACGGCGATGACCAGTGCCAGCCCGAAAAACAGCAGCAGCTGTTCCTGGCGGCTGGTAAGGCCCAGCTCCCAATAGTTGCTGAACGCCTTGTGCCCGGGGTTGTGCAGAATGCCGTTGAAATACGCTGCTGCGTTGGCCAGGCTGCTGGCGCGGAACAGCGAAAACGTGGCAACAACCAGCGTAAACGTGCCCGCTATGCCCACCAGCCGCGCGCGGCCGCGCGTGATGGCCTTGCGCCAGGGCAGGTGATTTTCCAGCGCCTGCAAGACGCCGTGTGCAAGGCCCCACAGCAGGTAGGTCAGCCCTGCGCCGTGCCACAGGCCACTGATAAGGAACGTAGCAACGATGTTTCCGTCGTGCCTGGCCGGGCTGCAACGGCTGCCGCCCAGCGGGATGTAGACGTAATCCTTCAGCCAGCGGGACAGGCTGATGTGCCAGCGGTCCCACAGTTCGCGGATGGTGGCGGCCAGAAACGGCTGGCGGAAGTTCTCCGGCAGGGCCAAGCCGAGCATCTCCCCTGCCCCGAGCACGATGTCGGTGTAGCCGGAGAAATCGGCGTAAAGCTGGAACGCATACAGCACCATGCAAAGCAGCAGTTGGCTGCGGTCGTAGGCGGCGGGGTTGGCAAATGCGGCGTTCACGGCCAGCGCGGCGCGGTCGGCGACGGCCAGCTTTTTAAAATAGCCCCAAAAACACCGCTGTGCGCCGCGCTGCCATTGGGCGGGCTGCGGGGCGTCCAGCTGGGGCATCAGCTCGCCGCAGCGGTTGAACGGCCCCTGCGTGAGCGAGAGGAAAAACGACGAAAAGCACAGCAGCCGGGCAAACCGGGGCTCCGGCTCCACCGTGCCGCGACGGACGTCGACCAAGTAGCTGACCAACTGCAAGCTGAAATACCCGATGCCCAGCACCTGCAAAACGGACACGTCCCAGATGCGCAGCCCCAGGGCCAGCGCGGCGGGGCGCAGCTTGAGCAGTGCCAGCGGGGCCAAAGCCGCCGCCAGGCCAGCGTAAAACCAGCCGGGACCGGCGCGCAGACGCAGTGCAGCCTGCCAGACGAGCAGCGTCATCAGGCAGAGCAGCAGGCAGCCCCGCCAGTCCAGCGAGAGATAAAACACAAGGCTGGCCGCGAGCATCAGCTGCCAGCGGTGGGATGACGGCGTGAAGTGCCAGAGGCCCGACAGGATTGCGATAAATACGATAAAACCGAGGGTGCCGACGGTTAGCATGATTGTGGGCCTCCTTTGCTGTTTATTTGTGTTTTTGTTTGACGGATGTCCCCACCTTGCGGGGACATCCTTTTATAATGGGCTATATCCGTTAGTCCTTCCTTTTTGGACACCCAAAAAGGAAGCGAAAAAAGTGCCCGCTACTTCCGACCGCGCGGGAGGCCCGGCTTAGGGGCTACTCGCCCCTAAGAACCCCAAAGGGGAGGGTCAG
>ERZ1034992.1351-NODE-1351-length-11073-cov-6.823561_pt1 | contig 11073 bp, 9 predicted proteins | sample MGYA00520695_ERZ1034992 | MGnify/ENA primary metagenome ERZ1034992 (study PRJEB33766, sample SAMN09781778) | gut metagenome | biome: gut microbiome | host: Homo sapiens | place: Madagascar | study: EMG produced TPA metagenomics assembly of the PRJNA485056 data...
AACAAGATATGATTGAAATCAAAGATCTGGCTTTCAGCTACGGCAAGACGCCCATCCTGAAAAGCATAACGACAACGCTTGAGGAAGGCCGTATCTACGGTCTTCTGGGCGAGAATGGAGTCGGCAAGACGACCCTGCTTACACTTCTGTGCGGCCTGAAGAAAGTTTGCTCCGGCAGCATCACCACCGATGGGGAGAATCCTTTCGACCGCACCCCTACCTTGCTCCAGAACCAGTTCTACCTTCCGGACGAGGTCCTTCCTGTAGCGATGAAGGCGGAGTGCTTCGCAAAGGAAAGAGGTGCCTTCTGGCCGGACTACGACCATGCGAAGTTTCTTGAGATCATGAAGGAGTTCGAGAACGACCCGGCCAAGAAGATGAACCAGATGTCCGCCGGACAGTTGAAGAAGACTTATATTTCTTTAGCGTTGGCCTGCGGCTGCAAGTACATATTCATGGATGAGCCGACAAACGGTCTGGACATTCCTTCAAAGACGCAGTTCCGCAGCGCGATTATGAAATACACTTCCGATGATTCCACAATCGTGATCTCTACCCACCAGGTGAGGGATCTGGAGAACATCATCGACCCGATCATAATCCTTGACCGTCAGGATGTTCTGCTGAACGCCTCGGTGGAGGAGATCACAAGTAAACTGTACTTCGACTACGGCACGCAGCTTCATCCGGAATCCCTTTACAGCGAGCAGCTTCCGGGCGGATTCATCCAGGTTTACCCTAACACGACCGGCGAGGACAGCAAGATCAATGTCGAGGCCCTTTTCAACGCTGTGCACAAGAACAAGGAACTGATCAAAGGAATGTTCAGCAACAAATAAGGAGGAATGAATATGGACAATACTTTTAAAATAAGCAGGTTCGGAAAATATTTCGTTTACGACCTCAAGAGACAGTGGAAGAACATCGGGATGCTGATGCTGATCTTCTCCCTGTTCCCGATCATATTCTACATGATATATATGTTCTTCGCGGCGATGTTCGACGGAGGGCTGATGAAGATCTTCATCGGCCTTGAGATTGACGGTCCCGCGGGAGGGACAAGATTCGGAGTGTTCGCGGTGATGAGCACCATTTTCGTGATGCTGTTCCCATCAAGAGCCTACGGAGAGATCACCAACAAGGCGAAAGGGTCCGAATGGCTGATGCTGCCGGCTTCCAGACTGGAGAAATTCACGTCAATGATGTTGATCTCACTGGTAGTCATCCCTCTCGTTTACGTTGTTGTCTATTTTCTCAGCGACGCTTTTGTCTGCCTGCTCGACAAGTCCTGCGGTGATTCGCTTATGTCATTCAGAATCAACAAGGAGATCGGTTCATCAGACTTTGTGATCCCTGCCAACGGCTTCTGGATTCTGGCCTCCAGCATTGTGGGAAACGCGATCGCGTTCCTGCTCGGAGGCTTGATCTTCAAGAAATGGAAGGTTGTGGGCACCGTGCTTGTGCTCTTTGCGCTTCAAATGGTGTTTTCCGGCCTGTTAAGCGCCTTCATCACCAACGCTGACCTCGAATGGTGGGGAAACTGGTTAAATGACTGGACAATCCGGCATGCTGACAACCTTGACTTATGGCTGAACGCCTTCATCAACTTATGGCTTCTGCTGATTCTGGCCATCTGCGGGACTTGGTCCTGGTTCAGGATCAAAAGGCTTCAACATTAATGATCTTTGACTATGGAATTCAATTCAAACAAGGCGATCTATCTACAGATCAGCGACATAATCTGCGAGAAGATCCTCTCCGGCGAGCTGAAGGCAGATGACAGGATCCCGTCCGTGCGGGAATATGGAGCCTCGATCGGCGTGAATCCCAACACGGTGATGCGCACCTACGAGAAGCTCACCAACGAGGGCATCATCTACAACAAGCGCGGCATCGGCTACTTCATCGGCGAACGGGCAAAGGACATCGTGCTGGAGAACAACCGCAAAGAGTTCCTGGAGGTCGAGCTGCCGGCCGTCATCAAGAAGATGGAACTGCTCGGACTCGACCCGAAGGAGCTGCTTGACAAAAACAATTGGGTAATCTAAATTTATGAATATTATGAAGTTATTAAAGAATATCCTGACCGCCGCGGCGCTGGTCTTTATGGCGGCTGGACTGTCATCCTGCTATTTCAGGATCAGTGACGATGCGAAAAAGCAGCTCAAATATGATATGCGATACAGTATGCACACTGCTGAAGGAGAAGTTGACACCGTGACCTACAATCCAGGTGAGTTCCATTCGGTATGCAACAAAGGTGGCATCGATGACGTGTTGGTCATCCAGACCGAGAACGAGTTCAAGGTTGAAGTGATCTCTTACGAGATGATGACCGACTCAATCCGCGTGACAAATGAAAATGGGGTCCTGACGGTTGGGCTCACCGATAAGACCGCAAGAATCTTCGGCCCGATTCAAATTCGGGTCTATGCCCCGTCTTTGACCGAAATCACCTCTGCAAAATCCTGTAATATGCGAATCTCTGACTACAAGGGTGATTCACTGATCATCGAGACTGTCGGCTCTGGAGACCTCAAGGCGTTCAATCTTGACATTACCGGGAAGCTGACAGTCCAGGGGACCGGAAGCGGTGACCACGAGTTAAAGCACATCACCGCCGGAGAGATGGTCATTAACAAGAAAGGTTCAGGAGACGGAGAGTACAACGACCTAAATGTTGGCACGCTATCTGTTACATCAACAGGTTCTGGAGACGCGACACTTTCAGGGAAGGCGGAATCAGTCACCTTCAGCAAAACAGGTTCAGGTGACATTGATGCCAGCGAGCTGAAAGCCAAGAATGTAAGCACTCAGAGAAACAGTGGCAGCGGAGACATTACAATCAACCAGTAACCGGAAATAAAGTAACTAATTTCAATGAATATGCGAAAGACATTATTCCACATTGTGGCCATGGCGACGCTCGGCCTCACATCCGCCGGCTTTTTGAATGCCGGAACCATCAACGCCAATGATGACGATGACTACAAGACCAAGACCTACGATGTAGGCACAATCTCGTCCATCGACGCCAACGGCCTGTTCAGTGTCGTCTATGAGCAGACATCGGGGGCCACCGAAGTCGCGGTCAAGACCAAGGACAAAGTGTTCGAGTGCCTGGAGGTGAAGAACGATGACGGAATGTTGGTTCTGAAACTGAATCTGAAGGAAGGCAAGAGCTATTCACTCTCTCCGATCGAGGTGAAAGTCCGCACCAAGCATCTGACCTACGTGGAGTTGTCGGGATCCGGCAGTTTCACCTGCGAGAAGGGCATCAAGACCGAGTCCCTCAAGATCAGATCCTCCGGAGCGGGAAGCGTAGAGATCAAGGATATCTCAGCCAAGAACTCGATTGAGATCATGACATCCGGCGCCGGAAAGGTCAATCTGGACGGTGCCAAAGCCAAGGACCTCAACGTTGAGATGAACGGGGCCGGCAAGGTGGAAGTCCAGGGAATCGAATCCAAGACCGCCACCGCCATCATCCGCGGGGCCGGCAAGATCACCCTCGGCGGCAAGACCGGCAACGCCACCTACAAGCTGAACGGAGTAGGTGTCATCGATGCCGAATCCCTGAAAGCCGACAACGTCCGTTCCGACCGCGCCGGCATCGGCTCCATCCGGTATTAGCCCCACCGCTAACCAATTGACCAATTTCTCCTACGCCTGGCCACTGAGCTTGTTCAGTCACATCAACGAGCCCGGTGGCCGTTCTGTTTAGTCGCTTCGGCAGGCTCAGCGACCTGCAAGGCAAGACCCGACATAAAAGATCCGGGTTCTAACATCCGGTCACTGAGCCTGTCGAAGTGGCCTATGTGATAAATAGCACCCACCGCTCGGCCGCACCTCAACTTTACGAAACGCCTTCAGGGCAAACGGCCACTAAGTGCCGCCAAACATGGAATATGCTGAAAAACTCTTGGGGTAAGCCACAGGTTTTTCAGCATATTCCTTATCCTACGGCATTCAGTTCAGGGTTGGGCTGAAGGCGATTCGTAAAAAGCGTGGACAGGGTTCTGCAGTAAAAACAAAACTATGATGTTTTATAATCCGCTTATTTTCACGATCGCTCATCAGTGGACGGAATGAATAATCATCAGCGGGCTTTGCCAAAGATGGACTCAAGGATATTCTTGTCAAGCATAGTGACACGGCTCAGAACTGACAATGAGTAGGTTCGCCTGTCCGCCCATAGTTTCCGGGCGACAGCGACTCTTTGTTCCACACTGGCTTTTGAGACGGCTGGCACATTCCATAGGGCATTACAGATCGTCTTCGCTTCCCTTCGGAGTTCGGTCTCGGAAGCCTTATGCATCGCACTCAACGAGGTGCATTCTCGATCAATGGCTGATTCGATGTCCTTCTTCTGACTCATAAAGGCAATGAAGGCCCGTGGGGTTCTGAACAAGGCCTCGACAGATTTCCAATCGACATAAGAATGGGGTTGGAGCATTCCTTCGGCATCACAGAGCCAGTCCTCAGGCAGAGACGTCAATGTGTGGAACATCGATCGGCGGGTCAAGACAGGATATTCACTTATTCTTTTTCCTCGCTTCGCGAAACGGTTATGATCCACGAAATAGATATCTCCGGGGCCCCATTCATATGCCCAAGGTGCCAACGGGAAGCCGGCTGCGATCGCATTCCTATAGACATACATAAACTTTGTCTTCAATTCATTCTCCGTGAATATGGGATCGTTACTCACTCGTATCTTTCCAGTTACCGCGTGACATCTTTTTGTGCGTGAAAGGAACGACTCATGTTTCATTGCGATTGAACGCGCGAACCTATCACAGTCTTGAAGACTTCCCTTTGCGATAAGATGGAAATGAGTGCCCATCACTTGCAAGGTCAGAATCACGATGCCGCATTGATACGCTGTCACGGCTATAACATTCATTCCCCAAATATAGTCCTCACGTGATTCAAAGAGTATGCTGACATTCGTCCCGTCGGAATAGATGTGTGCATAGCCCTCAACAGGTTTGTCAACCCAACCGGACTGTATCGGGGTGGTCGCCTCGGTTTCTGATCTATTACATTGATTACTATTGTTATCCATATTTACAATATGATTAAAGGTTCAAATGTTGATCATAGGGCAAACATAGGACAAAAATCACGGGTTCACAATGAATCATAAAAAACATAGCAGAAGTTTTTCTGTTTTTTATAGAAACAGTGCTATTCTTACCATCAATATAGAATTTGTTTATTCACATAAAAAAAATCTTTTATGACTATTCACTCTACGGTTTCGCTTGTCTCTTACACAAAGGCAAGTCTGGCACAATGTATTGGCTCAATTATCATCAACATTACGGCCGGAGAATCGGCCTCTAGCACCTCGGCAGGCTCTGCGACCACAAAGGCCCGGTCACTAGACATAAGCTATTAACGGAACAAAAAGCAAGACAAGATATATTCCGGAATAAGCGGTGCCAAAGTGACCGATGTCATGAATAACACCCGCGACATCAACTTTACGAAACGCCTTCAGGGCAAACGGCCTCTGAGTGCCGCCAAACAATGGATATGCTGAAAAACTCTTCGGGTAAGCCATAGGTTTTTCAGCATATTCCTTATTCTATGGTGTTCTGTTCAGGGTTGGGCTGAAAGCGATTCGTATAAAAGCGATACGTATAAAGAAGGAGATCCACTCGCATGGGCATGCATGGGAGGCAAGGGAAAGCATGATAGACGCATAGGCATGCATGGGAGGCAAGGGAAAGCATGATAGACGCATGGGCATGCATGGGCATGCATGGGGATGCGTTGGGAGGCATGGGGAGGCGTTGGGATCAGAAGATGTAGAACTCGCGGCGGTACTGATAGTTGGAGCGGAGGGACTCGAATGTTTCGGGAGCCATACGGAAGATGAAGTCGTCGGTGAAGATCGGGTAGTTGTACTGGAGTACGGATGCGACCTCACCTTGGGACTTGCCTTTCAGGTCAAGGCGGATTGACTCAAGGTCGATGATTTCCGTCTTGGGAAAGAAATCGTACAGCGGCTCGATGCCGAAGAAGCGCGCAAGGGCACGGACGGCCATCATGGTGCCGTTCTGCTTGCCTTGGTAGGAATAGCCGGCGATGTGAGGGGTGGCGATGTCAACCATATTCAGAAGCTCAAGGTCGATGTTCGGTTCGTTGTTCCAGGTGTCGATGATCACAGGACCCAGTTTCGGGATAGCCCGCTTCAACGCCGCCTCATCCACGACCTCTCCACGGGAAGCGTTGATGAATATGGCTCCGGGCCTCATCATCGCGAAGAACTCATCGTTCGCCATTCCTCTTGTCGTCTCGTTAAGGGGCACGTGCAAGGTCACTATGTCAGCGTTGGTCAACAGATAGTCCAGAGTGCAGAAACCTTCCATCCCTTCCTCGGCCATCCTGGGCGGGTCGTTCTTCAGAACCTTGAAACCCAAAGATCCGGCGACCGAGTCAACCCTGCGGCCGACATTGCCGACACCTACGATTCCAAGTTTGCCGCCTTCCAGACGGATCGCCTTGCGTGCGGCCACACCGTAAAGAGCAGAGAAAACATAGTTCATCACCCCTCCGGCATTGCAGCCGGCCGAGTTCCGGGCCACGATCCCTTTCTCATTGCAGTACGGAAGGTCTATGTGATCCATCCCGATTGTCGCCGTGGCGATGAACTTCACCGGAGTGCCTTCGAGCAACGACGCGTCACACTTGGTCCTGGTCCTGATGATCAGAGCGTCGGCGTTCATCGCATCCTCGCGCGAGATGGCCCTGCCTTCCTTATAGATGACATCCGCATACGGTTCCAGAACACCTTCGATGAACGGAATCGCCTGATCGATTATGATCCTGATCTTGCTGTCCATAACCTTATACAAAAATCATTTAAGAATCAACTCCTTGACGAACCCGACCTTGTCGTAGTCCTTGACGAACAGCTCGTCCTTCTCCAGAAACCGGTTCATCGCCTGGACCAAGGCCGGCTTCTGGAACTCCAGATGGCTCCGCAGCATCGAGGACGAGATCGTCACGTAAAGTTTCCCGTCCCTATAGAATTTCCGAAGCGTCTGGCCGGCGACACCCGACACTGCGTCCCAGGCGGCGAAAACCCGCTGGGTATTGAGCCCGGCGCTCAGCTTCAAAGCCCTGATGTACATAGGGATAAGCTGTTCCATCCCCAGAGCCTCCTTGCGGGGCGTGCCTTTTATCTTCTGAAACTCCGCCATCGTCAAATCTCCCTGAACTCTCCCCCGACAGCCTCGAAATAAGCCCTGTCCGCGGTCAAACCATCAACAATCCCCGACATCCGGACCTTGTTGCTGTCTGTTATGAATATCTGGCCGAAGTCGCTCCCGGCGACCATCCCAAGCAGATTCGAGATTCTGCTCATATCCAGTTTGTCGAACACATCATCCAACAGCAGCATCGGCGGGAAGCCGTACCTGCGCTTCATAAGCTCGTACTGGGCGAACTTCAAGGAGACCAGAAACGACTTCTGCTGTCCCTGCGAGCCGCAACGCCTGATCGGAAAGCCGTTCATCTCAAAAAGGAAATCATCCCTCTGAATCCCTGCGGTGGTGTATTTGAATATCCTGTCTTTCTCCCGGGAAGCCTTCAGCAGCTCGACCAGCGAGCCTTTCCTCAAGTCCGACCTATAGTCAATCGACACAGTCTCGCGGCCACCTGAAAGCGTTGCGTAATGCTCGGCCACCAACGGTAGAAGGTCCTTGACAAAAGCGTCCCTCTTGCCGTGGATCACACCGGCATATTCATTCATCCTTTCATCGAACACGTCCAGAAGCGACTCGTCGAAGGTTCCGTCCTTGAGCACCTTGTTGCGCTGGAAAAGGAAACGGTTGTACTGCTGCATCGCGGCGAGATATTCCCGGTCCATCTGCGACAGCACCGAATTGACGAACCGCCGCCTGTCGTCACCGCTCTCGCTGACGAGGGAAGTATCTGACGGTGAGACCATCACTATCGGCAGTACCCCGATGTGCTCGGAGATCTTCGAATATGCCTTGTCGTCCCTCCGGACCTTCTTCTCGCCCTTGCCGTCCACCTGCACCGAGAACCGCGCGTCCGGCCCCATATTCATTGAATATGTCCCTGAGACCGCGAATGTGTCGGTGCCGTGCCGGAAGTTGAACCTGTCTGACGAGGCGAATGCGCTTTTGGTCATCGAAAGGTACCAGACGGCATCCATAAGATTTGTCTTTCCCTCCCCGTTATTGCCTGAAATGCAATTGATGTTGGGAGAGAAAGACAATTCCTGAAACGCTATGTTCCTGAAATTCTGGACGACTATTTTCTTTAGTGCCGGCATCTTGTCTTCTTCTGTACGGAAGACAAATATAGTCATTTTCAGACTTAGAAACCGCTATAATCTGTTAAAAATTCACACTTGCATAAAACCGGCACTGGAGCCGGAAACTATTCCTTTTTGCCTCCGAAGAACTTATCTATCACAAGCGCTATGGCAGCGTCACCGCTGACGTTGCAGGCAGGACCGTAACCGTCAAGGGCAAGATAGATGGTCATCATCAAGGCGCACTGGTCCGGAGTGAAGCCAAGGACCGACTCCAGAAGGCCCACGGAAGCCATAAGGACACCACCCATCACTCCCGGAGCGGCGACAGCGGCGATGGCCTGAAGCAGGACAAAGTTCATAAACAGGCCGAACGATATGTCGATTCCGCACATATAGGCCACAGCCACCGAGGTGACGGTCAACTTGATGGTCGATCCGCACATATGCACCGTGGAGCAAAGCGGAATCACAAAATCAGCGATGTCCTTACGGGTGCCGTTCTTTATGGCGCAGTCAAGGGTCACCGGAATCACAGCCGAGCTGGAGCAGATTGAGAATCCCGTCAGATAAGCCGGGATGATGTTCCAGAGGCATTTGAAAGGGTTCTTTCCGGCGACCGCGCCGGCGATGATGTACTGGAGGACCAGATAGCAGATCGACAGGACAACTCCTGTTCCGATCACCTTGACTCCCGAGCCCATCACGGCGGCCAGCTTGCCGGAGGCGCTCATCTCGCACATCATAGTGAAGATGTAGAACGGCAGAAGCGGGATGATCACCTTCTCGATGGTGAGTTTCACGATCTCCCCGAACTCATCAAAGCCTTTCTTCAGTCCGTTGGCACCTGTGAATATGATTCCGACTCCCACCATAAAGGACAGAAGCAGAGCCGTCAGGATGTCGCAGACCGGAGGAATCTTCAGGTTGATGTACGGCTCGAAAGTCTTTCCGTCCACGGCCGATGTCGAGATCTCGCCTACCTGAAGGTAATGCGGAAAGAGTTCGGTGGCGCAGCCGTATGAGAACAGGCCGGCGCCTACCGTGGAGAGATAGGAGATCACCATAACGGCTATCAGCATCTTCCCGGCTCCCTTTCCGAGGTTCGCCACGGAAGGAGTCACAAGCCCCAGCACCAGAAGGGGTACGATGAACTTGAGGATCTGGGCGAACAGGACGTTGAATGTCTTGAGGATGCGCACGAGCACATCCGGAGCGATGAGTCCGAGCAGGGAACCCAACGCTATCGCTATCAGAACTTTCGGGAACAGTCCCAGTTTTATCTTTTTCATTTACTCGGTCACTTTGCAGATTACGGAACCAACGCCTTTGATCCTGAGGGAGAGTCCGCCGGAAACCTTCTTGACGGAAAGCGCCTTAGGATCTCCATAAACCACCTCCAGTTTCTTGTAGCCGGAGACCTCGGCGGAAGCCTTCTCGGAACGAGGGTTGATGATCACAAGATATTTCCCATCATCAGAAAACCTTTCATACACAGCTGGATAAGGCGACTGAGGGTCACTGGTATATTTCCAGCCGCCGGTGTTTCCCAAAGCGGGAACGGAGGCACGGAGCGCCAGCAGACCTTTTGTCCACGAATATATTGACGCGGGATCATTGATCTCTTTCTCGACCGTCGGCCTCGAAGGGCTCACGTCCACAGGCAGGTAAAGCTTAGACGGATCACAGGTGGAGAATCCTGCGGTCGGGCCGTCGGACCACTGCATCGGAGTTCTTTCCGCCGACCTGTCACGGCTTCCCTCAACGGCCGGAACACCGTCCATAGACCTCATCCCGATCTCCTCTCCGTAATAGACGATCGGCACCCAAGGCATTGTCAGGAAGAATGTCATCATCACCTTGAGCTCCTCAGGCGTGGATCTCTGGTTGCGGTTCATCCTCCAAGTGTCGTGGCTGGATGTCGGCATGCACGGGAATCCGTGGCCGAGGGTCTTACGGTACATCTCCTCGAAAGGCACCACGAACGACGCGATCTGTCCCTTTCCGGATTTGTCGAACCAGCAATCCTTGGGTGGGTATATTCCTGTCTCACGGTCGGCGCCACGTTCCGTGTTGTAAACCAGATCACGGTACATTGTCGTTCCACATCCGTTGTGGCGGATGATGTCGATGTCAAACCCGCAGGAGATTGATTCCACAGGGCTGGACCACTCGGAAAGGAATATCCTGTCCGGATAGTTCGCGGCGGTCCATGAGAAGATCTCGTTCCAGAGTCTGCGGACTCCGCTGAACTCCTTGTCATCTCCCTTGACCAAAGACCATGCGAGGTCGCAGCGGAAGCCGTCAACTCCCTTGTCGAACCAGAACGCTATTATGTTCTTGAGTTCCTGTCTGACCATCCTCGGCCCCGGTGCGTCGTAGGACTGCTCCCAAGGCTTGGACGGATCAGGAGACAGATAGCCGTAGTTCAAGGCCGGCTGCACGTCGTAGTAGTTCTTCATGTACATCTTGCCGCGCGGATATTCCTTGGCGACCCACTTCTTCTTCTCCGACTTGCGGACCGCATTCTTGTCCGCGTCTGTCCAAAGGTAGTAGTCAGCATAGTGTCCGTTCCTGTCCCCACCAGCAGACTCGACAAACCACGGATGCTTGTCCGAGGTGTGGCCGGCAACCAGATCCAGACAGACCTTGATTCCTTTGGAATGTGCATCCTCAACGAGTATTACCAGATCAGAGTTCGTGCCGAAACGCGGGTCTATCCTATAGTAGTCGGTGATGTCATAGCCACCGTCCTCGAACTCGCTGCAGAACACCGG
>ERZ1034992.1353-NODE-1353-length-11066-cov-9.859958_pt1 | contig 11066 bp, 14 predicted proteins | sample MGYA00520695_ERZ1034992 | MGnify/ENA primary metagenome ERZ1034992 (study PRJEB33766, sample SAMN09781778) | gut metagenome | biome: gut microbiome | host: Homo sapiens | place: Madagascar | study: EMG produced TPA metagenomics assembly of the PRJNA485056 data...
ATTATTTGGTGTTATCTTAATTCATCAGTTACAGGAGGAAGACATGACACAGCAGGAAAGAAAAATCCGCATTGACCAGTTGGAACGGCGCAGCAGTCTGCTGTTCTGCGCCATTATCCCGGTGTTTGCCTTGACGCTGTTTCTCCCTCTTATCCTCATACCCTGGATTCCAATCTTGAAAGATGCTTTGTCCGGGCAAGATTCGTTCATCGGACTGGCATTATGCAGTTTGATTTCTGCCGGCATCGTAATTGCGTACCGCTGCAAATATGTGCGCGAACGCGAAGAATTGGTCCGGGAATATCAGTACTATGAGATCACGGGCGGACACTGAAGTTTTCTGACTTCAGATACTCCTCGCTCATCTCCTCGATCCTCGCGGAAATTTTTTCCATGATGTCGGCCCGCGGCGGACGTCTGATCTTATCGCCGTCCACGCCTTCGCGCTTGCGCCAGGAGACAAAAAAATCACAGACCAGCGACAGCGGCAGCTCGTGAATGCAGCGGTCATACGGCAGCAGACTTTCCCGCGCCGCCACTCCGCCGATCCACGCCAGCCAGGAACCGTCGAAACTCATCTCCCCGGAACCGCCGCCCGACGGCGGCAGCATCGACAGCGGTTCAAACGCATCCTCGATCACCGTCCGCAGTTCCGCCATCAGACGCTCCGGCTCCAGCCCGGTCGCCGCGGCATATCCGGACGCCGCGCCGGGAATGCTCGCCAGCGGCAGGTCCAGATTCCGCAGATCCTCGCGCGACAGCACGAACAGAAACACATCCAGCTCACTTTGAGAAATGGTTTGCGCACTGCCGTCTTCCGTTTTTCCGCCCGGCAGGACGAGCGGATTTTTCAGCATCCACAGAAACGCCCATTTCGCCGCGGTCAGACTGCGGACCGGCAGTGACCCGATACGCAGTCCCGGTTGAATCATCATCGCCGCCAGAACGCCCGGAATGATGTTGTCGCGGTCATGCAGATGCCGTTGCAGCTCCGCCAGTTCCGGATCGGCGGCGAGCCGGGCGTTGAACTCCGGACCCGCCAGAGCCCGGAGCTGTTCAGCCGTCCGCTGCATCAGGTCCCGCCCGTGCTGGAAATCGGCGCCGAGCCGCTGACCGAACAGGTCTTGTGTCCGTTGACCGACTCCTTGATGGTGACGCTGTCGATGGTATACTCCTTGGAGTCAACCGTCAGAGTGCCTCCGACCGTCAGCGCGGAAAGATCGCCGGCCGCAGTCACGTTGCCTTCGCACTGGATCGTGCGCTTTTTGGCATACATGTCGATCTGTTCGATGTTACCGTCCTCGCCCGTCGCTTCGGCGGTCGAGCCGGATTCGGTATAGGTAACGCTCTGCAGATGCAGACCCGTTACCGCGCCTTTGTAAGTCGCCAGCCCGAATACAATTGGTTTATCAGCCATAAAAATCCTTTCTCAAAAATTTTGAATTAAAAACTGGTGCGGCATTCCAGCCCCAGCGCGAGCGCGGCGAAATCCTTGTCCGGACTTGCCGTCACGCAGTCGACCGGATGCACCCAGCAGCCGCCGAGCTCGCGTCCTTCCGCCGGAAACAGCTCCAGCAGTGCGGCGCCGGCCTGAAAAACCGAACTCGCCCGGATGTCGCTCGATGCCCGGAAGCGGTCGAGCAGCACGACCGTGAAATAGAAATCGCGCACGCCCGTGTCGGAATTGTCGCTCATGCGGTCGAAGATGATCAGCACGCCCGGCAGCTTGTCCGGATGAATCGCCTTGACCTCATACGCGAATTGTTCTGCAGTCTGAATCGCGGTCAGGCGCACCGTCTGGAAATGCTTTTCCAACTCGGCACGCAGCGCCGCGGCAATCTCCGGCAGTGTCATCAGAATCCCTCCATGTTTCCACGCCCGAATACCGGCGCTTCGCATTTCACCAGCGCAACGCCTCCGCCTGCCGCGCCGTTTTCCGCCGCATCCGGAAGACGGAACTGGTCAAGACGGATCATCTCCAGATACTTGCGCACCTGGGCGACCCTTGCCTTGATTTTTTCCGTGTAGTCACATCCGACGGGACGCGCGAATGTCCGCTCCTCCGCCAGCGTGAGAGTCCAGTCTTTGAGCAGAGCCAGCGAACGCGACCCCGCAACCGGCATCCGGTAACGGCACGCAATCGCGCCGTCGATTTCCGCTTCGGCGCTCGCCAGATCCGCCTCGGCTTCAGTCGTTTCTTTTTCACCGTAAATTTCGGCAAAAATGCTTGCTCCGATCCGGGCGCGCAGTTCCAGTGCGGTCGCGTAACTCATTACAGAATCCCGCCGTAAATCAGATGCGGCATCGCCGCCGCGGCCGATCCGTACGCATCCGTCCCGAACAGCGCCTGACCTTCCATGAAGACGTTGTCATCCGTCGGACGGTTCAGCGAGACCAGCGCGCCTTCTTTCGATTTCTGGATGGCAATCGGTTTGATTTTGCCTTTGGTGCAGGCCAGATACCAGTAATCGTCGTAATCTCCGACCAGACGCGGATTGATGACCGCTTCACAGATTCCGAGGTTCGGGTTGTCCACCGTGGTGGTGCCGTCCGAAATCAGCTTGGCATTCAGAATGTCGAACGCAACCTTGCGGTTTTTCGGACCCACGATCAGCGTATCGGGAATAATGCCCAGCGGCTCGCCGTTGTGCGCGCAGTAACTGCACATCGTCTCGTATGCCGTATTGAACGTTGCTGCCGACAATGCATTGGTGGTTTTGTTGCTGATTACCGATTTGCCGTACTTGCGGTCGGTCGCGAAGAATGCCTTGCCGTCGAGCCAGCTGCCCGGATTGGTCAGAGCATCTGCTGCCAGACGGTCCCACAGCTGTTTTGAGTTTTCAGCCAGCTGTGCGATGCTGTTGGAGTACAATCCCCAGTTGTCGGTTTCAATGGCGCGCATCGGCACGCCGAGCGTGTCTTCATACGCCTTTTCGCGCATGACCAGTTTCTGCGCCGTCAGGTTTTTGATCTGCCGCGGTCCGATCCATTCACGCATGAACGCAAAAGTTTCGAAGAACGGCAGTTCCACGATCGTGTGGCTGGCGTCCCCGACAATCATGCAGAACTTTTCGTACGTTGTCGGCGCCGTGCCGAACGCATCTTTGAATACCGCGTCAAACGCGGTCGTCATTGCCTGAATTTTTTCAGCAGTGAGATTCATTGTGCAAACCTTTCATCATTTTCAACCGTTGATTTTGACGACCACGCCGGCGGTGGTAACGTCCAGCACCGTGCCGGCCTTGATTTTGTTGGTCCCCCCGGCTTTCCCGACAGTCTGGTCGTCCAGCGCATACGCCGTCGCACCGATGTCCGTGACCGCCAGAGCTTCCGCGGATGCGCCGTTTTCAAAAATGAATTTTCCCGTGCGGATCCGGACTGTCTCTCCGGACTCCGCCGTGTTCTCCGCCCTGCCGAGCACCGTCAGCGCGGCCGTGTCGGACGCCGGTACCGCCTTGCCGCTGGCATTCTGCGCCGCCAGCGAACCGGCAAAAATTTTGCTCCCCGCTTCCCGTTCATAACTCATCGGACCGAGCAGTTCGATCGTGTTGCGTGCCTGGGTAAGTGCTGCCATGTTACTTCATCCTTTCTCTTTTGGATTTCAAAAACTGTTCTTCGCTGACCCGCGCCAGACGGCACGCCGTTTTTTCTTCGGCGGTCAGCGCGGCTGTGTCGCCTTGACGTCCGTCCGCGGCATTCCGGTTCAGCGGCTTCGGAAATTTCGGCGCGGTGTGGTCCAGATACGCGCTCAGCGCTTTGCTGTCCAGCGAATTCACATATTCCATATCTGCATCGACAATCTTCCGTTCAGCGCGTCCGCGCGCCACCTGCCGGGCGTGTGCTTCCTTTTCCGCGCTCGCCGCCAGTTCATCCAGCTGCGACTGTTTCTCGTCCGCCGATTTGGCTTTTTCGTCCATGCCTTTCAGCGCGGCGATCATTTCTTCCATGCCGGCGTCTTCATTCAGTCCGAGCAGTTTCCGGATCTGGTCGATCAGATCTGCTTTCCCTTCGATCTCGCACGCGATTTGGTCTTTTTCCTTTTCAGGGGTTTCCCCTTCCAGCGCAAGGCTGTCGCGCCGGAGCAGTTTGCCGATGGCTTTCGTGATTCTGTCCATCTTGTCCTTTCTGTCCGGTCGTCCGGACGGTTTGTTCGCGGACGCCGCCAGGGCGTCCAGGTGATTGATGGCGGGCGTGTTGGTCATCGCAACACTGGTCACCCGCAGCGGTCCTTTTTCCAATCCCCGCAGCACCGGGGAAAAGTATTTGTAGATTTTTTCCTTCAGCATCTCATGCGCCGCCGGCGTCCACTGCACCCGGATCCGGAGTTTCTCGCCCGAAAGCGACAATGTCCCGTATCCCAGCGCGGCGACTCCGCCCGGAAACATTTTCAGCGCTTCCGCTTCGTCCAGATGTTTCCGGCTGGCAAGTTCAAAAAGATAATGCTCCGAATCGACCGGGATCAGTTCGCCTTTTTTGGCGTGATACTCCACGATCTGATTCATGGCTTCGGCATTCAGACAGATCGCGCCGTCCTGACCTTCCTGGCAGATCGGGTTGCTGCCGATCCGCAGCAGGGTCCATTCCACCGGTACGCCGGCGGCGTCGCGGACAACATCTTCCGTTTCCGCAGATAATGCAATCCAGTTCATTGTGTAAATCTCCTGTGATAAAGACGCGAAAAAGCACACGGGGTGTTTCACCAGTGTGCGAAATTAATAACTTGTTTTTGACGATTAAAACAAAATGCTTTTCACTGCGTAACAGCCAAGCAGAGCATACCCGCCGATACAGCAACAGAGATACCCGTATCTCAATCGGGTTTTCCAAACAACGATGCGTTGGTCCCAGCCGCCAAAATTGTAGTCTGATTTTTTCGGTTCCGGAATTTCAAGACGATTGATTTCCAATTCCTTTTCATCAAAGGTTCGATCCAGTTTTTCCCATGAATACCATAGAAAAATCAGATACAGCAGCAGCGAGCAGATCAGCAGACATCCGGAAAACAGCAGAACTGCCGGCAGTGCGCCGTTGGCAGGCTTGAACATCCAGATGATGGCTATTCCTGCATAATCCAGTTTGGTGGTTTCCCTGGCAAGTTGTTCCGTAAAGTAATTGATCTCTGCGGTCAAGTCATTCAATGTCATATTGAAAACCTCATTATTTTGACTGAGCATGTCCGCCTGTTTTGCGGGTGGTTCCGCTCGGTTTCTTCTGTTCCGTTTCAGCACCCAATGCCAGATCATCCGGCTGTGACGATTTATTGTTTCCCGGTTGTTTGTTCGTACTCATACTGTCTCCTGTTTTTCTGATAAAATACAGGAAGAAATACATTTTTCAAACAGATACGAAATGAATCATCCAGAAAAAAATGAATTTGCATTTGACATTTCAACAAAGAATGATAACTTATAGTAAAACCGGTTCGTCCGAGTGTGCGCGCTTCACGATTGAAGGCCTGCGGATCATAAACCGGTTTTTTATTTCAATGTCCATTCTGAGTTACCATAATCTGCGTCTGCATTATTCCAGCTGACCAGTTTCAAGGCGTTTCCATCCCAAACCATGACGCAATATGTCTTAGTCTGAGGATTATGCAAAACCATCCGCTTTAGACAAACAGGTACACGCTTACCGCGTTGTGTTATCATCGCCCGTTTCAAACTTACCACAACGCGGCAATTGGGATCTCCGAGCGTTTCTTTCAGCAGCCGGGCCGACTTGTCCGGATCGATGAACAGTTCTTTGTGGTTTCGCCAGAGATGTTCGATGCCGTTGTGCGGATTGCCCCGTCCCAGCATGACCGGCGTGTCGACGGGAAGACCCGCCGATTCGGTCGCCCGCTGATTCAGCTTTGCCACTTCAAACGGGTCTTTCGGAAATTTGTCGACAACATCTTTCGGAATGTTTTTGCCTTGTCTGCCGGCAGTCTGGAAAGCCCGGTTGACTTCCTGATAATCCGGCAGATTGTCCGGGTCAAGCCCCACCGATTGAATCTCTTTCCGTGCGGCGTCCTTCATCGCATCAAAACCGTCTTTCACCTTCCGGAGATTCGGCAATGGTGCTGGTTTTTCTCCGGATATGGCCGGCGCGGTGATCATGCCGACATTGCCCAGCTGTCCATCCCGTACCGCTTCTTCCGCCTGTCTGACGATTGCGGCACGGCTCATGGGCTGAATATTCCCCAAATCCTGGATCTCAAACGCATGTTCCGGATCGAAACTGAATCCGCTGCGGCTTTCCACTTTTACTTCTTCCAATGGCGTCGGTTTCTGAATCAACTCCGGTGTTTTTCCTGCCGCTTTTTCCGTGATTTCTTCCAGCCAGCAGCGGCAGTTGAACTCCCACGGCGGCGTGTGGGTTTTCAGAAATGGATCATCCTTCCGGAAAATCTTGCCGTCCAGATGCGCATGTTCACCGCGCGTCCGCCGGTCATTGCGGGCATGATAACGCACATACGGGAAAACCTTCATCGCGTCCGGATCGTGCATTCGCGCCCATTCTCCGGCAGATTTCGCCATGGCGGCGTTCTGCTTCAGGATCAGATTCAGACGCGCCGTACTGGCCAGATTGCGCAGCCCGCTCTGCCGCGGGTCATAGCCCTGCAGTTTCAAAAAGTCTTTGAGTTTGTTCCGCGCTTCTCCCAGACTGATTTCTCCGCGGCTGTAAGCGTCGGACATTGTCCGGAGCCGGTCAAGAATGTGTGCCTCCGCAACCCGCGCGGAGAAAAAAGACTGTGCCTTGATGCGTGCGTCCACATCCTGTACCAGCGATGCATGATTTTTGGCCGTCGGCAGATTGATCCTCCGCGAAATGTAATCAGCCTGAACTCCGTTCCGCAGCATATTCACCTCAAAAATTGTCGTTGAAAAATTCTTCCGTTACGCTCCGGACTTCGGCGTCGTCCGGCCACCACGGACGCGGCTTCTGCATTACGGAGCGTTTCAGCACCCATAAGGGTTTGATTTTGCGCTTCATCGGTTTCGCCAGATATGCTCTGCCGTTAGCGCCGTCTTCTTTTTTACGGATGAATACCAGTTCCCCCGCATATTCCCGCGGATAGATCCCTTTGACCGATTTGTCGATCGGGATCGCCAGATATTTGCGTTCCTTCGGACGGATCACGCCGCCGGTGTGGATATGTTCCGCAATGTATCCGTTTTCCCCGCCCGGATAAATCTCATGCCGCATGGAATCGCTGGTATCAGTAATTACCGAACCGCGTGCGATCTGATCGCCGAAATTTCCGCCGATTTTTTCACGGGCGCGCTGTTCGACCAATTGCTTGACAGCAGTCGTCCATGCAATCATGAACTGCCGCGGCGTCAAACCTTCGAACTGTTTCTGAGTCTGGCTGTCGTCAACGCTGAACTTGATTTGCATGGTCGTATTCCTGTTTCATGTACTTGGCGTTAAGCCGTTCAAAACCGGAACTGTCCGATTGCAGAACCGCATCTGCTATCTCAGGAAAACCTTTCCGTATCTGCGCGTCAAGTTCTTCATCGGACAACTCTGCCGCGCCGGATAACGGTTCGATCATCGGTCCCAGCCATTTTTCCAATGCTTCATTCAGATCCGGTTCATCGTCTTTTTTCTCCTTCGTAACCGCCGACATGGTTTGCGCATCGGCAAACGTCATGCCCGGCTGCGCCGGCGCTTCATACCGCAGCTTCAAACCGAACCGCTCGGAAAGTTCCGCTTCGTCCGCCTTGAAGCCGGCCTGGCTCAAGGTATTGATGACCGTTGCAAATCCGGCAAGGTCTTCGGTCGGCTCCACCTTGAAATGCAGACGCGGCACCGCCGCCCCGTTGAAATGAAATGCCGTCCACGGCGCGGCGATCTGCGCACGGACGGTCGATTCCACGGCGCGGGCGTCCGCTTCCAGAATATCCTGACGCACTGCGCTCTGGGCGTCGCCGTTGCTCATCCCGGAGCTGTCCCCGGAACTCGCCAGCTGTCCGACCAGCAGGGTGTAGATTGCGTTGTGCGTGAATTCCAGCGCGCGGAAATAAACATTGTCGCCGCCGGTGTTGCTTGCATTGAGCAGCTGCAGTTCGGTCGCCTTGGTGAAAACACCTCCGCCGTTGGGACCGAAGTTCCGGATCAGCGAATGCAGCGCCTGACGTTCGGTGTCCCAGGTGTTCTGATCCACCTTCGCAATGACAAACGGCATCCCGAAGCGCTCAATGAAACTGAACAGATCTTTGATCGGCCAGTTCTGGAAACAGTGCAGCCATGCCAGCACCCGGATCTTTCCGGAACGCGCCGGGTCGGCTTTGCGCCGGAACTGATGAAAAACAAAACGGTTCTTCGCTTCCTCTTCCGGCATCCCGCACGGATATTCCGCGCAGACCAGACGCGGCACAAAACTGTCGCGCAGCGTGAAGTGATGCGCATCCAGATTCCCGAATCCTTCCAGACTCCCGCCTTCGCCCCAGATGATTTCCGAGGCCGCAAACGGCATCACCACCGCACTGGTCAGATGCCCGAGCAGATCGTGGAATGTGTCCAGCCCGTTCAGTTCCCCCGCACTGCGCAAAGCCTTTTCAAAAGATTTTGCTGCTTCGGCGTCCAGTTCGGAATCGCCGCCCGGCTGCACATCGAAATCCGCACCCAGCAGAGCGTCCGCACGTTGTTCCAGCGCTCCGATAACGTCCCAGTTGCGCTCCAGTATCTCACGCCCGCACAGACACAGCGCTTCGGTGTCGCCGCCGTTCGCCGCATCAAAAATTGCCTTCAGCTGCGCCGGCGTGTACGAGCTCGTCGCCCCGTAACGAAAACGGTCCGACACTTCCGGGATTGCGTATCTGCCGTCAGACCGGCCAGTCTTTTTCAGGTATTTCATATCGAGTCATCCTGTTGGGATTGTTGAAGTTGTCGAATCGTTCCATCGTTTTTGCCGCCGCGGACGGTTCCATCATGCACGGCCCGTCAGCATAGCCGCGCGCGTGCAAAGCCAGCGCCAACGCCCAGAACCGGTCGGCATGTCCGTTGTCGCTGCGGTCTGCGCTGAAACGGATATTCCCCGCCGCGGTCGTTTCTTTTTTGATGGCGCGCAGGTCCGATTGCAGTTTCCGGTCAAACGGGATCCGGATGTTCAGATCTTCAAACGCCGCCTTGACCGGATACGCCAGTTCCTCTTTGACCGGTCCCGAAAAATTGACGCCCTCAACCCGGTACGTGCCGAAACGCTCCGCCGCCCGTTCGGCAAGCTGCATCCCCAGACCCGTCGCATCTATGCAGCACCGCCGCAAGTTCGGCAGCGCCAGAATCCGGTAAAGCACTTCTTCCTGCTCGGAAAATTTCCGGTTCCGCATGACAATCAATCGTTTGCATAAATGCCGTTCGCCTTCGTGCGCGTTTACCCAGATGCACGTCAGATCCTTTTTGCGGCCGACGTCCACTCCGGCATACAGCGCCTGGCATTTTGCGAGATCCGCAAAATCCGTCTCGTCGGCAATCCGTTCCGGCGTCCGGTCATATTCGCACGCCGCCAGCATCTCGTATGTCAGAAACGCCGAAGCGTCATCCGCCGGCACACACATGTATTCCTGCAGAAAACTTTCCTCGTCCGCGCAGCCGCCCTTGATGAAGTTGAAGTAATCTGTCTCGTCCATCTCCTGACGTGCATCGTCTGCGGAAAGTTTCTGCTGCAGACGGTACAGAAAACCGTCCTCGAGCGCATCTTCCAGCGTGACCCGGTGCAGCGAAATCTTTTTCGGATTGCCTTTTTCCCGGATCTCGGTGATCAGTTCATTGAAAAAATTATGGCTGCCGCGGTGCGTGCTGACCATTTCCAGCTGTCCGCCCCAAGTGATGCCCGGATACGCGATCGCATACAGTTTGCGCGGGTCTTTGTGCAGCGCAAATTCATCCAGCAGACGGTCGCCGCGCTTGCCAGCCTGGGCGTCCGGGGAGCTTGACATCGAGTTGATCTTGCAGGAGTTAGCGAACTCCAAAACATACGTCTTTTCGTCTTCGATCAGCTGGACGCCGAGATCCTTGACCGCGGTATGGAGAATGCCGGCAAAATGTTTGCAGTCATCCAGAAAAAGCCGCGCCTGTATCTCGTCTCGCGAGGAAACCCAGGCGTCATATCGGGCGTCGGCCAGCGCTTTGCGCCGGACCAGTGAATACGCGCTGGCCCAGGAGATCCCGATCTGCCGGGACTTCTCCATGACTTTGATCCGCGCCGGATCCAGAACCCACCGCCGCTGGTACGGCAGCAGCAGGGCATCCGTGTCCGGTTTGATCTTTGCGTTTCCCATTGATTTGTTCCTTTTCCTGTCCGTGGCTTGCGGGCAATATGTCTTATAGAGCCTATAAGTCTTATTTCGCGCTGCTTACAGCAGCTTGATTTTATCTTCCACTTCGGCGAGCGTTTCTTTGCTCATGCCGGAAGCGGCTTTCTTCGAACCTTCCAGTCCGGCTATCCGCGCCAGCAGTTCCGCTTCACGCGACTGCCATTCCTTTTCCGCCGCCTCAAAACGGTCATGCTGTTCATCCAGTTTGCGCTTCAATTCCGCAATCCGGTTGTCTTTCGCCTGACTGGACAGCAACGTTACGCTCTGGGTAATGCTGCGCAAGGCTTTGATTCTATTTTCATCCGACAGTTCTGCAAGATTTGACAGATCAGACAGCGCTTTCAATAACGCAACCTTGGTCTGTTCGGAAATGGTATCAAGCGATGCGTTTTCCTTCAAAATTGCAGATGTCAGACGATCGGCATCAAAACTCTCTTTCTCTTGACGTCTCTGATTGGACCAGTCCCGGTACTCTTTGCTTTTCTTGATCCGCGTCATGGTCGCGCGGTTGAAGCTTGATCCCAGCGCATCAAAAGCCTTCACTACTTCCGGATCCGCAGCAATCACCGATGCCGTGCAGCCGTCCTGTATCATGCCGATGATCCGGAAACGCAAATCAAACGGCAGAAAAGAAAAATTACTGCGCGGACCGTTCTTGGATTTCGGCATTTTTTTCATTTTTCACCTCAAGGCTTCCGGTCCGTAAAGCCGTTCATCGCCGGCAAATGGATTGGTTCCGGTCAGTTTGTCCCAGCCATCCAGTGC
>ERZ1034992.1355-NODE-1355-length-11062-cov-5.008722_pt1 | contig 11062 bp, 9 predicted proteins | sample MGYA00520695_ERZ1034992 | MGnify/ENA primary metagenome ERZ1034992 (study PRJEB33766, sample SAMN09781778) | gut metagenome | biome: gut microbiome | host: Homo sapiens | place: Madagascar | study: EMG produced TPA metagenomics assembly of the PRJNA485056 data...
TTTCGTTTACTTACCGGCATAGCCGGTAGTTTTTTTGTCCTAAAGGGGACAAAAAGACAAGAGCTTGTCCATCAATTGCAGTGGACAAGCTCTTGTTGTTTTCAGTCGGGTTGCGAGGTTACGGAAACACCACATTTTCACCTCGGAATTTTTATTCCTCCCGCCGGAAAAACTCCCGACGGGCGGAGATCAATCAACCTTTGCGGCCGATTATGAATGCATCATTCGAACTGGACCTGACCGAACGCCAGCGTATTGCCGAACTTCTGATTTTCCGTGTTCGGAGACCAGAGAAACAGTTTATTGCCGTTGATCCGGCCGACATTCATCGTCATGAATTTGCCCGGACCGGGACGGAACGTGCCCAGCGAAGAGACCGGAATCGTCAGCATCGCCGTCCACTCGTTCCGCTCCGGATGGAGCCGGAACGCATACTGCCAGTTGCCGTTCCAGGAAACATCCAGTTTATTCCACTGCGGATCGGCCCCGAAGCGACCGATGTTCATGGCGCCGTCCATACAGGAATCCGGCGCGGGACTGAAGATGAACTGGTAATAACGATCGGACAAACCCGTCGGATTGACAAACACGTCGAAACACTCGGTGGGAATATAATTTTCCTTCCCGACCGATGCAAATTTCTTCTGCGCAAGTCCCGGCGTTTCCGCCCGGAAATGCACATAGATATTCTGCGCGTCATAACCGATCTGGAACGACGAGGACAAATCCGCCTTGCCGCCGGAAACTTTCTCCAGCGGATACACCGGCAATTTGTTCCACTGCGGACCGTCCAGTTTCGGCGCGACACTAAAACGGTAGGCTTTCGCGTCCTTGGTCTTCATCATGGGCATCGTGCCGTTCTTTTCCATTTCCTGATAATTCCACGTGAACGGCGCACCCAGAATGCCGCTCAGCGAACCGCCCGCCAGCCAAAGATTTTTATTCAAATAACCTTTCCAGGCAGCAGGCAAATCGGATTTCAGGATGGCATCGATGGCCTGTTCGCGTTCACGCAGGGCGTCGCAGACAAGCTGGAAGACCGGACGGACGGGAGTCAGCTGAAAAGTCCGGAACGCGGCAAACGCCTTGACCACGCTTTTGCAGTAATTGAAATGCAGCCGGACATTTTTCAAACGCATTTTCTGCCGCTCGGACGCGGGGAACTGTTCGGCCTTGGTCAACTGGGCTTCCATAAACTGAATGCTTCCCGGCGGGAAATGGGTGGCGATCATGGATTCGGGAGAACGGACCAGCCAGGGATCGTCGGTGGTGAAATACGCGTTTTCCGGAAAACTTTCCAGATGTTTGTAGAGGGCGGAAAAGAAACTGTACATCACCGGTCCGGCATTTTCTCCGAAAGAGGCGCGGCAATAATCCTCGGCCAGCAGATCGGGATTGAGTGAAAGATCGTCCAGCAGTTTGTTGTAAACATATCCGGCGGTCGCTTCCAACCCGGTGAACGAGGTAAGAAAACCGTCATTGAAAATATTCACCACGCCGAACCGGTGAAAACGCCGCAGTTGATCGGCCAACCGTTTCGGGGTACGTTTGGGCAGAAAGCCCAACTCATGATAAACGCCCCAATTATAATCGTAAACCATGAAGGGAACGTGGTATTTTTCCCATTTCCGGAATTCCACCTCATCATATTTCGTCAGTTCTATGATGACGTTCGGCGGAAAATTCTTGATCCAGGAAGGAGGTTCCTGCGTAATTTCATAGGCCAGAATATTGATTTTCTGTTTCGGATATTTTTTATAAACGGCTTCTGCCACGGAACGATGGAAATTCCAGACACGTTCGGAAGGAGTGCCCAAGGCTTTACAGGCAGAGCACTCGCAGGAGACAAAAGCATCGGACTGACTAAGCTGATAATACTGATAGCCCATCGCAAAAGAATCCTCGATGTGCTTTTGAATCAGTGCTTGAACTTCGGTATTGCCGATACAGAGCTGATTGCCGATTTTCTCCGGGTGACGCACGCCACCCAGCAAAACAAAGTATTCCGGATGGGTTTTCCCGTATGTTTTGGCATTGACCGCGGATTCCCAGGAATGTCCGTAGAAATAACGCATATCATTGCGGTTGATGGAATTAGCGGCCGTTATATACGGTTCGTAACTCTCCCGCGCAATCTGGATGGAATGGGAGGTGATATGATAGGGAAACGGCGGACAATGCCGCACGTCCAGTTTCAGAGGCAGCACCCAGCTGGAACGTTTCGGAATTTCCTCGCCGAATTTTCCAGGCAACAGGAAACGGGCCCCCAATTCATCTTCCAGAAAGGAACAGACGGCCTTGTAATCACCGGGACGCCAGGATTTTTTCCCGGAGACTTCCGTTTGCGCATTGGTTCCCCGCAGGAAAATATCCGTTCCGACAATCTTTTTGGCATATTCCTCCTCTTTGGCATTCTCGGGGAGGATTTGCAGCTGAAGCGCCTTCCGGGTCTTGCCGATATGAATCGCCGGAGCATTTCCTTTCCAGAGGGAATCGCGGACAATCGGGAGTTTCGCGCCGGTCGATTCGGTCACCACGCGCTGGAGCAGTTGCGCGGCCCGGGCGGAAACTTTTCCCGGATCGTCGTCCGGCACGACAATGGAATAGGCGGACTGACCGTTCATCACCACGGGAAGTCCTTTTTCCATTTTCCGAATGATGATCGTCAAGTGGAGCGAACCGCCCCAGGATTGCGCGGCAAAATCAATTTTATCTCCTTTTTTGAGTGTCAGGCAAAGCTCTTTTTTCAGTATGCGTTTGCCGGGAAAGGAGAAAACCTGTCTGGATTCGCCGTTGACATACAGCGTCAGTTTGCGGGGCCAAGTGACTTCCTCGCCCTTGACTTTCAACACATGGGTGCCTTCCAGAGACAGAGAGAAATTGCCGTTTTCCGGAACGGTCCAGCGGCGTACCACATCGGCTTTTTTCGGACCGGTCGACCAAGTGATGGTGTTACGCGAAATAGCACCGTCGGTAAAATTGCCGTCGCCCCAGTAATGAGCTCCCTGTCGGAGCGGACGGAACGTATTGGGATCGCCGGGTTTGTCGTAGCAGCCGAATGACCAGTTGCGGAATCCCTGGGGCGGCACTCCTTTGGTTCCGGCGGCGTCCCAGTCGGCGACGGAATGAGCCGCGATCTTGGAAATCTCCTGCGACCAGACGAACAATGCGGCACAGAACACGAGCAGTGAAAATACCATTTTCCTGAACATAAACAAGGCCCTTTACTATAATATTATGGAAAAGATTAATACCGTGGAATCCAATTTCCGTCAAATTGCGTTCCGGCCTTGTACTGACGGACGCTGCCATCTATGTGAAGCATGTTGGCGGTCCGGTCATGGACCCATTCAGTCCCGTAGCTCAAAGCGTCGCCAGTCTGCGGCCAGCGGTTGGTCAATACGGGAATGACATAATCCCACCTAGCGCGATACATGGCATCGTAGATGACTGCGGTTTTCTGCGGTTTTCCCTCGGTCAGAATGACCGTCCCGGCTTTGATCGTGGTCAATTTGCGGGCTTTTTCCGATCCCCAATACCCGACTTCCCAGCCGCCGTATGGCGTATTAGGCGGATTGTTGGCTTGCCGATTGATGCAGGTGGGCGAATAGGAGGTATAAATCGGTTTGGACCGATGGGCATCCGGAATTTTCAATCCGGGACAGGCAAAAAGATGTTTGTGTCCGCGGGGAACAAAATATGGGTAGTACATATCACGCGGGACTTTCACATAGCCGTTGTCATAGAGAAAACGGCACCAGGGCTCCGGGGCCGGAAGAAATTCCTTGTTGTCTCCGGCATACCCCATCAGCGCGGTGACGATCTGTTTCAGATTGCTGACGCAGGAAATCTTATAGGCCGTGTTTTTCGCCCGATTCAACGCCGGCAGCAGCATCGCCGCCAAAATTGCTATAATAGCAATAACGACAAGGAGTTCGATAAGAGTAAAGGTCTTCCGTTTCCGGCACAGTCCGGAAACCACGACAATCCGTTTTCTGATCAGCTGTTCTTTTTTCATCAATTGTTCCTTCCCTATTTCCTGAATCCGTGAAATTTTGTCCATGTGTTTTTCAGCGGATTCAAACGTTGTTTTTTGCCGGATTTTCCGGCGTTTTCTGTTCTGATTTTTGTCTCGGCTTCCGTCAATTTTCGTTATTCACCGATATGCATGGTCGGTTTTACAAAAAAAGCTGAAACTGATTCAGAAATCCCGATTTTGAGGCGTACGCCTCCAATGATGTTTTAAAACACCTCCTTCCATTTGAATCCGCATCCTTTCATTTTCCGGTAAGATACTGCCGAAACTGCGGTTCGTAAAGCGGACAAAGCAAAAAAAACGAAAAAAAAATCCTGCGCGTCAACCCAATGCGGTGCAAACCAGACCGGGTACAATCAGAATCATGCCGGTAACTTTCGGCAAGGTTCCCTTTTCCCGGAAGAAAATCACCCCCGCCAGAAATCCGATCGGCAGACTGATCTGACGGAACGCCTGTATATAGCTGACATTGGTCACAAAAGCCATCGCCATCAGAACCAGACCGTAAGCCGATGAACTGCAGACGCCGGCTATAACTGGATAGATGCTCCGGAACGCCATCTTTTTCAGCAGCTTCCGTTCCAGCGGACTGCACAGAATGCAGAACAGCAGCAGAACAGACTCCCCAAACTCCACCACGAACAGAAATCCCAGCGTATCCAGCACGGATACACGGTGCATGACATCCCGGATCATCTGGAGCGCATGACTGTCAAGAATCGTATACATGGTTGTGCCGGCTGCCGCCAGCAGGATGAACCCGATCACCGGAGAACAATACGGTTTCAGGGAAAAATCCGAAAACCGGTTCAGCGGCATAATCAGGCATCCCACCGAAATCAGCCCCATGCCTGCCAGGGCAATCAGACCGGGCGTTTTCCCCAGACCGAAAATAATGGTTGCCGCGGCAACCGTCAGCACCGGCAGAGCACGCACAACCGGGTACACCAGCGAAATATCCGCTTTCCGGTACGCATGAGCCAGTCCCAGCAGATAAAAAACATCTCCGGCAAAACTGAAAAGCATGATCACAAAAAACTGCCAGGGCAGATCAGTCAGTTTCCAGGGAGCCAGAATGAAAAACGGCAGCCAGACCAGAGAAGATGTCGCGGTCATGATAATGTAGAATGCCAGCGAAGGCTTCGAACTTTTGGACAGCATATTCCAGGCGATGTGCAGAAAAACCGAAAGGAATACCAGCAGAAACGCAATAAAAGTCATGACTGTATTTTCTCCTTCATAAATATTCTCACTTTTTTCAATTCTGTCGGTGACTTTTTACAGAATGGTGATATTATACTGATAATAATCGCAAATTCAAGCTGAAAACAAAAAATAAAAGATGTCGGTTTTTTACGACATTTTTCAGAAGGAGAAAGTAAGAATGGAAATTCTGGATGGTCTGACCAGTCTTGACCTCAGTTCCCGGCAGGCGAAAGTGTATCTGGCTCTGCTTCAGCGGGGAAGCGCATCGGCAATCGAACTGGCGAAAAGCACCGGATTCAAGCATCCGACAGTCTACGACGTGCTGGATTCGCTGAAAGAACGCAACCTGATTTCCGAATGCTACACCGGCAGCAAACGGCGTTTCACTGCCGAAAATCCGGAAGTGTTCAAAGAACAGGAAGCCAGGCGGATGAACTCCCTGGAAGCCATCCTGCCTTCGCTGCTGGATTTGTATCAGTCCAGACCGCGCCGTCCGGTAATCCGGTTTTATCAGGGACGCGACGAAATCCGCAAGGCGGATGAGGAACTGCTGAATGTCAAATCCAAGGAATATTTCTATTTCGGCTCGATGCAGGAAGTTTTCAATCCGAATGATGAAAAATATCTGCGCGATTATTACCGGCGCCGGATCGAACGCGGAATCTGGTCTAATTCCATCCGCAACAAACCCAGCGAAGCCACAGCGGGCTACTCCCGGCCCGGCGACCATAATCTCCGCCGGGTACGGTATCTGCCGCAGCAGATTTCGGAAAAAGTCGCGGAACTCTTTTTATATGATGACAAAATTGCGGTACACTCCACGATGATGGAAAACTATGCAGTCATCATCGAAAGCCGGGAACTTTTCATTCTGCTCAAAACCATCTGGGACTGTCTGTGGGCGGTTTCGCTGGAACCGGAAGAAGCGGAAAAGAAAGCAGCCTCCGGCAGGAAAACACAGCAGAACTGAACGGCATCAGTTCAGCAGTTCTTTCCAGAAACCGCAGCGCGAGCGGAGCTGTCCGTCCAGCACAACAATCTCGCCGTCCCGTTCCCACGCCGGCAGAATTTCCGTGGGAACACCGCCCGGCACAGCAAGGGTTTCGCGACGGTGAAAATGCCCGGCGAACACCCGTTTGATCTGTCCCTGCACAGCATTCCGGCTGTAATTTTCCAGATGCGGCATCGGCAGCAGGCGTTTGTAACGCAGATTGGTGTTTTTGAGGGACATGCGGACTTTGTCCGCCACCTTCGGACCGATGTTCCGCGCGGTGAGCCGCAGCAGAAAACGCGTAAACGGATTCCGGATCAGACGGCGCAGCAGCAGATAGCGGCGGTCGTCGCGGTTGATCAGATCTCCGTGAATGAACTGCACTCCGTTGTCCAGCGTATGCGACACATCATCAATCCAGGAAAACGCATCGCGGTGCGTCTCCGAAACATAAAACTCATGATTGCCTTCGATGAAGCCGATTTCAAAACGTTTTTTGTGTTCGGAGCACCATTCGACAAACTGGGCATGTCCGAAGGATTCATATCCTTTCAGAGCAATCCAGAGTTCAAAAATGTCGCCGAGAAAAATCACGCCTTTCGGGTTGACGGCGTCAATGCGGTCCAGCATTTCAAAAAAATCGCCTTCCGCATCGGAATGCGCGCGGATATGACAATCCGCAATCAGTATGTAGTCCCCGCTGTCCATGTTGAAATCAGAATTGCAGCATACGGTCGATGGGTGCGCGCGCTCTGGCAATGGTGTCGGCATCCAGTTCGATCTGCGGCTTCATATCCTGCAAGGCGAACAGCACATCTTCCAGCGTGATTTTTTTCATGTTCGGACAGAGCGGCTCCGGCTCCAGCGGGTAAAACACTTTGTCCGGATTTTCCTTGCGCATACGGTGAAGGATTCCGGTTTCCGTTCCGATGATGAATTCCCTTTCTTGGGATTCGCGCACGAATTTCAGCATACCTCCGGTACTCAACGCCTGATCCGCCAGATCCGCGGTTGCCGGGGGACATTCCGGATGAACGATCACCGGCGCACCGGGATGAGCGGCACGGGCTTTTTCAATCTGCTCCGGCATGATCCGGTTGTGAGTCGGACAGAAGCCCGGCCAGAGATCCATGGGACGGTTCAGTTTTTTCGCCACGTTGGCGCCGAGGTTGGCATCGGGCAGGAACAGAATTTTCTGGTCTTTCGGCAGTGCGCTGATGACCTTCTCCGCATTGCCGGAGGTGCAGCAGATATCGACCGCTGTTTTGGTGGCAGCCGTCGTATTCACATACGCGACCAGCAGAGTGTCGGGGTGTTCCGCGCGGTATTTCGCCACCGCTTCGGGATCCGCCATATCCGCCATGGGACATCCGGAATGCGGATTCGGATGCAGCACAATGGAATCCGGAGAAAGGATTTTGGCGGTTTCCGCCATGAACCGGACGCCGCAGAAAACAATGACCGGCGCATGACATTCCGCCGCTTTCCGGGAAAGTTCCAGGGAATCACCGACAAAATCGGCGATATCCTGCACTTCCGGCGCAGTATAATTATGAGCGAGAATGACTGCATGGCGTTCATCACGCAGTTTCCGGATTTCCTGTTCAATATTCATGGCGTCAACTCCTTGTTGTCATAGCATTTTTTACCGCATACAATACATGTTCCCACCGGATTTTCAAGTCCCGTACCGGAAAACGGCTGGGAAAGTTGCATTTCCGCGGAAAATGAGTACACTCCGATTCCGAATGCATATTTTACATGACTTTGCAGAAAATCATGTAAATATTGCATTGTTTACATGAATCTTTTCATAAAAACGCATATTTTTTTCTTGTATCGCGCCGGCAACCTTCTATATTATGGATGAATTCCGGAAGTTTTCGCTTCCGAAACAACGGCATATACCAGCGAACAACCACAGGAGACAATGATGAAACGGCGAATCCGGATTGCACAAATCGGCATTGGACACAACCATGCGGCAGACAAAATGCTTGCTCTGCGCCAGCTCCCTGAAGATTTTGAAGTCGTCGGGTTCTCGGAGGATGATCCCCGCTGGCTCGAACAGCGCGGCGGATTCAGCGCATACAAGGACCTGCCGCGCTTCACGGAAAATGAATTGCTCAATATCCCCGGACTGGACGCCGTTGCCGTGGAAACGGACGGTTTTGAACTGGTTCCGACCGCTCTGCGTTGTGCGGAACGCGGACTGCATATTCACTGCGACAAGCCCGGCGGGGAATCGCTGCCGGAATTCAGGAAACTGCTCGATCTCTGTGCCGCGAAAAAACTCGCATTCCAGCAGGCATATGTCTACCGATACAATCCCGCAATCCGCTTCATCATTGATGCCGTCAGGAAAGGTTGGCTCGGCAATCTCTTTGAAATTCACGCAGTCATGAGCCGTTACGACGGCGACAACTCCGCATACCGCAAATGGCTCGCGCAGTTCAAGGGCGGCGCCATGTATATCTTTGCCGGTTACCTCATCGATCTCGTGATTCAAATGCTCGGCAGACCCGAAAAAGTTACACCGTTCATGAAACAGACCCGCGGTGACGGGCTGATCGACAACGGTCTTGCCGTGCTGGAGTATCCGCGCGCCACTGCCACCATCCGCGTTTCCGTGGAAGAAGTCGACGGCATGAAACACCGCCGCCTTATTGTCTGCGGAACCAACGGAACCGCCGAACTCTGCCCGATCGAAGCTCCCGGAAATGTCTATTACACCCAGCACCTCCCGGTTCGTCTCACCCTCAAAAACGGAAATGAGGAATATGCCGCCGGCACACACGAAGCGGACTGCGGCGTTCTCGGCGACCGCTACACCGGACAGCTGACGGAGTTTGCGAAAATCATCCGCGGGGAAATCGCCAATCCCTATCCGTATGAACACGAACTGCTGGTCCATGAAATCCTGCTCGACGCGTGCGGATACGCAAAATAAAGGATCCTTATGAGGTCCGCACTGACAGGACGGAAGCAAAAAAAAACGATTTCAAACAAACCGGAAAGGAATTTCACCATGCTGAAACTGAAAAACAGAACGGCTGCCGTTACGGGCGGTGGCGGATACATCGGCTCCGAAATCTGCCGCAAACTCGCAGAACAGGGCGCAAATATCGCGGTCATTGACATCCGCAGGGAAGCCGCGGATGCCGCCGCCGAATCCGTCCGCGCCGCAGGAGGAACCGCCGAAAGTTTCGTCGCGGACATCACCGACTACTCCGCCGTCGTCAAACTCATGGACTCCATTGCGGAACGGTTCGGTTCCATTGATATTCTCGTCAACGTTGCCGGCGGCTCCGCCCGCACAAAATGCCGGGAATTCAAAGATCAGGAAATGGACGTCATTGAAGCCGTCCTGAAAATGAACCTATTCAGCGCGATCTGCTGCACCCGCGCGGTCGTCAACCGGATGGTCGCGGCGAAATGGGGCAAAATCATCTTCATCGGCTCCTCGGTGGGAGTCGGCGGTCTGCCGTACGGCGCGGAATATGCGGCATCCAAGGGCGCAATTTTCTCTCTTACTCGCTCGCTTGCCATGGAACTCGGACCGTACAACATCAATGTCAACTGCGTCTCGCCCGGCATCGTGCCGCGTCCGGAAGAGGAACGCTCCCGCGGGGAAGCCGCGGAACGGACCGCGCGCGAAAAAAGCTGGACGACCCGTATCGGAAAGCCGTCGGATATTGCCAATATGGTAACGTACCTCTGTTCTCCCGAAGCAGAGTATGTCATCGGGCAGAATTTCATTGTGGACGGCGGACGCACTCTCGGGTTGAAAGGAAACTGACCATGAATATGCACGCAATGCTTGTCGGAGAAAACCAGTCTCTCCGCTGGAGTGAAGTCCCCGCCCCCGTTCCCCGTGCGGATGAAGTGCTGATTGAAGTTCATGCCGCGGCTCTGAACCGTGCCGATCTGCTCCAGCGTGCCGGAAAATATCCGCCGCCTCCGGGATGGCCGGAATGGATGGGACTCGAAATCGCCGGAATTGTCCTCCGTGCGCCGCAGGGTGGACGCTGGCGGCCGGGCGACAAGGTCTGCGCACTGCTCGGCGGCGGTGGTTATGCGGAAAAAGCTGCGGTTCCGCAGAATATGGTTCTTCCCGTTCCGCGCGGATTCAGTTTCGAGGAAGCCGCCGCAATTCCAGAAGTTTTCGCAACTGCCTGGTTGAATCTGCATTACGAAGCTGAGCTGAAAGCGGGCGAAACCATTTTCATTCAGGCGGGAGCCAGCGGGCTCGGCACGGCGGCGATTCAAGTGGCGAAACTCATGGGCGCAAAAGCGGTAACCAGCGTCGGAGCGGATGACAAACTTGAATTCGTGCGCCAGCTTGGTGCAGAAGATGCGGTCAACCGCAAAAAAGAAAATCCTGCCGTACTGTTCGACCGTCATGAAATCAATGCGGCGCTGGACTGTGTCGGCGGTGCCGTTCTCGGCGAAAGCATCGGCAAAATGGCTGTCGGGGGGAGATGGATTCTCATTTCAACTCTCGGCGGCGAAACCGCGGAAATTCCGCTGCGTCCGATTCTCAAACGCGCAATCACGCTCAAAGGAAGCACTCTCCGCAGCCGCACAAACGAAAAGAAAGCACAGATCCTCGCCGATCTGGAACGGGTGATCTGGCCGGCATTCGAATCAGGCAGAATCCGTCCGGTCATTCAGAAAATTCTCCCGATCCGGCAGGCGGAAGAAGCTCACGAACTTCTGCGTGCAGGACACGGTATCGGAAAAATCGTGCTTACCGTAGGGAAAGCATAAGATTTCTCTGCGGAAACAGCAGATCTCACCCTATTGAAAAAGCCGGGACTCTCACACAA
>ERZ1034992.1359-NODE-1359-length-11035-cov-5.452095_pt1 | contig 11035 bp, 10 predicted proteins | sample MGYA00520695_ERZ1034992 | MGnify/ENA primary metagenome ERZ1034992 (study PRJEB33766, sample SAMN09781778) | gut metagenome | biome: gut microbiome | host: Homo sapiens | place: Madagascar | study: EMG produced TPA metagenomics assembly of the PRJNA485056 data...
ACCTTCACAACGGCAACTTCCAGTTTATCGAATCCGCAGCGCAAATCCTGCACTGCAAGAAACAAAGAATAACTTTTTGAAAAAAATCGAACAATTTACATAGGAAACCCGCTGAAATCGCAAGATTTCAGCGGGTTCCGCTTTACCTGAAAGCAACGGGCAACTTGTCAAATCAGGAAAAACAAAATCGTAACCCAGCGAAGCGGTTACGATTTTGAACGAAGAAAGACCTTTGCTGTCGAGGTGGACGCGCCTGCGCGGTCATCTGACATCCAAAGGTCATTTCTGAGTGGTCCGAGTGTATCCGCTTCGTTCGTATCCCCGTCGATGCCTTCTGACTGCACAACGAATTGCTCACGCCGGTAAAACGCAAGCGCCCGCTCGTTTTTCTGATAGACGCTCAACGTCAAGTACGGTTTGCGCGACTTCGCATACTCCAGCAGTGCTTTGCCAATGCCCTTGGAACGCGCAGCTTTTGCAACGAAAATCCCCTCAATGTGGTTCTCCGTCAGACCGATGAAGCCGTCGATTTGCAGGGTGTCCACGTTTTCGTGGACATAGGGCTCCGCCTGCGGGAGCATATCGCGCACCGTCTCAAAATGGTCTGTCCAAAAGCTCGCCGGGATAAACGCATGGGCGTCCAGATTGGCTTGCAGCCAGATCTGCATGACGGCGTCCAGATCCTGAGTTTCAAATTTTCGTACCATGATTCTCGATCTTCGTTACCCTGTTAACATACACGGCCCCGACAACGCTGACAATAAGAAACAGCGCCAGCCCGATCCACAGCAAGGCGATTTTCTTGAAAATCTCGCTCGACGCAGTAACCAGCCAGCAGCCGGCCAGCGCAAACATCAGCCGTGACATGGCCTTGCAGAGCTTCTTTTTGTCGTAGTTTGCTTTTTCCTCGGCACTAGCTGTGTTATAACCGGCGATCAACCCGGTTCCCTTTCCGGCCGCAAACACAACGCCCAGCAGAACGAACAATCCGGTCATAGCAAGATAAATCGCAAACAGCATATAAGTACCCTCCCCTATCGTTGATTATTTTCTGTGAAATTTCTCTTTACAGCGCCTCAAAGTGATACCTCGGCTGTCCAACGCTCTTTTTGCCGTACTCGATCGCGCTGACCGGACAGTAGCAGATGCATGCCATGCAGTGCGTGCAGGCTTTGCCCCAAACCGGCTTGCCGTCTTTGAACGTGACGTTGTTCATCGGACAGCGCTTTGCGCACTGCCCGCAGCCGATGCAGGCGCTTGACGCGGTAAAGGCGTCCGCTTTGACGAAGCATTTGTAGAAGATCGGATTGACTGGGCCGCTCATGAAGCGGTCGTAGAGATTGTTTCGTTTCGGCGCGAACGGCTGATTGCGCTGAATCGCCGCAATTGCTCGGTCGATGCTAGGCTCGGCTTGGGCGACGATTTGCCGCGCTTTGTCCGCCTGCGGCGCGGAGAACATCGCAATGTAGTTCTCCGGCATGACGATCTGCGTCGTGCCCATGCAGGAAAGTCCCTTTTCCGTACAGAGTTCGCGATTGTACTTGTCGGCATTGCCGATCTCGCTGCCACAGGTCATAACAAACCACGCCTGCTTTGCGCCGCGCAGTTCCGTTTTCCGAAGCCAGTCGCGCACGACGCGCGGAATGCGCCAGGCATAGGTCGGCGTGACGATAATAACTCGCTCGCCGGTTTCGACGGACGAAGTGTCACTGGCTTTGATGCGGTCATTCAAATTCAAAATCTCATCGCCCAGCGCGTCCGCAATGCGTTTCGCCACATAGTTACTGTTTCCAGTGCCGGAAAAATACAAAATCATATCAAAATCCCCTCGCAATGGTCAATTTCGTGCTGAATGATCTGCGCCGTCCAGCCGGTAAATGTTTTGATGCGCGTCTGGAGCTGCTCGTTCTGCCACTGCACCTTGATGACCTGATAACGCTTCGTTTTCCGTGTGCCGGTCAGAGACAAACAGCCCTCCTCCGCGTCATACGGCGCGGACTTTTTGACGATCACGGGGTTGAACATGACCATGTATTCGCCGCCGTTGTCGAAAGCGATGATGCGCTTATTGACGCCGATCATATTCGCCGCCATGCCCACGCAGCCGTCCTTGTACGCGGCCAGCGTGTCCAGCAAGTCCCGCGCCACGCCCAGATCGGCCGCCGTGGCACGCTCCGCTTTCTGGGACAGGAAAAATTCGTCTTTGCATATTTCACGGATCATGGAAGAACCTCCGCTGTGTGTTTCTTTTATGGCTATTGTAGCAGAGAAACGAGAAAGGCTCAACTGGTCTTTTGGGGCGTAAGAGATACGAAGTGAATATCATTAGAAATTCAACCTGAAAACTGCTCGTTTTTATTGATTTCTTGCATTTCCCAGTCGAAGCTGGTACAATGAAATCAACAAAACGCTCACTGAACGACGACAGTTATTGCGAGGAAACAACTATGTCTATGAACGAGCTGCAAAAGCAGACGAACGCAAATATACAGGCAAAGGCCAATCTGATCTGGGAAATTGCAACCCATCTGGTGGGGTTGTTCAAGCCGCATGAGTACGGTAAGGTGATTCTTCCGATGACGGTATTGAAGCGTTTTGACGACGCCTTGATGCCTACCAAGGCCGCTGTTGTGGAGATGGCGAAAAAGCTGGACACGCAGCACGTCGAAGGCGCTGCCCGTGACGGTATTCTGTGCCGCGTTTCCGGCTTCGATTTCTATAATACCAGTAACTATGATTTTGCAAAGCTGATCTCAGACCCGGACAATGTGGAAACGAATTTTGAAGCCTATTTGCGAGGATTTTCCTCCAATGTCAAGGACATCATTGAGAATTTCGACTTTGCCAATACAGTCAAGCTGATGGTCAAGGGCGGTGTGCTGTTTGTGACTTTGCAGGAGTTCAACTCTACAAAGGCCGATATGTCCCCAGAGAAGATCACCTCCGCCGACATGGGCTATATCTTTGAAGAACTGATCCGGAAATTCTCCGAGTCCTATGACGAGCAGGCCGGCGCGCATTTCACCAGCCGGGATATCATCTATCTGATGGCCGAGCTGCTGGTCGCGCCTGAAAAGGCGGAGATCACGGCGGAGGGCTGCACCAAAACCGCTTATGATATGGCAATGGGTACATCCCAGATGCTGGGCTGTCTGACCGAGCGCCTACAGGCGATCAGCGCGGACGCCACGCTCACCTGCTTTGGGCAGGAGTTCAACCCCGAGACCTACGCCATCGCAAAGGCGGATATGCTCATCAAGGGCGGCAACGCATCCGGCATGAAGTACGGCGACACGCTGAGCGACGACGCGTTCTCCGGCTACGAATTTGACTATATCATTTCCAATCCGCCGTTCGGCATTGACTGGAAACGTGAAAAGACGCAGGTGGAAAGCGAAGCTAAGCGTGGCTTTGACGGACGTTTTGGTCCCGGCCTGCCCGCAATCTCTGATGGGCAGATGCTGTTTCTACTGAACGGCGTGAGAAAGCTGAAAACCGGTTCCGGAAGAATGGCGATTATTCAGAACGGCTCGTCCCTCTTTACCGGCGACGCCGGAAGCGGCGCGTCGGAGATCCGCCGATATGTGATCGAGGGGGATCTGGTGGAAGCCATTATCCAGATGCCGACAGACCTGTTTTACAACACGGGGATCTCGACGTACATCTGGGTGCTGACAAAGGGCAAGACCATGCAGCGCAGCGGTAGGGTTCAGCTGATCGATGCCAGCAAGTGCTATGTCAAGCGTCGCAAGAATATTGGCAACAAACGTGTAGATCTGGATGATGCCTGCATCCGGCTGATTCTCCGCGCATACGAGGGCTTTGCGGATGAAACCTGTGAAGAGAGCGGTCTGATCGTGGAATCCAAGGTGTTTGACAACCGCTTCTTCGGCTTTACAAAGGTGACCGTTGAAACGGCACAGACGGACGAACATGGCAGGCCCATTTTGAAGAAAGGCAAAAAGCAACCGGTCAAGGGCGCGACGGACACGGAAATCATCCCGCTCTTAGAGAATATCGACGCCTATATGGAGAAGAACGTCCTGCCGTATAATCCGCTGGCCTATATTGACCATGCCAGGGACAAAATTGGCTACGAAGTGCCGTTTACCCGGCTGTTCTATAAATTCGTCCCACCCACACCCTCAGACGAAATTTTCGCAGAGATCAAAGAACTCGAAGCGGAGGAATCTGCGCTGATGAAGGAGCTATTTGGCAATGCGTGAGATGAAGGATAGCGGCGTGGCATGGATAGGGCGTATTCCGGCTACTTGGCGGACGCTGACTATCGGCTCATTATTTAAAGTCAGAAATGAAAAGGTAAACGATACGGACTATCTGCCCTTGTCTGTGACCAAAGGTGGCATTGTTCCACAAATGGAGAATGTAGCAAAGTCTGATGCCACTGATAATCGTAAGAAGGTTCTGTCCGGCGATTTCGTTATTAACTCCCGCTCGGACAGAAAGCAATCTTGCGGAGTTTCTTTGATAGATGGCTCTGTATCCTTGATTAATACTGTTCTGTATCCTGCGAAAGGTGCACCAATCATCCAAACATACTTGAATTATCTTCTGAAAAATTATGGTTTTGCAGAAGAATTCTATCGTTGGGGACACGGTATTGTAGCTGATTTGTGGACTACCCGTTGGCAGGAAATGAAAAGTATTCTTATTCCTGTACCACCCATGGATGAGCAGCGGAAAATACTAAATGCAGCTTCCGCACAGATTGATTCCCTAATCGAAATTATTCAAACGCAGATTGAAAGACTAAATGATTATCGTACTTCTGTCATTTCAAGTCATACTAGCGATACAAATTTTCGGCATCTTAAACTCAAGCGAGTTGTTAACAATGTGGAGCAAGGGTGGAGTCCTTCTCCGACAGAACGAAAAGATGATGGCGGTTGGCAGGTACTAACTCTTGCTGCGGTCAAGTTTGGAAGGTTTAATTCTGAAAATACGAAGCCGTTTGAGGGAAACTTCGAGCGCTGTAAGCCTTTATCGATAAACGTAGGTGATTTTCTATTAACCAGATCCAACACGAAAGAACTTGTGGGACAGGTTTGTATAGTGAATCGTCCTATGCAAAATACCATTTTTTCTGATTTAATCTATAGGCTGGATTTAGATACAAGATATGTAAGTCCAGAGTTTATGTTGTATTACTTTCAATCTACACAAATGCGCCAGCAAATTCAGAGGGATGCGCATGGTTCAAGTAGTACGATGGTGAAAATTACACATAAGGATATAGATAACTGGGAGATTGATCTTCCAGACATGGATAAGCAAATCAAGATTGCAGAACAGTTAAATGTCATTACAAGAAAAATTGACGATCTAACATCTATCAAGCGGAAAAAAATCGACAAACTGGAGCAGTACAAGCGTTCCCTTATCTACGAGTATGTGACCGGAAAGCGGGAGGTTTCATGTGATGAGTAATACATTGACTCCAAAAGCGGAAGAAATTCTTAAAGAGATTCTTGATCATAGAGATGAAAAAGGCAATTGTGACTTGAAGTATTGGGAAAAGAAGTTTAACGATTATTCTTTTGCTGAAACAAGCCTTTACTGTGATGGTTTTCGTGAACTTAAAAACGACGACCTGATAACAGTTAAATGGGCAGAAGGCTGTCCGTATATACTATTTCCTACCAATAAGGGCTTATCTCACTTCGAGCAGAAAAAGCAAGCTGAACGGATGAAAAGGAAAGAAAAGCAAAGTTCCTTTTGGCACGATATACTGGTGGCAGCAATCGGTGCGGTATTTGGAGACATTGTAACCTTTCTGCTGTTTAAATGTGGAGTATCCTGATATGGCAGTGTTGTACGGAATCGAGGTTGATTATGGACACTTCCGAAAAGAGATTTGAGTATGATATAGAACAGCATCTCATTTCCAACGGCTACGAGCAGTTTAACGGGCAGGATGCCGAGGGGAACTGGGTACATAACCGCCAGCACGATGTTCCCAAGTGCATCTACATGGACGTTCTCTGCGAATTCATCGCCAAGACGCAGCCAAAGGAATGGACCAGATACACCAAGTATTATGGCGTTCAGGCTGTTGACAAGCTGTATCATCGACTGGAAAAGGCCATCTCCAATCAGGGGCTTCTGTATGTCCTCCGCAATGGCGTCGAGGATATGGGCTGCAAGCTGAAGGTCTGCTTTTTCAAACCGGAATCCGACCTGAACCCGGTCACCGTAGAACACTACGAGGCAAATATCCTTGGCTGCACCCGCCAGTTCCGGTATTCGACTGCCAATACCAACACCATCGACATGGCGCTGTCCGTAAACGGCATTCCTGTCGTGGCGTTGGAACTCAAGAACCAGTTTGCCGGGCAGGACTATATCTGCGCGATCAACCAATATAAGAATGATCGCAGCTCCAAAGAGTTCGCGTTCCGTCTGAATCACCGGTTTCTGGTCTATTTTGCCGTTGATCTCTACGAGGTATGGATGACGACGCAGCTTGCGGACAGCAACACCCGTTTTCTGCCGTTCAATCAGGGTTCCAACGGCGCAGGTGTGACCGGCGGCGCGGGTAATCCGCAAAATCCGAACGGCTATGCCACAAGCTATCTGTGGGAAGAGGTCTTGCAGCGGGACAGCCTGCTGGACTTGATTCACCGCTTTATTTCCTTCGTGAAGGAAAAAGAAGAAATGGTGAAAAACGGCGTCAGCCGAATGGTCACAAAGGAGAAAATGATCTTCCCACGCTACCATCAGTACGATGTGGTGCGGAAGCTTATGGCAGACGTGCGACGGAACGGCGCGGGCAAAAACTATCTGATCCAGCATTCGGCGGGCTCCGGGAAGTCCAATTCGATTGCATGGACTGCGTACCGCCTCGCCTCCGTCCATGACGCTGACGGCAACGGCCTGTTTGACTCCGTGATCGTGGTCACGAACCGCGTAGTGCTGGACAGCCAATTACAAGACACCATCAACAGCTTTGAGCATCAGGTCGGACTGGTCGAAGCAATCGACGATAAAAAGAACTCCCGCAGTCTCGCGGAAGCCATCAATGATAAGAAACGTATCATTATCTGCACCATTCAGAAATTTCTCTTTGCCAAAAAGGATATGGAGAAATTCAGCGGGCGGAGATTTGCCATCATCGTTGACGAAGCGCATCAGGGCCAGAACGGTGAAAGCGCAAAGGCGCTGCGCCGCAGTCTGATCGATATTGGCGCTGCCGTCAGGGAGTATGCAGAGGAAGCAGGCGTTGAAGAGGACGAAGTGGATCTGACTGACGAATATATCAATGCGGTCATCGGTCAGGGGCGGCATGAGAATCAGTCTTTCTTCGCGTTCACCGCAACGCCGAAGAAAAAGACCATCGAATCTTTCGGAAACGTGGTCGGCATGACGCCGAAGGGTGAACCAGTCAAAGAAGCATTCCATGTGTATTCCATGCAGCAGGCCATTGAAGAAGGATATATTCTGGACGTGCTCTCCAACTATACCACGATCAAAGAAGCATTCAAACTCATCCGCGTATCCGAGGACAACCCGGAGCTAATCGAGGGGCAGGCATCTCGTGCGCTGTTCAAATACTACAAGCAGCATGGCTATACCATTGCGCAGAAAACAGAGATGATCATGACCAACTTCCTCCAAAACTGCCGCTATCAGATCGGCGGCAAGGGCAAAGCCATGGTCGTGGCAGACAGCCGCGCAAACGCAGTTCGCTATTATCTCGCGATCAAGAAATATCTCGCCGATCATGCCGACCAATGCGTCGGCTGCGATGTGATGGTCGCGTTCTCCGGCGAGGTGACGCTGGCAGATTACCCGAGGGAGAAGCCGTTCACCGAATCCACTATGAATCTGGACGGAAACGGCAAATACATTACTACCGACAAACAGTTCCGCAAAGCATTCCACAGCAGCCAATATAACATTCTGGTCGTTGCGAACAAGTATCAGACCGGCTTTGACGAACCGCTGCTCCACACCATGTATGTGGACAAGAAGCTGCAGGACGTAACGGCAGTGCAGACGCTGTCCCGCCTGAACCGTACCTATCCGGGCAAAAACAGCACGTTCGTCTTGGACTTTGAAAATACAGAGGAAGATATCAAGGCGGCCTTCCTGCCGTTTTACGGGACGGCAACGCTGGAAGGAAGCACGGATCTGAACATGGTTTATGATCTCCGTAGCAAGATCCACGACTTTATGCTTTACGGATTTGAAGATGTGGAGTCCTTCAATCAGTTCATGGCGGCGCAGACGGACAGGAACCAGAGTGCAGCAGCGCTTGGCAGATTGGCTGGGATGTTCCAGCCTGTCATCGCCAGATATCTGGATTTAAGCAGCGAAGAGCAATATGCAGTTCGTGATTATGTACGAAAGTTCAATAAGGCATATTCTTTCGTCACGCAGCTGGTGCGTTTGCATGACCGTGATCTGTTCAACGAGTATCAGTACACCTATGATCTTATCCAGCTCCTTCCGCGACCAGACGGCGAGGACATCGGCAGTATTGAGGACAAGATCAAACTGGAATATGCCTCACTTACGGAAACCTTCCGCGGCGCAATCGTGCTGGATGAAAAACCGCCCGCCTTTGTGCCCAGCGGCAGTACCGCTCCGAATGTTCCGAATAAAAAGAAAGATACGCTTCAAAGTATCATCGACAAGGTAAACGAGCGTTTCAAAGGACATTTCACCGATGCGGACCGCGTCATCATTGAGGGCATCTATCAGATGTTCATGAAAGATCCCGAAGTCGTAAAATTCCGCAAATACGCCAGAGACAACAGTACGGAAATGTTTGTGCAGTCCCTGTTCCCGGATAAGTTTAGCAAAATTGTGACGCAATGTTACATGGATAACAATGATTCCTTTGTAAAGCTGTTCAACGATCCGGACTTCTACCAGAAGGTTCAGGAAGCGATGGCACAGGAATTGTACCGGGCATTGAGAAAAGAATGAAGCTGCACATATCTGAAACGACGTGCGGGACCCATGCTTCGAAAGCGCCTTTCAACTGCATTCTTCAGGAATGAATGGAGAGCATTTATGCAAGAAATTTTTAGTAATACAACGCTGACGGTCAATCAGCTTATAGAACAAATCGACACAGGAGCACTTGGACTTCCAGAATTGCAGCGTCCGTTCATATGGAAAGACGCAAAGGTACGCGACCTTTTTGACTCCATGATGAGAGGATATCCAATCGGATATCTTATGCTGTGGGAGTGTCCGACGCTTGACAAGAGCATCCACATCGGTGTCGAAGCCCATAGCTACGCCTCACCCAAAGAAGTCATTATTGATGGACAGCAGCGCCTGACCTCGCTTTATGCTGTTATGAAGGGCAAGAAAGTCATAAATTCCAAGTTTGACGAAAAGAGTATTATCATTTCTTATTGCCCCCTGCAAGATAAATTTGAAGTTGGTTGTCAAGCCACAAAGAATGATCCGGAGTGGATTTACAATATCAGCGATTTGTTTACTACCACGAATTCTTTTAAATTCATCGGTGACTTCATTCGCAAACTCGGAGATCATCGCGCGGCAAAAGGGAATGCCCTCACGGATGAGGAGCAGGGCTTAATCGCCGAGCGCATCAACTCCGTATTCAACCTGAAGAGCCATACGCTTCCGATATTCGACATCAAAGCGAACGCCGAAGAAGAGGATGTTTCTGAGATATTTGTGCGAGTAAACTCTGGCGGTGTTAAAACAGAACGACTTTATTCTTACGCTGCTGTCTCTGTATTGGGACGAAGGACGGCGCGAGATCGAACGGTTCAGCAAAGAATCTACCACTCCGTGCAAGGGTAAAACAACCTCTTATAACCCGTTGACCACAGTATCGGCACAGGATGTGATCCGAGTTGTAATGGCATATGCATTCGACAGAGCACGGTTGAAATACGGTTATAAACTGCTCCGTGGTGCAGACTTTGACAGAAAGGGCGCAGTTGACGAAAACTTGCGTACAACGCGGTTCGATATCCTCAAGGAAAGACTACCAGATGTTCTTGATGTACATAGCTGGCATGAGTTCATCAAAGCCATCATGAATGCAGGATATCTGTCTGGTGAGATGATTCTATCTGGGAATGCGATATTCTATACCTATGCGCTGTACCTAATTGCAAAGCATCGTTTTCATGCTTCGTACAATGAAGATATGCATCTTACCTCACTATGGTTTTTCTATGCATCGCTTGTTTCGCTGTATACGGGGTCCTTTGAGTCTACTGTTGAAAAGCACCTAAACATGATCAAGGAACTCAAAACACTGTCAGAATACAAAGATTTTATTCTGTCCAGAATCAATGAACGCTTGACGAATGACTTCTTTGACATTACTCTTGTTGGATCGGAAGGCTTGGCTGTTTCTGGCCGGGGAAACAATGCATGGAATGCTTACGTTGCTTCTCTGAACATCATGAACGCAAAGATTCTCTTCTCTAAAAGCAACCTTTTTGTATCCAAGCTCTTCGAACCGGGTACGGATGGTAATCGGAAATCTCTTGAGAAGCATCATCTATTCCCTAAAGCATATTTGAAGTCTTTGAATTGCACGGATGCTAAGATCAATCAAATGGCAAACTATGCACTCATCGACTGGAAAGACAATATGGATATTTTGGACGGCGCTCCATCCGTGTATTATCCGATCATCTGCGCTGGAATGTCTGATGAGCAGATTCGTGTTATGGAAGAAGAGAACGCTTTGCCTCACGGTTGGGAGAATATGTCTTACGATGATTTCCTGATTGAACGCAGAAAGCTGATGGCAGCAAAAATAAAAATCGCTTTCGAAGTCTTGAAAAAAGCTGTTACTGAATAAAACGTTCAAAAGTAAACAATTGTGTTAGGAGCACAGATCCTGCTCCGCTATAGACAAAGAATACGCTGCCAGCAAATTTGTCGGCCGCGTAGTTTTATATTTTTGAGTCTCGGAGCCACTGCTGGAACTCATCCAGCGAGATGATCTCCCGGTCGGATAATGTACAATAAGTTGCGCAAATTGAAAAAAGCATAAAAGAAGACATAGCTT
>ERZ1034992.1376-NODE-1376-length-10905-cov-5.024055_pt1 | contig 10905 bp, 6 predicted proteins | sample MGYA00520695_ERZ1034992 | MGnify/ENA primary metagenome ERZ1034992 (study PRJEB33766, sample SAMN09781778) | gut metagenome | biome: gut microbiome | host: Homo sapiens | place: Madagascar | study: EMG produced TPA metagenomics assembly of the PRJNA485056 data...
ATGGCTGGCTTTTATTTACTGTTATCTCAAAAGTCGTCAAGCTGAATTCTCTGATTTAGCAGTCGGAAGTGTGCAGAAAAACTTATATGTATCTATTTTGGAGCCACTTGAAATATTTTCACCAGCTGATAGTGTTTTAAATGATTTTCACTTTAGTGCACAAACTATCTTGGAAAAGATGAAAAACAATTGCTTTGAGATGCAGTCTTTGGCTCAGTTACGGGATGCATTGTTGCCCAAGTTGATGTCCGGGGAAATTGACGTGTCGGAGGTTGAAGTATGAGCCAGAAAGTTTCGATCCGATTTTTTAATAACCGGGAAGTGCGGGCAGCATGGGATGATTCCGCTAATCAATGGTTATTTTCGATTGCAGATATTGTCGGAGTTTTGACCGAAAGTGTAAATCCGAGAAAATATTGGAGCGTGCTGAAAACCCGCCTGAAAAAGTCTCATCCTGAGTTGACTACAAATTGTAGTCAACTGAAAATGACCGCGGCAGACGGCAAACGCTACCTGACAGATTGTTTCACCCAACAGGATATTCTTTTGCTCGTTGAGCATATTCGCAGCCGTTATGCAGTTCAGTTTATCAAATGGTTTACTTACAGCGAAGATACCATTGACGGAAAAAGCCGAACGAAGGCTTACGCCCTTTTTGAAAGCGGACTGCTTGCAGGTCTGGAACCTGGAACCGTAAAGTGTTTACAACAGATTCACGCGTATCTGTTTGGAGGGCTCTATGATTTTGCCGGGCAGATCCGGGATAAAAACATCAGCAAAAGCGGCTTTACTTTTGCCAATGCCTTGTATTTTAACGCCATTTTGCCCAGTATTGAAAAAATGCCGGAAGCGACATTTTGCGAAATCGTTGATAAATATGTGGAAATGAATGTGGCGCATCCTTTTATGGAAGGCAACGGCAGAAGTACCCGTATCTGGCTTGACCTGATGCTGAAACGCTCTTTGAAAAAATGCATTGACTGGAGCAAGGTTGATAAGAATGCGTATCTGAATGCCATGCGCGAAAGCGTGACTGACAGTACGAAACTGATGGCATTGCTGGAACCGGCACTGACTCCCAAGATCAATGACCGGGAAATGTTCATGAAAGGGGTCGATTACTCCTACTATTATGAGAGTGACGATCCGGCACTTGAACCGGATAAGAAGGAAATCTAAACAGCAATTTAGCGGAGAAAGGCCATGCACTATACTGAAGCAAATTATGAAAATGCTGTGATTCAGCTGATCGAACAGCTGGGTTATACGCATGTATACGGACCGGATGTTGTTCGGGATTATACTGATCCATTGTATTCTGAGGTGCTGGAAGAATCACTGTTCGCTGTCAATCCGGGACTTCCGCAGGCGGCAATTAATGAAGCCGTGTTCAAACTCCGCAACATTGAAAACGGCAAACTGGAACAGCGGAATATCATCTTTACTGATTATCTGCAAAATGGTATTGAAGTTGCCTATTTTCACAATGGCGAGCAGAAATATGAGCGTGTTTACCTGATCGACTATGACCATATTGACCGTAACAGTTTTATTGTTGCCAATCAGTGGACCTTTCAGGAACACTCCGAAAAACGCCCTGATGTGGTAATTTTTGTCAATGGTCTGCCGCTGGTCGTTATCGAACTGAAATCTCCGTCTCGCGAAGAAACCGACGCCTCGGAAGCATACCGGCAGCTCCGCAACTATATGTTGGAAATACCATCGTTTTTTGTTTACAATGCGTTCTGTGTCATGAGCGATATGGCGGAAACGCGGGTCGGAACAATCACCTCCGGCGAGGATCGTTTCATGCACTGGAAAACCGTTGACGGCGAAACCGAAAGCACTGCCTTTGCCGACTTCAATGTGCTTTTTGAAGGGATGCTGAAAAAACAACGTTTCTTTGACATTCTGCGGAACTTTATCTGTTTCTCCCGCGACAATGACAAAGACGCAAAGATCCTTGCCGGATATCACCAGTATTTTGCGGTCCGCAAGGCGATTGTTTCTACCGTCAAGGCTACGGGAACGGATGGACGCGGCGGTGTGTTCTGGCACACACAAGGCAGCGGCAAATCCCTCTCTATGGTGTTCTTCGCACAATTACTCCAAAAGGAACTCAACAGTCCAACCATCGTGGTTCTGACTGACCGCAACGATTTGGATGACCAGCTTTTCGGGCAGTTCTCCAAGTGTCAGGAGTTTCTGCGTCAGGTTCCGCAGCAGGCTGCCAGCCGGGAAGACCTCAAAAAACTGCTTGCCGGACGGGAAGCCAATGGGATCATTTTTACCACTATGCAGAAGTTTGAAGAATCCGGTTCAGCTCTTTCGGAACGCCGCAACATCATTGTCATGGCAGATGAAGCGCACCGCGGACAATATGGGTTTGAAAAAATTGATGAAAAAGGGAAAATCCATATCGGCACCGCCCGAATCATTCGGGACAGTCTCCCCAATGCAACTTTTATCGGCTTTACAGGAACTCCAATCTCCCAGAAAGATCGCAACACCCGCGAAGTATTCGGAGATTATATTGACATTTATGACATGACACAGGCTGTGGAAGATGGAGCAACGCGCCCGGTGTTTTATGAGAGCCGTGTTGTTCATCTGAATCTGGACGAAAAGATTCTGAAGGAAATTGATGCTGAATATGATCTTCTGGCACAGAATGCCGAACCGTACGTTATTGAAAAAAGCAAAAAAGAACTGGGGCAGATGGAAAGCATTCTCGGCGCACCTCAGACCATAGAAGCGCTCTGCAAAGATATTGTTGCCCATTACGAAAACTACCGGGCGCAGGAATTGACCGGAAAAGCCATGATCGTGGCTTACTCCCGGTCGATAGCCATGAGTATTTACCGGAAGATGCTGGAGCTGCGTCCGGCATGGCAGGAAAAGATCGCCGTGGTGATGACCGACGGCAACAATGATCCAGAAGACTGGCGATCCGTGATCGGCAACAAAGCCAGACGGGAACAACTGGCGGTCAAGTTCAAGGATAATGATGATCCGCTGAAAATCGCCATTGTGGTGGATATGTGGCTCACCGGTTTTGATGTGCCGTCTCTGGCGACAATGTATGTGTATAAGCCAATGTCCGGTCACAATCTCATGCAGGCGATAGCCCGCGTGAACCGTGTGTTCCGGGATAAGGAAGGCGGTTTGGTCGTGGATTATGTCGGCATTGCAGGTGCCTTGAAACAGGCGATGAACGACTACACTAAACGCGACAAGGCAAATTATGGTGATACAGACATCGGAAAAGCTGCCTTGCCGAAATTCCAGGAGAAACTGGAAGTCTGCCGGGATCTGTTCCATGGTTTTGATTATACCAACTTTATGTCTGGAACAGACCTGCAGCGTTCCCGGCTGATTGTGGGCGGGGTGAACTTCCTTTCTGATCCGCAGAATCCGAAGAAGAAGGAGCTGTTCCTCAAAGAAGGTCTGCTGCTGCGTCAGGCACTTTCCCTTTGCCGAAGTATTGTTCCGCAGCCGGAACGGTACGAAGCGGCTTTCTTTGAGGCAGTCCGCACCATGCTAACGCGAATTACCGGCAATCCGAAGCATTTTTCGTTGAAGGAAATCAATGAACGGATTAATGAACTGCTGAAGCAGAGTATCAAAAGCAATGGCGTTATCAATCTTTTTGCTGACGTCCAAAAAGAGTTTTCTCTTTTCGATCCGAAGTTTCTGGAAGAAATTTCCAGAATGAAAGAGAAAAATGTGGCGATTGAGATTCTGAAAAAACTGATTGCCGAACAGGTGGCTGTTTATCGCCGGACCAACGTTGTAAAGTCTGAACTTTTTTCGGAGAAACTTCAGCGGGCAATGAATGCCTATCTCAATGGGATGCTGAGCAATGAGGAAGTCATTGAAGAGCTGAAGAGGATTGCGCAGGAGATTACGGCAGCGTCATCTTCCGGAAGTAAACTTGGGCTCTCAACGGATGAAGTGGCATTTTACGATGCACTGACAAAACCGCGGGCAGTCAAGGATTTTTACGATAACGACCAATTGGTGGCAATCACGAAAGAACTGACGGAAATGCTCCGTAAAAATCGGACTGTTGACTGGCAAAAGAAAGAAACTGCCCGTGCAAAGATGCGTTCCATGGTAAAAAGATTGCTGAAAAATTACAAATACCCTCCGGAAGGTCAGGAAGAAGCCTTGCAAATTGTCCTCTGTCAATGTGAATTGTGGACAGATCATGAATTGATGAAGTGATTGTAATATGAATCTGGACATCCCGCGAAAACAGTGAATTATATTCAATATCAAAGACTTATGATATATATAATGCAAAGACAAATGCGTTTTCGGAAGAACGGAAAGTGCATTTACTCATTCCATGACGCGACTGCCAAAAGTCCGGAAATCGAAAATTTTCATAAAAACGCAATTATGTTTTGAGCGTGAACAGTGTATGGAAAAGCTATTGTTTCTACCAACTGCGGACTTTCGGCAGTGCCGTCGATTATGATAGCTCTGAAAAAAATTCGAAATTTTTTCTTTTCCGCTCTTGAAATTCATTCCGCCGTGAAGTAAGCTATGTTCAAACCACAATATCAAACCACATAAAAAAAAAGAATAAAGAATCAGGAAAATGCGGTCGAGGAAAGATCAGACAAAGACGGAATTCGTCGTCAATACTTTGCGGGATGGCATCCTTCACGGTCAATTCCCGAACGGGAATCTGCCCTCGAAGCTCGAACTGGCGGAACATTTCAAGGTCAGCCACAGGACAATCGACTGCGCCTTGAAACTGCTTCGCACAGAAGGGCTGATCCGCGGAGTAAGAGGAACCGGAATCTTCATCAATCAGAAGATGTCCGACGTTTCCAACCTGACACACCGGCTGATTCTGATGGTTCTTCCCAAGGACACCTTCCATGAAAGCGAACCCTATTCCTCGCTCCGTGCCGAAGTGTTCCGCAATGGACTGTTCCCGATCAATCTGGCGCTGCTGAGCGGACCCGATGAAGAAACAACGCTTTTTGAACGCGCCAGTCTGACGCAGCTGCTCCGGGCTCCGATCCGCGGGGTGGTCTACAGCGGACGAAGCTACTGGCGGGCGCCGTTTCTGGATTCCTGGAAAAATCTCCGCTCCGTAGGGCTCGTTCACTTCGACGCGGAGGGAGAAGCGCCGGGAAGCACCGTCCTGATCGACTTTGAATCCGGCGGCTACAAGATGGCGCGCCACATGATCGAAAGAGGCTGCAAGAAACTGCTGGTCTTTTACGGCAGAATCAGCGCCGACGTCCCGAAATCCGAAGAGTACTGGAGACGGCATCCGAGCCGCTGTCTCCTCCGCGGTGCGGCGCGCGCGGCGGCAGAAGCAGGAATTTGTCCGCCGGAGCTGGTCTATCAGACTGAAACCGCGGATCCGTCCCGGCTGGTCGAGCCGGTGGAATTCCGGCATATCAAAGCGTATGACGGCATACTCTGCGGTTCAGACGGTCTGGCGTACAGTGTCATCAAACTGGCGGAGCAATCCGGCATGAAGGTGCCGGAAGATCTTATGGTTGCCGGTGTCCTGAACACTGTCTGGAGTTCTCTTTTCGATTATCAGATTTCCACCATAGACCAGAATCCGGCGGAATTGAGCAGACATGTGGTAAGGATTCTCGAAGAAGGCGGCAGACAGAATGTCATGATTGAACCTGATCTGATTCTGAGAAGCAGTACGGCACGTTGAAAAATATAAAATGAAAAGAAGGAAAAACACGATGAAAAATCTGAATTCAGCTGTAAGGCAAATGTTTTTCAGAGTCCGCAGAAAAACAAAAGCATTCACTCTTATCGAACTCCTGGTCGTAATATCAATCATCGCCATTCTGGCGGGAATGCTTCTGCCCGCATTGAACCGGGCAAAACGGTCCGCACAGGGAATAGCCTGCCGTTCCAATCTGAAAACCGCCGGAACCGCAATTCTGCTTTACAGAGACTCCTACAATGACTATGTTCTGCCGCTTCACTGCGGCAATGCCGGAGTCTACGGGGAATATTCCCAGAAAATGTGGATGCAGTTTCTCGGAATGCTGGGAATCGTCTATCCTGAAAATCTGAAAAACGGCACCCGCTATATGGCGCCGTATATGTGTCCGGCGGTAAGAAAAGAAAAATTCAACAATACGGATATGGCATTCTATCATTATGCCGTCAATCTGAAAAAAATTCCGACGATCCCGACCATCGACAATTGGAAGAACCTGAAAAAATTCAGTGAAATCAAAAATCATTCCCGCATCTTCTACATGCTGGAGACACGAAACAACCCCGCCGGGTCCAATCCGGACGGCTTCAACCTGGCTTACAATCTTGGAAATGATCCTTTCCCGACAACCGCCACCAGTGCATGGTTCGACATAAGCAGACACGGCAAGTTCAACACGCTGTTCTTCGATGGTCATGTCAACGGGCTTTCCGCCAACGATATTGATGCGCCGGGAACTTCGGCAAAATCCTTCTTCTGGCGGGGGGAATGATGATACGCTGTCTCATTCTGCTCTTTTTTCTGCTTCCGGTCTGTGCGGCTGAACGCTTTCCGCTGTTCAGCGAGGATCTGTCATTCTATCAGGGTTTTGAAGACAGCATCGACGCCGACCTGAGCGCCGGCAGGGAGAAACCGGTCTGGAAAGCGGGGACGCCGCGCTTTGAATCCGGTCTGCGCGGCAGGGCGCTGTTCTGCGGAAAGGGCGGCGCAAAGCTGCGTTACCAGCGGAAAGACAATCTGAATTTCGACCGTCCCGGAACCATTGTCTTCTTCTACCGCCCCTTGAACTGGGAGACGGAAAAGAATCTCCCGCGCCTGTTTTTCTGGGCGATAGAATCGGGGAAAGGCTACATCGGGCTTCAGGGCGCGAACGATCCGAAAAACATCTGCATGTGTGAACGCGGATTTCACCTGATGCTTCTGTTCGGGAAACGGCTGCCCGTGAAAGTCTATCCGACGCCTCCGACCGGAAAAAAGGGCTGTTCAGGCTGGCACATGCTGGCGTTCTCCTGGGCGGGAGACCAATTGTTTGTAAAGTGGGACGACCAGCCGTCCAAGGTTTTCGCCAACGGCATGGCGCTGACAGACGGCGACTTCCCGGAAAACAGTTTCTCCGTCGGTTCGGATTCGCATTGGAATTATCTGCTGGACGACTTCATGGTCTACGCCCGCAGAATCACGGATGAAGAACTCAATCAATTATATCAGGCAAATATGAAAACAGGAAAGGCACAGAAATGAAAAAATTGCTGACAGCGTTGTTTTCCGCCCTCCTCTTCTGCTGTGCGGCGGCGCCGGAACAGATGAAGGCGAGTCTGCCGGAAATGAAGCGCAGACCGGTCATGGACGGAACGCTCTCCGCCGGAGAATGGAAAGACGGAATTCAGGTCTACGGGCTGGTAAGACACAATTCCCCTTACCTCTCCAGCCGTCAGGGCACGCTGTATTTCGGAATGGACAGGGAGTATTTTTACTTTGCCGCAAAGACGGAACTGCCCCCGGAAGGCGTGCCGCTCCTGAACAAAGTGAAAAAACGGGACGGTGCAGTCTATCTGGATGACAATGTGGAAGTGGTGATCTGCCCGCCGGACGAGAAATTCGTCTACCAGCTTATCGTCAATCCCTCCGGAGTCCTTTTCGACAGAAAATATCCGGTCGTCAACGGCGGCACAACGGCAACGGATCACAAGCCATGGGACCCCGCCGTTGAGTTCAAATCAAAACCTGAAAACGGGTTCTGGACACTGGAAGCGCGCATTCCGCTGAAAGAGTTCGGACTCAAAGGGACTCCGCGTCCCGGCGATGTGTGGAAAGTCCTCGCCGGACGTTCCTGGCAGTATCCCGCGGAACAGACCACGCTGAAAAAGACGCTTCTGTTCAGCAACCCGGAGGAAATGGCGTTGTTCCAGTGGAATCCCGGTGTTCCCCATGTTTCTTTCACAGGGCTTGGGAAAGACGCCGGGAAAGGAGATTTCCGCATTGAATTCACCGTGACCAATCCGTCACCGGAGCCGAGGGAGATCCAGCACCGCATTTCAGTGGTTTCCGACGCCGCACCGCGTTCACTGGATTCCACGCTGACCGTTCCGGGCGGGAAAACCGTGCCGGTCGTCCTTGAGTTCTCTGAGAAAACAAATGTCATCCGCACCTTGTCAGCCGAATTCAAGGACCTGGAAACGGGAAAGGTGCTGTATGAAAGGACCTTCATCTATGATCCCGCGCTGAAAACCCGCTGGATCAATCCGAATCAGAAACGCTCCGCCGAACTGGAAATCGGCGTGTATCCCTATTACAGAAAAGTCCGCGCCCGCTTCGGCAATCCGGTGGAACAGGTCTCCGGCTGGCAAAGCGGAATTTTCCGGATTCAAACCAAAAACGGAAAAACAGTCGCGGAACGGAACGGGAAGAAAACCGCTTACGGATTTGAAACAGAATTTGTCTTCGAACCTCACGCCGGCGAATACCAGCTTTCCGCAGAGCTGACCGATGCGAACGGGAAAAAAGTAACAAAGAGCCGTTCCTTCCTGATCGAAAAGTTCCCGTGGGAACACAACTCCATCGGGTGTGAACGGATCATCATTCCGCCGTTCAAGGCAATCACCTGTCCGACGGAAAGAAGTGCAGAGGCAACGCTTACAGGCTATCGTTTCCGCGACGGATTTTTCGACCGGGTCACAGCCTCGGATACGGAAAATATTCTTGCCGCCCCCATACGTCTGACGATCAACGGGGAAACGGTAAAGGAAACCTCTTTCCGCTTTACGGAGCAGAGCCCCGACCGGATCGGAACGGAATCCGGGCTTCGCTGGAGCGGCGGAACGGTGCAGGTCAGAGGCGTCATGGACTATGACGGCTTCTACCGTTTCACCATGAAGTTCCGCCCTGACGGAATGCAGAAAATCAATTCCGCGGTTTTGACGGTTCCGCTGAAGAAGGAATATGCGAAGCTGATTCATTCGCTCTGCAACCGGATGAAATACAACGATGCGAAATTCCTGCCGGAAAAAGACGGCGTGATCTGGCGCAGTTCGCAGTCCGCAAAAACGCCCCAGCTCTCCGGCAGTTTCCGCCCGTATGTCTGGATCGGACGGCTTGGAAAAGGAATCGCGTGGATGTCGGAAAGCGACCGGGACTGGTCGCTTGCTCCCGACGGGGACGCTCTGGAGGTGGTCTCCCTGCCGGATCGCACGGAACTGCGGATTCACCTGGTCAACCTGCCGACGGAATGGGAGAAGGAATTCACGCTGGAGCAGGCGTTTCAGGCGACGCCCGTCAAGCCGCAGCCGGACTACCGCAGAAAACTGCTGGAGCGCGCCACGCTTCCGAACGGCTGGAATCTCTGCACTTTCGCGGGTTCTTCGTGCTGGGGTTCGTGGGGATCGACCTTTTTCTTCCCGCTCGGCAAGGACTACTCCTTCGTAAACTATCTGGCGGCAAAGAAGTTCACGCCGGAATCGGAGAAACAGATTGTCTCCGACTTCATAAGACGTCATGGCGGAGGATTCAGCGAAGCGCAGAAAATCTTTCTGGCAAAACACCTGGAACGCGGAATCATGTATGCCAAACAGGCAAAATACAAGGTTCCTTATCTGAATTCCCGTTTCTCACATTTGGATTGGCAGGAATACCAGACCTATATGGACGAATGGTGGTGTTCTGATTACCGCGCAGGCAATGCGGACGACTACAACAATACGCCGGTCAAAAGCTATCAGGACATGGCACTTTATTATCTGCGCCGGCTGGTCCGCGAAGGCATGGACGGAATTTACTATGACAATATCCGTGACTGGAGCAATCCGAATCCCGTCACGGGATCCGCGTGGCGCCGCAAAGACGGACAGATGCAGCCTTACTTCGATATCTTCGCCCTGCGGGAACTGGTCCGCCGGACCGCCGTCATGCTCTGTCAGGAAAAGAAGACTTTCCCCGACGGCCGCCCCGTCCTGATTCTGCACATGACGAACACCAATCTCGTGCCCGTACTCGCATTCGGGACAATCGCGCTTGACCTCGAAGCGGAATACGGAAGCAAGGATTTTCAGGATCGTTTCACCGAGGGGTATCTCCAGAGCTGCACTCTGGGGCTTCAGACCGGCGTGATTCCGGAAATCCTCGTTCAGGTCACGGGAAAGAACAGAGAGTTCGTGACCCGCACCTTCCTTGCCGTCACGCTCGCCTATGACCTGCCGTTCGTCATGAACTGCGGCGGACTCACGGGAGAGTGGTCCAAAGTCTGGCGCAGGCTTTACCAATGGGGCTACTCCACGCCGGAAGTGGAAGTCGCGCCCTGCTGGGATCCCGCAACGCTGAAATCAGACAGAAGCGACTGGCGCATCACGACTTACCGCAAGGGAAAAGAGCTCGTTGCGGCGGTAAGCAATTTCGGTGACACGGCGGAAGGGACACTCGATCTTTCCGGCGTCCATGCCGTCCGGGCGGTTGACTGGGAAAGCGGCAGGGAACTGCCTGTCGGCAACGGCTCTCTGCCCCTGAAACTTCAGAAACATGATTTCAGACTGATTCACATTACAACAAAATAAATGGAAAGGACAAACGCAATGAAATGGTCTCTCATCACGCTCGCCGCCTGTGCCGTTTTCGGTGTTCAGGCAGACAACATCGTATTGAAAAATGACAATTTCCTGCGTCAGCTGTACGGCTGGAACACCCCGTCCTACTGGGCGGGGAAAACGACGCAGGTCGAAGAAAACGGCAAAAAATATCTTCAGCTGGAATCCGGCACACGCGGCACTGAAGTATTCGGACGCGCGCTCGGATACGGCAAACAGATCGACTACTTTGCCGGCACGACGATTCAGATTCAGCTGCGGGCAAAAGGCAGCGGCAAAATCACCGCCGGTGTTCTTGCCTATGGATTCGATTCGGGAACTCCCGTTTACCTCCCC
>ERZ1034992.1379-NODE-1379-length-10889-cov-166.417851_pt1 | contig 10889 bp, 25 predicted proteins | sample MGYA00520695_ERZ1034992 | MGnify/ENA primary metagenome ERZ1034992 (study PRJEB33766, sample SAMN09781778) | gut metagenome | biome: gut microbiome | host: Homo sapiens | place: Madagascar | study: EMG produced TPA metagenomics assembly of the PRJNA485056 data...
GACCGACATTAACCCCATGTGGCGCATTAAGGCGCTGACGGAGCAGTTCGGCCCTTGCGGTATTGGTTGGAAATATACCATCACCGATAAACGCCTTGAAAATGGCGCGAACAACGAGGTTTCCGCATTTGTAGACATCGACCTTTACATCAAAGTCGACGGGGAGTGGTCGGATGCGATCCCCGGCACAGGCGGTAGCGCGTTTGTTGCCAGTGAACGAAACGGCCTTTACACCTCTGACGAGTGCTTCAAAATGGCGCTGACCGATGCTATTTCCGTTGCCTGCAAGGCTCTCGGTTTTGGCGCGGATGTGTATTGGGCAAAGGACGCGACCAAGTACACACCAAGGCCGGAGAGACAGCAATCAAACGAGGCGGCTGAAAAACCGGTTTGCAAGGACTGCGGCAAGCCCATCTACCCTGTGACGCACGGCGGCAAGAAATATTCCGTTGCCGAGATTGCGGAGAACGCGCGAAAGACCTATAAAGCGCCGCTCTGCTGGGCGTGCATGATGGCGAGGAGAAAAGCGAATGAAAGCCCGACTGCATGACTTGTCGCTTGCGCGCGATGGTGGGTATTTACTTACCATTGCTACGCGGGAGAACGTCGGCGCACTATACGACGAGCTGCGCGAGGTAGACGTTGACGTGACCATCAAGAAGCACCGCGAGAAACGGAGCCTCGATGCAAACGCTTACTCATGGGTGCTGCTGGATAAGCTCGCAGAAGCCACAGGAACGCCCAAGAGCGAGATTTACCGCCGAGAGGTGCGGGACGTCGGAGGGAACACAGAAACTGTCTGTGTGCGCGAGAAGGCCGTACAGAAGCTATGCGACGGCTGGAACAAGAATGGTATCGGCTGGCAGACGGAAGTGATGGACAGCAAAATTGACGGCTGCAAAAACGTGGTGCTGTATTACGGCTCGTCTACCTTTGACACAAAGCAAATGTCACGCCTGATCGACAACATCGTGCAGGACTGCAAGGCGCTTGGCATTGAGACATTGACCCCGCAACAGCTTGACGCATTGAAGGAGGAATGGGGCAGATGACTAAAAGCATCATGCAGGACAAGCGGGAGTGCTATATCTCAGGATTCTCGACGAACCTCGCGCGGCATCACATTTACGGTGGCGGCCGTCGACAGCTATCCGATATTTGGGGCTGCTGGGTGTGGCTGCGTGCTGACTGGCACAACATGGCCGACTACGGCGTGCACGGGAAAGACGGTCACGAGCTGGATATGCGGCTGAAACGTGAGTGTCAGAAGCGTTTCGAAGAACTTTACGGCCACGATACTTTTATGGCTGTATTCAAGAAAAACTATTTGGAGGAAGAATCATGCTGAACAGAATTTGCATCATGGGGCGCATTACGCGCGATCTGGAACTGCGCCGCACGCAGGACGGTACGGCGGTCACGAGCTTCACCGTCGCCGTCGATGACGATTTCAAGAGCAAGGCAACCGGCGAGAAGAAAACCTATTTCCTCGACGTGGTAGCGTGGCGACAGGCGGCTGAGTTTGTCTGCCAGTATTTCGGCAAAGGTCGCATGGTCGTAGTTGAGGGCAAACTCACCGTCCACGACTGGACGGACAAGGACGGCAATAAGCGCCGCAATGCGGAGATCATCGCCGACAACATCTATTTTGGCGACAGCAAGCGCACCGATGCCACCGAGCCTCAGATCACCGCAGAGAGCGCCGCAGGCGACTTTGCGGTGATCAGTGATGACGACGGCGATATACCGTTTTAAGGCGGTGCTTAGATGGCAAGAAACTATGCAGCACTCCCCTATGATTATTTAGAGGAGATGGATGCGCTCAACGATGCAGAGTTCGGTCGGCTAACGCGGGCATTGCTGGTTTACAGCATGACGGGAGAGCAGATAGCGCTTTGTGGCAATGAGAGATTCTTTGTCAAACGCATGATGGCGCAAGAAGACCGCTTTAAGGCAAGCTATGACGATATTGCTACAACGAGGAGCGAAGCTGGCAAGGCTGGGGCTGCCGCAAGATGGCAAAATGGCAAACGCATTTTTGCTAATGGCAAAAATAGCAAAGCCATGTCTGCCAATGGCAAAAATGGCAATACCGAAACCAAAACCGATACCAATACCGAAACCAATATCCAGCTATCTAACGATAGCAAGGGAGAATATTGCGCTGAGCCGCAAGCGGCTGACGCGCCGCCGGTGATTTCTTTACCGCTGAATGACGGGACTTTTTTCGACGTGTCGGAGAACGACAGGGCCAAATGGTCGCAGCTCTATCCGAACGTTGACGTCCTACAACAGCTCAGAAACATGGCAGGTTGGTGCGATTCAAACCCTACCAAGCGAAAGACACGCGGGGGGATTAAGCGTTTCATTACCGCTTGGCTTGCCAGAGAGCAGGACAAGGGCGGCAAAGCGTCGCAAAATAAGCCGTTTGTTTACGGCGATGTCTTTGCCGAAATGCTGGAGGAGGAAAAGAACCGTGGAAAGAGCTGACGTAATTAGCCTTTTGGGGCGATTAAAACAGGCTTATCCGCAGGCCTATGCCAAGATGACCCGCGCAGAAGCCGAAGAGCTGGTATCCCTCTGGTCGGACATGCTGGGCGGGGAAGATCCTGCTGCGGCAATGGACGCAGTGGACGCGCTGATCGCCGAGGACACGAGGGGATTCCCGCCAAAGGTCGGCCAAGTGCTGGCAAAGATCAGGGGTGCCGCTTCCCCGCGCGTTTCGGCGGCGTGGATGAAGCCGTACATCGAGCGGACAGCCGAACAGGAGGCGTTCATGCCGAGCGTATCGCGTTATGCGAGAGAATATGGGCTGACGTGGGAAGCGGCGGCTGCCGAAATGGCAGGCGGTGCGCCGTGAGCGGGTATCGCGGGGGCATTTTCAAGTGCCCGTTTTACTCGCGGGATTACCGCGACTATCTCAACTGCGAGGGCGCCCAAGTCAAACTGCCGAAAGAAGAGCTGGACGAATATACGCGGCGCTACTGCGCCAACGAAGAATGGCGACACTGCCCGATCGCCCGGGCGCTGACGCTGCACTACGAAAGGACGGAGAACCGATGAGCGAAAGAAACAGAGACAAGGTAAAACGGCTTGAGCACGAGCTCGGCCGCTACGAAAAGCGCTGCGGAGACCTGATGAAGCTGAACGCGCAGCTTTCCAAGCGCGCCGCCGGCGTTGCCGAGATCAGCATTGCAACCGACGCGCTGCTTGCGCAGGTGGCGATTGCCTACGGCGAGGACGCAGTAGACCCCGACACGGGGACGGTTATCGGCAAACGCCTGACGCTGCCGAAGTTCGACGCGCGGGAGACCTACCGCAAGCACGAAGTGCATGCACGCAGCGACGGCGAAAATTACATCATCGGCGTCGGTTTGCGTGACGATCCTGCGGACGGCAAGCGGGAAGCCGCTGGGAATGCTCCTGAGAGCGCGCAGGAGCGCTTGGAATACGAAAAACGTGAAATGACACCCCCAGAGGATAAAAACGCGCAGAGCGCGTCTCAGGGCGATTTACGGGAGGCAGACGATGGCGCTGACATCAGCTGACCTTGCACGGCTGGGCCCTAAAGCGCAGAAGCAGGTGCTTGACAAGCTGGCAGGCGCGCAAAAGCCAAAGAAAAGCAAGTACGGTAACCGCAAGGTCGTGCGTGATGGCATCAAGTTCGATTCCGAGCGCGAGGCGGCGCGGTTCGTCGAGTTGAAAGTGCTGCGAGCGATGGGCAGGATTCGCGACCTGCGGCTGCAAGCCAATTTCACGCTCGTGGAGGGCTACACGACCGTCGAGGGCGAGCGCATCAAACCGATGGTCTACCGTGCGGACTTTACCTACGAGCGGGCGACCGAGCCGGACTGCAACGGAACGGTGTATTGGCTGCGCGAGGTCGAGGACGCGAAGGGCGCGAAAACGAAGGACTACCTGCTGAAAAAGAAGCTGATGCAGGACAAGTACGGCATCACGATCCGCGAGGTGTGAGATGAGTTTTGAACACTGCCACAGCTGCAAGCCGCCGACGCGGCATGTGGGCTGCCACAGCGATTGCCCGTACTATCAGGCGGATATCGCCAAGTACAACGAGGCGAAGGAAGAGGAAGCGCGCCAAACGCAGGAACGCGGCGCCTATTGGGGCGCGCGGCAGTTTAAGACGAGGCGCTACCAACGGACGAAATGAGGGAGCAAAAAAAATGAAATACAGACAACTGTATGTGGCGCTTGACCATAAGCATGCAGGCGTTGTTACCTGCGTGGCAGACTCGCCGACAGAGCTTGCTAAAAAGTGCGGCGTTGACCTCAGCGAGGTATCGCACTCTGTTTCTGCCATGCGGCAGAACCCACAGAAAAAGCGGAGATTTGCAAGTGTCTGGACGGCGTGGAGCGACAGAGAATACGCGAAATACTTTGGGGAGGTGCCGACATGCTGAGAGTCCATCGGGCAAAGACCCCGTTCGAGCGCTGCGTCTATCCGGCACTCAAGGAGGCGCTGGAAAAGACGGACTTGTCGCAGATCCAGCTGGCAAAAGAGTGCGGCGTAGCGCAGTCGACCATCATTCGGTGGACGTTCGGGGACTGCGAGTGCACCGTGAAATTTCTGCTCAAGCTGGAAGAGATCACCGGGAAGCCGTTCCGGGAGCTGTTTGGGGAATGCGAGGGGAGAAGATGAAGGTTTTAGTTGCCTGCGAGGAATCGCAAGAAGTCTGCAAGGCATTCCGGGCATTGGGGCATGAGGCATATTCCTGTGACATTCAGGAGCCGTCTGGTGGACACCCTGAGTGGCATATCCTGGGCGATGCGCTCAAGGCCATCGATGGGGGGCAAGTGACCACAATGGACGGGGAGACGCATGACGTCGGCAAATGGGATTTGCTGATCGCGCACCCTCCGTGCACATACCTAACCGTTACAGGGAATCGCTGGTTTAACACAGAAAGATATGGCGAAAAGGCGGTCGGACGGGTGCGGTTGCGGGAAGAAGCTGCGGCGTTTTTCCTGGCCTTTGTAAATGCCAACGTTTGTAAAATCGCGGTAGAAAATCCGGTCGGATATATGTCTACACACTATCGTAAGCCTGATTGTATTATCCAGCCGTATGAATTCGGGCACCACGCAAGAAAAAAGACTTGCCTATGGCTAAAAGGCTTACCCGCCTTGCGACCGACAAACATTGTAGATGCAGGAGATATTTTGCCAGGTGGATACAGTGTGGGGGCAAGCGCAAACTATGCAAAAGACGAGACTGGTAAGATTATGCGATGGAATGACCCGCGTACGGCAAAAGCCCGGAGCAAGACCTTCCCCGGCATCGCCAAAGCAATGGCGGAGCAATGGGGCGGAGACATTAGGGAGGAGGCATGATGACCGGGTATAGCAATCAGCCGATTCCGAAAGAGGCGGCAAAACAGCTCTTAGCCCTCGACTTGCAGGACAAGGAAATATTGAGCTACGAGAAGATCGACCAATGGTTCACCGCATGGGAGGGCAAGTGCTATGTGTCGTTCTCCGGCGGTAAGGATTCCACCGTGCTTGCATATCTGGCGGCGCGTTACCTATCGAGTTTCAGGGCGTCACCGTGGGAGCTGAACTTGGTGTTTGTGAACACGGGGCTGGAATATCCTGAAATTCAGAAATTCGTCAATGAGTACGCGGATTGGCTGCGGCGCGAGTTCCCGCGCGTGAACGTAAACCTTGTTCGCCTGCGCCCGAAGATGAACATTCGGCAGGTGGTGACGAAGTACGGGTACAGCATTGTGAGCAAAGAAGTGTCGGCGTATATCGGGAACGCGAGAATAAACCCCACCGGAAAATCTGCGCAAAGGTTGCGTGGCGAGTATCTGGACAAGGACGGGGAGAAATCGCCGTATAACTGCGAACAATGGGCGTTTTTACTGCCTGCACCGTTTTTAATTTCCGATTCGTGCTGCAAGGTTATGAAAAAATCGCCTATGCACAGATACGAGCATCAAGAAAAGCGTGTGCCAACTACCGCGATAATGGCGGAAGAAAGTCGGCTTCGGATGCTTAAGTGGACTGCCACCGGCTGTAACGCCTTTGACGGCAAGCGACCCATGGGAAAGCCGATGAGTTTCTGGACGGAGCAGGACGTACTACGGTTTATCGTAGATCGGCAAATCCCTATCGCCAACGTATACGGTGACATTGTAGCCAGCGACGGCGAGAACGACTACGCGGAAACGCTGATCGACTGCAAACTGCACTGCACAGGTTGCCAGCGCACGGGCTGCATGTTCTGCGCGTTCGGCGCTCATCTCGAAAAGGGCGAGAACCGATTCGAGCGCATGAAACACACGCACCCAAAGCACTATGAGTTTTGCATCGGCGGCGGCGAATGGGACACGGACGGGATGTGGAAGCCAAACGAAAAGGGCCTCGGCTATGGCCGAGTGCTGGATTTTATCGGAGTGAGGTATTGAGCATGTACATCGGAGGACCATTTAGCTGGAAGCCTGCCGCATTTGAGGGCGCAAGCGGACTGGGTAGCTTTGAGAAGCTAAGAACCGTACACGGCAGGGTCGTCTACATCAACGAGGCGCACCGCTACTTTACGGCGGAGGCGGATATCAATGGGATCAAGCTCAGAGAGAGCTTTAAATTTTAACAAAAATCAGGAGGAATTTCATCATGAACAACAATCAGGACTACATCGTTCGCTGCGACCGCGCAGGCGTGTTTTTCGGCAAGATCAAGGAGCGCAACGGCTCCGAGGTCACCATGACCGAGGTTCGCAAGCTGTGGAACTGGGACGGCGCGTGTGCCGTGGAGCAGTTGGCGCAGGACGGTACGAAATCCCCGGGCAACTGCCGTTTTACCGTGACGATCCCCGAAATGACCGTGCTGGGCGCGATCCAGATCATCCCGTGCACGGATAAGGCATCTGCGTCGCTTCGCGGTGTAAAGGAGTGGAAGAGATGACGCGTGATGATAAGGTCAAGGCATTTCTGTCAGTGAACTACGGCTCCGGCGACGGCGACGGCGACGGCTCCGGCGACGGCTCCGGCTACGGCTCCGGAATTAAGAGTTTCAACCGGGAAACGGTCTATCAAATCGACGGTGTCAATACGCTGATTCGTTCCGTGCGCGGCAACACTGCGCACGGGGCAATCGTGAACGTCGATTTGACGCTCACGCCGTGCTACATCGTCAAGCAGGGCAATCTTTTTGCACACGGTAAAACGCTGCGCGAGGCAATGGAGGCGCTGCGAGACAAGCTTTTCGAAGATATGCCGGAAGACGAGCGTATCGACACGTTTCTGCGTGAAACAGACCGAGAGAAAGCATATCCGACGCAGTATTTTTACGACTGGCATCACCAATTGACCGGATCGTGTGACATGGGACGAAAGCAGTTTGCCCGTGACCACGGTGTTGACCTCGAGCACGGCATGATGACGCTGATGGAGTTTTTGGAGCTGACAAAAGACGCTTACGGCGGCGATGTGATTCGAAAAGTGATTAGTAAGATACAGGAGGTGGAGTGATGGTTTCGGAGGAGGCGCTGAAAAAGCTGCAAGAGCAAATTGCGGCGTGGCCGATGACGCAGCGGTTCGTGGTGCAGCAGCTCATTGAGGACTACCGGATGGATCGAGAAGACCTGCGCGCCTATGAGGCGACAGGGCTGACGCCGGAGCAGTGTGAAAACGCGAAGGTCATCATCGAAGCTGCCTTTAGCGATGACACGTCAAAGGCAGAACGGATTCGGGAGCTGTTGAAAGCCGACAAGGACGGACGGCTGGTGGTGCTGCCCGAAGGGCTGGAGGTGGAATGAGCTGCTATGGGTGCGCCTGCAATTTTTGCCTCTATAATTGCGAGCTGGAATCTTACTATTTTACGCCGGGTGAGATCAAAAACGTCGAGGACATCTGCTTTTGCTGTGATGAGTGCAAATGGTTTGATGGTGACTGGCTTGGCAAGCGCAGCCAGTGGCGCGAAGAATGTCCGCGGTTTCGCGAGCCGATAAAGCGCACCGAGATGAAGCGATTTACCGCAGAAAAAATTGCGCGACAGAAACGGGCGTTATTTCAAGTGATTAAAGGAGCTGACAAATGACTGACATGGAACGCAAGACCTTCTGCGCGGCGCTCAGCCGCTACGGCGCGCAGGCGCAGATCACGATGGTCTTTGAGGAGATGGCCGAGCTGCAGGACGTGCTGTGCAAGTTCCTACGCGGGCGCGTGGACGGCGACACGCTCGCCAACATCGCCGAAGAGATCGCCGACGTCGGGATCATGCTCGACCAGATGGCGATCGAGTTTGAGGTCGAGGACGCGGTGGCGGAGCAGCGCTCATACAAGGTTAAGCGGCTGCGGAGCCGGCTTGAATACGTGGAATAGGAGGGCTGACAATGGCTAAATACATCAAGTGTGAAGCGGCGCTTGCACTGCTTCGACCGGACGACCCGAATGACGAACGATGTGCCGTTACGGTCGAGACAGCCAAAAGGCTTATCCGACATGCCTTGACCGCCGCGCCCGCCGCTGACGTGGCCCCGGTAGTGCATGGGCGGTGGGAACAAGATGCGGATGGCGATTGGTATTGTACAAACTGTGATGAGGTTGTTGCCATCTGCGAAAGTGGCAGGGAACGGACTTATCGCAAGCCGTACTGCCCCAACTGCGGCGCGAAGATGGACATCGAGGGCGGAGGTGATAGCAATGCGGTTGATTGACGCCGATACGGCCGCCGCCTTCGCGGAAAATTGCGGGGCAACCTTCGTGGCGAAAAGACTGAGAGACAGCAATGCTTTTCCGGAGGTCGTGACGCGCTGCAAGGGCTGCAAGCACTATCGCAACCACCCAAACGGGCTGTGTTACCTACATACGGAGCCAAAGGCAAATGCCCGCGGGTATTCCGGCGAGGCGGTTTGCGTAGAGCCAGACGATTTTTGCAGCTACGGCGAGCCAATATGCTGACGATCACGATTAAAGCCAACGTCCCCGCCGCTGACGCGCAGGGCCTCAAGGAGCGCATCGCCATGGACATTGAGCAATACGGCGACTGCAAGGTCGTGAGCATCGTGAGCGACCGGGGGCGGGAGGAACAGCTACGAATGAAAGGAGCCGAATTATGAGCATCAACGTAAAGAAGTACACCAAAGACCAGATGGCGAAGATGGTGGAGGAAGCGCAGGCGGAAGCCACGGCGCTTGAAGCAGAAATCATCGAGCTGAAAAACTGCATTGACGCGAAGAACGATCTGCTTGCCGAGTATGCAAACTTAAAGGCGGCGATGCAGCGAAAGAACGTCGCCCTGACCGAGCAGATCAGCCAGATGAACGGCGAGGCCGTCACCCGCGAGAACGTAATCGCAAACCTGAAAGCGGACTTAGATTCAGCCAAAAACACGGCTCAGTATTTGAACGATCAGGGGCAGCAGTATTGGAGAGCGTGGCAGGCATCGAAGCGAGAAGTTGCCGACTTGAAAAACAAACTCAATGACACTGAGGCGGCGCTTGGGCGGGCGAATGGTGAGTGCGCTTTTAAGCAAGAGGTCCTTAATGTCATGCGTAACAGGCGCTACAACGCCGAGCAGCGCGCCAATTACGCAGAAGCTCACCCGTGGCGGACCCTGTGGGCGTGGCTCAAGAGAAAGATGGTGCGCCATGAGTAAGCCACGTTATAGTTGGTGGGGCTATGTAAAAGCCATTATTCGCCGCTATGCCCCCGACCGAAAGCAGGAGTTGCATGGAGTGTCTTTGTTAGAAAACAACGCTGTGCGAAAAGCGGTGAACGAAACAAAGTCAATGCAAGACGGCGAAGAGCGCTTGAAATTTATCCGCCTTGTGTTTTGGGACAAGACCCGCACGCTCGAAGGGGCGGCGATGGCAGTCAACTGTTCCGACCGGACGGCGAGACGCTGGCATACGGATTTTATCAAGTGCGTTGCACGGAATTACGGGTTGCTTGATGATTAAAAGTTGGCCTTAAAAAGCCATTTGATTATGAGATAATAGAATCGCAGAGGTGTAAAAGCCTTTGCGGTTCTCTCATTTATGGCGTCCACCTCCTGCGCCATAGCGGGGCGCGGTGCCTTTCATCTTTTCACACCGCCCCCGCAAAATGCCGCACGCACGATGCAGTCCACGATCAGGGCCGAGAGGTCGCATCTCTCATGCGGCACAGGACTCCGCGCACCTCTCGACGATGTGGCCCAGCGGGGACATATGCGGCATAGGTGCCCCGTAAGGGGAGACCACAGCGAGTGACGGGGACTTTCCCTGAAGCGCTAAAGCAGGGCAGGACTGCAATGCCGTACCAAAAGAGGAGAGCCGCTGCCTTAAGTGCGGCGTTGTAGCCCTTCATGGCGGGTAAAGTTTGCTATGTAAGGCCAAGGGGCGGGGGCTGGTAGCAAATAAATGTGCGAGGTGGTGGCAATGGCTGCGCGTCTGACAGACCGGCAGAAAAAGAAAATACTGGCGGACTATGTGCAGACGAACAACTATTGCGCCACGGCAAAAATAAACGGAGTATCCGCAACGACGGTCAAGAACCTTGTGCGGGCGAATGCCGACATTGTGGAAAAGTGCGAGCAAAAAAAAGAAGAGAACACCGCTGATGTATTAGCGTACATGGATAAGCACAAAGACCTTGTGTGTTCGTTCATCGGCAAGGGGCTTGAAATGCTCAACGACCCGGAAAAGTTGGCGGCGGCGAATCTCAGCCAGATCACAACGGCGATGGGGACGCTGATCGACAAGTGGGCGATGATCGGCGGCAGCCCTGCCGACACGGTGAGGGAAGATGCGCTTAGCCAGAGCTTAAAAGAAATGGCAAAGGAGCTTGAGAGCGATGATTAGCGCAAAGCAAGCAAAAATCCTCGCTTTCCCCTATTCCAAGTATGACGCGCTGATCTGCGACGGCGCTGTGCGTTCCGGCAAG
>ERZ1034992.1396-NODE-1396-length-10786-cov-5.574131_pt1 | contig 10786 bp, 8 predicted proteins | sample MGYA00520695_ERZ1034992 | MGnify/ENA primary metagenome ERZ1034992 (study PRJEB33766, sample SAMN09781778) | gut metagenome | biome: gut microbiome | host: Homo sapiens | place: Madagascar | study: EMG produced TPA metagenomics assembly of the PRJNA485056 data...
ACAAGGACAACCAGGTCATCGGCTATCAGTTCGTCCGTCTGGGCAAGATGATGGAGGACATCCGTCACGGCAAGGACCCGAAGGAAGCCTACGAGAAGAACATCGGCACCTACGGCCGCTTCTCTGCCGAGCAGGGCGCTGTCAAGTACATCGACCCGCGTGAAGAATAAGAGAGGGAGGAACATAGATTATGGCAACTTTTGAATCCCAGAATCGCCGTATGCCCAAGATCGAGGCCTGCCTGAAGGCCAACGGCCTGGAGAGCCTCGACGCCTGCAACGAGATGCTGCTGGCCAAGGGCATCGACTGCGATAAGATCATCCGCGGCATCCAGCCCATCTGCTTCGACAACGCCGTCTGGGCTTACACCCTGGGCACCGCCATCGCCGTCAAGCGCGGCCTGAAGAGCGCTGCTGACTGCGCCGCCGCCATCGGCGAGGGCCTCGAGGCCTTCACCATCCCCGGCTCTGTCGCTGAGCAGCGCAAGGTCGGTCTGGGCCACGGCAACCTCGGCGCTATGCTGCTGCATGAGGACACCCATTGCTTCGCCTTCCTCGCCGGCCACGAGTCCTTCGCCGCCGCTGAGGGCGCTATCGGCATTGCCCGTACCGCCAACAAGGTCCGCAAGGAGCCCCTGCGCGTCATCCTGAACGGCCTGGGCAAGGACGCTGCCCAGATCATCAGCCGTATCAACGGCTTCACCTACGTCAAGACCGACTATGACTTCGCCACCGGCGAGCTGAAGGTCGTCGAGACCATTCCTTACTCCGACGGCGAGCGCGCTGCTGTCAAGTGCTACGGCGCCAACGACGTTCTGGAGGGTGTTGCCATCATGAAGGCCGAGGGTGTTGAGGTTTCCATCACCGGTAACTCCACCAACCCCACCCGCTTCCAGCATCTGGTTGCCGGCACCTACAAGAAGTGGGCCATCGAGAACGGCAAGAAGTACTTCTCCGTCGCTTCCGGCGGCGGCACGGGCCGTACCCTGCATCCCGACAACGTCGCTGCAGGCCCCGCTTCCTATGGTCTGACCGACTCCATGGGCCGTATGCACGGTGATGCCCAGTTCGCTGGCTCATCCTCCGTCCCGGCTCACGTTGAGATGATGGGTCTGATCGGCGCCGGCAACAACCCGATGGTCGGCATGACTGTCGCCTGTGCTGTTGCTGCTTCTCAGGCTAACGCTTGATTTGAACTGAACCATTAGGCTTTTCGCCGCCCGCTCCGCAATGGAGCGGGCGGTTTTTGTGTTTGAAAGGCTTTTTCCCCCCAAGGGGGGGAAGCTGTCAGCGGCTCCGCCCGCTGACTGATGAGGGGCGGCGGTCCGGCAGCTGCACATGAGTGGGCTGCTGCCGCAGCACCGCCCCTTCAGGGCACCTTCCCCCGCAGGGGAAGCCTTTTTTGCGCTTTTCTCTTGCTTTACGCCGCCCTATGTCATATAATAAAATCGAGTATATGTAAATTTTTACTTGGGAGAAATCACCAATGCCCAAAATTGACATCGACAACTACATAGAGCAGAGCGGTATGCGCAAGGCGCGCTTCGGCGGGTATGAGCCGGACGATGTGCGTCAGGCGATGCGGGAGCTTTGTGCCGATTATGAGCAGCACCTTGCAGCGGCGGCCGCCGAGCTGCGCACCGTCCGGCAGGAGAATGACGCCCTGCGCCGCCATGCCCAGACCCTTGTGATGCAGAACCAGAACCTTTCGGCCCAGAATGCAACGCTGGCCGGGCAGGTGGACAAGCTGCAGAGCTACCGCACCAATCTGGAAACGCAGTATTCCACCGCGAAGGAGCGCAACCACTCGCTGACAAACCAGCTGGATGTGCTGCGCCTGAAAAACAGCGACCTTGTGCGGGAAAACAAGGAGCTGACCGAGCAGTGTGAGGAGGCAAACTCTGCGCTGCGGGTCAAGGGCCGCGCCCATGACCAGGCCCGCCAGCAGGTCATTGCCGACCGCGATAAGGTCATTGCCGAGGCCGAGGGCGATGCCGCGCGCATCCGCCAGCAGGCCCGCGACGATGCCGACAAGATCCTCAAGGATACGAACCTCAAGGCCGAGGCCATCGACCAGCTTGCGCGCGAGCAGGCCATTGCGCAGGCGCGCAAGATGGTCCAATCCGCCACCGATGAAACACGGGAGATCCAGAACGCCCACCGGCTGCGGCTGCAGGACCTCAAGAGCCGCATCACCGAGATGGAAAAGACCCGCGGCGAGATGATGGACTACCTTGCAAAAATGATCGAGGAGCTGCAAAAAACGCAGGACTACGCCAGCCAGAGCGCGCCGCTCGTCCCCCATGCGGAGGATCTGGCCGAGGCCGATGCCGAGCCGAAGCTCGATCTTTCGGCCAACAAGGTCGATGCGGCAGCCTCGGCGCTGCGCGGCAGTGAGCCGGAGCCGCAGCCCGCGCCCGCAGACCCGGATACGAACCGCGTGGTAGCCCCCGGCTTTGACGATGCCGAGCCGAGGACGAACACTGTCATCACGCCGTCACCGGATTATTTTGATACCGACCCCAAGGAACAGCCCGGCGACCCGCATGAGGAGGTCGAGATCCCCGGTGCGATCTTCTCCTACCCGATCCTGCGCCAGCAGGGGGAACCGATTCTGGACGAGGAAACCCCGCCCCAGCCGGTGCCCCACAAGCCGGTAATGCCCAGCTTTACGCTGGCGGATGAGGAGGAACCGGACGACGCGCTGCCCGCGCCCGCTGCGGCACCGGGCAAGCCGCAGTCCAAGCGCCGCCGCAAGGCTGTGATGGCCCTGCGTGCGCTGAACAGAAAGATCGGTGTATAAGACCTTGCCGTACGATGCCCGCCGGGAGCTGCGGCGGGGCCGCAAGAGGAGCAGGAGGCAACCATGAGACCGCATAAGCTCGGCATCTGCGCAGCGCTGGCACTGATGCTGGCATTGCTCTGCGCATTCGGCGCGGCGGCGGACACCACCGTCGGCATGACCGGTGCTGGGACCTTCCGGATGGAGCAGGCCTATGTCAATGTGCCGGAGCTGGATGTCTATTTCTATGCGCTGGACGGGGACGGCAACCCCTATTCCTCGATCAAGGTGCAGGCGGCCGGCCCTGAGCTGACACTGGGGGACCGCAGGCTGGAGGTGCGCTCTGTCGCGGTGGCCAGCGACCCGATCTGCTATATCCTTGCGCTGGACAACAGCGCCGACCTGCCTGCTGCGGACTTTTACACGATGCTGGGCGGCGTGCGCAAGCTGATAAACGCAATGGACGCGGACGACCAGCTTATGCTCTACACAACGGCCGGTGCGGCCGAGTGTGTGCTGCCCGCGACCTCCGACAAAGCGCTGATGTACAAGGCGCTGGGTACCGTGCAGCAGGCCGAGGGCCGCATGGATAGTGCCCAGCTGGTGTCGGCGGTCTACACCGACATACAAAGTGATTTTCAGGCGCTGGCCCCGCGCAAGGCTGCGATGATCGTGACCGATGCCGGGCAGGTGCTGACGAATATGGCGCTGGTTGGCACGCTGGCCAGCGATTTCGGGGACCAGATCGGCATGGCCGCCTATGTCTATTTAATGACCGAAAAGCCGCAGCTTTTTGAGACGCTGCAGCAGGCGTCCGGCGGCAGGCTGATTCTCTGTGAGGCGGCCGGGCTGGGGGACGAGCTGAAGGCAAAGCATGCCTATTTTGCCACGGCGCTTGAGATACGCACCGAGGTCCCCGAAAGCCTGTACGGTGAGCGGCTGGAGACGCTGACGCTCGCCATGCCGCAGCTGGGCAGCGCTATCCGCAGCTCCCAGACGGTCTACATGGGCCACAAGCTGGCCAAGCCTCAGGTCACCGGGGTGGAAACGCTGCGCCGCGACCAGCTGCGGCTGACCTTCAATCAGCCGATCAACGAGAATGCCGACAAGACCCAGCTGTATGAGATACACTCCAAGGATATATGGAACTGGCGTGTCGGCGTCCATTCGGTCAAAATAGGGGAGGACGGCCGCACGGCGGTGCTGCAGATCGACCCGCTGTACAAGGGCGAATATACTGTCGCGCTGAACCGGGTATCCAGCCGGATGAGCGCCGCCAATGTCAGCAGCAGCCGCAATACGACCGCCTTCCGGGTGGTCGTCTGGCCGCGGGACAGGGAGTTCTATTTTGCGCGGTTCCGGGTGCCGCTTGTGCTTGGTGCGCTGCTGCTGCTGACGCTCTGCGGCAGTTGGTGGGCGGTGCGCCGCCGCGACCGCGCTGCCGAGCAGGAGGCGGAGGCCGAGCATCTGCTGGCCGGGGCCGGGGCACCGGATGCCCTGCCGCGCCGCTGGGTCACGCTGTTCTGGAGCCAGCGCTCCTCCATTGCCGAGAGCCGCTGGGCCGGCATGGTCGAGAGCAGCCTCATCATCGGCAGCGATGCCGCCCAATGTGATTTTTGTCTGCCGGACCGCAAGCTTTGCCCGCAGCACTGCGCCCTCTCGGTGCAGGGAGATTCGCTGCTGGTGCAGCCCCTGACGGACCGTGCCCGGGTCTATGTCAACGGTGAGCGCATAGACGGCGAGCATCGGTTGCAGAATAACGATACGCTGCGCATCGGAAAGACGATGCTGCGGCTGGTTTTGTAGGGACGGATGCCGAGCATCGACCCCCTGCAATCTTCCGTGCAGCTGCGCACCGCCCCAAAGGAGTTATGTAGTATGAAGCTATCCAAATGTGCAAACGGCCACTTTTATGACAGCGACAAATACCCTGAGTGCCCCTACTGCAACACGGATCTGCTGAAGGATCACGCCATCGTCCATGAGGGCGAGGCCGAGCCGCCGGCTGCCGCTGCGCAGGCGGCCGCCCCGGCGGGGCCGGTGACAGGCTGGCTTGTGGTGCTGGACGGGCCTGCACGGGGCCGCGACCTGCGCCTTGGCATCGGCCGCAGCTTTCTCGGGCTGGATGACGCCGGTGCGCCGATCACCCTGAGTGCTGATGCCCCCCTGAGTGCCCGGCAGGCCGTGGTCGTCTACGATGCCGAGAAAAACAGCTTTGTGCTGCTGCCCGGCTCCTCGCAGGAGCTTTGCTACCTCGGGGAAGAGGCTGTCCTTGCGCCCAGCCCGCTGACCGGCGGCGAAACGCTCCGCCTCGGCGGTGCAGCGCTTACCTTTGTGCCGCTCTGCGGCGGCGCTTTCCACTGGTAAGGGGGCGGCGCCATGACAAGTGAGATCGTCATTTTGATCACCGAACTGCGCAACAAGCAGCGCATTACGCTGCCGGCCGGCGCCTACCGGTTCGGCCGCAGTGCGCAGTGTGAGTATGTGCTGCGCCGCAACAGTGTCGGCGACCACCAGTTTACCGTCTCCTATGAAAAGGATGGCTGGGTCGTGACGGACGGCGCCAGCGACTACCGCACATGGTACAACAACCGCTATCTTGAGCCGGGGGAGACCAGCGTGCTGCAGGCGGGGGATGTCATCGGACTGAACACCGATGGCAACTCCGACACGCAGGAGATCACCTTCCGTGTGGAGGAGATCACCGCTGTGCAGGGGGACGGCATGACCCCCGTGAAGGAGCAGACCACCGAGGCCGTCCTGCGCGAGGTGGATATACGCCGCAAAAAACGGGTGCTGATCGGCCGCGGGGATGACTGCGACATCAAGCTGGTCAGCGACCGCGTCTCCCGCCATCACTGCGAGGTCTTGTACAAGGACGGCCACTATGAGCTGCACGACCTCGGCTCCACCAACGGCACCTATCTGGACGGGGTGCGGGTCAGCCGCGCCGTGCTGCGCAATGGGGCTGTCATCAATGTGCCTGCGCAGGTTTTTGCCTTTACAGGCGGGATGCTGCACTACCACGCCCACCAGAGCGGCATCAGTATCCAGCTTGTAAATGTGTACAAAACGGTAAAAAACGCCAACACCGGCAAGCCGCTGAACATTGTGGACGGCACAAGCTTTCAGGTCGAGCCGAATAGCTTTGTGGTGCTGGTCGGCGGCTCCGGCACCGGCAAGTCGAGCCTTTTGACCTGCATCACCGGCACGGCCCCCTGCACGGCGGGCAGCGTCCGGTTTGACGGGCTGGACACAGGCTCCAACCGCAACGCCTTTGAGGCGGCGCTGGGCTATGTGCCGCAGAAGGACATCATGCACGACAGCCTGACCGTGGAGCAAAGCCTGACCTACACGGCCAAGCTGCGCATCGCCCACGATGCTACCCGGGCCGAGATCGCCGCCGCCGTGGCCCACGCCATCGAGGCGGTGGACCTGCAGGGACGGGAAAAAACCTACATATCCAAGCTGTCCGGCGGGCAGAAGAAGCGCGTTTCCATTGCGATGGAGCTGCTGGCAAACCCGCGGCTGCTGATTCTGGACGAGCCGACAAGCGGGCTTTCCCCCGATTTGGACCGCAGCATGATGGAGCTTTGCCGCCGCCTGAGCCACCAGAACTGCACGGTGCTGATGGTCACCCACAACATGTCCAACATCAACCTCTGCGATAAGATCGCCTTTCTGGGCGTGGGCGGCGTGCTGTGCTACTACGGCGCGCCCGAGCAGCTGAACGATTACTTTGATGTGGAGATGACCAGCGATATTTTTGAAAAGCTGCGGGACGCCGAGCAGGTCGAGCTTTACCGCAGAAAATACTTTACGACCCCCGAGTTCAACCGCCTGCTGGCGGCCTGCCCGGAGGCGGCGCAGGAGGCGGACAAGCGATGCAGCCAGTAAAAATCTTGAAATTCCTGCGCCAGCTTGGCGTGCTGGTGCAGCGCAACCTGCAGCTGATCTGGAACGACAAGCTGCTGCTCGCCAGTCTGGCGCTGCAATCGCCGTTTATGGTGCTGGTCATCAAGCTGACAGCCGACCCCAACTGTTTTACCTCCAACCTTGTCAACATCGGCAGCCGCACGGCGCTTTTTATTCTGGCGGCGATGGCAACCTTTATGGGCACGCTCAACTCCTACCGTGAGATCTGTAAGGAGCGCGAGATCATCCTGCGCGAGGCTTCGGTCGGGGTCAGCCTGCCGGCGGTCGTGCTGAGCAAGGCAGTGGTCCTTTTTCTGATCGAGATCCTGCAGTCGGTCATTCTGGCGATGGGCTTTGTGGCCATCGTCCATGTGCCGCAGAACCATCTGCTGCTGGAGACCGACATCGAGATCTTCGTCACGCTGCTGCTGACGATGTTCTCCTCAAGCTGCGTGGGACTGCTGATCTCGGCGCTTTTCAGCAATGGCGAAAGCGCGATTCTGGCGGTGCTGGTGCTGATGATCGGTCAGGTCGTCTTCAGCAATGTCATGTTCACCGTGACCGGCGCAGCGGCAACGATCTCCACCGTCATTGTCTGCCGCTGGGGCATGGGCGCACTGGGCGCCTCCACCGATCTGAACAGCCGCATGGCGTGGCTGCAGGCCGGGCTGGACGGCCCCATGTATGACGCTACGGTCGAGAACCTGACCCACTCCTGGCAGATGCTGGGGTTGATTTCACTGGTCAGCCTTGTGGCGGCGTGGCTGGTGCTGCAAATCGCGTTTGATAAAAAGAAGGTGTGAGGGGCAGAGGGTAGGGGCCGCACATGTGCGGCCCGCGGCCTTCCTGCAAGCGCCCGTTAGCCTTACACGGCAGGGCCGGGCATGCCCGGCCCCTACATACATACAAAACAGCCGCCCGGGTTTTCCACAAACCCGGGCGGCTTTGTTGATAAAATATTACGCCTTTTTGATTTTTTCCTTGGCATTGGCGGCAACGGTGGCGGCGGTTTCCTTGGCATTGGCGGCCAGCTCGCGCAGGCGCACCATGGCGGCGCGGGTGGCGGCCAGCGTCTCGCCGTATTTCAGGCTCTTCATGTCGGGGAAGGCGCGCAGCAGGCGGCGCGCACCGATGTGGTCATGCTCGGCAGCGGTCAGCTTGTCGCGCAGGTCGCTGACACGGGCCGTGACCTCGGCGCGCAGCTCGGCGGCGTTCTCGCGGCCCTCCAGCTTTGCCAGCGCCAGCTGCAGCTTCTGCTCATCCAGCACGGCATCGGCGGTCATGGCACCGGTGCCCAGCACGGTGGTCAGCTTGTCGCTGGTCACGCGCAGACGGGCGCGCAGCTCGTCAATTTCGCGCAGGTACTTGTTCAGGCCGATGGCGGCGGCGGTCGAGACCCCGACATCCACTGCAAAGATAAGAAGCAGCACAATGTCAAGGATCAGCATGACCTTAAACGGCATCGGATTGGAGCCGCGGGCCAGCAGGGGATGAAAGACCTTGATCATCAGTACACTGCCCAGCCCCCACAGCAGGGAGAACTGCGGGCAGATATAGCCGCCCAGATTGAATTTCATGTTGGAGTAATCCCACCAGCGGATGTGGTAGATCTTGAACAGCGCCCAGCCGCCGACCAGCTCAATGGCGGTGGTCAGCGCCATGCCGATGAAAAAGACGGCCACGGCGCTCAGGCTGCCGCTGTCCGGCAGCGGGATCAGGTTGACACTGTAGACCAACCCCACCATGCCGAAGCCGTAGATCGGGCAGATCGGCCCGCAGAGAAAGCCGCGGTTGACGAGTGTATGGGTCTTGACGGCGGCGTAGACGACCTCAACGCCCCAGCCGATGAACCCGTACAGGAAGAACCAATACAGTGTCTTAACAGCAAATTCAATCGGCGTCATCTTCCGCCTCCTGCTGCTTGGCCAGCGCCTTGGGCTCGACCCAGGTCACGCTGCTGTCGGGGCCCTTGCGGGCAATCAGCGCCTTGATGGGGATGCCCTGCTCGCTGAACATGCCCTCATGCTCGGTGCGCAGGTTCCAGTCCGGCTCATCCTTGTGCAGGTCAAAGGTCTGCCAGGTGATCTCAAACCCGGCGGCGGGGAAGTAGGCCAGACTGTCCCGGAACAGGTCATCGTCATCGGTCTTGAACCAGATCTCGGCACCCTCGTCCATCAGGCGGCGATACTGCAAAAGCTGGCGCGGGTGGGTCAGGCGGTGCTTGTTGCTGCCGGCATTCTTGCTCCACGGGTTGCAGAAATTGATGTAGATGCGCGAAACGCGGTCCTCCGGCGTGAAGGCGTTGCCCAGCCGCTCAATGTCCAGACTGGCGATCTTTACATTGTCGGCGGGCAGGCCGCGCTCAGCGTAGGCGGCCTCGACCTTGCGCTTGGCGAGGATCAGCACCTTGTCGGTGATGTCGATGCCCAGATAGTTGATGTCGGGGTGGGCCGGTGCGATCTGGGCGAGAAAGCCGCCCTTGCCGCAGCCCAGCTCAAGGTGCCACGGCTGGTCGGGCCGGGCGTACAGCTCATGCCAGTGGCCGCCGTTGGCCAGCGGCTCGTGAACATGGAAATCGCAGGCCAGCAGCTCCGGCCGGGCATAGGGTTTAAAACGCATACGCATGGTAGGTGTCTCCTTATATGATAGTAGAGTAAAGGCTTCCCCCTCCGGGGGAAGCTGTCACCGAAGGTGACTGATGAGGGGAGGCTTTGCGGCAGGAACCCTTTAACGAGTAATAGAGGCCGCGTTGCCCCTCAGGGGAAGGCTTTCAACAAAAATGCCTTGACTTGTTCAAAACTGCCTTCTGCTAAACTCCCCTGACAGAAGGCGGGCTTGCCGCCGCCGCGGCCTTGAAATGCTGTGTTCAGCGCCTTGCAGGTCTCGCGCAGATCACCGCCCGGGGCAGCGGCCAAAGCGTAGGCAAGGCCCTGCCCGCCGGGGGCCAGTGTGCAGCAGGGGGCGCCGGTTTTGGCGGTAATGCTCATCGCCACGCGGCGCAGCCCGTCACCGTCTGCGCCGTCCACCCACAGCACCGCCGGTGCGCCGGGTACAGCTGCGGCGGCGTAGGCATCGGCCAAGGTGTTCTGCAGGGCGGCCAGCCGGGCCTTGAGCGCGGCCTCACCCGCCTGCAGGCGCGCAAGCGCCGGGGTCAGCGTACCGACCGGGGCGGAGAGCAGCCGGCCGGCGGCCTCGGCGTCCGCCCAGCAGGCTGCCGCAGCATCGTAAGCGCGCTGCCCGCAGGCCACGGCCAACCGCATACCGGTCTTGTAGTGGGCGTAGGAGATGATCTTGATCAGCCCGACCTCGCCGGTGCGGGCAAGGTGGGTGCCGCAGCAGGCGCAGCGGTCGCCGCCTGCCTCAACCAGCCGCACAGGCCCCTCCAGCGCCTTTTTGCTGCGGTAGTCGGTGCAGGCCAGCGCCTCGGGGTCGGGCACCCAGCAGCGCACCGGCGTGTCGGCCCGCACGGCGGCGTTGGCCACGGCCTCCGCCTCGGCCAGCTGCGCCGCGGTCAGCGGGATGCTGGTGTCCATCCGCACATAGGGACTGCCGATGTGGAAGCCGACATTCTCGGCCCCGAAAAGCCGGTGCAGCGTGCCGCTCAGGATATGCTCGCCGGTATGCTGCTGCATCGCATCCAGCCGGGCCGCCCAGTTCAGGCAGCCGGTCACCTCGGTGCCCTCAGGCAGCGGGGCATCGGTCGTGTGGGTCACGGTCTCGCCGTCTGTGGATACCGCCAGTACCCGGGCACCGCCCAGCGTGCCGGTGTCGCAGGGCTGGCCGCCGCCCTCGGGGAAAAAGGCCGTGCGGTCCAGTACAACGGCAAAGCCGCCCGGGGCGGGGCTGCATTGCAGCACCCGGGCGGTAAAGCTTTGGACATAAGAATCTGTTTCGTATATTTTTTGTGTCACGAACCGGAGTTCCTTTCAAATTTTTGGGATTTTTCTTATTATAACATAAAACAGGTGTAGAAAAAAACCATCTTATCCTATATAATAAAGGATAGACTGAATTTTTACAACCATTTGCGAGGGAAAACTGCTTCATGCAAAAAATCAAATCTGCGGCGCTGGCTCTGCCCGCGCTGCTG
>ERZ1034992.1397-NODE-1397-length-10783-cov-131.325130_pt1 | contig 10783 bp, 17 predicted proteins | sample MGYA00520695_ERZ1034992 | MGnify/ENA primary metagenome ERZ1034992 (study PRJEB33766, sample SAMN09781778) | gut metagenome | biome: gut microbiome | host: Homo sapiens | place: Madagascar | study: EMG produced TPA metagenomics assembly of the PRJNA485056 data...
ATAAACTACGGCAGCGATGAGTGCACCGTACTCAAGGAACGTATAAAGTACCTTGAGCAGTCGCTTGCCGAGAAAGAGAGACTTATAGAGGAGAAGGAACGGCTCATTGGCGTGCTTCTTGAAAGAAAGTAAATAATTGTCTATATTTGACGGACTTATATATAGGAGGTTGAACTATGGAGGCAACAACTAAAAAGACAACAAAGGTAAAGACGGCCGTCTCTGAGGAGAAGAAGACCGAAGCGGAGAAGCCGAAGTACAACAAGACTTGGCAGGCTCTGCTTGACCACCCCATAAATGCGGTGGTGTACGATAAGACGCTTTTTTACAGATAAAAATGGATTAGACAATGGATAAGGATACAAAGAAAGAAAAGGCGGTCGTCCCTGAGGAAAGGAAGACCGGAACGGAAAAGCCGAGGTACAACAAGACCTGGGAGGCAGTGTTGAAGTTCCGGGGAACCGTCAAGGTTAATGATCCGACGCTGTATTACAGGTAATCGAGTATGCGCGTACTGATAGACACTTGTATCTTCGTCTTTATGATTTCAGACGAGGAACGCCTGTCGCCGGATGTGGCGACAATTCTGAGTGACTATGATACGGAACTTTGTCTGAGTATGGAGTCTGTTAGGGAGCTCGTCATCGCTTATAGGAACAATAGCTTCAATACGAGACGTTGGCGGACAGCCACTGATCTGATCCGCTCCATTTCGGACGAGTATTTCATCACGATTCTTACTGTCGGTTTCGAGACTATGGCGACATACGCGAGACTGCGCATCAACGAGGCGGAGGGGCATCACGACCCGAGCGACCATATCATAATATCGCAGGCTCTCACGGAGCATCTTCCTCTAATAACGAGCGACCACAAATTCAAGTTCTACAAGAAACAGGGACTTGACCTGATTTATAACGAGTAGCGTCCCCTCGCATTTGGGACGCGCAAGGCTCCTCTGCGGAGGACAGTTTACGTTGTATGTTTGTTAGTTTTTATAGTAAAGTCAGAAAGCACAGATTCCGAGGGGAATACCTCTCTTGAAAAAATCCGATGGGGGGGGGTATTATACTCCTAAAATGCTGAACTTAACTGATTTAATGATATGGATGAAGAAGATAACCGCTTGCAGAAAATAATAACCGAAACATTTCAGAACTTTTTTAACAGTAGAATTATGGCTCCGCTGCTTGAACTGCTGAGAGCTTCTGAACAGAGAATAGACGACACAAATAAGATGATACAGCGCCTGAGTGAGATATGTGAGCACTACACAACACTGTACAGCGAACACATCACATCCCTGGAGCGTTCAAGAGACAAGGCGCTTGATTGCAGTTCCGAACTTGTCACGGCAAATGTCGGTCTTGCAGAGCAGCTCGCGAAAGCAAGAAAGGAGCTTGACGATGTAAGACGAGAATATTCGGAACGTCTAAATGATACACTCGCCAGGAACTACGACATCATTAACAAGTATGCGAAGCTTTCCGAAGCGATAGTCAATAATTCCGGCAGGAATTCCGCAGAGCTGAGGGCGGATATAAATGTTAAGAAATAATTGTATTTTTGTTGAAACTTGATTTGCCATGGATGTGTTTGAGGTGATAAGGCTTATATTGGCGTCCCCGGTTGGCTCGTTCGGCTTCGGGTTCGGCATGGTCGTCCTTGGCGGAGGTCTCATTTATTACATCACTAAGGAAGTGACGAAGATTAAGACCGAACATGGCGAGACAATCAAGACCCTTGACAAGGTCTCGGATTCCATTAACGTCGTCAAGCAGGAGATACTATATTTAAAGGCCGACATTTATTCAATGAAGATAAGGATGGAAATTCCGGACTCCGACATAGCGCAGTCCCACAGTCCGATTGCCCTTACCGAAAAGGGGAAGGATTTATGTGCCAAGATGAAAGCCGAGCTGTATGTGGCGGGGAATTGGGAGCGGATAAGCGCGAATATCGACGGCAGCGTGAAGGGCAGGAACGCCTACGACATACAGCAGTACTGTATAGACACGGCCGCCGTGTTTCCGGAGAGATTCTTCAGGAAAGAGGATATTGACGCGATGAAGCTGTTCGCCTTTCAGGTGGGGCGCTCCTATCCGCAGCTCTCCATTATTCCGGCAATCCTTATCCGTGACAGATATTTCAAGGAGAATAGTATTGACGTTGGCGACGTGGACCTGCATTCTCCGGCTCCAAGTCCGGGCACGTCGAAACAGTGACTGTTTCCCATCACTTTATATTATAATTTGCTAAATTTGCAGAAACTAAGATGAATGAAGAAATGGCAGCCACAGCATCAATGAAGTTCGCGTTCACAGGGCAGTCGCATCAGATAGATGCGAACACCCTCATCAACGCGCTCATTAACTATTCGTCCGTCATCACGGAGGCGAACAAGATTTTCGGCTGTGGCAACAAGAATGTCGAGGTTAAGGTGAACGCCTTGGAGAAAGGTTCCTTTGTGATAGACCTGTCGGTCGTTGAGAATGCTTTTATGGGGCTGGTGTCGGGCTCCTTGCCATACCTTTCCAACCTCACTACCGTTGTAATGGGGGTGTTTGCACTTTACAAGCATTTGAAAGGAAGACCCGCGAAGATAAGGGAAGACGGCGATGTCCTGAAATTCGACAATGTGGTCATTCGTGACTCCGTAATAAATGTTTACAACAGCAGCGTTGTTCGCGAGGCTGTCAGCAAATCCTTTGAGACCGCGTCAGAGGATTCGGGGGTTGAAGGCATTAGAATTACAGACAACAAGGGGGAGACAGTTGAATTTGCCGAAGATGAGTTCTCGGGGCTTATCTACAACGATTTTGACGAAGAGCAGGACATTCCGGATCAGCGCGTTGTTCCAGTCGATGATGCCGTCCTCGTCATCACCAAGCTTTCATTCGAGAAGGGCGCGGTCTGGTCGTTTGTGTACAACGGCTTCCGTATCAGCATTCCGGTGAAGGATGAAAAGCTTGCCGAGCTCATAGATAGGGGCGAGCGCTTCGGCAAGGGCGACGCTATAAGGGTTTCTCTCGAAATTGTCCAGAGATATAATCAGACATACAAGGTTTACGAGAACAAATCCTATAAGATTCGCGACTTCAAGGAGCATATAGAATATGGTGGAAATCCGCTTCCACAAACCTTAATATAATGTAAAAAAATACACACCGCGCTTTATCAAAACGTCATTAGAGCAGAAAAACTGTGTTAAATTCGTGTGATGCCAGCTTTAGGTGATAATCCAATACTCTCATTCAGAGAACGTTGAGTATAATTGCTCTATGTTTCATAATCATGAGGTCCGCGGTTCAATCCCGCGTCCCGCTACGGAAAATGAACTCTCTGAATTACAGATACTTATCTCAATTCGGAGAGTTTTTCTATGGCTAAATTTACCGGATTTTTGCTTGATTTTTGCCTTTTTTGCATTCATTTTTGCCGAATTTTGGCGAATTTTAACGAACTTTGACGAGGATTGTGTGTTAAAATCGTGTTAAAAAATTATGATCACAACAAGCTTCTATCTTGACACCAGAAATGTCCCGGAAGGGAAGACGGCACCTATTAAAATCCGGATGACATTCAAGAAGAAAACATTCATGGTTAATCTCGGAATAAGAGTGCTGCCCATACAATGGGATTCTGCATCTTCCCGTATCATTAACCATCCGCAGAAGAGGGAACTCAATGATTTCCTGCTCATGAGGCAGACGCAGATAAATTCCGAATTGATGGAACTCGAAACTTCCGGTGAGCTGAAGACGATTGAACCGTCCGAACTGAAGGCTCGTCTCGAAGGAAAGGAGCCCTCGGTGAACGCTTCAAAGAATGGAGAGTTCTTACGTAAGTACATTTCCTTTTCCGAGTCGAGAAACACTCCCGGCACAAGAGCCGCGTACCATTCGACCCTCGTCAGGCTTCAGGCCTTTGATGCCGAACTTGACAAGCGGAGTTTTGAGGACATAGACAAGGACTACATGATTCGTTTCGATGCCTTTCTTGCCCTGACAAATTGCCGCAACTCCCGCAATGTGCATTATAGGAATATTCGGGCCGTGTTCAATGATGCGATAGATGATGAACTCACTACCTGTTACCCTTTCCGAAAGTTCAAGTTGAAGCAGGAGCCTACAAAGAAGCGTTCCTTGTCTGTGGTTGAACTTAGGGCACTCCGGGATTATCCGGTTGAAAGGCATCAGGAGAAATACCGTGACATGTTCATGCTTACGTTCTATCTTATCGGAATCAACGCTGTGGATTTATTCAATCTTCCAAAATCTGCCTTGCGGAACGGAAGGATTGAGTATGTCAGGGCAAAGACTCACAAGGAATACTCCATCAAGGTAGAACCCGAGGCCATGGAGATAATCGGGCGGTATGCAGGGACGGATCACCTTCTGAATGTGCTTGATGAACGGACCGGTTATAGACAGTTCCAACATAGAATGAATGATGCCCTGAAACTCATTGGCGCTTTCCGGCGCGTGGGGAGGGGAGGCAGGAAGGTATATTCTCCCGAGTTTCCCGAACTTTCGCAATACTGGGCACGGCACACATGGGCTTCGATTGCGTCCGAGCTTGACATCCCCAAGGAAACAATCGCCGAAGGGCTGGGACACGGCGACAACACGGTCACTGATATTTACATCCGCTACGACCACCGTAAGGTAGATGCGGCCAACCGCAAGATAATCGACTATGTCAATTCCGAAGAGGAATTGTAGTCCGGAGGCGAGGGTGCTGCACAAGAAAGACGCTGACTAAAAAGTCCCGAAGGGACCGCGCCGGGGCGCGAGATACCCCTAATAGGGGTCGCAGACGTTAGTCTGCGGGGGTTAGGAAGTCCGGAGGAGGGGGAGCAAAAGACTTTTTGGTCACCCTCTCTGCCCGAAGGCCGTGATTAAAATAGTTGAACTATAATCTTACGGACTGCAATTCTCTTGCCAGGGGATGCATTCCTTATTGCTAACGTCTTTTCTTTCTTTTGGTTTTCTGTTCTTCTCGCTCCCTTTGTATTTGCTTCACAAAATCATATTCGTGCGTTGAGGGTACTTGAAAAGAAAACACTGTCCCGTTATTTCTGTGTGTCAGTGCGAAGTCTCCAAGAGAAATGATGTCCATCCCTATCAGGACCTGCGCCCCATTTAGATCGCCTTCCGTGACATTGACCATCTGCACCATAATGTTGTTTGGCAGCACGATGTTCACCTTGTAGCTATTAACTCGTTCAGAACCGTTTGCATGATATACCTGCCTGATTCCGTTTGGTATCAAGCCAAGTTCTTCTGCGACCTTCTTGTCAATGACACTGTTGGTGGCTCCGGTATCCCAGATGGCTTTATATGGAAGAAACTTGACAGCATTGTTATCCGGCGCATCAAGAAAACCTGCACTAACCTTGCAGTCTGTAACTAACTCGCGAAGCAGCGATACTGGATTTCGTAGAGTAAAGGCTTTGTTTTCCATACTATACGAACGCTACGCGGGATCTGAAATGTTGTGAATAAGCTTCCGGTCCTTTGGTGCAAAGCTGCAAAAGGAAATTCCCCAATCCATACTTCTCTTTCGCATACATATACGCCTCGTTTTCGGAAGAAAAGGCGTTGACGACATTGTTGTCACAAATAATCAAATATTTTCCGTCATATTTCTTAACTAACTCGTCTTGGTTGTCAAGATAATACTGAAATAAGGAACCTAAATCTGCCATAATACCATAATTTGTTTGGTGCAAAAGTATAAAATAGGATTGAGAAAAGCAATATCCGCCCCTACAATAGAAGTGCGGGGGAGCGTCAGCCCCTCCGCACCTGGTTTCCCGTCTTTCCGGAACGTCAGTTAAACCTAAAAAAATTGATTATGAAGCGGGGAAGTTACATTCCCCCAACATGGCTCCCGGAAGCGGTTTCACCCGCAACCGGGAGGAGTTATGAAAAACAAACGCCGTACCAAAAGGCCACGGCATTAGATTGACTTGAGAGTACCGATTACCATTTCCAAGTCGGACCAGGCGTCCCATAGTTTTTCGGCATTGTCTTCGAGAGCTTCGCCATTCTCGCTATCTTGCAGGGAAGAGGGCAGATTGTAGTACTTGGTTTCTTCCTCTGCGCTCATTCCCTGGAGTTTGCCGTGGCAGTCTTCCAGCATCTCAATTATTTGCTTCAGTTCTCGCCTTTGAGACCTATCCATTCGTCACACCTCCTTTTCTTTCGTGTTGTCTTCCTTGAACAGTTCGTCCAATTCTTTTTTACTGAGCTTCATTCTCGCGGTCGCTTTCCTTTTGCGGATTTCACCATACTCGAACAGGACAGGACGCGCAATTCCGGTGGTGTTCTCGCTCATTATCATTTTTTCTCTCTGCTCCTCCGGAACCACTATATAACCCTCCATGTCGTGCTCGTTTCCCACCTTGCGCTTGGGAGACCTCATCGTCACTTCGACATAAGACTCCCCATCTTTTTCGGTGGTGTTGTAGCGGAAGGGAATAAAAACGCCTTCCTCTCCGTAATACTCTATCCTCTGCGCCATGATGAAGGCGTCGAGTTTAATTCGTATGCGCCTCATCATACATCACCTCCTCCGTCTTCTCTTTTTGTCCACAATTCTGCACGCCAAGTAACAGATTCCGGCGAGTACGTTAATGTACAAACTTATAATCGCTATTATCAAAAACATAACTATTCATCCGATTTGTAGTTAATCAATATCATACCCTCCGGAACGGCAATAACGAAAAGGGCGACAAGCGGTATCCATAGCCCCTGCAAATACTCGCCGACTATCTTTTCACAACAATCTCCAAAATACAACCACTCCGGAATATTATATCCGGAGTTCCCCAATGATCCCAAACCTACGTAACAAGTGCCGGACAGAAGCAGCACCGCCATAGAGATATACAGCACCATTCGGGAGGTGAGTTTGAACGCAGTGAAATAATCCCTGCACCCAATAGCCTCCCGGAACTCTATCTTGTACTTCGGCGCGAACTTGAAAAAATCCTTGGTTTTCTGGATGCCGACCATAATGAACATGCCAATCCACATGATGCAGAAAACCAAAACACTAAAAAATGTAATCATGCCACAATCTCCTTTGTTATTCGGTTATACAATGCCCTCGCTCTGACATCCGTGAACGGGAGCCCGGTCGGGGTTTTAACGCCCCTCTCATTGAGGGTGTCGCTTATCGTCTTCCAGTCTTGGATTTTTCCGTGAATCTTTTTCCAGTCCTCCACGAAGTAGAGGAAAGATTTGATGTTCGGATTCTCCTGCGACTTCTTCCGCCTCGCCTCGGCAGCGGCTGCCCTCATCTTGCTCATCGCCTCGTTCCTGTTCGTTCCGGTGTTCTTGCCCCAGAGGGCTTTTGTCCCTCCGATTTTGATTCCGGCACGCTGCCTCGCTTCCAACCCGCTCCGGGTTCGGTCTATGATGAGTTCCCTTTCGAGCTGTGCGGCAAAGGCGAAGCTCATAAGCAGCAGTTCGTCGGCAGCCCTCATCTTCGAGCAGTCAAGGTCAAGGTTCATCTTCAATGCAATGAGCCGTACCTTTCGAGGTTTGAGCTCGTCCGTTATGAGCTTGTTCAAGTCGCCCATGCTTCTTCCCAGACGAGAGATTTCGGAGACTATCAGACAGTCTCCCTCCTTCATCTCGGAAACGAGTCCGAGGAGCTTTCTGTCCCGATAGGACTTTCCTCCCGACACGCCCTCGTCCCTCTCAATTCTGTCCACCGTCAGACCCTTGGTTGCGAGATACTTCCTGATGTCGTTCATCTGCTGCCTCTCGTCCTGATGGTCGGTGGAATACCTGATGTAAACGTAATTCATAATCTTGCCTTTTTATTGGTTAAGGCAACCGCCCCGGAGATCGGTCCGGAGCGGTCTTTCACATCCGCCGCGTTTACAGTTCGCGCGCTATCGGAGTATAGTCCCTGAGATGCCCTCTCGGTGCGCCATACTGGAGTTTGGTTACAAGCTCCCCGCCTATCATTATCGGGGCGTCGAGGGTGATTGTCGTGGCGGTCTTTCCGTCGCAGTCGTATTGGTGTGCGCTGTAACCCACCATCAGTTCCGGAAGACGCCATACTCCCCAGTTCTCCGAGTTGAGATGCCTGGCAAGGAGCGCCAGATTGTGAGGAGTCACCTCGATAGGCTGGTCGGCCACGAGGGCGGCGTATTCTTCCTCGTATTTCCTCTCTTCCGAAAGGTACTGCTCTTTGAGGGCGCATTTCCGCTCGATGTTCAGGCTTTTCAACTCGTCCCTTTTCCGTTTTTTGTTCGTCAACGGACAGTTCTTCGCACCTTTCGAGGACTCGTTCCACTCCTCCCATACTGAGGATGAATCCGCCGGCGTTCTTGATTGGCTGCCCTGTCTCATCCGTGATATGGAGAGTTCCGTCAGCCTTCTGCTCGACGCAATAGATTCGCGTCGCTGTCATAATTGTCTTCATAATCTGCAATGTTTGTGGTTTATGGCCCCGGTATCGGGTTTCAACCGATACCGACAAATGTAGCAAATAAAATCAGTAAATCCTACAACCGTGAAGAACAGGGAGGAAACCGTTATCCTTTCAGTTCGTTCAGGGTTATGGGCAGGATGCTTGCGCAGGCGTAGAGCGCGTTGGATGTGAGCTGCCTCTGCCATGCACCGAACCTCGGAGACCAGCGGAACCCGTTGTGCTTGAGCTTACAAATCATCTCGGAAGCGGGCTTCTCGTCGAAGATGATTTGCAGCCTGTCCTCGGAGTAGTTCTTCACTATCTTTCCTCCCTCGAACAGAAACTCCCCATCCTCTTTGGCGGCGAGTTCTTCTTGCTTGCGCACCGCATCCTCGCATATCTGCTGCAACTGCCAAATCTTGTGGCGTGAAGTGAAAAGCGGCTTTTTTAGTCCGACTTCATCGTTTTCCTGCGCGTCCCTTATGTAGTCGAGAGCTCTCCGCACGAGTTCGGTCTTGCCGTTCTTCGCGAGCCTCTCGACCTTTCCGGCTATCGAGTTCGTGAACAGGGAACGGCAGTAGCCCCTCGCTCCGTTGTCGATCGCGACGCAAGTCGTTATGCTCGATGCTATTTCGGAGCGGAGCCGAACCCATTCCTCGTTGTCCTTCTGCTCTTGGCTCTTGGCGTTTTCGATGCTCCGCGCAATCGCCTTCCGGGCTTTCACTCGCCAGTCCTCAAAGTCGTTGACGGCCTTGTCGTATGCCCTGTTGGCTTTTTCGTTCCGGGCGGTAGGGAATCGTGCGGGACCTACTATCAGTACGCTCACTATTGCGGAGTGTTTCCTGAAGATGGTTCGCACCCATTCCTTGAATGTTTCGTAGTACCTTTGGCGTCCCTCCTCCGGGATTCGTCCGAGGTCTTCCTTGAGAATACCCTCGTACATCTCGATGTACTGTGATGCCCGGACTTCAGGGCTGTGACTTGTACCGCTGAACGCACATACTGCCAAGTCGTAAAGGTCTTTGAGATTCATCTCGCTTGAAATTGTGTTTTCCATAATACAGATAAAATTAAAGGGTTAAACATTATGCCCCCGAGGCGGGTCTCAAGCCGCTTCGGAGATTCGTTCTTACTGCTGGGTCCGGATAAGCACATTTCCCGATGGCTCAACTCTGAACACTTCGAGATGTACCCTTTTCTTTCCTGCCAGGCGCAGCCCCGCCGATATACCCAGCACGATGCTGCTCATTTCCTCGTCGGACTCAACTCCCCAACGACCGAATGCCGTCATTGGTTTTCCGTTGTTGTGAATGACATAATTCTTCATAATTCAGACAATTTGAGTTAAACAATGGAAGCGGCTCCGGAGTTCAGTCCGAAGCCGCCCGGCGTGTGGAAGCCCATCGGGCAGGAGGTCTCGCCTCATCTCCCGAAGTGTTCGTACATCATCGCAAGTTCGCGGTGGATTTGCTTGCGGTCGGGGCGGTAGTAGCTCCGGCCATTCATCTCGCACAGTGCCCGCACCGCAGTCTCCCTCGTGTTGTCGAGGATGCGTATCCGGGCCTTGAGCGACGTCGCGGTCATAAGCAGCGACTCTGTAAAAAGAGCGGCTGCGCGCACTTTCTTCGCATTCATAATCAATCTGGTTTATTCGTCCCGAGAGGCGGTCTCAACAGCCCCGCGGGATTGGTCTTCAATCCTTGCTGACGGGCATGAGAATCGCACAGTAGTTCGGCCCAACCACGAGAATAGCTCGTCTTGGGTCTTTCTCCTGATACATAATTCTGGATATGCCCGGCGACTTCTGCAATTTGAGCAGGAGGGGAACATACTTCTCATTGATACAAAACTTGTCATCAAAGTTTACGTAACGCACCGAACTCGTTCGGGTGCTAAGTCCGAGTTTGACTTCCTTTAAGTCGGACTTGACTTTCTCCCAGTCCGGCTTGATTTCGGTCATCTTCTTCTGGTCGGGTATGATACATTCCCACTTCGGGAATCTACCCTCAATGAAATCTCCATCCGGAGAGACGACCTGCCCCTCAAACTCTTCAGGGTAGTTCTGATTTTCCAGAACAATCAGCACGTGTGCATCTGTGGCGACGATTCTTCCGTCCTTATAGAACGCCCCCTTGAGGATTTGTTTAGGGTCTTTTTTGTCCCTTAGCAACCAATCCGTCAAGTTAATTCCGCCTTTTGTCTCGGTATTCTCCTCGGCAAGCAGCATCTTTTTGAGCATTCGGGAGCAGATGTCATCGGCTCCGTGTTGGTGTACCATTTCGCCGTACAGTTCGTACATTTTCTTTTTGTCCATAATCTGAAATTTTTAACGGTTAATAACTATTCG
>ERZ1034992.1400-NODE-1400-length-10782-cov-5.439638_pt1 | contig 10782 bp, 8 predicted proteins | sample MGYA00520695_ERZ1034992 | MGnify/ENA primary metagenome ERZ1034992 (study PRJEB33766, sample SAMN09781778) | gut metagenome | biome: gut microbiome | host: Homo sapiens | place: Madagascar | study: EMG produced TPA metagenomics assembly of the PRJNA485056 data...
TCACCGATGCCTCCATCAAGGCTGTTTCCGACCTGTTCCGCAAGGAGGGCAGCGATGCCTGGTACAAGTATGATGCCAATGACATCATGCCCAAGACCGAGGTCTGCGAGTGCGGCGCCGCCGACTGGGAGAAGGACCCCGACATCATGGATGTCTGGTTCGACTCCGGCTCCACTTGGAGTGCTGTCTGCCGTGAGCGTCCCGAGCTGCGCTGGCCCGTGGATATGTATATGGAGGGCGCCGACCAGTTCCGCGGCTGGTTCCAGTCCAGCCTGCTGACCTGTGTTGCCACTCAGGGCATTGCCCCCTACAAGGAGGTTCTGTGCCACGGCTGGGTCGTGGATGAGAAGGGCAAGCAGATGCACAAATCCGCCGGCAACGGCGTGGAGCCCAGCGAGATCATCCGTGATTACGGTGCCGACATCATCCGTCTGTGGGTCGCCTCCAGCGATTACACCGTTGATGTCCGCGCCGGCAAGGAGATCTTCCGCCAGCTGTCCGAGGCCTACCGCAAGATGCGCAATACCGCCCGCTTCATGCTGGGCAACATCAACGACTTTGATCCTGCCAAGGATATGGTTGCCGATGACCAGCTGTTTGAGATCGACCGCTGGGCGCTGGAGGCCTGCAATAAGCTGACCGCCAACCTGCGCGATGCCTATGACCACTATGATTTCAGCCGCGCCTACCACGCACTGTACAACTTCTGCGTCATTGATATGTCCAACTTCTACATGGATGTCATCAAGGACCGCCTGTACTGCGCGGATGACCATGCGCGCCGCTGCGCACAGACTGCACTGTACCGCATTCTGGTGGACTTCACGAAGCTGCTGGCACCCATCCTCTGCTTTACCAGTCAGGAGATCTGGAGCTATGTGCCGAAGCTGCCCGGTATGAAGGACTATGTGGTCTTTGAGCAGATGCCCGAGGCCAAGCCCGCTGCCGATGATGCCTTTACCGCCAAGTGGGATCGCATCATGGCAATCCGCGATGATGTGAAGAAGGTTCTGGAGCAGGCCCGTGCCGATAAGGTTATCGGCTCTGCACTGGAGGCCGGTCTGACGCTGTACTGCAGCAAGGAGGTCTACGACTTCCTGAACGCTATCCCGATGGATGAGCTGGCCGACCTGTTCATCGTCTCCCATGTCGAGTTGGTCGAGGGTGAAGGCGGTGTCAAGGGTCTGGTCGAGGGTCTCGGCGTCAGCGCCGCCCACGCCGTTGGCAACAAGTGCCTGCGCTGCTGGAAGTATGATATCTCCGTTGGGGAGGATGGTCTTTGCCCGCGCTGCGCTAAGGTTCTGAAGCTGTAAATTTACTCTGCCGTCAGCGGTGCTTATACGCGTAAGCACCGCTGATTTTTTCGGATAAGGTGTTGTATGATTTCTGGTTTATTTTCTCTGCTGGGGGCGGCCGTTCTGGTCGTGATCGACCAGCTTATCAAGCACTGGGCCACGGCGGCGCTGCTGCCGGTGGGCAATATGGATGTGCTGCCCGGCATTGTCGAGCTGCGCTACTGCCTGAATGACGGTATGGCATTCTCGATGCTGGCCGGTAAGCAGACGCTGCTCATCGGCATGACCTCGGTCATGCTGGTGGTGGTGGCCGCCATGCTGTTTACCCGCAAAATGCCTGTGTGGGAGCGCATCTCCTGGACGCTGATTCTCGGCGGCGGTGTGGGCAACCTCATCGACCGGGTACTCAACGGCGTGGTGGTGGACTACATCAATGTGCTGTTCATGCACTTTGCTATCTTCAATTTTGCGGATATCTGCGTCTGTGTGGGTGTCGGCCTGCTGATGCTGGTCGTGCTGCTGGACTCCTTCAAGAAAGAGGAGACCGCAAAGCAAAAGGCGGATGACGATGGAGCTGCTTGAGCTTGCCGCCGTCCCCGGCGACAGCGGCCGGCTGGATGCGTGGCTGGCCGCGCAGTGCCCGACACTCTCCCGCAGTGCGCTGCAGGGGTTGATCGAGCAGGGACTTGTCACCCGGGACGGCGCGCCTGTCAACAAAAAAGAGAAGGTGGCCCCCGGGGCTGTCTACCGTGTAGCGCTGCCCGACCCGCAGCCCATCGAGGCGCAGCCCCAGAACATTCCGCTCGATATTGTGTACGAGGATGATGACCTGCTGGTGGTCAACAAGCCGAAGGGCATGGTGGTTCACCCGGCCCCCGGCAACCCGGACGGCACTCTCGTCAATGCACTGCTTTACCACTGTGCCGGGCAGCTGTCCGGCATCGGCGGCGCGATCCGCCCCGGCATCGTACACCGCATCGATAAGGATACCAGCGGTCTATTGGTAGTAGCCAAAAACGATGCGGCGCATCAGGCGCTTAGCGCCCAGATGAGCGTACACAGCATCCACCGTGTTTACCATGCGGTGGTCTACGGCAACCTCAGGGAGGACGAAGGCTTTGTGGAGCGGTGGATCGGCCGTGATCCGCATGACCGCAAAAAGATGGCCGTGCTGGCAGAAAACGCTGCCGGGGCGCGGTATGCCTATACAGGCTGGCGTGTGCAGGAGCGGTACGGCAACTTTACCTACATAGCCTGCAAGCTAAAGACAGGGCGCACCCACCAGATCCGGGTACATATGGCATCCACAGGGCACCCGCTGGCGGGGGATGCTGTCTACGGCCCGAAAAACTGCATCAAATCGCTGAACGGCCAATGCCTGCACGCTAAGGAGCTGGGCTTTGTACACCCGAAAACAGGGGAGTGGATGCAGTTTGATTCTCCGCTGCCGCCCTATTTTACTGATTTTCTGACACGGTTAAGAAAGGAACATCGCGCATGAAACCACCCCTCGGCGATGCCCTTGTGATCTGTGGCATGGATAATACGCTGCTGACGGCCAAGGAGGGGATCCCTGCCTGCAACCGTGCTGTCATCCGGCTGTACACCAGCCTGGGGGGACTGTTTACGGTGGCTACCGGCCGCCCGCCGGAGTCGATCCGTGCAGCGCTGGGGGATATCCGCCTGTCCCTGCCGGCAATTTCCTGCAATGGGGCACTGCTGTATGATTTCTCCACCGAGTCAGTGCTGCATCGCGCAACCCTGAACCGTGAGCAGGCCACCACCGCCATTCTGGACATTCTGAATAAATTTCCCCGCATGGGGGTTGAGGTCATGGCCGGAAACGGCGAGATGTATGTCATCCATGCCAACGAAGTTACCCACGCCCATCAGGTGGACGAGCATCTGGGCAGCATCGCCTGCCCGGTCGAGTCGGTGCCCGATGGCTGGATCAAGGTCGTGTTTGCCTCCGACCCGGAGAGCATCCGCAAGCTGGGGCAGTACGCCAAGACGAAATACTACGGTCGGGATAACTATTTCCTTGCCACCAACAGCATCTATCTTGAGATCATGCCCAGCGGCGTAAGCAAGGCCAGCGGTCTGCACGACCTCTGCGCACTGATGAGCAAGTCCATGAAGAACACCGTCTTTATCGGTGACTACTATAACGATCTTGAGCTGATGCGGGAGGCTGGCTACGCGGTTGCGGTGGCCAATGCCCCGGCAGAGGTCAAGGCAGCCGCCGACCATGTAACGACCTGCACCTGCGCAGAGGGCGCGGTGGGTGAATATCTGTACAGCCTGATCGGCAAAACCGAGGGCTGACCAAAGAGGGTTTGACGATGAAAGTCAGCGAACTGATGGACCCTAAGGGCGTTCTGCTCCATGCAAAGATCGACAACTCTGCCGATGCATTGGGTATTCTGGTGGAGTTGCAGGAGGGCATCGGCGTTATTACCAACGGCAACGCTTATTATAATGCCGTCAGCTACCGGGAGACCTTCGGCGGTACAACGGCCATCGGCGGCGGCATCGCGCTGCCGCATGCCGGCAACGCCGGTGTGTCGGCGCCGGGCATATCGGCCCTGCTTTTGCGCCACGGTGTGGATTGGGGTGCCCCGGACGGGGAACCGGTAGACCTTGTGTTTATGATCGCCGTTCCGCCGCGCTGCGAAAGCCTGCACCTACAGATTCTGGCACGGCTGGTGAATTTGCTCAGCCGCAGTGATCTGGTTGAGGCGCTGCACAACGCAAGCACCCCCCAACGCTTTGTCGAGCTGATCGCCAAGGCGGAAAACGCCTGCTTTGCAGACTGAAATCTGATTTGCCCCAGCTTGTGTATAAGCTGGGGCGTTTTGTTTACATCCGCCCGCCGTGCCTGCCGCAAACGGCGCGGGCGCATATGGAATGCGCCTCTACAAGGCGTTCGTTAATTTGACCAAAAAATACTTTAAAGCGGGCAGAGTATTATACGAATTTACACTTGCTTTAAAGCCCTAAAGCGTGCTATACTTTAAAGCACTAAACCGGCTGCGCTTGAGGGACCTGCCCGATGGCAGGTGTACACCTGAAGAAAAAAGGTGCGCAGCGGGTACTATTGGAGGAATTTACATGAAAAAAGCAGTTTCCCTTATGATGGCCGCCGCCATGACCATGGGTCTGGCCGCCTGCGGTGCTACCGCGTCCACCGACACCGCCGCATCCGCCGCTGATGCCGCTTCCACGGCCGATACCGCTTTCGGCACGGAGGCAGCCGCGGACAGCAAGGTTTACCGTGTTGGCATCTGCCAGCTGGTTCAGCATGAGGCACTGGATGCCGCAACGCAGGGCTTCAAGGATGCACTTGTGGAGGCTCTGGGCGAGGGCAATGTGAAGTTTGACGAGCAGAACGCCTCCGGTGATTCTGCCAACTGCGCCACCATTGTGAACGGCTTCGTTTCCTCCAATGTGGATCTGATTCTGGCCAATGCGACCGCCCCGCTGCAGGCAGCCGCACAGGCGACTGCCGATATTCCCATTTTGGGCACCTCGGTCACGGACTATGCGACCGCGCTGGACATTAGCGACTGGACCGGCACGGTAGGCGGCAACATCTCCGGCACCTCCGATCTGGCCCCGCTGGATCAGCAGGCGGCCATGATTCAGGAACTTTTCCCGGACGCCAAGACGGTCGGCCTGCTCTACTGCAGCGCCGAGCCAAACTCGGTTTACCAGTGTGATGTCATTGAGGGCTATCTGACGCAGGAGGGCTACAGCGTTACCCGCTACGCCTTCACCGACACGAACGATGTCACCTCAGTGGCACAGACGGCAGCCGACAACTCCGATGTCATCTACATCCCCACCGACAACACCGCTGCCTCCAACACCGAGGCAATCGCCAATGTGGTTCTGCCGGCCAAGGTTCCCGTTGTGGCTGGCGAGGAGGGCATCTGCAACGGCTGCGGCGTTGCCACGCTGTCCATCAGCTACTATGATCTGGGCCATGCCACCGGTGAGATGGCCGCCAAGATTCTGGCCAAGGGTGGCGATATTTCTACCATGCCTGTAGAGTACGCACCCAATGTTACCAAGAAATACAACGCCGCCAACTGTGAGGCACTGGGCATCACCCCGCCGGACGGCTATGAGGCCATTGGCTGATAGAACAGCGGCCGTTTAACCACCATCATAACAGCGAGGAAGGGGAGATAAACTCTCTTTCCCCGCTGTTTTGGTGCTTATAAAAATTCTGGAGGATGTTTTTATGGATTTCCTGACCTCCCTGTTGAACTCAATGCCCGGTGCTGCGGCACAGGGGCTGATCTGGGGCATTATGGCCATCGGTGTTTATCTGACCTACCGCATTCTGGATGTGGCGGACCTGACCGTTGACGGCTCTCTCGGCACCGGCGGCGCGGTCTGCGTTGTGCTGGTGCTGAACGGCGTGCCGGTGGGGGTTGCCCTTGTGGCCGCCACGCTGGCCGGTATGCTGGCGGGCCTTGTCACAGGCCTGTTCCACACGGCCTGCGGCATCCCCGCAATTCTGGCCGGTATCCTGACCCAGCTGGCGCTCTATTCGGTCAACCTGCGCATCATGGGTACAGGCACGGGCGGCGGCAAGGCCAACCTGCCCATCAGCGTGGACAAGTACGGTCTGCTGGTTTCGGCCCGGTATGTCCGTGCGCTGGCGCTCAACAATCCTATTATCGTGCTGCTTATCTTCTGCGCGATCCTCATCGGCGTGCTGTACTGGTTCTTCGGCACAGAGCTTGGCTGCGCACTGCGTGCAACCGGTGCCAACCAGCACATGGCCCGCGCACAGGGCATCAACACCAATGTGGCCATCGTTCTGGGCTTGATGATCTCCAACGGCCTTGTGGCGCTGGCGGGCGGCCTGCTGGCGCAGTATCAGGGCTTCTCTGACATCAACATGGGCCGCGGTGCCATCGTCATCGGTCTGGCGGCGGTCATCATCGGTGAGGTCGTGTTCGGCAAGATCTTCCGCAACTTTGCACTGAAGCTGACGGCCTCCGTCATCGGTGCCATCATCTACTACATCGTCATGAACTTTGTGCTGCGCATGGGCCTGTCCACCGACGACCTGAAACTGTTGACGGCGCTTGTTGTGGCGGTGTTCCTGACCATCCCGTATTGGAAGGGCAAATACTTTACCAAGGTACCCGTGAAAAAGGGAGGCAAGGACAATGCTTGAGATCAAAAATGTATATAAGACCTTCAATGCGGGCACCGTCAACGAGAAGGTGGCCCTCAAGGGGCTGGATCTGACGCTGGAGGACGGCGACTTTGTGACGGTCATCGGCGGCAACGGCGCAGGCAAGTCCACGATGCTGAACGCCGTGGCCGGTGTCTGGCCGGTGGATATGGGCAAGATCCTTATTGACGGGCAGGATGTGACACGCCTTTCGGAGCATCAGCGCGCCAAATACATCGGCCGTGTGTTTCAGGACCCGATGATGGGCACGGCGGCTACCATGCAGATCGATGAGAATCTCGCACTGGCGGCCCGCCGCGGCCTGCCCCGCACGCTGAAGGTCGGCATCACGAAGAAGGAGCATGACACCTACTATGAGCTGCTCAAGACGCTCGATCTGGGGCTGGAGGAGCGGATGACCAGTAAGGTGGGCCTGCTGTCAGGCGGTCAGCGTCAGGCGGTCACCCTGCTGATGGCAACGCTGAAAAAGCCCAAGCTGCTGCTGCTCGATGAGCACACGGCCGCACTGGACCCCAAGACGGCCGCCAAGGTGCTGACTCTCTCGGAGAAGATCGTTGAGGAAAACCATCTCACAACGCTGATGATCACCCATAACATGAAGGATGCCATCAAGTACGGCAACCGCCTGATCATGATGTATGAGGGTCACATCATCTACGATGTGCGCGGTGAGGAAAAGAAAAATCTGCAGGTCAGCGATCTGCTCAAGCGGTTTGAGCAGGTGAGCGACGGCGAGTTTGCAAACGACCGTATGCTGCTTTCCTGAGGCCGAGCCGCGCAGTCTCCGCTGCAGCGGCGGTTGAGATTGCGCAATATTGTCCTGCTGTTTTAGCCCGGGTGCCATCCCGGGCTTTTTGTGTACAGGCACTGCCGCATAGGTGTGGCTGCTGCGGCAGGAAAAATAGTACGGTAATGGCTGTAATAAAATTGTAATCCGTGACAATTTTTTGAAAAGCATGTTCAAAACGCCGTAAATATGGTATAATCTTTAACATGTATACTAGGTGGGATATGGCCTTTCGGTCTCCCGTTTTCAATAAGGCAGTACCGTATATTCCCTGTGCCGTTGCAGTGGGCGGTGCTGCCATACATAAGGAGGATACCATTTCCTATGAGCCGCGAACCGTATGAAGGAAAGAAGGGCTTCAGCCCTGCACAGCGCAAGGCCTGTGTTGTGCTGGCGCTCTGTGCGCTGGCAATCGTTTTGAGTATTCTGGCAGCGTGGGTGCTGCCTGCCAAGCTGGGGCTTTTCGCCGGTGGTGCAGGCGCCTATGATAAGGATGCCTATCCGCTGGACACATCGCTGGAGGCTGTGCTGCCGCAGGCCGCTGCAGACGATGCCTACATCACAGCCAGCGTCTTTGCCGGTGACCAGTACGCCGTCACCCTGCAGAAAGACGGCCGCATCACGCTGAATCAGTTTGTCGGGCAGGAGGGGCTCAAGACCTCCAAGGCACTCTCGGCCTCCTGCGTCAACTTTGCATCGGATTCCAGCAATTATACGATCCCGCAGGCAATTCCCAAGATGAAGGCCCGCCGCGTTTTTGTGCAGCTGGGCGCCAACGATGTCGATGGCTCGGTCAGCGTGGATTCCTTTATTGCAGACTACAAACAGTTCCTGCAGAGCATCCGCTCTGCCTATTCTTACTGCGACATCATCGCGGTGGGTATCCCGCCCGTCACGGAGGACAGCACCAATGCTGCCGCGACCCAGACGATCATCGACCAGTTCAATCAGGCTATCGCCGTGGCCTGCAATGATCTGGGCTGCAAGTATCTGAACAGCGCCGAGGTGCTGAAAAACAGCCGCGGCTATGCCGAGAGCAGCTACTTTGAGGCCAACGGCTACAGTGCCTCCGGTGCGCGCGCCCTGCTGGAATACGCAAAGTCCCACGCCTACAATACGATGGACAGCCGCCCGGATACCAGCGACATTCCGCAGCGCGCCTCCCAGTCCAGCGGCTCCGGCAGTACGCCGCTGCCCACCGCAACGCCGACAAAGTTCACCGCCAGCTATGAGGTTGAGGACAGCGGCAAGGGCACCCTGACCGGCAACGGCCAGACCGGTGTATCGAGTGTTGAAATTCAGGCGGAGAGCGGCACCAGCGTCAATGTTACGGCGGTGGCTGCGGACGGCTTCGTCTTTTATAAGTGGAGCGACGGCGTTACGACCGCCACCCGCTACGACAACATCACCAAGGATATCTCCGTTAAGGCTATGTTCAACGATGCCCGCGTGGAGCTGACGCTTGACAAGGGTGACACGGCCATGAAGAAGGGCGAGAGCCTGACCGTGAACGCAACGGTCAAGCTTGGCAGCAAGGCGTATGACGCCACGAATGTGCAGTGGTCCATCAACGATGAGATGGAGAAGAATGGCAGCAGCCTGACCTTTACCCCCGATGCCGCCGGTACCTATGTCATCAAGGCCGGCATCGAGATCAACGGTACCTTCTCGACCGCACAACTGACGGTCACGGTGGCGCAGGACGATCCCACCACAATTTCCATTGCCTATAATACGAATCAAATCACAACGGGAGCCTCGGTGAATTTGACTGCCAATGTTCAGAATGGCAGCGGTGATACGACTTGGAGCTGTGACGGCACTGATTGGAGCGCTACAGGCGGCGCGGCAACCTTCACTGCAGCATCGGCCGGGCAATACACGATCCGCGCCAAGAACAATGGCGTTGAGGCCACCGTCACCATCACAGTGAACAATCCTGCGCCCGTAACTACGCCGGAGCCTGCGCCTACCCCGGCTGCACCCTCGCAGTCTGAAACCACTACCAACTAACCCCCACAGAGGTAAGACTATGGCAATTTACACTTGTGTCCTGCTGGACATCGACAATACGCTTCTTGACTTTGATGCTGCAGAGCGTCAGGCTCTGACCGACATGCTGGCAGAGTATGAGCTGCCCCACGATGAGCATGCCTGCGCCGTTTACCATCAGGTAAACCGGGAACTGTGGGACGCACTGGCCAAGGGGCAGATGAACAAGCAAAAGCTGTTTCAGGTGCGGTTCGGCCGCTTTATGCAGGCTATGCAGCTGCCGGATAACGGCAAGGGCAAGGCCATGAACGACCGCTATGAGGAACTGCTCTCCACCCACGCCGACCTGCTGCCCGGCGCGCTGACTGCGCTGGAGGAACTGAGCGAGGTGGCAACGCTTGCCATCGTCTCCAACGGCGCTGCTGCTGTGCAGGAACCCCGCATTGCGGCCTCCGGCATCGACCGCTATATGGACGGTATCTATATCTCTGAAAAAATCGGCGCAGCCAAGCCCAGTGCCAAGCTGTTTGAGCATGCCCTGCGTGATCTGGGCATCACGAACCGCAGCCGTGTGCTGATGGTGGGGGACGACCTGCTTGCCGACATCAAGGGCGGCATCAACGCCGGGGTGGATACCTGCTGGTACAACCCCCGGAATGTCGAGAACAAGACCGACATCGCGCCGAAATTCACAGTTGGTTCCTATGAGGAGCTGTACCGCATTGTGATGGAGCCGGAAGAACTGGAAAATCTGGGCGTGCGCAACCGCCGCCACAGCAACGAAGCCCTGCTGTAAGCAAGCACAGGGCATACTGCCGCTGCCCGTATATAAGGCGGCGGCATCATTTTGGAATTAAGGATGTACCGCTATGTTGTTGGAACTTCAAAATTTAGGCAAGAGCTTCGGCGAACACGAGGTACTGCATGATGTGACAGCCGGGGTGGAGCGCGGCGACCGCATCGGCATTATCGGCGCAAACGGCACCGGCAAGACAACGCTCCTGCGCATCCTGTGCGGCGAGAGCCTGCCCGATGCGGGAGATGCGGCGTTCGGCACCGGCGTGACCACCGGCTATCTGGAGCAGAATGCCAGACTGGACCCCACGCTTGATGTTTATGCCACGATGAAGCTGGTGTTCACCCCGGCATTGGATGCCATGCAGCAGATGGAAGGTCTGCAGAAGCAGCTGGCTGCCGATCCCCACAATGCAGAGCTGACCGATAAGATCGCGCACTGCACCGCTGTGGTGGATGCGATGGATGCCTACAATATGGATACCCAGATCAAAAAGGTGCTGAACGGCATGGGGTTCCCGGCCGACACATGGACAAAGGCGGCCGGGGTACTCTCCGGCGGCGAGCAGACCCGCCTGCGTCTTGCCCGTCTGCTGCTCGAGCGGCCCGACCTGCTGATTTTGGACGAGCCTACGAACCATCTCGATCTGGAAACGATGGAGTGGCTGGAAAATTACCTGAAGGCCTACCGCGGCGCG
>ERZ1034992.1405-NODE-1405-length-10746-cov-21.752970_pt1 | contig 10746 bp, 21 predicted proteins | sample MGYA00520695_ERZ1034992 | MGnify/ENA primary metagenome ERZ1034992 (study PRJEB33766, sample SAMN09781778) | gut metagenome | biome: gut microbiome | host: Homo sapiens | place: Madagascar | study: EMG produced TPA metagenomics assembly of the PRJNA485056 data...
ATAAATATATCAGTGTTATAATTAAGACAGTTAAAGAATAGTTGTTTTGAAGTAAAAGAGTAATAATTATGAAGGAAAGATATTTTATTATTGAATCTAAACCTGTAGATTGGAATAACAAACAATGGTATAGAGTAAGAGAACTTAGCAAAGATAAATATAATACACCAGAAGAAGCTATAATAGATTATTTGAGATATGTAACAAAGGTGTTAAATGAAGGTGGATTTTATTCTAAAACAATGTTTAGGATGACAGAAAAAGAAGGATGTAAAACAATAAAGCACACATTATTGATAGATGGAATTAAAACTAAAGATGATATAAAAGCAAATTAGTTATTGACATTTAATAAATGTTATGATATAATTAAAACAAGTTAAGAGATAATAAGTTTGATGGAGGATTTAAAATGAAAGAATTAGAAGTAAGAGAAGTTTTGAAAAACATGACAAGTGAAGAAGTAGAAACATATTCTATTAGTGTACAGAATGCATGGAATAAAATTCATGCAGGTAAAACATCAAGACTACTCAGTGCAGTAGTTAGAGAAGTAACATCAAGAAATGATGCTGATTATATGGCATGGGTCGAATATAAAAAGGCAATTGAAAGGAGAGATTATATTTATTCCCTGTATGACAATGCAGAGTGCTCAATCAATGATTGGGTAAAAGCTTATACAGAATGTTCTGATAAGGTTGAAATGTCACAAGAACACAAAGAAGCTTTGTCTCAGATTAAAGAGACAATTAAAAAATGTCATAAAGGTTATGTTAATTGGTGTAAGTTTACAGGAAGGTGGTATTAAAACATGCCTAGTCCATTAATTTATATTTTAGTTGTTTTGTTTTTAGGAATTGCAGTATCAATGTATGAAGGGAGATAAAAACTCATGAAAGATAAATTAATAGAAATACGTTTAATTAATCTGCATAGAGAATTGTGGATTAAAATAGCTCAGTGTTTTGCAAGAGATAAAGAAATGCATTTACATGTTGGAGTTTATAAAAAAAACAAGTTGTGGAAGAAATGTATGAACAAGCAATATATTATGGTTGGAAGAAATGTTGTAAGTTAGCTTATAAAATAGCAATGTTGGAGGTTAAACCATGGTAATTCAAATTGAAAGAGAAAATGGAGAAAAGGATATTATTGATTGTGAAAGTTATACAACCACAGTTGATGGTAGGTGGTTAATTGTTATTGATACTTGCGGTAATATGTTAGCTTATGAATTAACAAATGATGTTTTGTTTTTGGATTCAGAAAGGGAAACAAAACCATGCTAAAGTTTAACAAGTATTGGACTAAGTTAATGAAAATTAACTATTTGCAGAGATTTATTATTGTTAATAGCTATTTGTATTATATGTTGGATGATAGTATAATAACGGATAAACAATTTGATGAAGCGGCAAAACAGTTAGTAGAGTTACAAAAGAATTATGACATCAGTAAAACACAATATGGATATGTGTTCTATGATTTTGATGGAACAACAGGTTTTGATTTATGGGAACGATTAACAGCAGTAGACCAAACAGTTATTAAAACAATAGTGAGATTAAGAGAGGGGTAAAAATAATGAATGTAGAATGGTATATTGAAGGACATCGAAAAATGTGGAGTTGGATAGCCGAAGAGTTAAAGAGAGGTGTTATACCTATAGATTCAACATCTATAAAAAACAGATTTCTTGAAGAGGAAAGGCTAAAAGCACATACAGAAGAAGAACAGGCGATGATTAATGAAGTAATTTGTTCAGCCTATTGTTATGCTTGTTGTTTTACAGATAGAAATTGTCTTGAGTGTGAAAACATAAATGAAGGTTGCCTATTCAAGTGGCCTTTTATTGATTGTTCGAGTAAAGGTTATTGCCCTTGTGTGAAGTCTTATTATGGCAAGTTCATAAGAGCAATTAAATGTGAAGATTATGACACGGCAATTATTGCGGCTGAGAAAATAGCAGGTCTTGAAATTAATAATAATGTTGTTGTCAAGTGCAATGGAATAAAAGAAGCTAAAGAGGAAAGTGATACAGATGAATAAACGTAGCACAAAGTTTTACAGAAAGAATGAAGCTGAGGTTATGAAAAGCCTTGGCTTTTTTCCTACACCGAACAGCGGAGCAGGTTGGGTTGTTAAAGGTGATGGACAAAGCGAACATTGTTTATGCGAACTTAAAAGCACAGATAAGCGTTCTTACAGCCTTAAACAGGACACTTTGCATATTATGGAACAGCAGGCCGCAGTGAGTCATAAAACACCTGTATTTGCCTTACAGTTCCTTAATACTGGTGAAGTATGGTTGATGGTAAAACCAGAAGATATACAGAATTTACAGGATATCATAAAAGGTATTAAACCGAAAGAAAACAAAGAAATATTTGATTTTTCTGTTGACAAAACAGAAGAATTAGTATATAATAAATGCATAGCAACAGGGAATGCAAATAAAACAGCGTTAGCCCGCGAGAAGTATAAAGCTGAGTTGGAAGAACAATTTAAAAAAAACAGGAAAAGGAGAAAGAGATAAATGCCTAGAGAAATGAAGAAAAAAGGCATTGCATCGTTTGATGGTTTGACCGTTGGCAAAAATAAAACAGTCCAAGTGAAGTTCAAATTTAAATATGATGAAATGCTTACAAGCGTTGAACTCCTTCAAGGTCTTAATGCAGATATTACGGTATTTGCTAAAACACCATCAGCAAAACCAGTTGAGTTAGGTGTGTTTACAATCGGTGCTGTAAATTTTGACAGGGATGGAAATGCGACAATTCCATTCAAGTCATTAGTCGATAATGTAAACTTAGTAAATATTTGTTCATTAGTCGATGAAGAGGTTATACAGCTCAGATTTAGAGCATTACTTAATCTGCCAGAACCAGAAGAAGAACAGCCAGAAGAAAGAGATGCAGAGATAGAAGGGGAAGCAGAAGAATGGGAAGATTAAAATTTAAACAGCTTTCCTTAGAAGAAATCAAGCCAGATAGAAATATTGTGATTTCCGAAGCAGTTGACAAAGATGGAAATTGTTTAGGCTATTCAGTAGCCGAACAAATGAAAGCAATGTCAGATGGTAAAGAAGTCAAGGTATTCCTTAAAGGTGGTTTAGGTATTCTTTCCAAGGAAGGTCTTGAATCACTCAAGAAAGCGGTTGTTGAAGCTTGCGATAGCTTGTCTCAATAATCAAATATGTAACAGGTAAATTTCAGACACATATCATAAAGATAACAAATTTGAAGATGTAACCCGTAAATTATTTACTATTAATCTAGTAAACTATTTTCTACCTCAATTTTTCAACTAGTTAAAACATATTTGAAGTTGTTACTTTTAGTATTGTATTTTATATATAAGAAACAATATCTTATAATTACCACAATTATAGTTTACTTAAAAAATAAAAGGAGATTAAAAACATGGCTACAAATTGGAGCGCATATGATGCGGCAAAAGAAATTTTAGGTGAGAACAAAGAAAATATCATTGAGATTGGTTCACGTTATCCACTGTTTGCAAGAACAATCGCACTTATTGGTGATGACCTTGTATTGGATATTCTGGCGGCTATTCCTAAGACAACAGCAAGAGTTATTGAGACTGGCCTTAAAGAAGCGCAGGGAGCTGATGTAGAGGATGAAGCTGATGCAGTTGAAGAAGAACTAAAGGCAAAAGCTAAAACTTCTGTAAAAGGCTCACAGAAGGCTACAAAGGCAAAGGTTGAAAAAGCAGATGAATTTGACAGAGAAGATTTTGAAAAGATGAAAGCAACTGACCTTTACAAGTTATGTTGTGAAAGAGGTCTTTCTGGAAAATGTAAATCAAGAAGCAAAGCGGCTTTAATTGCTGTCCTTATGGGTGAAGAGCCAGAGGAAAGTGTTGCTGATAATGATTGGGATGAAGCAGAAGAAGAAACACCATCTGACCCATATGCAGGTAAAAATGCAAGAGAGTTGTTTAATATGTGTAAAGAAAGAGGTATCAAGGTAAAACCTAAGATGTCCGCAGATACATATGTTAAGGCACTTAAAAAGGCAGATGCAGAAGCAGAATCCGAATTAGAGGAAGAGGATGACGATGAATGGGAAATCTAATCCCATAAAGATAACATATTAGAAGCGGTTACTTATTAACGGGGCTTTATTTTCAGACAATCTAATTCAAAGTGTATATGTAAAAATAGTGTTTTCATATGTGATACAACAATGTATGCTTACACGATAGAAATTTAATAAATTGCATTTAATCTTAATGGGCGGCGGCAGGTTAACATCTGTTTGCCGTCTTTTTAGTTAGGAGAACAGAAATGACAACACAGGAATTGTTAGACATTGATATGACGGAACAGAAAAACAAAGAAATAATATGTAAGATGATATACAAATTAAAACCAATGCAGAAGTTAGTGACAAATCCACAAGAAATAAAAATGGAACAGCTTGAAAAAGTGTTACAGGGATTATGTTCACATTACAATTATGGTGTACAAACAATATATCCGTATTTTGAAGAACAGAAATTTATGTTTTATTGTGCATCAGTAACAAAGAAGGAAGATACAACATTATGGAAAGGTAATGTGTATGGAAAAACAATGTATGAAGTTTTTGCAAAGTTAATAGTTAAAATATATTCAGAAATTAAAAAGGAGAAAAAGTAAATGAGTAAAAGAAAGTTAATGATATTTGAGAATGTTGATTTTGGAGAAATCAGAACAATTAAAAATGATGGAGAACCATGGTTTTGTGGCAAGGATGTCGCTAAAGCATTAGGTTATAATAATGCGAGTGATGCAATCTATAAACATGTTGATGATGAAGATAAAATGTTCATTATGTTAAAAAGAACAGATATGCAAAATGGAGATGTGAAAAGAGGTAAGACTAAAACAGTATTTGTTAATGAATCGGGTTTATATGCACTTATTTTTGGTAGCAAGTTAGAATCAGCTAAAAAGTTCAAACATTGGATTACATCAGATGTTATTCCATCTATAAGAAAACATGGTGTCTATGCAACAGATGATTTTATTGAATTAAGTTTGAACAATCCAGATTATGCAATCAAGTTGTTAACACAATTAAAAGAAGAACGACATAAAAGAAAACAGGCAGAAATTAAAATAGAGCAACAGAAACCTTTTGTTGAATTTGCAAATAAGGTGTCAGATTCAAGTAATTTGATAAGTGTTGGAACAATGTCAAAATTGCTGAAAGATGAACATATAAATATTGGTCGTAACAGATTATTCAAATGGTTAAGGGACAATAATATTTTGATGGATAATAATATTCCATATCAAAAATATATTAGTGATGGATATTTTAAAGTTGTTGAATCGGTTTATGAAACACCGTATGGGACACAGACACAGCAGACAACTTTTGTAACAGGTAAAGGACAAATTTACATTGTAGAGAGATTAAGGAAGGAATGGAATAAATGAAAGAGATGATAGCTTATTATACAGATGGTGCATGTAGTTTTAATGGTGGCAGAAACAGCAAAGGTGGTTGGGCTTTTGTTGAAGCAAAGGTAATTGATGGAAGGCTTATGACAAGAACGTATAAAGGCGGTAAATATAATACAACAAATAATGAAATGGAATTAACAGCTTGTTTTAAAGCCATTTTAAAAGCATATAAGGATGGTAATAAACAGATTACAGTATATTCTGACAGTGCCTATGTTGTTAATGCAATATCATTTGGATGGTTATATAATTGGGAGAAGAATGGATGGAAAACATCAGAAGATACACCAGTTAAAAATAAAACCATATGGGAAAAGCTTTATAGACTTTTGTATGAAAAAGGTATGCATGTAAAAATGGTAAAGGTAAAAGGGCATGATTCAGACCTATTAAATCAGATGGCAGATAGAGCCGCAGTAGAAGCTAAAAATGAGGTGTAAAAAAATGAATGTATCTGAAAAGATATTTGAAAAAGATTTTAAGGCCGATAAAATGAAAGATGCATACCTAGAAGCATGTAAGTGGGTATCTTCTAACATTATTGCAAAAAACAATAGTAATAATATAACATATAAAATTGAGAAGAAAGAAGGACAAAATAGCATTTCTAAAATACACTTAACAATATATGTTACGATTGATGAACAGGAAGTGTTAGAACGTAATTGCAGTATATGCAAGGAATTTAATGACAATTATTTTTCATGCCAGAATAAATATCTATGTGAAGTGTGCAAGATGCCGCCGTACAGAAACAGATTAAAAGAAAGATTAGAAAGTATTAAGGCGGTAGTTAAAGAGAAAATATTTTTATAAAGGAGAGTAAACATGAAAGGTTTATTAGAAATGTTAAATAATATATTAGAAGCACTATTAGATGTCTTTATAGCAATAGGAAAACCAATAGCAGATAATGCAGAAATACTTTTATATATCTGTCAGATAGGATTACCAATTTTGATGTTCAACTATGATGTTACTTTACCAGAATATATTCCAACATATTTATTATGTATATTTCTGTTTACATTCGGGCGGAGGTTTGTGGAACGTACAAAAGGAATTACGACAGACCTACCAATACCACCAAGACAATTTACAGTACAGACAGAGTTAGGGGTCGAAATAAAGGATTGTGATATTGAGGAAGCGTTAATATATCTTAATAATTTAGAAGCTTATATGAGACGTAAGGGGGTTTTAAAATGAGTGCGTATGGCAATGCACCATGTTATAAATGTGAAAAGCGCGAATTGAATTGTCATTCTTTTTGTAAAGAATATAAAGAGTATGAAAGAATGTTTATCGGTATAAGATATGATAGAAGACAAAACCAGATAGTAAGCCAAAGACCAAAAAGAACAAAAAGCAGTTTATCAGAATCTGCTACAGCACAGTATAAGTTATGCAGAAAGAAAAAAGAAAAATTATTCAATAAAAACCTTGACAAGTTAAAAGGTTTATGATACAATATAGATGAAAAAAGAAAGGTGCTACCTCTGGATTGAGGTAGATAAGTGTTAGCCATACAAATGACTACCTGTATATATGTTTATAAAGGTTGGTGTTACCCCTTTCAATTTATATAGCCAGTGCCATGATATAAGTTCATATTTACACCAACCTTTATATATAAAAACTTAGCCATACAGAAGAGTGTGGCTTTTTTAATATATAAAAAAGAAATTGGAGGAAAATGGAATAAATGAGCAGTAGAAAGACTACACAGAAAAGAAGACCAAAAGTTTATAAAAGTCCAGAGAATAAAGCGAAATGTGATGGGAACTTAATTTCTCTGGCAGACCGTACACCAGAGGAACGGCATGAAATTGCAATGAAAGCTGTAGAAGTAAGAAGGAAAAAAGCGGAGTATAAAAGAAATATGCAGAAGATGATGAAGACGCTTTTAACACTTCCGACAAACAGCACTAAGAAAAAACAGATATTAAAAGATTTTGGTTTTGAAGATGATGAACAAACAAACGCAACATTGTTAATGGTTGCATTATTTCAAAAAGGCCTTACAGGTGATATGTCTGCTATTAGAGATATAATTAAGATGGCTGATGAATTTGACTTAGAAGCAACGAATCCTATGCAGGCTTCCAATGGTGTAACAATTAATATTGTCCCTACAGGAGTAGAATACACACCTACAGAAGAAGACAGAAAGAAGTTATGGGATTTAGAAAACAATATGAATTGGACAGATGAAGATGAAGAAGACTGGGGCGTTGATGAAGTCTACAATCCAGATACAGGCAAATAAATTGATTAGATGATAAAATCTAAGCTAAAATATTAAAGTGTCTTAAAATGGCTTATAGAGCCTTACAGGAGGTGTTATAAATGGGCAGAAGAAAATTAACAAAGCGTGAAAAATGAAAAAGGGAAACAAATAAACGTATAACAAAATATACGAAGAAATATTGCAAGAAAAATAAATGCAACTTTGGAGAAGCGTTGGAACAGGATAAATATAAATTTGTTGTAGCAATGATTAAAGAACAGGAGGCGTTAAAAATCTATGGGAAATGAATTTCATAAACAGGCCGAGAAATTAGGATTAGATAACAGAATGATGCAATGTTTGGAAGAAATGTCAGAATTAACAAAAGCGTTGTGTAAATGGAAAAGATATTATAGTAGCGACCTAACATTAAGACAGAATATATATCAAATTAGAGAAAATGTTATTGAAGAAATTGCAGATACTGAGTATTGTTTGGAACAGCTCAAATATTTATTAGGTGTGAAAGGTAAGGTAGAACAAATTAAGGAAGAAAAGTTAAAAAGAACAGAAATGTTATTAAGGGAGCGTGGATAATATGGGAAAACTTAACATAGTGTATAAAAACATAAGAGATTTACACCCATATAAAAAGAATGCAAAGAAACATAATAAAGAGCAGGTGGAACAGATTGCAAATAGTATAAAAGAATTTGGATTTACACAGCCTGTTGTGGTGGATAAAGATAACAATGTTGTGGCAGGTCATGGAAGAATTTTAGGAGCTAAGAAAGCAGGGTTAAAAGAAGTTCCTACAGTATCTTTGGACGACCTTACAGAAGAACAAATAAAAGCATACAGATTGATTGATAACAAACTCAATGAATCGGAATGGGATAACAAGTTACTTACAGAAGAATTGGGAGAATTAACTGATTTGTTTGATATGGATATGTTTGGTTTTACAAATGATGTTATTGAAGATGAATTATTAGTTGTAGAACCAGAGATACCATTTACAGAAGTGCTTAATGAAGAAAATAATTATATTGTGCTTAAATTTGATAATAAAATTGATTGGATAAATGCGATGGGGATTCTCGGCGTAGAAAAGGTTAGAGCGTTCCCGACAAAGAAAGATGGAAATAAAAAGAGCTTTGGAGACAGAGCGGGTGTTGGAAGAGTGTTAGATGGTGTTAGGGTTTTGGAAAGGATAGAGAACAATGAAACATAAAGGTATGAATATTTCTGTATGTTGTCCATCTTATAAAAGGCCTAGAGTTGAAACATTAGCATATCTTCCATTTTGTAAAGTGTATGTTGCACCAGAAGAATTTGAAGATTATCTTGAATTTAATCCAAAACATCAAGAAAATATTATAGCTTGTGACAAAGGGGTTCAAGGAAATGTTGGAAGGGTGAGAAATTATATTCTTGATACAGAATTTAAAAATGGTACAGATGTTGTCTGTTTGGTGGATGATGATTTGAAAGCAATCAATCATTTTGAAATGTCGGAAGACAAAACATATGCATATGAAAAGGTAAAAATAAAACATACAGAATTTCTTGATTTCATATATAGATTTACATTGTTGTGCAAAGAATGGGGATATATGATGTGGGGTGTTAATATTAACTGTGATACAATGTCATTTAGACAATACACACCTTTTAGCACAACATCTGTTATTCTCGGCCCATTTTCTTGCTTCTTAAAAGGAAATGAATGCAGATATGATGAAAGATTACCACTGAAAGAAGACTATGATATGTTTATTCAGAATTGCAATAAATACAGAGGTGTATTGCGTTTAAATGGCTATCATTATGTTTGCAGACAGTCGGAGCAAAAAGGCGGATGTGCAATGTATAGAAACATGGAAAGAGAAAAAGAACAATTTGATTTGTTACAGAGAAAGTGGGGTAGTAATATTGTAAAGCTTGATAGAAGTAACAAAGGAAGAAGTAAAAAACAAAGAAAGTATATTGATTATAACCCAATCATTAAAATACCAATTAAGGGGGTATGATAGCATGTCTATAAGCTCACACAAGGCGAATTTAGCCCTTTTACAAATTGAAGGCATAGTTAATACACAGTTAGATTTTATAGTGGTTAAAACAGCCGCTCATGAGGTTAAGTGGGTATCTGGAATAAAATCTGTATATGTACTACGGGTGGATATGAAAGATGATTTACATTTTGAGCAGGTATATGATGAAGATTGCTTATTAGAAGCATATGAAAATGGAACAGTAGAAAAATATGCAGGGATTTTAATTAAAAAGATTTTAAAAAATAGGGAAAAACAGTTGACAAATAAGAAATAGTTTGATATAATTAAATCACCAAAAGGAAGTAAATAAAAAACAAATTTGAAGAAGAATAACGCAGTTTTTAATATACAGTATAAAAGATATTTGACAGGTGTTAAAGTCATTAAAACACAGTTTCATTCTTTTTCATTTGTGTCCCGTATGGTGAGTAGCATCCCTCATGTGAAAGCCATACAATATAGGGCTATAGCCAAGTGGTAAGGCACAAGACTTTGAATCTTGTATTCATCGGTTCGAATCCGATTAGCCCCGTCAGAACAGTTTGGTGTCTTATGTTATCTTTGGAGCATAGGAAGAAATAAAAACCTAAAGTATACCATGGTTCTATTCTGAATTGAATCTTTTCTCATATATTTTTTCTAGTGGTGTGAGTAGTATTTGCAGATATGAAAGCACCACAAAAAAGAAAAGAAATTTAATAAAACAGTTGACAAATACTATGTTATATGGTATTATATAAGTGTAAAGAAAAGAATAAAACGAATTTGAAGGAGGAAACAAAAATGAAGTTTAAGAAAAATAGAGAATTACAGTTATGGGAATGTAGAACAGAGTTGGCAGAATATGTTATTGAATTAGATATCTGCACAAACAGTTATGTATTATTAATCAATAACAGAGTTTATTCGGTAAATAAAACATTAAAAACCTGTAAGAAGGATGCATCAGATTATGAAACACTTGAAAAATATTTTAG
>ERZ1034992.1407-NODE-1407-length-10739-cov-8.496911_pt1 | contig 10739 bp, 10 predicted proteins | sample MGYA00520695_ERZ1034992 | MGnify/ENA primary metagenome ERZ1034992 (study PRJEB33766, sample SAMN09781778) | gut metagenome | biome: gut microbiome | host: Homo sapiens | place: Madagascar | study: EMG produced TPA metagenomics assembly of the PRJNA485056 data...
GACAAACAAATTGTTATATGATAGTATTAAGTTGCTTAAGGGTTTGAGCCTGAAACCTTTGAGCCACACCATACAATCGGGCTTTCGAAGCCTAATCCTTTCTTAAAAAAAGAGACTGTATCCCAAAGCAGTCTCTTTTTTTATGCTTTATTCTTCAATGATTGCCTCTATCATATTCTTTTTCTTTGGTTTTCCTTCTTGAATTTCAAAAGATTCTAATAAACGAGTTTTCCAATTTTCTTCTAATGGATTGTCATGATAGATAGCACATAAGCTTTCTCCAACCTCTACAAAATCTCCATATTTTTTATGTAATTTTAATCCTACAGCCGGATTGATGTCGTCCTCTTTTTTCTCTCTTCCTGCTCCAATCTCCATAGATAAGAAACCTAAATTTTGAGAATGAATTTTAACAACATATCCTGTTTTTTGAGACTTTAATTCCGTTCTATTTTTGGCTTGTGGAAACAAAGAAATATCATGTAGTGCTTGAACATCTCCTTTTTGTTCTCTTACCACTTCACAAAATTTTTCAAAAGCTTCTCCGGAATCAATTTTCTTCCACAACATTTCCCTAGCTTCTTCTTTTGTAGAAACGATCTTTCCTTGCAATAACATAAGTTCTGCCGATGTAATGCAAAGTTCTGTAAAATCTTCCGGTCCTTTTCCTTGGAGAGTCTCAATCGCTTCAATCACTTCCAAAGCATTTCCTATGGTGTTTCCCAAAGGTTGATCCATTTCTGTCAAAATAGCACGAGTATCTCTTCCTAAACTTTTTCCAATTTTTATCATAGAAGAAGCCAATTCTTTTCCCTCTTCTATTGTTTTCATAAAGGCTCCCTCTCCAAATTTTACATCCAATAAAATAGTATCCGATCCAAAAGCTAATTTCTTAGACATAATCGAAGAAGCTATAAGAGGAATCGATTCTACTGTCGCTGTTACATCTCGTAAAGCATACAATTTTTTATCTGCCGGTACCAAATCTGCTGTTTGCCCTACCAAAGCAATTCCGATTTTTTCAACTTGCCTCACAAAATTTTCTGTTGTTAAAAAGCAATCGAATCCGGGAATAGACTCTAATTTATCTAAAGTACCTCCTGTATGTCCTAAACCTCTCCCAGACATTTTTGCCACTTTTAAGCCACAAGAAGCAACCAAAGGACCTAGGACTAAAGTCGTTTTATCTCCAACCCCACCTGTGGAATGTTTATCTACTTTCACTCCTGAAATATTGGATAAATCAATTTGCTCTCCACTGAGCACCATAGCTTCTGCTAGATTTGTTGTTTCTTCTTGTGTCATTCCATTCAAAACAATTGCCATAAGAAGAGCACTACTTTGATAATCTGGAATACTTCCCTCTACTAAACCTTGAATCCAAATCTTGATTTCTTCTTTCGACAATGATTTTTTTTGTTTTTTCTTTTCAATAATATCTACAAAACGCATGGCTATCTCACCTCTAATCTTCACTATTCAAAAGTTTCATTCCAAAATCAAAAGCCTTTTCTGCATTGTAGCCTAGGATTTTTGCCATCGTATTCATAACCAAAATTTCTACCATAACGGCAGCGTTTCTTCCGGAAGAAATATAAATGGTCTCTTTTCTAAAAGATTTTCCTAAAATTTCTTGTTTTTCAGCTTGTCCCCCCACGGAAGTAATATAGCTATCTTCATCTTGTTCTTTCAATTCAATAATTAAATCCAATCTTTTTGCAATCCGAACGGCTCCTAGCCCATAAAGAGTCTTAATATCAATAATTCCCAGTCCTCGAATTTCCATAAAGTATGGGATTCTAGCTGACTTTCCTATAATATCTCCGGTAGGACTTTCCGAGAATTTTACAAAATCATCCGCTACCAATCGATGCCCTCTATGGATCAATTCCAAAGCTGTTTCACTCTTTCCTATTCCACTCTTTCCGATTAACAAAACTCCAAATCCATAGAGCTCTACAAAGACTCCATGCAAAGAAAGAGTTGGAGCAAAATATGTTTCCAAATAGTTGTTAAAATTTGCAATTAGTTGTGATGGTTTCCGGAATGGAGAACGGCATAATATATGTTTGCTCTCCTTTACCAAACGCATAAAATATTCGGGAGCATGCAAGCCTGTTGTCAATACAATTAAAGGAAAATCATAACTCAAATATCGTTTTAAATTTTCTACTCGTTCCTCTTCACTTAAACTTTCCAAAAATTTAAATTCTACGGTTGAAAAAACTTGCACTCCTCTATTTTCTGAATTTTGATATAACTCATAATGTCCTGCCAAAGCTAAGGAAGGTCGAAAAACATTCGTGGTTTCTACATAAGTAGTATCTATCAATTCTTCCCCATAAATTATCTTTAAATCAAACTCATTTTTTAATTTTCGTACTGGCATTGCCATCGTTTTATTTCCCATGTTTAAGCCCCTTTTTTCTTGGTTCTCTCGAATAATTCTTTGAGATTCAGAAAGAAAATATTCTGCCGAGTTCAACCCCATTCTTCGTAAACGATAACTCAAAGCAGCCGTTTCTATAATAACCGCTAAATTCCTTCCTTTTCGGACAGGAAGAGTAATTTTTTGTATCTTTTCTCCAACAAAAACTTCGTATTCAACATCCAAACCCAAACGGTCATAAAATTTCTTTTCATCCCATTCTTCCAAATGAATGACAATATTGATTTTTTTCTTTTTTCGAGTTGATTTCACTCCAAAATGACTGGTAACATCAATTTGTCGACCTCGATGATTTTCAATGAAGAAATGATCTTTCTCTGTTGTTTTTTCCAACATATTCATTCCTTCTACATCGTTTTCTCCCAAACGTCGAATTAAAACATTTCTATCGGTAATCAATCGATGACCACGTCCTACTAATTCAATCATAGAACCAATTTTAGCATCTTCATAGCCTGTCAAAAGAACTCCAATTCCATGAATCTCCATCAAAGCATAGTCTTCATACACTTCTTCAATCCACAATTGTCGCAAAAGATAAAATTTTAATTCTCGAATGGTCTCACTAATCAAATACTGACTTCGTAAAACATTCTTATTGTATCTTTTGGCAATCGCAAGTACTTCTTCTGACACGATAGCAGCAGAAGAAATGACCAAAGCAGGAAATGGAAGAGCAAAATATTTTGAAAGAATCTCTTCTTTCGTTTCTGATGATAATTTTTCTAAATAATAAGATTCTTCTTGTCCATAAACATTGATATAATCTGTTAATTCTTCGCTTCCTGTTGCTAAAAATCCTGTCAACTCATAACCAACCTGGTAAAGATTTGGTCTTGAAACTTTTAAATCTAAGTTTCCCTCATTCAGTACTGTTAAATTCATCGCTTCACTAATTTCTCGAATTGATATACTACGATAACTTTCCATATCTTACCTACCTTTATTATAGTGAACTTGCATCAAAGGTTCCCTCTATCTCTCGAATTTCTCCTGCTGCCGGTTTTGGTAATTTGACTTCTTTAATTTCGGTTACCACAGGAGCTGGAGCTTTTGGTTGTTCCACAGGCTCTTGTTTATTTTCCTCTGTATTTAATTCTTCCACTACTTCTTCTACTTTTGGACGAAGAGGAGCATCTTTTTGTGTTAAATAAAAATTCTTTTTCCGAACTTGGAAAGAATCTTCTACTTCTTTTTCTATTTTTGCATTTTCCTTTGCTCTCCCAATTCCTTCCTCTGTGTAAATTTGATAAATATGATACATAAAGAATAAAAAAACAAGAAGCAATAATATATTTAATAATCTAATTAGTTTCATTGGACTGTACTTCCTCTTTCCATTTAATTAAAGTATAGAAAGAACCACAAATGATATTTAATTTTCGATTCTTTCCAATCAATAGTTTATAAGCTTGTTTCATATCCTCTTCCATCGAAAAAATATCAGGATTGTTTGCTAAATCAAAAAGCTCTTTCGCTGTACTTCCTCTCGGATTATCTGCCAAAGAAGTTAAAATAATATCATCGGAAACTTCTGCTAGCATTTCTAACATAGGCTTGATGTCCTTATCTTTTAAGATGGAAGTTAAGATAGCTACCTCTGTCTTATGATAATGTTGTTTCACAATCTTTACCAATTCTCGTACTCCATCCGGATTATGAGCCCCATCTAGAATCACAAGAGGCTGTCTGGCAGCAATCTCAAAACGACATTCCCACACAACTTTCTCTGCCGCTCTTTGAATGATTTCTTCGGAAATTCCCAATTGCTTTGCCGCCTCATAGGCACATAAAAAATTATGATATTGATAATCTCCAAAGAGAGAAAAATGATAGTTCTTCCCTTCAATCTTGATTTCTGTCATAAATTTCTCAAAATCTAATTGATAAGTAGCATCTGCATACTTATTTAACACATTGATAACTTCCGCTTTCTCTTCTAAAATTGCCTGTAAAAATTCTTCCTGCTGATCTGCTACAATGACCTTAGGGCAATTTTTAATAATTCCAGCCTTTTCTTTGGCAATTTTATAAATACTATCTCCTAAATATTCTGTATGATCCAAAGAAACATTGGTAATAATACAAAGTTCCGCCTGAGAAACATTGGTAGCATCCAAACGTCCTCCCATTCCGGTTTCCAATACAACATAATCTAACTTTTTATCTCGGAAATAAGAAAACATCATTGCTGTCGTGATTTCAAAAAAAGTAGCATCAATCTTCTCTTCTTCCATAATCTTTTCGACCTGATAATAATATTTTTCAATCTCTTCATCCGAAATTTGTTTCCCATTTGCAATAATTCTCTCGTTAAATTTCAAAATATGAGGAGAAGTATACTTTCCTACTTGATAGCCTGCTTCCAATAGGATTCTTTCTAAGGTAGTCGCTGTGGATCCTTTTCCATTCGTTCCGGCAATATGTATAATCTTATATGCCCTTTCCGGATGTCCCAGCTTTTCACACAATCTTTCCATATTTTGTAAGCCTAGCTTAATCCCAAACATAGAATGAGAATAAATTTTCATCATAAGCTTTCCTCCCAAATTGTTTCTTTCAACATTCCCTCTATCATTTTCTTAGAATTTTTCGCAGCTATTTTTACAAATTCCGGATAATCCATTTGAGCATCATGATTTGCCTTATCTGAAATAGAACGAATAATCAAAAAGGGAGTTCCTAAAATATGACAAACATGAGCCACAGCTGCTCCTTCCATCTCTGTACAATAGCCATCAAAAGTTTCTTGTAAAAATTGTATTTTTTGAAGATCCGCTACAAATTGGTCTCCACTTAAAATTCTTCCTTCAAAAATATGCTTTTCTCCAAAAATACGAGTTCCAACTTTTTTAGCTACTTCCAGTAATTTTGGATTAGCTGGAAAAGCATGCACATCCATTCTTGGAATTTTTCCCAAAGGATAACCAAAAGCAGTAACATCAAAATCATGTTCTAAAAGTTCTGTTCCTAACACAATATCTGCGATGTTAATATCTGAATGTAAAGCTCCTGCTACTCCGGTAAATAACAAAGCATCCACTTGAAAATGATGACTTAGTAAGCTGGCACACAAAGCTGCATTGACTTTTCCAATCCCACCTTCTACTAAAACAACTTCTCTTCCGTATAACTTTCCTATCATAAAGTCTAAATCTCCGATTTTCTCTATATGATATCCAAGCTCTAAATCTTGTTGTAGTTCCACAATTTCTTCGTGCATAGCTCCCATAATTCCAATTTTCATGCAATACTCCTCCCATTATATTTACTTATAAAAAATTATAACATAAAGCCATTTTTTTCGCTAGATTTATAAAAAGAAATTTCCAACAAGCTCTTAAAGATATGCTATAATAAAAGAAAACACAAAAGGAGCGTTTGTATGAATTATCGTATTCAATTTTACCTACTACTATTTTTCCGAAGAATTCTCTTGTGGCTACCGGAAAGTTTTCGTTTTTCTTTCGGAAATTTCCTAGGAAAGGCTGCTTATCATCTCATAAAATCAAGACGCCAAACAGCACTTTGGAATTTACAACTTGCTTTTCCGGAAAAAACAGAACAAGAACGAAAAGAAATTGCGATTCACTCCTATCAAATTATGGTAAAATATTTTTTATCTACACTTTGGTATGAAAGCTATCTAGAAAATAGAGTTACTATTTTTAATCGAAAGGCTATAGAACTTGCCTATGCCAAAGGGAAGGGTGTGATGGCTGCTGTTATGCACATGGGAAATATGGAAGCTTCCGTCAAAGCGGGAGAAGGTTTTCCTATTGTTACGGTAGCAAAAGACCAAAGAAACCCCTATATTGAAAACTTTATTATTGAAAGTAGGAAGAAGAATTTAAAATTAGATTTATTGACAAAATCAAGACAGACAGTTAGACAGCTACAAAGTTATCATAAAAAAGAAGAAAAATATATTTACGCTCTATTCTCTGACCATAGAGATAAGGGAGCTCATGTAAATTTCTTTGGCTTAGAAACCGTTGCTCCTACAGGAGCAGTCAGCCTCGCTTACAAATATAATATGCCACTCTTATTGGTGTATTCTTGTTTGGAAAAAGATAACTCTGCAAGCATTCATATCTCTGAGGAAATTCCTCTCATTCGTACAGAAAATCCGAAACAAGATGTTTTAGAGAATACACAAGCCTTAATTTATAGAATGGAAGAAATTATTCGACAATATCCGGAACAATGGATGTGGTTCCATGATCGATGGAATTTATATCGAGATTTTAAAAAAGAAGGTCTTTTACCTCCTTTTCTTCAAGGAAAAAAATAAGGGAGAGCATTTGCTCTCCCTTTTATAATATCCTAGTATTTGTAGAATCCTTCTCCAGATTTCATACCTAATTTTCCACCACGAACCATTTTTCTTAATAATGGATGAGGTCTGTATTTTGTATCTCCGAATTCTCTATATAATACTTCCATAATTGCTAAGCAAACATCTAATCCAATTAAATCTCCTAATGCTAAAGGTCCCATTGGATGATTTGCTCCCAATTTCATAGCAGAATCAATTCCTTCTACCGAAGCAACACCATCAGCATAAATTCCTACTGCTTCATTGATCATAGGAATTAAGATTCTATTTACTACGAATCCTGCTGCTTCTTCTACTTGAACAGGTACTTTTCCAATTTCTTCAGAAATTTTCTTAATTTTATCTACCATTTCTGCTGGTGTGTTTAACCCTGCGATAACTTCTACTAATTTCATAACAGGTGCTGGATTGAAAAAGTGCATTCCAATTACTGGTCTATCCAATCCTGCTCCAATTTCTGTAATAGATAAAGAAGAAGTATTTGTTGCAAACATTGCTTCTGGTTTACAAATTGCTTGCAATTCTTTGAAAGTTTGTTTTTTAATTTCCATATTTTCGATAGCAGCTTCAATAATTAAATCACAATCTCCACATTTTTCTTTTGTTCCAGTTGTGATTTTTGAAAGAATAGCATCCGCTGCTGCTTGTTCCATTTTTCCTTTGGCAATTCTCTTGTCAAATCCTTTTTTTAATTTTTCTTTTCCTCTTGCAGCAAACTCATCGTTGATATCACACAATACTACTTCATATCCTTCTACTTGTGCAAATGCTTGTGCAATTCCAGATCCCATAGTTCCGGCTCCAATAACTCCAACTTTCATAATCATAGTCCTCCTTATTATTTGTATTACTATTTTTAGTCTTTCTTATTTGTTTTTGAATCCTTCTACTTTTCTTTTTTCTAAGAATGCTTTCATTCCCTCTCTTTGATCTTCTGTTTCAAAACATTGACCAAATACTTTTGCTTCTAAAGCAACAGCATCATCCATTGCCAAATCATATCCGCCATTGATAGCTTCTTTACACATTCTTACAGCAATTGGTGCATTTTTAGCTATCTTAGCTGCTAATTTCATAGCTTCCGGCATTAAATCGGCAATTGGGTATACCGCATTTACCAATCCAACAGAGAAAGCTTCTTCCGCTTTCATATTCTTACAAGCATAAATGACTTCTTTTGCTTTTCCTTGTCCAATCAATCTAGCCAATCTTTGAGTTCCTCCGAATCCTGGAGTAATTCCTAGACCTACTTCCGGTTGTCCAAATAAAGCATTGTCAGAACAGATACGAATATCACAACTCATTGCAATTTCGCAACCTCCTCCTAGAGCAAAACCATTGATGGCTGCAATCACAGGAATTGGGAAAGTTTCAATTTTTCGGAAAACAGCATTTCCTTTTTTTCCAAAAGCTTCTCCTTCCGCTTTCGACAATGAGCTCATTTCACCAATGTCTGCTCCTGCCACAAAAGACTTTTCCCCTGCTCCAGTCAATACGATGACTCTTGTGTTTTGTAAATCCACTGCATCAAATGTTTGTGCTAATTCTTCTAACACTTGGCTATTCAATGCATTCAACGCCTTCGGTCTGTCGATCGTTACAACACCGACAAATCCTTCTTGTTGGTACTTCACAAATTCCATAATTGTCCCTCCTATTTTTAAAATTGTAATTTTTCTTTCTGTAAGTGTTACTTCACGACTTTTAAGAATCGATCTGCAATTTCTTTAAAAATCATTCCAATTCCGGAATCATCACCTTGGGTCATTTTTGCAATTTCTTGCTTCATAGGAAGCTCTCCTAAAAGATTTAAGTTCATTTCTTTTAAAGAATCTTTTCCCCCATTATTATCATGGAAATGAATAATTGTTTCACAACCTGGACAAACGATGTAACTCATATTTTCCACCAATCCCAAAACTGGAACATTCATTTTCTTTGTCATATTTACAGCCTTCGCTACAATCATAGAAACCATATCTTGAGGTACAGAAACCATTACCACTCCATCCAAAGGAAGAGATTGCATTACAGTTAAAGCAACATCTCCTGTTCCTGGCGGCATATCAATTAAAAGGAAATCTAATTCTCCCCAAATAACATCGTTCCAAAATTGCTTTACCACATTTCCAACTACCGGTCCTCTCCATACTACTGGTTCATTTTCATCTTCCAATAATAAGTTCAAAGATATTACTTTGATTCCCTCTTTTGTTGTTACCGGGAAAATTTCTGTTTCAGAAACTGCCTCCGCTCTTTCTTCTCGAATTCCTGTTAATCGAGGAATACTTGGTCCTGTTATATCTCCATCCAAAATTCCTACTTTATATCCTCTAGCTTGTAATTCTTTTGCTAATAAAACGGTAACTGTTGATTTTCCAACACCACCTTTTCCACTCATGACTCCAATGACTTTTTTTATTTTATTGAAAGGATTTGTATTCTTTTCGCCACAAGTCACTTTTTTTTCTGTACTACATCCACTAGCAGATGGACAAGTGCTACATCCTGACATTTTGTTACCTCCATACTTTCCTAATCATCATTCCTTATTCAAATTGTAGTCTTTTCTTGCAACTTTGTCAACTTATTTTATTCCTCATAAGAATATCCCAATTCCTTTAAAAATGGTTTTTTCTTTCTCCAATCGTCTTTTACTTTTACCCATAAGGTTAAATAAATTTTTCGTTCCAATAAGTTTTCAATTTCTTTTCTCGCTTCACTTCCAATTTCCTTCAACATCTTACCATCTTTTCCAATTAAAATTCCTTTTTGAGAAGATCGTTCCACATAGATGTTAATATCGAATTTATCTTTAGCCTCCTTTCTTTCCGCAACATTTAAAATTTCAATTGCCACAGAATGAGGAATTTCATCTCTTGTCTTTTCTAATATTTTTTCACGAACAATCTCTGTAATCATTCGATAAATAGACATATCGGTATACATATCTTCCGGATAATATTGGATTCCCTCTTCCAAATATTCTTCCAAAGCATCCAACAACCTTGGCAAACCAAAAGAATACATTCCGGAAGCAAAAACAATCTTAAATCCTTCTCCTAATTTTTCTTGAATTTCTAATTTTTTTTCTTCGATTTCTTCATCACTAATTTTATCAATTTTATTGACCAAAACAACCACAGGTTTTTTTGAGCTCTGAATTTTTTCCCAAACAAAAAAATCTCCCGTACTAATTTCCTGTGTTCCATCTAACAAAAATAAAATAGCATCTGCATCTTTTAAACTTCGGATAGCAATTTCTGTCATATACTCTCCTAAAAGATGCTTTGGCTTATGAATACCCGGAGTATCAATAAAAATATATTGTTTTCCTTGAAAATTTAAAATCCCTTTAATATTATCTCTTGTAGTTCCTGCCTTATCTGATACAATCGCAACTTTTTCCGATACCAACTTATTCATCAAGGTTGATTTTCCAACGTTTGGTCTTCCAACTACTGCTATAAATCCTGCTTTCAATTATTTATCTCCTATTCCTATTTCAAAATAATGCTCTCTTATTTTTTCTATCTCTATCTTTCCCGATTTCCAGCTTTCTTTTTTAATCTGAGAAGCTTTCCAAGCTTCATTTTTTCTTTTTAGTTCTTTGTCGTATTGCTGTCGATTCCCACGAAAAACTTTTTCTTCCGGTTGCTTTCCCTCTACCATTTTTTGAAAATCTCCTCGTAAAAATTCCGGAATTTCATAGGAATATACTTTTCCTTGTCGTTTCCCTACTATTTTTTTATAATCATATTCTTGCAAGCTTTGTACTCTCACATCAAACAAATCTAAAATCTTTGCCTCTGTCTCCCATAACATTTTTGTCAAAACTTTCATTTCTTCCGGCAGCTCTTCTAATAACAGTTCGTATTCTTCTTGGGAAAGTCGTTCTTTTGCTTGCTTTTCCTCTTTGCGTTTTTGTTTTTCCGCTTCTTTATGGCGTTC
>ERZ1034992.1410-NODE-1410-length-10731-cov-5.675909_pt1 | contig 10731 bp, 6 predicted proteins | sample MGYA00520695_ERZ1034992 | MGnify/ENA primary metagenome ERZ1034992 (study PRJEB33766, sample SAMN09781778) | gut metagenome | biome: gut microbiome | host: Homo sapiens | place: Madagascar | study: EMG produced TPA metagenomics assembly of the PRJNA485056 data...
ATTTATATATGCCACAATTTCTTCATCATAGGTTGAATCGAATTTAACTGCCATATCGCGCCACTCTGCCTGTTCGCCCAGATCATGATAATGAGCATACGTGTTTACGATATAATCTTTATTTATCGCAACAAATTCAACAATAAAATATGAGTCGTCTGGCATTTCATAAAATATCTTGCATCCTTTTAAGCCTTGATATTTGTTGGATGTAATCGATGAAATTGCGGTTATATTCGCTTCAAAAGTCGGATATGTAGCATTAACTCCATATACGTTTTTCAAGACATCTATACTATCTTCAAAACTAAAACTCAAATCCCCAGTCGTGCAATATGTCGTTTGCGGTGTTTCGCCGTCACCGGAACTTTTCTTGTTTAGCACAATCGGCAACGTAATGCATAACGTCAAAACTATTGCCGTCATCATTGCGGTACAAGCGAACACGAATCCACGATGCTTACTGCTACTTTTGTGGGTCCTTTTTTCTTCTCTTTCAAGTTTGGAAAGTGCTTTACTGCTCGAAGATTTTTCCGATTTTGCATATTCACGCATGATTTCATTGAATTTTTTGTTATCCATATTGTACCTTTAGCCTATATGTGCAGACTCGGCATCATCCAAGTTGCCATATGTATTTAATATATAAACGCCCGTTACCTCATTAAGTATTGTTGCGACTTTCAAATAGGTTATCTCTTTTATTAAACCGCCATTTTCATTGAAATACCGAGTCTTTACATACCCGTAAGCAACTGCAACGTGAGTCGAATTATACAATCTCTTTTGAATCGATATCTGATTGTTTTCGTCCGTAAATTTGGAAAAATTGAATCCAGACAAAAACAACGAGATCGGCGATTCATTCGCAAATTGCACTTTCGCTTTTGCTAAATCAAATATCCCGTTCGTCATAACCGAATTATACGTTATTGACAAACCTTTGCTCGATACATAAGACGATAATCCCGCCCTGTAATTGTTTTGCGTTGTACCTTCTCGTCCGATATTTGTCGACATCCGTGTATACAAGTCATCTATAACCACTTGTTTCAACTTCGGATAATATGACATCGGATAATATATATATTTCGAACTTCTAATACGTCCGGGCGTATAATCGGGAATCAAATGAGGATAGTATCTATCGAAATATCCGACTATCGTTGCACCGGCAGCGTTTGCACAAGAATTTTGAAGCTCACCGTTCAAACTGTAATAGTTTGGAAATGAGCCATTGATAGAGTGTTCTTCTACTTCTTTTGTCGTATAAGAGAACGATTCTGTTGCCACAGTATAATCCGTTCCGCCACAATAATAAATCTCTTGCGATTCATCGTTGTACGCATATGTAACGGCAGAACAACTGTTTATACACATCGTAGCGACAAAAACAGCGAAGAAGACGAACACAATAAATGTAATGCTTGTTTTTTTTGTTTTCATTTGTTTTCTCCTTGAAAATTGTTTATAAATAATTAACAATCTTCACGGATACTTTTTCCCACATTCAACGTCTCAAATTCTTTCTTCAACTTGTTGATTGCGGCAATCTTTATTCGACCTACAACCGATTTTGACATTTTAAGTTCTCTGGCAATTTGCATAATCGTCATATCTTCGAAATAAGTTAATTGGAGAATTATTCTTTCATTCTCTTCAAGCTTTCCTATCTCTTCTCTGATGAGAATTAGTTCGTCAATTTCACTAACGCAGTTAAATCCTGCCCCATCTATTTGCGTATAATCGACATATGATACTTCGATTCTATTAGTTCTATGCAATTTTTTGTAACGATTCACAGCCATATTATTCATAACTTTACAAATATAGCCAAAACCATTCTTTAAAAAGAAAAATTTGTCTGCGATTCTATACATATCAGCCCAAAAATCTTGTTCCAAATCTTCTGCGTCTTCTATATTCTTCAAATACTTAAACGCTATATACCTAATCGTGTGTCCAACAAGTTCATACAAGCGCTCGACTGCATATTCTTCTCTATTTTTAATCGCCAACAGCGCCTTTGTAATCTCTTGTTTATCTTGTGTATCCATCGATTTGTCCTATTGTTTATAGTTTTTATTTTATCACATTTTTACGACAAATCAATATGTTTGTTTGGTATTTATATTTTTTGTACAGCTTTTATTGTTAAAAATAATATCATTCTTATGAGGTCCGCATTTTCATCAAAAATTCGACGCAACAGGCCATCATCACTTTCAGTCTGTAGCGTCGGAATCTCATTCTTTTTCAATAAGTAAAAAACAACGCATACAAACTGAAATATCTAAGAATGATATTGCGTATCCAACAATGTTATATAGAAAAACAATTCAGATTAGCAATTGGGCTTTTCACAAGTACTATCAGCTTCAATTCTTACAGGCGTTTCCCCTTTTCTATCGAACAATACATACAATAATTTCTCTATTATTGCATCTGCGATTTTCCCTTCTTCATCAATATCATCTGTTTTGTAATCATATCCAATAAAATCGGTAAGAAAGAGGATTAAATTCTCTACTTCTTTGGCATTCATTGTCTCTAACTTCCGAATATCGATTTTATTCTTTCCCGCTGCAATCAACTTGCAATTGATATAATTGAAATCATTGCCTGTGAATCTCACGCTATTATATTTCTCTATTCCATTCCTGTTTTTCTTGTATATTTCCATTTGATCTCTCACTTAGCTATCCTATAATTATTTTAAATCTATATGCTGTCTCACTTAACGGATATGTTGTAACGACTTTTCCCGATCTATTAAGGACTGTGACCGCATCCTTGCCCACAAACTTAAATGTATCTCGAGCTGGGTCATATATTATTGTATTAGGATTTTTGACTGCACTATTAATATATTTTGTTCCAACCCCATGCCCATTATGAGAAAATGCAGATTGTAAACCATGCTTTGTATATCCTATTATTTTAGCAGGTGCCTGATTGGTGCTACTGATTATTTCAGCAGATTTAGATGCCGAACCAATCTCCCCTCCAGATTTAGCGGCATTATATACCCTTGCCCCGCAAGCATTAATAATTGAGCCACCTAATGCAAAAATTCCGCCCCACATCAGGCCATCGCACAATCCGTCAATGCCCGCTTCTAAAATATCTTCCTTGCTTCCCTTACACGAATCAGTTTAGATGCTTTTTTTGATGCCGTATCGATATTGCAGGTATAAGATCGTAAAACAAACAATCATTTGTGCACATATTATAGTAATTGATAATATTATCAATTGTCTCCCCCATGTTAAAGCTCTTGTAATAAATTGTCTCTGCCCAATAATACTCAGAATTTCCATCATCTCTAACGCCACCGCCCGCATTATCATCAGTACCATTATCTTTTATTAGTTTGTGTTTCCACCATGTTATATCTATGACTTCCCAACCATTATGATACAATGTTTCTATATCGGCAATAAAATCCTTTTTATAGATCAGAATGTCATCATATTTTTTTATTCCTAATACTTGAATTATACCTTTTAAATACTTCATATAACACCACATCATCTTTTGATAAACCATTTAATAGCACTATCATCTATCCATGATTTATCACCATACTTGCTTAATTGAACAATTTCTCTGGTCTTACTATCAATTATTACATAGGAACCATTTCTTGCAGTATAAACCATACCTGTGTTACCCGTAGCACGGTTTACTGTTGTGCCTTTTACACCTCTGTTAATTGCCTTTTCAATACTATTTGTTGTCCATCCTCGCTTTTCTATGTAATGCTCTCCTTTTATAGTACTATTAAATGTACTATTCGCATTACTATCGCTTACTTTTAACGCAGTACTGCCGCCGCTTACGCTATTAATAATCGAGCCACCTAATGCAAAAATTCCGCCCCACATCAGACCATCGCACAATCCGTCAATACCCGCCTCTAAAATATCTTCCTTGCTTCCTCCTTGAAGTGCCGTCACGCCAGCAGCTATACCGCCGCTGATTAAAGTGCTTGCTATCACGCCACCAACAACGGGAAGAGCCGCACCACCTGTTGCAACTGTGATCGCCACAGCAGCTACGGTTGCAACCACACCTATAGCGATCTTAATTATGCGTTTCCACAGTTTAGAAAGATATCCACTTTCATCGGTAAGATTGACCGGGTCATTTTGACAATATGCATACAAATTGCCATTCTCCGCTTGAACATCTGCCGATATAAATCTACCCGTTTCAGGATCATAATACCTGCTGTTGAGATAATATAAGCCCGTTTCCGTATCGTAATAATATCCACGATAACGAATCGGGTTTTGTTCTCCGACGGTGTCGGCAAGTGTACCGGATACAGAAATCACTTTGCCCCACGTATCATATACGTAGTTTACAACCACTTCACCGTTTTCGTCAATGATAGAATTGACGTCGCCTTGCATATTTCGGACATAGTAATATGATTCGCCGTTTATCTGCAAACCAATCATTCCGACATTATCATACAGATACCATATCGTGTTCGATCCGCTCTTTTCACGCAACAAATCCGTCCCACTGTATAAATAGGTGGTTTTTGTTCCGTTTACGGCTTTGCTGAGTCTTATATCGGACATATCATATGTGTAATCAACAGACAAATCGCCTTTGGTGTAATTTGAAAGTCTACGGCCTGTCCAAGACATCGTGCTTCCAAGATATGTCAAAGGATTGCCCACAGCATCATACGTTATGCCTTGTCCGTTGTAAGAAGTCAATCTATCTTTGTGAAGATCGTCTTGATAAACATACGTGATGGTCGTTCCGCTCTTTCCAGTCAAATCACCCAATGTAAAAGCATATTGAGTTTTTGACAAGATATTGCCGTTTAAATCATATGCATACACTATCGTTTTATTGATATATGCATTGTCTTCTCTCGCAAGTCTACCCAAAGCATCGTAATAATAGTTGACTTTTACTACGTTGTTTTCAAGCAATTGCCATACGTTATACGGATTTGCTCGTTTCGTAGCATCGCTACCGAGTGAAGAATCCTCAAAGCAGAAGTTTTGACCATACAAAATACTATTGTTCCCGAACGACACGGTTTTTGCTCTCAACGAATAAGATGTTGCATTGTTATCGCCATCCAAGTATTGATAAACATCTTGCAAAATCCTTGTACCATTTATTTTTGCGGTACTAATCAAAGAGCCTGTTTCGCGTCCCAAATCGTCAAATGTATAACGAATATCGGCGCCATTTGCCACTCTCTGTCCATCTACCATTCCGTCATTACTGTCATATTCATAATCATAAAGAGTTACACCATTTACGCCGCAGTTTATGGAATCGGGATTAGAAGATGCCGTTCGCGCAGTCAAAACCACAGATGTTAAAACGCCGCTACTATTACGTTCAAATGTTTTTACAATACCGCTTGACAAAGAAGACATTCTCACGAACATATTGTCCTCTTTGATAATTGTGTTTGAGTTTTCAGATGCGTATGTATAGATTATTTTTGTTTTCGTACCAACTTTAATGCGTTCAGTATCCCCCGTTCTCTCTCTTGTCATTGCATCCAACGAGAACGTCGATGTCGTTTGTTCAAAAATCGGAACGCTGAATTTGGCGGAATCGTAAACATTTGTTCTAAGAACGTTTCCGTATCCGTCATAAACGGTTTCTATATACGTATCAATAAGATTTGTAGAAAGATTTCCTCTAACTTCTAATATCTGTCTACCGTTTGCATCATAATCATACTCGTAGAAGATATTATTCTTGTGATCCTTAAGCGAAACGATATTACCGCTTGCCGAATAGCGCCATTCGTACAAAAGCACATCATTGGCACGAGTACGAACCTGACTAATTCTTCCGGCTTTATCGTAAACGTATACCTCTTGATATTCGTTTGCCATTTCTTTTGAAATTAGCCTATTTGTACGGCTATCATACCCGTATTTAACGATTATACTCTTGTCTGCAGGCTCACCATCAACTTTAGTCACGTACACCGAATCTATATCTCCAAATGGTGTATATTTGTACTTATAAATAGTGCCATTGTCAAGGGTTATGGATTTCAACATTTTATCAGGATAATAGTAATACATATCTCCCGTATAATTAAAGAACGTCGAGCGAGATTCTCCATAAGTCATATAATATGTATAGATAACCTTATCGATTAGTTTTCCGGTCTTATTATACCTACTAACAATCACATCCTTCAATTCATATACGGGGATATCGCTTCCATAATCGATATCGTCGTCAGGTTTTGTCCACACTCCGTTAACGAATGAATACTCTATGTATGAACTATCATTGAACGTCGTACGCTTAAGCGTGTCTGTAAATAAATCATAATTGCTTATGGTTTTAAATCCCAGAGCATCTTCCGATGTTATTACACTTTCGAAATTTGCAAGAATTCTTGAATATCCCGTCTTCGTTGTTATAGTTTTATTTCCACTCAAAGAGGCGATTGTCTCTGATATAACCTGTCCTTTATCATTATACGAAAATTCCGTTTTAATGTTTTTTGTTCTATCCGTAGTAGATAGCACATTTCCGTTTTCGTCCTTAATACAGCTAAACTTCTCTATAGAGTCTTTTGAGATATCGACTTTGTTGCCATCTTCATCATATGTATATCGATTTCCTTCAGAATCTACATATGCGGTATTTGTACCATTCGAATCATAATCCATCAAAATAGTTTTGCTTTCAACCAATGAAATATTGTCCAAATATACAATTGCCGTAGTTTCTCTAACTTGCAAGTAAACTTCGATATTTGTAACTCCCGATTTTACTGTAAAGCCATATGCTTCTTGATGCCAAGTTGACGCACTATTTGAAAATTTCAATCTATGATAATCTTGTTCGCCGTTTGAATACTTAACATAAAACTCGATACCGATATTCGAAGTCTCTTTGGGCCAAGTCAACTTTCCAAATCCATTTATCCATGCAGTAAGAGTAAAATAAGTATCGTGATCTATGTTTGAAATGGACACATTTTGAAAGATGTTTATGCATTCATCGATTTTCCCTGCGATTTTAAGTGTGTTGCCTGAAAATGCAAACTTATACTTTGAATTCATTTGATCTTCTGAAATGTTGTCATTTTGATGGACAATGGAAAGTCGTTCGGGATAACTAGTTATCCAATTATCCATATTAAGAGCTTCGCTATCATTATCTGCATTTTCAAAGCCGCCGTTTTCAATTAAATTGTATTTCTCGGCCTCGCCATAATCGGATCTAACGACTTGCACCGCATCTACATATGCAAAACCTGCGGCATTTTTAAGGCCTGCAATTACTTTGACAGTTTGAACAGATGATATGGAAAAAGAGACACTTACATATCGAAAACCATTCCTATTCTCAAACATATCTTGATTGACGTACATCGTACGAATTCTATTCGTTTCGATTTGCACCCCTAAGTACGCACCATATTCGCCATACTCTGCCGGCAAAAGCACATCTTGCACTTTAATATAACCAGATAATACATATTCGCCTTTTTCCAAAACTATTTCTTGTACAGCTCTAAAATCGACATTAACCGGTTGTGCTACAAACAATTCAAGAGATTTACTTCCATAATAAACACATCTATCCGTAACTTCCAAATTTTTATAAACACTATCACCGGATGACTGGCTTGTCCAATTGGATAAACCATTTTCAAATGAGCCGTTTTGCAATCTGTTTACATTGTTATTCTCAAATTTCATTTGAGCTTCAATTTTATTATTGTTTTCGTCGTATTCCTGTATTATACTGACACCCGGCTCAGGAGAAACAATGTATGATGAAACCACTCTGCCAGCCGTATCATATACATTAATTATTTTTTCATTGCAATTAATATATTTATTCCAAAGGGTCTTTAAAATATATTCGTTATTTGTGACACTATAGGCATAGTATTCCACAAAACTATTACCGCTCGCCGCTTGAATAATCATAGAAGAATTCTTTAGTGCCCAAACATCGAAGCGGTCATATGGTTGTACCAATACGTCGTCTTTGAAAAGACCGTTTTCAATCATAAGTCCATTGTATGTTTCATAAAATTTCTCGTCTTGAACACTCTGCAATTCTTCGCCTTCATACAATACATCGCGTGTCAGTTTTGTGATTCTAATACCGCTAACTATATCTTGCGAATGAATCTTTTTGTTTTTATAACCGGATTTTATCATAGATAGCTCATTGGCGGTATTGTAACTATAAAGGCTTTGCGTTAAGTCTTCTTCCGTTATTGCCGTAAGCAAATCACCTGTTTTATCATATGAGTATTTCGTGGCTTTTACTCTAAGGTTTACATCTCTATACCTTATTTCTTTCAAGTAGCCATCTTCATCATATAAAAAAGTTATACTTCTTTGAGAAGTATCCGCAATGCTTGTAATTCTATTGTTGGAATAGTTAATGTTTATGCTATTAGAATTCTTATCTGTAATTCTTATCAAATATCCATTTGAATCAAACAGCATCTCTGATTTATCTTTTGCTTTTATCACATAACTATTGTTATCTGTTATGCTTAATGAAAGGCCCAACCCATCTTCATCTGTCCAAAGATTATCTTGTTGTTGATCGAACATATGACATGTTCCATCTCCATCAAAGTAAACTTTTTTGTTTTGTATTGTTACTACAAGTTGCTGATAATTAAATCTCCATCCTTTGCCAAGCTTCATATTTTGAAACTTAGTTGTAAAATATGATTGCAAATCGTTGCTGTTTACATTAACTAAAGATTTCAAATAAATGTGACTAAGCTGAATAGGCAAATCACCACCTGTTTCAGCATCAGAATGGACAACAATGTACTGCAAATTATAATTATTTACATACAAAACATCATTAGTTGAAGAGGTTATACTATAATCCCAATAAGATTCAAGTCCGATGCATTGACGATAATTTACACTCAAAACAGGTGCACTATAACCGTCAATTGTGCCCTTTTGAACAAATACTTTTTCGGAATCATTCAAATACCCCGGACTTACGCGGAGTGCAATTCCGTTATTATCCCTCCCGAATTCGAACCAATTCTTTGCCTCTTGCGTAATATCCAAATAATAGTTATTTGTCCCCGAATTAACCAAGAATTGAGAATTCGGAGTAACATCTACTCCGTTATCAAAATAAAACGATGTCGAAACGTTGTTCGTCTCTGTACCATTCGCCCATGCCTGATTACAATCCAACACATCTATTAGACAGTCTTTATTTAAATCACTCTTGATCTGTACTGCCAAACGAGCATCGATAATCGTTGCATTACTTGGCAAATTCAAGTCGTTGACCTTAATGAAAAATTCATTATTATTCTTTAATTCTGTGCCGCTTTCTGATATCGACGACCTTGAGCCGATACTGATTTTGTTATCGATGTTAGGAATAATAATGTTTGGATCAATAGTAATTGGAAATCTACGCGACGGATTGTTTATCCATTCATCATCTGCTTCCATCTTTATAAAATATTGTCCGTTAACTTCACGCAAATCATAAGTAACATTTTTGCTATATGATCCTTTTGCGTCGTACATAAATGCTTTCGGTATTAAAAATACCACATTGCCTAAATCATTTTGCGCCTCAATTTCTCCAGAATCATTGAGGATAAGCTTTAAGTCATTAACTTCCAGGGAAAACAAATATTCATAGTTGCTTTGAGTAGCATTTAAGACTATATCCTCCTTAATACCGTTTGGCAACATTTTATAAAACACTACCGTGTCGTTGTTAAATGCATGTTTCAATTCTTGCTTAGAGGCTTGGAAATCCAGTATACGTTGTTCGTTGGTAAGTGAAATCCCGTCATTTTTAAAATCAATATCAGTAATGAATGTATTGTCATCACTCTTATATCCTATTGAAAAACTTAATAAATATTTTTCCAAAGAAAGTGCTATTTGTGGAAATCCTTCAACGCCGTTTGAAAAGCTAGCAGAAAAATCATTGGATCTGTTTGAATACTCGCCTGTTTTTTGTTGTACTAATGAATTATCAATTTCATAGTATTTTCCGTTAGTTATGTAGTGAACAGGTTTATCATAATAGACGGTCGTGTATGAGCCGTCAGACATCAAATAGCTTTTTGTTTTTTCCGTACGCAAATCAGTATCTTCTTTCAATACTGTTGCATCGTTATTAACATTATTCCAATTATAACTAACGTCATCATAAATTCCCGCCACTAATGCATCTTGTGAAGAGTTTGACTTCCTAAAAGAATTAATATTTGAATTTTTTTGAGATCCTTTGTCGCGTTCTAAGTCTGTTGGAGATGAAAAATTATTTGACGAATCCACCTCGTTTTGCGAAATAGAATCTTCATCATAGTCCCACGCTTTAGCGATTTCTGCACTGGCAGGTAATAATGTCGTTAAAATTAAAACAAACAACAGAATACCAACACATAAAGATCTTGCATAAACATTGATCCTCTTTTCTTTTGCATAGTTTCTCATATTAAACCCCATATTGCTTAAATTTGATATCAACAAAATTAACAACTCAATGATAGTCTTTTTCCCATTAAACAAAAACTTCTTTATTTTGTTTAGATTTTTTTTATCATTGGATGTCAATTCAAGATATACAAAAATAAAATAAGCATTTAATGGGATTAACTCTCTTTTAAAAGATTCATCATGCTAATCACATCTTGACGATTAGACGTGCCGTAGTCTTTGATACAAGTGCGCGCGCGTACGCGCGCGCAAG
>ERZ1034992.1412-NODE-1412-length-10718-cov-184.074932_pt1 | contig 10718 bp, 11 predicted proteins | sample MGYA00520695_ERZ1034992 | MGnify/ENA primary metagenome ERZ1034992 (study PRJEB33766, sample SAMN09781778) | gut metagenome | biome: gut microbiome | host: Homo sapiens | place: Madagascar | study: EMG produced TPA metagenomics assembly of the PRJNA485056 data...
GGCTATGGTGCAAAGGCACAGCATGAGCATAACCGCGAGGATACAAGTGAGTTTTTTCATTTTGATTTTTTCCTTTCTTTGTTTTTGTTTTTTTGATTATGAAAAAAGAGCCGTGCGGCTCCTTATTCCGTGTATTCGTTCCATTTGGAGCTTCCGGCCTTGGGCTTGTAGACGGTGGACTTGATGTGCTGCTCGGTGCATTGCCACGTTTTGCCGTTGTAGGTCACTATGGTGTCTACCTCAATAACCGTGCCGTCCTCGATGTCGCCCCACGCGGGATAGGTCACGGTCTGCACCGCCCAATATGTGCCGAGATTTTCGGCAGGGGGCTTGTTTCGGCTGTATTTGAGGGCGACATATCCCTCAACCGTATCCCCTGCTATATAGCGGGTCTCAGCGTCCCACGGTGCGCCTTGTGTAGGGGTGGGGGTAAGCCCCGCCCGCGCCGCCGTCAGCACCTCTACAAGGTCGGTCTCGTGCGCCTCAATTTCCGCTTTACGCACGGCTACCAGCGCCATAAGCTCACTGCGCGTCATTCGCATTCACTCCCAGCTCCGCAAGCGCGTCTATATAGTCCTGTGTGGTGGCCTGCGCCTCGTGCTCCGTCCAGTTCTGGACTATCGCTTCGCCGTTGTCCTCCCAGCTCTCGGTATAATAATAGCCCTCCTTTGAGGGCATGGGGGAACGGGTCACGGGCTTATAGCCCAGCTCCTTTATCGCCGCATCGTCATTGGTGGAGAGGTGCGCCCCTGCGGGGTGCGTCACACCGTTGATTATAAGCGGCGACTGCAACTCAACCGGCAGGCGTAAATATTCGGGATATTCGCCCGCCAGCTTGGCATAGTTTGTGTTTATCATCGTACCTCCTTTACGTTAACAATTCTAATTTAATAAGATATCCTAAAATTTGGCTGCCATAGCCATAAAATTCAGCCATGAAATAATATTCGCCACGCAAGCTGGATATGTCGCACTCTAACATTTGTTCTTGTGTGTTTTGCTGAATGCGGACATAAGCATCACAGCCTCCGTCCAAATATCTTTTACTCCGGTCTACTCCAAAGCCCACAATATTGCTATTTATGGCACTTTGCATATTTGCTGTTGGCTGAAGAGTGATTTTTGCTGTTTTATATGGTGTCAGGTCTAAAGTATTCGTGCTTGCTCCGTAACAATACATTGGTGATCCGCCAGGTACGTACTGAGTAGAAAATCTCATCTTGCCATCAACATTCGCTATGGCACCATAGCCCGAAACATAAGTCAAATCCTCGTACCCTTGCCATGTACCATTTTCAAAAGCAACTAAATCTTTTTTCACCTTCTCCATCATCCTGCGCCGTAAGGCAAACTGCAAGGGTATCATAGCGCACAGGCGCTTTTTATTTTACGGAGGCTGCCCCCCCCCGATAGAATTATTTTCATAGTGTACTCCTTTTTATTCTTGCCATGCTACATAGCGGTAAGTGCCGGTAAAGTAAACTTGATCATCCGAGTCGACCTTAACGTTTGCAATCGTGAACCCGCTGTCGTTCACAGCGAACTGAACGGATGATGCGTTCATATACCATGTATCCACGTTAAGACATAATACGTTACCATCGTATGTACTCAAAACATGATACTGTAATGCTGATTCCGTCCTCTCTGAAGCTAAAAACACCGCAACATGGTCGGGTCTAAAGCCTGTTTGAGCTGATATTGATTCTGTTGTCCAATGGGAATTGCCTGCATCTATCGTTCCCGTTGCTATATTTTTCGCCTTTGCCATATTACTCATTAGCCTCCTTCGCAGCATCCCTATCATGCGCTCACAACCTCCTGCACTGCCCACACACCGTTATATACGTCAAATTCATAGGTCTTATTTGCCTCTATTGCGGGAGCCGCGCCAATGAATGTACCACTAAATGACACTGATACACTACTACCCGTAGTAAATGTGCCGTGCGCCCAGCCGGATGCGGGCGGGGTAAACACGTATGTACCCACAGGAGAGGATATGTTATATATGGTGTTTGCCGTCAGCGCCGCGCCGCTGGCGGGGAGGGAGGAAGCCATAACAGGCGGGGTCAGGTAGTCCACGCCGCCCGTGGCTTGCGCCACTTTGCCACCAACACCCTTGAGCAAGCCGTTAATGTTGGTCGCGGTGTCGGCGGTTATCTCGTTAGGGCCAGCGGGGCCCTGTTCGCCCTGTGCGCCAGTGTCGCCTTTCGTTCCCGTTTCGCCCTTTGCCCCCTGCGGGCCTTTTATGCTGACGCTTGCGGGGTTATCCAGTCCGCCGTTGTTACTCCATGAGAGTATGCCCTCGGCAGAGACGGTGGGGGTAAAATACGGCCCGGTGTCGCCCTTCGCGCCGTCCGCGCCCTTGGGGCCTTGGATACCCTGCGGGCCTTGCTCACCCGTATCGCCCTTCGCGCCGGGGTCGCCTGTCGCGCCTTTTTCGCCCGTCGCGCCCTGCGGGATGCCGAACTCAAAATCAAATACCTTTGCGGTGTCCGCGCCGCTTGCCGTTACCTTTACGGTGGCGGCGGCTCCGGCGGTGAGGGTGTTTGCCGTGGCGGTGGGCGTGCCAAACCCTGCGGCTGTGCCGGGGTCGCCCTTTGCGCCGGGGTCGCCCTGCGGGCCTTGCTCACCCTGTATGCCCTGTATGCCCTGTTCGCCTTGTATGCCCTGTGGGCCTTGCTCACCTGCGGGGCCGCGCTCACCTGTGAGGCCCTGTTCGCCCTGCGGGCCTTTTATGTTGGCTTCAGGGGGATTGTTCAGGCCGCCGTTGTTGCTCCATGAGATTATGCCATCAGCGGATACCGAGGGGGTAAAGTACGGGCCAGTGTCGCCCTTTGCTCCAGTGTCTCCTTTCGCTCCCTGCTCTCCCTTTGCGCCCTGCTCACCAGTCGCGCCCTTTTCGCCCTTGGGAACGCCGAACTTAAAGGCGAATACCTTTGCGGTATCTGCGCCGGAAGCTGTCACCTCTACAGTAGCGGGGGTTCCCGCGTCAAGGGTGGTCGCTGTGGCGGTAGGTGTGCCGAATCCGGCGGCTTCGCCCGTGGGGCCTTGTTCTCCCCTTGCCCCCGTATCGCCCTTCGCGCCGGGGTCGCCCTTGGGGCCCGTATCGCCTTTAGGGCCAGTGGGGCCCTGCTCACCTTTTGCGCCCTGCAAGGGGCCGTTGTTTACCCACTTGGAATTTACGCCGTCCCAAATATATATATCATACGGTTCGCCCGCGCCCACGCCGTAAGCGTCACCAGCGGAGGGGTTAGATACTCCGGCTTGTAATGCGGAGAGGGAAGCGTAATAGCCTAACACGGCAAATCCTTCGCCCGTGTCACCCTTGGCTCCCTGTGCGCCCTGTGGCCCCCGTATGTTGACTGTGGCGGGGTTTTCCAGCCCACCGTCATTACTCCACGACAAATCGCCGTCAGCGGTCACAGAGGGCGTATAGTGCGCTCCTGCGGGGCCTCGTTCGCCTGTGGCTCCCGTATCGCCCTTGGGACCTGTGTCTCCCTTGTCTCCGGGGTCGCCTTTGGGGCCAGTGGGGCCCGTTTCTCCTGCGGCTCCTGTGTCGCCTTTATCGCCTTTCTTGCCTTCGGGGCCTTGGGGGCCGACGGGGCCGGGAGTGCCGTCCTGCCACGCCGAGCCGCTTGCGGTTCGAGTGAGTACCTGCCCCGGCGTTCCGCCCGCCGGCAATCCCCCGCCGCCGGATCCGCCGCCGCTCTGCGCCGCCTCGTTTATGGCCGCTACAAGGGTATTCTTGTCCGCGGTGGTCAGCTCGTCCATGTTGCCGATTTTTGCAAGGAGTTGTTCGTACTGCGTCAGGGATATATCCGGCAGTTCGCCATCCGCAGCGCCGAATGGCAGTACGTCAAACCATACCGGGCCCGTCGTCACGCGGCTGTCGGCCTTTATGCCGGATAGTTTCAGTTCCCAGCGTCCCGCAGTGAGGTTTATTCCCTGTTCTGCAGTGATTTCGCCACTTGCGAGCTCCGCGGTTATGGTCTTATCTCCGCATACAAAATAGGCCGTGATAACGCGGCCCTTCCAGTCGGCGTCAAACGCAAATTTTGCAGTCAGATAGTTTATGCTGTCCGCCACCACAATGGGTGTGCGCAGCATAAGCCTCTGCCCGCGTATAATGCCTGTAAGCATAGTCGCCCTCCTACAGTTTGTATTCTATGACATAAGTGCCGGATATTTTATTCACTTTTACCCGGTCGCCCGCTTTCAACGAGAGCGCGGCGTTATATTTATAGCGTTTCTGTGTAGCGGTAGTTTCTCCGTCAAATTTGAGCGTGGCTTTGCCGCCGGATACTGCCACCACAGAGGCAAATTTCGCCGCTGATGGCCTGCGCTTTTGTAAAAGCAGTGCTTCCTGCTCCTGATATATCACACGAACACCACCTTTTTTGCCTGATGCTCCATGAGGGCGCCCGGTCGTATTTCTATTTTCCAGTCGGTTTCCTCGTATACGCCCACCAGCTCCCCGTTATACAGCGCGATAACGTCCCCCACGCCATGTGTCGGGTTTATGGCCGTATAAAATGTGATTTTCCGGGTTGCAAACATGGACTTTATGGCGAGATTGTCAGCGTACTTTTGCAGGGCTGCCTGGCTCGCTATGTTGTCCAGCTCTATCGGCGTGGCCAGTATGCGCCGCCCTCTGCGCACCGTGGACAGGGCGGATATCATGCTGTCATTAACGCCCGTAGCGGTCATGGGCTCGTCATAGTCCGGGTTGGATACGTTGACTATAAACACGTTCGGGGCCTCGTATATGTCCATCTCCTCTGTGTATTCCGGGGTGATGATACTGTATTCGTCGTCCCGGTACTCCCGGTCTATATTGGAGCTGGACGAGGCCTCGTATTTTTCGAGGTGAGCCACGCCGTCAAAGTCAAACCAAATATCCGAAAAGTTTATCTCGGACAGCAGGGTATTGATAATGGTCAGGTATTCTGTGCCTATTTCCCAATCCTCCCTGTCCGTGGCGAGGGTGTCCTCGCAATCGTCCGCCCGTATGCTCGGTATACCGGCCTCTAAAATAAGGCTCTGTATCGCGGTCATATATGGCGTTCCCGCCGCGATAAAGTACCGGGTTTCTGTCCTGGTCTGTTTGAGCCGCAGCGCCCGGTCGTATGCCTCTATAGTGTCCTCGTCCCTGCCGTATTTTGTGTGTTTGGTGGTCAGCGTGCCTATCATGTATACGCCGAGGGGATATTCTACGCCATCCTTGATGTAATACGGCCTTATTTCATCGTTTAGATAATCCACATTGTCGTTATGCTCGAACACGCCGTACATGGAGGTCTTTATTTCGCCGTCGGCAGCCATGGTGACGGTGGGGTAGCTGTCCCCCACTGCCTTCAGATCGTACTCCGTAGCGGCACCGTTGCGCACCACCTCAAAGCGGCTGGCTACTATGCTCAGTGTATCAGTCATACCCTATCCTCTCTATGTTGTCCGTCTGCTGTATGCTGCAGGAAAACGCGCTGAAAAACTGATCTACGCTCAGCTCGTATGCCATAAGCGGGCCGGTGCACAGGCAGCCGTGCTGATCTCTGTATACCACGGTCTTGCCCAGCAGCCCCTCAAAGGCCGCCGCCTGTGCCGCATCGCCGAAAGCCACGTTAAAGCTGTATGTTTTGGTTATCTGCTGCGAAGTCTCGGCCACAGGATACCGCCGCCCGGCGTAAAACTGATACGCCACATCCTGATATACCGATACCCCGAGAGGGCTGTTCTGAGCGGTGGAATATTTTAGCTTGAGCCATTGCATATCGCTCAGCGCTGCTATCTCCGGCATGTCTACCGAAAGTGTGACCGTGACCTCATTGGACATGGAGTAACTGTCTCCAGCAACGCCGCGCACCTTATATTTGTGCGTCCCTATGGCCATTTGGTCGGAGTATGTGTGTGCCGTGGTTTTTGCTATTGGTATGTCATCGCGGTAGATATAGTAAGTTTTGTGATCCGTTTCCGTCCACGCAAGGGTCGCTTTTTCGCCGCCCGCGGCAAAAAGTGTTATTGGCGCGCCGGGGGTGTTGGCAACGGTAAATTCAGCCGTTCCCCAATCGCTCCAAAGGCCGTATTCGTTCTGTATCCGTACTGCGGCTATGTGCGCGCCATCAGCCAGATATTCTTTAACCTTATACCGCCCGTCAGTGCTGTAAGCGGTGTGCAATACTGCATTGTCGATCTTTATTTGATAGGCAAGCTGCCCCTCGCCTGTCCACGTTATCACCGGCCTCGGGCTTGCCGTTGCGGATACCGTCGGTGTGGATGGTTTGCCCTGAGCCGTAAACGATACTTCCGTGCTCCATGCGGATACGGCATCATAAATATTAGTGCAGCGCACACGCCAGTATACGGTTCCCGCAACTAAGGTATTCGGCGGTATGTCGGCGTATGTGTTTGCCGTTTCTCCTGTTTGCAGCTCCATCCATTCTGTATGTGACGCGTCTTTGTATTGCAGTTCGTATTTTTTCTGTGGGATGCTGTTTTCGCTTTTGTACGTCCACTCGAACCTTACGGTCTCCCAGCTTCCGGCGTATGTGTTCTTTGGTTTTGTCGCCGTTGCGGTTATTTTATCGTTCGGGAGCAGATCCTTTATGTAGTAGCTGCCATCGGAGTTTTGGGCATCCTCCAGTTGTGTTGATTGGGGGATTACAAAAGCGGGGACAACCCCGTAGAAGTTGGACGGGTAGTTGGTGAAGGCGGTGCCATCGGTGAGGACGTAGCGCGAGTAGGGGGTACTGCTGCGCGACGAGAGCCACCATTTGGCTGCCGAGCCGTCAAGGGTTTTAACCCTGCTGGTGTTGCTCGTGTATAATTGGAGCGCTTTGCCCTCCGCAACTCCGTTGTTATCCCCAAAGCCCACCATAGTATAGGTCAGGGCAAACATTTTGCGGGTTATGCTGCCGCTGCCTTCGAGCGCGAAGGTGACGTTTAACATTTTCTCGCGCAGCGCTTGCGGGAAACTGTTGAATATCGTATTTTTTATAAGGTTATCCAGTGTTCCGTTCGGGTATAGGGTCGAGTTTCCAAACTCCGATTCTTCGTATGCATTTTTGTATACCAGCACCGCTCCGCCGGATACGAGGTTATTTTTATCAGCCACTTCGCATAGCCTGTTTTCTTCGGTGCCTACCGGGATGAGTATTGTTGCCCCGAGCGGCAAATCTGCTAATGTCGCCATATATTATCCTCCGTATCCCATCCGCACGCTGCGGCGGTAGTTGTTCGCCATGTCGATGAGCTTCTGTATGTCGCTTATCTGCGACATATTGACGCTGATGTTGAATGTGTCGCCGCCCACGCTGCGGCTCTCCTGGTTGGTGAGCACCTGGCTTCCCTTTGGGAGGTTGACCAGCTCCGGGCCGTTCTCCCCCACCCAAGTCAGGCCGCCGCGCCAGTTGTCGGTGCCGGCGGCGTTATATGCCACGCTGCCTACCCAGCGCCCGAAACTGCTGTTAGTGCCATTCAAAACATTGGCAATATTTTGTATATGACTGGTGTCAAAGTCCTTTTGGCCGAACGAAAATAAATATTCCAGCGCATCTACCAGTACGCCCACCGCATTGGCGGCTATATTTATCGCATCTGCAATCATGGACAGTACGCCGTTTATCGCATCAAAAGCTGGTTTTAGCTGGCTAAGTATATCAAGTAACGGTTCCAGCACTTGCAGGAGATTTGCTACCACTTCTAAAAGCTTGCCGAACATTTCCACAAGGCCGGTATCCGCTGCAAATTCGGCAAATTTAGTGGCAAGGTCGCCCACTACCTGTAGCACCTGTTCAAGAGACGGGGCAAACTCGGCGGCAACGTTGCTTTTTGCCGTGTTTATCCTGTTTTCAAACTCTCCCAGCGCGTCGCTGAGCGAGGAAAGCCTCTGTATATTCTCATCGCTCACTATTGGAGCAGCCGAGGCCGCCTGTCCCAGTGCCATGCCGTATTTCTCCAGCATGGGGATAACAGCCTCTTCACCGGTAGTGCCCAACAGTTTAGATGCTATTGCATTTCGCTCGGTAACATCAGACATTTGTGCCAATGCGTTGTATACTTCTGCAAATAGCTGTGCCTGTGATTTCATCGTACCGTCGGTGTTTGTCACCGATACGCCGAGGCGGTCGAACATTTCCGCCGCTTCGCCGGAGCCGCTGGCGGCGTCCTGTGCTTTCTCGGCAAGGGCGGAAAGGTCTCCCTTAGCCTGATCCATCGAGTAACCCACGGACTGCATGACATAATCGAGCTGCTGATATGATTCGGTGGACATGCCAAGCTGAGATGAACCGCTCTCGATTTCTTTGGCCCATTCTGCCTGCTGCACCGTCAAGTCGATAAGCGCTTTTTCTACCACCACTATCGCGGCGGCTACCGCCGCAAACGTGCCTATCAGCGCCATGGATTGACCGTCTATCTTCACCATCCCGTCGAGGGTTCCCTTGATGTTGTCCGGCAGGCTTATTCCAAATTTGCTGCCCAGTTCGTCGAGCGCATCGCCCAGCCCCTTGCTGTTGTCCCCCGCATTATCAGCCCCATCGCCGTACTCTTTCAAGGCTTCCGTGTTGTTTTTCAGCTCTTTTTCGGCTTTTATGAGCGCCGTTTCGGTGTCGTTCACGGCCTTTTTCATGCGCATCGTGCGTTCGTCGGCCTCGCCATAGGCCGCGCCCACCTTCTTTAGCCACTCTTCCTGCAATTCCAGTTTGTCTTTCAGGTTCAACACGCTTTCGTCGAGGTTTTTGTTTTTTGCGTTCAACGCCTCGGCGGAATCGGCATTATCCTCAAACTGCGCCGCCAGCTTTTTTGATTCCGATTGCAGCACTTTCATGCCGTTATCTATGCTTTTCAGCGCTTCTTTATATTCCTTTTCCCCTTCGGCTATAAATTTCGTTCTTATGCTCGGCATTTACGTACCTCCCAAAAATGCGGATAGGCTTTTAGTTTTCTCCTGCGTTATGCCCTGTATTTTTGCATATTCTTTGATTATTCTTGCTATCCTGTACGGCGTGGCCGTTTTCCAGAATTCCCTTTCACTCAGTCCGAATCGTATCACCCATACCGTAAGATACCACGCGAAATTTATGGGTTCGTCTTCCGCGTGGTTTTCGCGTTTTTTGGTTCCGCTTCCTCATCGCCGCGAAGCGCCGCTGCAGTCAGGTCCATCACGAGCGACGTTACGCCCGAAAGCTGTGAGGGCGGTATGAGCCGCCCCACTTGCTTCACGGTATAAGACTTGTCGGAGCCCTCGCTGTCAAGATAGTCGTTTATCATGGCAGTCAAAAAGCACACGATTGTCTTTGTCGTAGCGCTCCTGAGCGCTTTTGATATATTGCCGTCAAACATTTCCTGCACGTCCGCCAGCACATTCATGTTGCAGCAGAGGGTCATTTCCTGTCCGTCAAAGGTGTATTTTGCGGTTTTCAGTCTTATATCCATGCCGTTCTCCTTTTATGACGCGCCGAAGCACTTGTTTATCCACGCTACCGCATCGCTTTCGCTTGCCAGTATTGCAATCTCCATGATATTCTTGTCCTCGCTGTCATCTGCTAAAAACTCGCCCGTGGTCGTGGGAGTCTGGAAGGTGATGCTGTCGCCTTTTGTGGCGTATACATAGCCGGGTGCGCCAAAAAGCACCTTGTACACAAAGACGGCGGTATATTTGTCCGTGCCGTCAATAGCGTCCGGGGCGTAAAAGCCCATGCCGACATACTTCGCAATGTCCTTCGCAGTGGCTTTAAGGCTCTTTTGTGAGGTGTTTGTTCCTACGTTGCGCGTATTTTCGCTCATGCCAAAAAGCAGTTTCTGTGCCGCGTCGGTGATGTATTTCACTCCAACGCTGGCAGTGCCGCCGGTTATGAGTTTCTTGTACTCGGCAAGGCGGCTCTCGGCGTACAGTCTGCCCTCGGCAGCGGTCAGGTTCAGCTCCACGCTCATTGCGTCGCCCATGCTTACGGGCGTATCATAAGTGATGGTGCCGTCGGTATTTGTGTACTTGCCGATTTTTATTCCTCTGAGGTCAAAAGTAGGCATTTAATCCAATCCTTTCTGCTTAAAAAATAGGTTTACCTTTTGGTTCAAAATTTCCTCAAATTTCTTTACTGCGCGTTCCTCGGCTATTGTCCAGAAACGGGAACCGGGGTCGTTAGAGCGCCCATAGTTGCGGCTGAATGCCACTTGCCCATTGGACGCGCCGCTGTCGTTTTTCCCTGTGGGCTTTACCATAACATAGCGGGAGCCGTCCTTATCCTTGCCTTTTGATTTTTTGATAGAGCGTAGCAGAGAGCCGGTACGATATTCGCCATACTGATATATGGCCCGTTCGATTTCCTGTTTTGCATAGTCTGCGCCATCGTTCATCAGTTCGTCGTTTAGTTCGTCCATGCCGTCCCTTACGCCTTTTAGGGCCGCCTCCACCTCATCAAATCCGGAAAACTCAACGTTAGCCATATATCCCTCCTACGCCCACCGCGGTCATGGCAATGTGGTACAGTCCCGTGTCCACTTCGTATATTTCCACGTCCACAGTGCAACTCCAGCCTGCCGCAGCGAGCCTGCCCTTGATATCCTTTATAGCCAGCTCGAACGGGGGAGTGTCGGTGTAGTAATCCACAGAGTACATCACGCCCGTTTCCTTTTCTGCGCCCTCTGCGTATAGCGTCCCGATCTGGCCCATGCATTGATATGTGATGTAGGTGCGTTGGTCGCCCATATAAGGCGGG
>ERZ1034992.1417-NODE-1417-length-10694-cov-16.134599_pt1 | contig 10694 bp, 14 predicted proteins | sample MGYA00520695_ERZ1034992 | MGnify/ENA primary metagenome ERZ1034992 (study PRJEB33766, sample SAMN09781778) | gut metagenome | biome: gut microbiome | host: Homo sapiens | place: Madagascar | study: EMG produced TPA metagenomics assembly of the PRJNA485056 data...
CGACTTTGCCAAGCTGGGCCTGAACTACACCGTGAAGGGCGAGACCAACCTGATCGGCGTTCACGTCGACGGCGATTACAGCCGCGCCACCGGCGATATGTACGCCATCATGGGCATGAAGCTGTGGGCTGAGTATCTGGACGGCATTGCCGTGGCTACCGTTTCGGTGGCCGGTGCGGGCTAAATAGGGGGGCAGCGTAATGCTTGAACAGGTCTTACGGCACTTGAACAACTGGTTCCTTGTGGACATTCACGAGGGCACGTTCACCGTGGAGAATGGCAGCATTACGCTGCCCTTTCTCCAAACCAATCAATATTTCCGCATCTGCGGCTCCGTGTTCAACGATGGCTTGCACCTGTATCCGGCGGTTGACCTGACGGATGAAACATTCACTGGGACGGTGTGGGCGCTGGCAGTTCCGAAGGCTGTGGTTACGCTTGCCGAAGATATCGCCGCGTGGGAAGAAAAGAACGGAGAGGCCGTTGCAAGCCCATATCAAAGTGAGAGCTTCGGTGGCTATTCTTACACCAAACGCAGCGCGGGAAGCGACAGCAACGCGTTAAACGGCTGGCAGGGCGCTTTTAAGGGCCGATTGAATGACTGGCGGAAGCTCAAGGGGGTGGAGCCGTAATGCTGTTGGATGCGTTTGGTAAAAAGTGTGTGCTGATTGAAAAGAAACGCACGGCTGACGGCGCTGGCGGCTATATCACGGAATGGGTTGACGGCGCCGAGTTTCTCAACTATCAGGCGCTTGATACATCCATGGAGGCCCGGAGGGCGGAACAGGAGGGCGTGACCTCGGTGTATTCTGCGCTGGTCAACCGGAACGTGCCCATTGAGTACAACGATTATTTCCGGGATGGGAAAACGGGGCTGACCTACCGGGTGACGTCAAACCCGGAGGAAAAGGCAGCTCCGAAATCTGCCGGACCGGCAATCCGGGCGCTTAAATTCTTCACTGCGGAGCGAAAGGAGCTGCCAAAATGACGAAGGATAAGGCGCTCCATGCGTGGTTTTCTCAATTCCTCCCGGCATACCCAACATCCAACGTGCCGGATGACGCGACGTTCCCGTGGCTGACCTATGAGCTTATCACAGGGGCATGGGAAAGCGGAGAAATTGCTCTGACGGTCAACCTCTGGTATTACACCGAGAGCGAAGCGACACCCAACGCAAAGGCCCAGGAGATTGCCAATGCAATCGGCATGGGCGGCGCGTTCGTGCCCTATGACGGAGGGGCGATGTGGATCAAGCGTGGATCCCCGTGGTGCCAGAACATCGCGGACGAAAGCGATAAGAACATCAAGCGGCGGTATCTCAACATCACGGTGGAATATCTGTCGCAAAACTGATGAAAGGACGAAACTATGAAATTCACAAAAATTCCTTCCGACGCATTTCAGAAATTGCAGATCAACGCCGGTATTCTGACCACCGATTTTACCCCGGCCACCGGAACCATCGGAGAGGCGGGACAGATCGGTGCGACTACCGGCGGCGTGAATTTTACCGCAACGCCGACATATTCGGACTTTGGCGAGGACATTGACAACTGTCCAAAGAACATGAAGGAGCTGAAACGGCTGGATTCCTGGGAGGCAAAGATGGCGGGTACGTTCATCAACGCAGACACCAAGATCGCAAAGAGCCTTTGCGGTGCTGCCGATGTGGGTACCAGCGATGGAAAGGTCACGCCTCGGAACGATCTGTCGGACGCTGACTTTGCCGACATTTGGCTGGTGGGCGACTACTCCGACAAGAACGGCGACAAAAATGGCGGCTTCATCGCCATCCACCTGATGAATGCACTATCCACCGGCGGCTTCCAGCTGCAGACCAGCGACAAGGCAAAGGGCCAGTTTGCGTTTGAATATACCGCTCACTACTCCATGGCGGCACAGGACACGGTTCCCTTTGAGATCTACATTAAGGCCGGTACGGCGGAGGGCTGATATGAAACTTTCCGACATTCATGGCGAGCGGGTGTTTGATGTTATCGCAGACATCATTGACCCCATTGCCAACATCGCAGAGGACGAGAAGGCTTCCGCTATATTCCGGCGTGAAAAGATCCCCGAGGGGATGACGGCGAAGGAATTTGCTATGCAGCGTGCGAGAAGGGCCATCCCGGCCCTGCTCCACGGGCATAAAAATGACATTGTTACTATCCTTGCCACCATCGAGGGCGTGAGCGCGGACGATTACAAGGGTGTGCTGAACCTTGTGAAACTGGTGCGGGATACAACGGAGCTGTTGACGGACGAGGCGTTCTGGGGGCTTTTTCAATCGGCGCAGAGCGAGAAAACCTCTGGCTCTGCGCAGGGGAATACCGAGGACCGCAAAAAGTAAGAGCGTTTACAAGATATTGCTGTGCACGTCTGGCCGAGCGAACTAAGGAGGAGGCGTTCCGGGTATATGTGACGGACGCGCTAAAGATCGCGGCGGAAAATACGGCGCGATACGTTGGCGGCAGCTACATGAAGGCCCGGTATGCGGATGCCATCAGGCCGAGAAAGCGGGATGAACGATCCTGCGCGGAGATCACGGCGGACGTGGTTACCCGGTGCGGTTTGACGGTAAAAAAAGCCTCCCCGGATGGGGAGGCCGGCGGTCAAAGCGATGTGGTTGTTTGATCGGGAATACGGCAGAGATCTTTTAATGTTTGGGCTACCTTCGGCCCGTGGTGACGGCGGACATCCTTAAATTCAAGGAACTGCTCGGAGCCGTCCTTGGCGGTATAGCTGATGATGAGATAGCGGTCTATCTGCTTGGCTTCCTTCGTCCCGGTTCCGCTGACGGCTCCCACCACGGCACCCAGACTGCCGAACAGAAGGCCACCTGCTACGGCACGGCCAATGACGGACTTATTTTTCTCCACGATCTCCTCCCGATAGCCATAAAATACGTCGGTGATATGGCTGTATTGCAAGGTGATCGGCTGCTTGACGGTAAAGTTAGAGAGGGCGAGGTGATCGTCATAGAGGGCGATCTCGGTCATATCTCCGGCACGGATGGGGCCAATGGCCTGTTCCGGGCAGAAATGGTCGCTGACGATGCTGCCCTTTTTACTGCTGAAAAATCCCATGATAGCACCTCCTATATGAAACATATTAACGGTATCACGTCCGTCTGTCAAGACAGAGAAGGGAAGTGAGCGAATGAATTTACTTGATCTGTTTGTCAAAGTCTCGGTGGATGACAGCGGATTGGATGCGGGCATGGACCGTGCCCGGAAAACGGTCTCTGGTGCGTCGGATGTCCTGTCTGCCAAGGCGGTGGCCATCGGCAACGCCGTTTACGATATGGGGAAAAGGGCGGCGACCAGCTTCACAAAAATGAGCGAATTTGCTATGGATGTCGGTACGGCGTTCGACACGTCTATGGCCAGCGTGGCGGCAATCTCCGGGTCGACCGGGGATGAGCTGGAGGCGCTGACGGAGAAGGCGAAGGAGATGGGCGCGAAGACAAAATTCTCCGCGTCCGAATCTGCCGACGCCTTTACCTACATGGCAATGGCGGGTTGGAAAACCGGGGATATGCTGGACGGCATCGAGGGCATTATGAATCTGGCTGCTGCGTCCGGCGAAAATCTGGCATCCGTATCCGATATCGTAACGGATGCACTGACGGCCTTTGGACTGTCTGCCAAGGATTCCGGGCACTTTGCCGACGTGCTGGCGGCGGCATCGAACAACGCAAACACCAACGTTTCTATGCTGGGCGGTTCATTCAAATATGTGGGTCCTGTTGCTGGTGCGCTGGGGTATAGCATTGAGGACGTGTCCGTGGCACTGGGCTTGATGGCCAACAGCGGCATCAAGGCGGAACAGGCCGGTACATCTATGCGGTCTATGCTGACACGGTTGGCGAAGCCGACAAAGGATGTGGAGAGCGCGTTTGAGCGGCTTGGCATTAATGCGGTGGATGCGATGACCAATGCAGATGGGACGATGAAGCCTCTGAGCGAAACGCTTGGAATTTTACGTGAAAAAATGAGCGGGCTGAGCGAGGCGGAACAGGCAAATGTGGCGGCTGGGATCGCGGGTCAGGAAGCTATGTCCGGTCTACTGGCCATCGTTAACGCATCGGATTCTGATTACCAAAAGCTGACGGTGGCGATCAACAATGCGGACGGCACAGCACAGGGGATGGCAGACACCATGAACGATAACCTCCCCGGTGCGATCACCATTTTGAAATCCGCATTAGAGGGGCTTGGCATTGCTGTTTATGAAAACGGCTCCGGCAGGCTGAAAGAATTTGTAGAGCGGATGACCGAGACCGTATCCAAAATCACAGAGTTTGTAGGCGCTGGCGGATTGGATGGTCTGATTGAAGGGTTTAGGAACCTTCTGCCATGGATCACCGGCATAACCTCTGCCATTGTAACCTATAAGGCGGCTATGGCAATCGCGGGAATCATTGACGCGGTGCGAAAGGCTACAGAGGGAATGACGGTAGCGCAGGCGGCGCTGAACGCGGTGATGAAGGCGAACCCGTTTGTGCTGATTGCGTCCCTGATCGCAATGCTGGTGACGGCGCTGGTGACGCTGTATATGACCAATGAGGAATTTCGGAACAAGGTCAACGCGGCGTGGACGGCAGTGAAAACCGTGGTCAGCAACGCGATCTCTGGGTTTGAGGAGGGCGTTAACAAGTTTTTCGACAAGGTTGTGGAGGTCGGAAATGAAATCATCGGCTTTTTTAAGGCGGTTCCGGGGCAGATGGTGGAGATCGGGCGCAATCTGCTGATGGGACTTTGGAATGGCATTAAGGATAAGGTGGAATGGCTGAAGGGCAAGGTGACGGGCGTGGTGGATACCATCAAGGGATGGTTCACCGGCAAGAACGGCTTCGATGAACATTCCCCCTCCAAGTGGTCTCGCGGAGTGTTCCGCTACGTGATGGAGGGCGGCGCAGAGGGACTGGATGACGGTCTGCCCGCGCTGATGCGCGGCGTGAGCGGCGTGACGGGCCGCGTAAAGAGCGGTCTGGACTTCGGTACGGCGTCGGTAGGCTTTGCGGATTCCGGCATCGGCATTTCCAGTGCGGCAATCGTGAACAGCATGGGTAAGGCGGATGACGGCGGCGGTTCCACAACTCTGAATCTCATGCTTCCGGACGGCACAAAACTGGCGACGTACACGCTCCCGTTTTTGATCCGTGCGGCAGCGGCTGCGGGTACGCCGATTGCCAATCCGCAGACGGCATAAGGGGTGACGTATGGACCAATTGATTTTAGACGTTGGTGGGTACGGCGTTTTGCTTCCAGAGAGCATTAAGGGAGGATACACCGCTTACGAGGAAGATTTGACGGTGGATCTGACCATGATCCCCGGAAACATGGTAAAGGAAGTACGGGGTTCTGTGTGGCACGTGGACTACCAGTACGGTTATTTTAAAGAGGAAATGAAGGAGCGGGTGATCGCGGCCTGCCGAAAGGGCAAAAAGGAGCCGATCATCTGTTCATTCCTTCCTCCGAATGGAACGGAATTGATCACGTCTGAGTTTTTCGTTGCATCGTTTTCCTCCCCAAAATTTATGTGGAGCAGGGATAAAAAGCCGTTATGGGCGGATTTCTCGGTAGAACTGCGGGAGGTGGAGCCGCATGATTAAAAGTTCGGCGGCATATCTATCCGCAGTTGTTGGGAAATCCCGGCAGACAGGGCTGAAAGCTGTAATTTCAATCATTGACCCGGACATCCAGTACGGCGTGGCCTCTTCTTCCAGTGCGGCACCGTGGACTAACCCGGAGGGGCTTTACCAAAAACCGGACGCGGTTGAGCGGTACGCAACGCTGGAGCGGGGGAGATGGCTACTGGACGGCTCTTTTGACATTTTCCCGGAGGATTTCAAGGCGAAGACGGTTTACACAACGGACGAGCTTTCTGGGGATGACGGAACGTTTGAAAGCGAGCAGTGGGTACAACAATCTTTTTCCGACGTGGATATTTTGCAAGCATTTTCCATTTTCTTTTCCACAGATCCGGCAGACGGCGTTCCGGCTGACTTTCGGGTTGAGGTCATCACGGCGGGGCAGACGTTTTTCTCCAAAAGCATCACGGGGAACCGGGATACGGAGATGGCGTTCGAGGGCTTCACAGTGCAGACCCCAGATACAGTTAAAATAACAATTACAAAATGGAGCTTGCCGGGACGGCGGGCGCGGATCGCGGCGATCATTCCCGGTGCGTATGAGGAATGGACAGGGAAGATGCTGGCGGCATTTGAGGCGACGCATCAGGGGAATTTCTCCTGCCTGACCCTCCCATACGGAACGCTGAAACTGAACATCGGCAACCAATCGAAACGGTTTGAGCCGCGAAACAAAAACGGCTTGTTTCAGTCCATCGAGGAACGGCAGGGCGTGGAAGCGTATATCGGTGTGAAAACCGGAGACGGATACGAGTATAAAAAACTGGGCGTATTTTACCAAAGCGGTGACGGGTGGAAAACTGGCGACAACAGTTTGTCAATCCAGTGGTCGCTTGTGGATATTATCGGGCTGGTACAGGAACGGACGTATATCCCACCGGAGAAACTTCCAACCACGCTGGACGGATGGATGGCGTCGGTTGTGGGACAACTGGGGCCGAACTTTACGGGGTTGTACCACGTGGATCCCAACTATGCGGGTTTGGCGGTAACGGTTTCCAACCGGGAGGCCGTGACTGGGAAGCGGTGCGGGGACATTATCCGCTGGGCCTGCATGGCTACCAGCACATGGCCCCGGGCGGCGGCAGACACCGGGTATCTGACGGCGGAGCCGCTGTGGAATGAGGGAAACCGGGTACAGTTGCGGAACCTATCGAACTATCCGGTAATGCGGGCGAATGAATCCATTGCGGCGCTGATTTTTCACCTTGCGGATGGGAACAACACGGAATATGTGGTGTCGGGCAACTCCACAAGCAGTGAAAAGACAGTGACGATCGAGAATCCGTTTATCCACACCACAGCGCAGGCGCTGGCGGCGGCGCGGCTGATCCTCAGCTGCTACGGCGGAAACGTGATCGAGACCACCGGACGGGGCGACCCTGCCAGTGAGATCGGGGACGTGGACACCATCTGGCTGGATGAAAGTCAGGCCACCACGGCACGGCGCATGATGCAGAATTTCCAGATCCAAGGCGGCGTGCTGCAAGGGTGCCAGAGCAAGCTGTTACAGGCGGACGGCTCCTATCTCTACTCCCGCTCTGTGGTGCTGACGGAGAGCGGCAATTGGACGGCCCCTGCCGGGGTGACCCACATCCGGGTGGCTATCGGCCAGGGCGGTCAGGGCGGCGGCTACGGCGAGGACGGCTACGTCCACGGCTCCGGGACGCTTCCCGGCAGCGACGTGGCGGCGGGCTACGGGAAAGACGGCGCACCCGGCCTTGGCGGCAAGGTCTGGTATAACTCCCTTACCATCAACGCCGGGCAGACCTTTGACGTACACATCGGCAAAGGCGGCGAGGCAGCGGTGCGGAAGGGCGACGCGGGGCTTGAGGGCGAGGAGACCACCTTCGGGGCCTACTCCTCCGCCAACGGCCAGCGCTACGCCAACGGCTACACGGACATCAACAGCGGCGACAGTTACGCCCGGACCGGCGTAGCCTCCCCGGCCAAGGGCACGTCTGACGGCGCGGCGGGCGGCAAGGGCGGCGATCCGGGAATGGGCTATTGGGAGCAAAAGTTCTGGCCGGACGGACGGCCTCGCGGCTGGAAATTCGTGGTGACGGAGCAGCCGGGACCGGGAAAACCCGGAAAGGCCGGGGCCAGCGGCTTTGTGCTGATCGCATGGGATAAATCGGAGGAGACGGCATGAGTTTTGACTATTCCACTCTCATCACGGACCGGACGCGGTCCGATTCGGACACGCTGAAGGCTCTGCTGGGGAAGCCCATGGCAGAGTGGACGGCGGAGGAGCGGACGGCCTTCAACGGGGCTGTGATGCGAGGCAGCTACGACTACACCGACCTCAACCGGGTGGACGACTGTCTGGAGGATCTGGTGGCCCGGCTGGGCCGGGTTGGCTGCAACGTGCCGGGGTACGAGCGGCTGAAGATCGAGCGGAATACAGCCCCGGCAAAAAAAGAAAAGCTCCGCTATATCCGCTTGATCGTAAACGCTTTACGGAATAATACGACCGTTTTCCAAGTTTCTGAAATTAAAATCCTTTCAAAAACCGGAAGCGTCATGGCGTGGCCTGCCGCAACAGTTGTAACATCGTCCATCAAAGAAACCAGCGAAAGAGAATCCCCAGCCAAATTGATAGACGGAAATGTTGAAACGAAGTTTTGTTCCACACAATTCTCCGCTGGGGCAAAGATCGATATTGACCTTGGTGACAACGTTTTAGACCTTGAGCAATATACAGCATGGCAATGGTTCACGGCGAACGATTCGCCAGAACGCGATCCGGTTTCATTTGAATTGCAAGGAAGCGTCGATGGATCGGATTTCCTCACACTGGATTCTGTAACAAATGCATCAATTACATCTACACGAAACACCCTCGCATATACCGGAAATTTCCAAAAAATTGAACCGGAACAGCCACCTATAACGCTGGACCCCTACACATGGTACGAAAGCGATGCGCCGGTGCCGTCCCAGATGGCCCGCTACCGGGCCAACGTGGCGGCAGTCCGGGCGGCGCTGAGGCTGCCGGAGGGGACGCCGGGGGTGCCGGAGACCATGCGGCGGCTGACAACGGCGGAGGCCAACAGCATTGAGACAATTCTGCTGGCTCTGAATATGATTTTAAGTAAAATCCACACAGCCGTCCGCCACTGCGGCGTGACGGTGTGCGGGAGCAAAGGAGTGAGAGCATGAGAGATCGGACACCCACGCGGGCGCTGGAGAACGGCGCACTGCGCTACGGCGTTTACGCAGAGGACGGCAGCCTGCTGCGCTATGAGTATCTGGCACTGGAGGATGACCCCGCCGACCCCGGCACGGAGCTGAGCAAGGCCACGCTGTTACAGGATTCCACGGAGGTTTCCCTGTTCGGCAGCGCAGCGGATCGGACGGTGGATGATGCGTTCGCCGGTATCGCGGGGCAGCTGAAGCTCATCATGTCCGACATGGCGGCCATCACGCTGACGGCGCAGGACACCAACGGCAAGCCCATCCCGGAGGTGCTGGTGCAGGGCATCCTCAGCGGAAGCGGACAGGCGGTGTACACCAACGCCAACGGCGTGGCCACCGGCTACATCGGGGAGGGTGCTCAGGTCATTAAGGTCAGCGGCTATGCGGACATCGCGGATTACAGCGAGACCGTGACCGTTGTGAAGGGCACAAATATCACAAAGACATGGAAATTGACCACACGTGATTTTCTCAAAGTCACATCCAGCCGCAACATTAAGTTCTCCGGGAATGTTAGCACTATTGATTTTACGCTGGGCGCACCGGGAAGCGGTGCGGGCGGAAATATTTCATTTCCATCCACGATGGATAGAGGAGATATAGCAATGGGCGGCGCAGGGGCGGGTGGAAGAGTTAAGGAAGTTCTCATGAAAACTGTTGCTGCCAATATTGCTTATAGTGCAGTAATTGGCTCTGGAGGGATAAGCGGGACCCCCATGGAGTATTCCCCTTACGAGGGAGCAGGATGGCAATATGCGCCGGATGGAAAAGCTGGAGGCATCACGAGCTTTATGGGCGAAAGCATTTCCGGGCCGGCTGGCGGTAAGGGCGGCTCATATAATGGAGCTACTGTCGGCGCTGTCGGCGGTAAAGGAGCACAGGGAAACGGAAACGGTGCAGACGGTATTCAACGTTCCGGCACAAGTAGCGCTAGTATTTCTGGCAAAAATGGCACGCCGGGGACGCAGAGCATCTATAAGTCGTTTACCGAATCCGAAGATTACGGCGGTGGCGGTGGCTCCGCCCCTATTGGCGGGGCGCAAGGCATGGGTGGAGCGCCGGGAGGCGGCGACAGCGGCCGCCCCTATGTCGGTCAGGGAACTGGAAAAGACGGCGCGGCCAATAAAGGCGGCGGCGCTGGCGGCGGAACAACGGTAGAAGTCGGCGGCAAGGGCGGTTCCGGAGTTATTGCCATCCGAATGCACCTGAAATCTGCGGCGTAAAGGAGGAAGCCTATGGAATACTGCATTGTCGAAGACGGCGTGATCGTCAACATGATCGTGGCCGAGGCGGACTTTGCCGGGGAGATCGGGGCGCTGCCGGGGTATGACGGCGCGGCCATCGGCGGGGCGTACACGCCCCCGGCCCCGGAGCCGGAGCCGCCCACCACCGACGAGCGGCTTGAGAAGCTGGAAGCGGAAAACAAGCTGCTGCGGGAGCAGGTGAGCGCGCAGGCGGATCAGGCGGAGTTTTACGAGGAGTGCATCGCCGAAATGGCGGCGATCGTCTATGCGTGAGTTCTGGGCGGAGGCCGCCCTGACCCTATATTTTTTACTATCGAAAGGAGCAAGAGACATGATGGCAATGTTGTTTGCGCAGAGAGTGATTCTGGGGAAAACCGAGTTTGAGAAGGTCCCCGCGAAGCTGAAACAGCAGGTGGCGGACATCCTCATCAACGAGTGCGGCCTGCCGGAGCTGGTGCCGGCGGAGTTTGGGGGTACCGCGAAGGCGGAGTAACAAAAAGCCGCCCGGCGGGCGGCGCAGAAAATTGACAAAGTAAGGCGGATCGTGTATGATGGGGTTCGCCAGTAAGAACGGTACGGTTGTTTCCCCGTAAAGG
>ERZ1034992.1421-NODE-1421-length-10669-cov-4.902581_pt1 | contig 10669 bp, 9 predicted proteins | sample MGYA00520695_ERZ1034992 | MGnify/ENA primary metagenome ERZ1034992 (study PRJEB33766, sample SAMN09781778) | gut metagenome | biome: gut microbiome | host: Homo sapiens | place: Madagascar | study: EMG produced TPA metagenomics assembly of the PRJNA485056 data...
CTGCTACGCCTCCGGCCATGAGGCGGATACCTACTGCAAGCGCTGCGGCATTGTCCTCGCGGCTGGCGCGACCATTCCCGCCACCGGCAAACACACCTATGTGGACGGCGTCTGCACCACCTGCGGCACCAGGAACCCGGCAGGGGGCATTAAGGGTGACGACCTCAAGGTGGACAGCAAGGACAACACGATCGTCACAGGCGGCGGTCTGACCATTAAGACCGACAAACCTGTTACGGATGAGAAGTTGGCGGAGATCAAGGCGGCTGTCGAGAACGGCTCTATCGTCATTACCGTGAATAACACGCCCGTCCTCCAGCTTACAAAGGAGGACAAGGAGGCGGACGGCGGCAAAAACGCCCTGATGCAGGCTGGTGCAGCTGCCAGCGGCGAGCTCAAGAAGGAGTTGGATAAGCTGGCGGAGAAGCTGGATGCCCTGCGAGGTGACAGCTCCAGGAAGAATGCCCAGCTGGAAAAGATCATTGACGTGACTGTGGAGTTGGTCAAGACCAACGCCGTTGGCTCTGTGGAGTCTGTTGCACAGCTGACCGAGCTGCCCCGAAGCGTTACCGTAACCGTTTCCATTACCAACGAGCTGTACGATAGCTTGAAGGACAAACGGGTCTGCGTGGTACGCAGCCACACCGATGCCAATGGCAACGTGACCACCACCGAGCTGCCTGCGTACCTGGGCGGCACGGAGGGCACCCGCGTGCTGAGCTTCCAGACGGACAAGGCATCTACGTTTGCTATCGTGTCCTATGAGACTGTCTCCACTGGCGGTGGCAGCGGCAGCGGCAACATCATTGTTGTCAAGCCCACCTCCGCCAACACGGCTGACGACAGCCAGATGGTCATTTGGCTGGGCAGCGCGGTCATGGCGGCGGCAGCTGTCGTGGTGCTGACCCGCAAGCAGAAGCGCGTGAGCAAGTAACAACGAAACAGCCAACGCAGAGGCGCGAAAGCGCCTCTGCGTATGGCGCTTTTACGAGGTATGAAACGCATGAAGAGAGTGAAGAAAATTTGGCTTTTGGCGCTGGCGCTGTCCCTGCTGCTGACCTGCGCCGCCTGCGGCAAGCAGAAAGCCCCTGCCGCCGACACGACCCCCAACACAAAGCAGGAGCAGACTGCGGACACCAAAAAGGATGACGCGGCCAAAACGGACGACAAAAAAGAGGACAAAAAGTCTGAGGTAAAGGCAGAAGACAAGACTGAGGACAAGACCGAGGACGACAAAAAGTCCGAGGAGCAGCAGAAGGCCGAGGAGGAAGCCAAAAAGCTGGAAGAACAGAAGAAGTTAGAGGAAGAGCAGAAGAAACAGGAGGAACAGAAGAAGCAGGAGGAGCAGCCTAAGCAGGAGATCGACCCGGCCACCGGCAAGGACAAGTACCAGACCGATCCTGTGCCGGAGGGAAAGCCCATTCCCGTGGAACCGGGAACATCCTCCGCAGGCGGCAGTGCCACCTGCACCTTTTCCATCTCCTGTGCCACCATCCTAAACAACTGGGATAAGTGTGACGAGAGCAAAAAGCCCCTTGTGCCTGCTGACGGCGTGATCCTGCCCACCACCACGGTGACATTCACGGAGGGTGAGAGCGTGTTCGATGTGCTCCAACGGCTCTGCCGCGAAAATGGAATCCATATGGAGTCCAGCTGGACTCCTATGTATAACAGCGCATACGTGGAGGGTATCAACAACCTCTATGAGTTTGATGTGGGAAGCCTGTCCGGGTGGATGTACAGCGTCAACGGATGGTTTCCTAACTACGGCTGTTCCCGCTATGCCCTGCAAAACGGCGATGTGGTGGAGTGGGTCTACACCTGCGATCTGGGCTATGATGTAGGCGGAGGCTACTCCACCGGAAGCTGATGCCACAATCGCACAGCATGGGGAAGTAAGGCTTAAACAAAAGAACTGTATAGAAACACCGCCAGCAAAGCGGCAATCACGCTGCTTTGCTGGCGGTGCTTTTTATCATAGAAGTTCAAAAAATCGACAATTCCATACAAAAACCATCGCATTCACGTAGACCATTGTAGAACGAAACTATGACACAAACGGCCATAAATCGTGTAAAATTAGCATATCAAGAACAAAACAGCGTATGTCCACCGGCAAGAGGCCCACCGCGATTTAACAAGTGCTGGCTTTCAAAATACACAAGACAGGAGGGAACATCAGTGCCTTTAGTTTGCTACGTTTCGGAACTGGAAAAGAACGTTTCTTTGGACGCTGAACGTTTGCTGCGTCTTCTGGGTGTATCCGGAAAGCTGTCTGGGTTTCACTTTGCCGTGTATATGTTGGAACAGGTGCAGGAGAAGCCGGAGTATGTCCTGCTGATCACGAAAAGGCTCTACAGTCAAACGGCACAATATTTTCATACTACCACCAACTGCGTGGAAAGAAATCTCCGAACCCTTGTGCAAGCGTGTTGGAGACAGCCTAACCACAGCTTACTTGAGCGTATTGCAGGCCACCCGTTGTCGCAGCCACCGACGAACGCGCAGTTCATTGATATGGTAGCCGCTTTCCTCCGCAAGTAAGTCCTACACGGTTTAGCCCCCTCCGCCCACAGCGGCGGCGTATCCCCCTTGCGCTGCCGCTGTGGGTTTTATATAGACTGGCAGCTGCTGTCAAGAGTATTGACATCGGCTGCGGGCCTATATGCCCATGTTTCTTGAAAAAGCGCACTTTGCGCGTCATACAGCAGACAGGTACGTTCGTGCCGGTGTGAGCCAGAGAACAGCGCCCGCCAGGATCTCCTACGCGGAGGGAGCGAAACAGGCGTTGTTCAGAAACAGGGCGGCACTCTGTTGGCCATGACCACCGGCACCCTTAAAGATACTCCCGCATTGGACGCCCTCAAAGCATCGTGCGGCGCACCCATCAGCATGGGCCGGGGTGAGATTCCCGTGAGGCTGGCAGCCACCAGCCGCCTGTTTTGCTTGAGATTTTTTCTTAGATGAATTTGAAATAGATGCATCTAAAGATGTATCGGTAGAGGAAGCCCCCATCCATTGTTAAGGATAGGAGCTTCCTCTGCTGATATAATTCCATATCAATTTTTTGCGCGTATCACAGCACCATGCTACAATTCCTTTGAAGCATGGTGCTGTGGTCACAGAAGGGAGGCTGCTATGAGTATTGACCACGGAGACACCAACAAAAGCCTTGGCGGAAAGCGGACATACACCGTTGAGGAAATCGCAAAAATTCTTGGTATCGGGAGAACTGCTGCATACAACCTTGTCCACTCCGGCGTGTTCAAGATGGTGCGGATCGGTTCTTCCATCAGGGTTTCCAAAGTGTCCTTTGATGATTGGCTGGATAAACAGACGCTGTAGGAGGTTTATTATGGCATCTATCAAAAGACGTAGAGGCAAATATCATGTCGTATATTACTACTTAAATGAATGCGGAGAAAAGAGACAGAAATGGGAGTCCTTCAATACGGAAGCGGAAGCAAAACACCGCAAGGCAGAGATTGAATATAAACAAGGCAACCGCACCTTTATATCACCCAATAAGACGACTGTTTCCGCCTTTCTCGATGACTTTGTGAGCTTGTATGGGGTGAAAAAATGGAGCCCCAGCACCTATGAAGCCAATACGGGGCTGATCCGCAACTATATTGCCCCGCTGCTTGGCGACACACTGATGCAGGACGTAACTACCATCGCAGCGGATCGGTTTATTACAATACTGCAAAGGACGAAATGCCCTGTTTTTAAGAACCGATACAGCAAAACGGAGTACATGACACCTGCCAATATTGAGCGTATCAATAAACTCCTTCGATGCGCTTTCAAACAGGCTGTACGCTGGGACATCGTCGCAAAGAACCCGTTTGATAACACAACTCTGCCAAAGGTCAAGCGCAAACCCCGTGAGATATGGGATGCGGCGACGATTCGAAAGGCGTTGGATGAATGTAAAGATGGGCGTCTTTATGTTGCTATCAACCTGTCGTTTGCCTGCTCATTGCGAATCGGAGAAATCGTTGGCCTGACTTGGGACAACATTCACATTTCCGACGCGGATATTGCCAATGACAATGCTTATCTGTGCGTGGAAAAAGAGCTGGCTCGTGTGAAGGAATCCTCGCTTGCTGTTTTGGGCGAAGAAGAAATCATCAAAAAATTCCCTCGAACCATGTACTTGGAAAATGCCAGCACGGTGATCGTGCTGAAAACGCCTAAAACGGAAAGCAGTGTTCGTAAGGTGTGGATGCCCAAAACAGTGGCTTACATTTTGCGGGAGTGGAAGGATTCGCAGGACAAGCAAAAAGAGTTTCTGGGCGATGAATACCTCGACTACAATCTCGTTGTAGCACTGCCAAATGGACGCCCCTGCGAGGAAACGGTCATTTCCAATGCTTTCCGGAGATTGAAGCGGGATGCTAAGCTCCCTAATGTGGTGTTTCATTCTCTTCGTCATTCCAGCACGACTTATAAGCTGAAACTTAATCACGGCGACATCAAAGCCACACAGGGCGACACAGGGCATTCACAGGCCGATATGGTCACAAAGGTCTATGCGCACATTCTTGATGAAGACCGCAAGGTCAATGCACAGAAGTTTGAAAGTGCGTTTTACGCAAACCCAGATCTGCGCAGTGTGAAAGCGCCTGATGAACCACAGACTGCATTGGACGTGCAGAGTATCATCGTACAGCTCCAGCAATCCCCTGAACTCTTGAGTGCGCTCACATCGCTCATATCGAACCAGGGTTGCAAATGACTGATTTGTGCCATGGCGCCAAGGTGGTGCCAAACGGCGTAAAATACAAAAACCGGTTCGATATGAAAAAGGGGTGCCAAACAAGATGTAGCGGCTAAATTTCGGGTGCTGCCGCTGCCATTGAAACAACGCGCTCAAAAGCGAAAAAACGCCGCGATCCGTTGAGATCACAGCGTTTTTGGTACGCCTGCCCGGGCTCGAACCGGGGGCCTCGGGCTTAGGAGGCTCGCGCTCTATCCAACTGAGCTACAGACGCATATTGTGAAGTTGTAGGGGAATTGGTGCCATTGGTAATTGATGTCCCTGTCCTTAGGAGGCGGAAACTCGATAGATACAACCAGCAGGTGGCAAAATCCCGTTGGGAAATAGCGATACATACATTATCTGAGTCATTCTAATCAATAAGTAGAAATCAATAAGGGATCACTCCCTTTTTATAATAGAAAGTTAAATACGCAAAGGAGAAACAGAATAATATGAATGACAGATTTACCCCATCAATCAACGACTTGTCTGGTGCGTTGACACTTCCATTGATTAGCAGGCTATTTGCAGAATATCAAAGCATTGAAAAGATGGATGTCCTGCTGCAAATGTTGACAGTATTATTTCGCTACGGCCATACCGTTCAAGCATTTGATATAATCTGCGCGCTCTTTCAAACATCTGGATTAACTCTGCCGCAAGAGTTTTACAGCGGCATAAAGACTGACTTGGATAAGCATAAGTTTGTGGGAGAGTTTCTAACCGATTTTCAAGAGATACTGGATGAACTGCATATTTGATTTTTAGAAATGCGACTTTCTGAAAAAATGCAACAGTCCAATATCGCGCATATTCGCTCGCCGTATATGGCATGATAATGATTTGAGAGAAGGTGAAGTGAAATGAAGGCAGCAGTACTATTTTGCCACACAGATGAACAGGAACCCAATGCAGCAGTCGAACGAGAATTGGGCAGGCAATACACACAATTATCTCAATACGCGAATGCGTATGGTTTTGAAATGGAGCAAGTCTTTTTCCACGTTGGGCAATTGGATTATGAACATCCCGATGATGTACTTTTGCGATTTTTGCGTGGATTGCAAAATAGCAGATCGAACATTGTTATCGCAGAAACGCGAGACTACTTCCCAGAGAGTCAAATGAGGTTTATTCCTCCGATACATGCGTGCTTTTTGAAGGAACATATTCAACAAATGAAGATAGGCAGCAGGCAGCACCCATTGCCTGCTGAAAAGAAAACTTTATCCGGAAAACCATATCTATACAACAAAGAGAAAAACCGTTGAAATTTGATGAGTCTTGACGGATAATGAAGGCATCCCATAAAAGGATGTGACAGCTATGGTTGCGAAAGTAACACAATATCTTCAGGATGTTCTGGCACCGACATTGGACCATTTTCATGTTCCGGCAGCATATGCGAGACAGATTATAGATACAGTTGAGCTGCAAATGATATCATTTTTGCGACATTGGGATGATCTTGCCTTTCGGAGAACATTATTGCTGTTAGGCTCAGAAGAAGGCCCTTTTTATGAGCCTGCCGGAAAAGCTGATGTGAAATGTTTTATAGTTGTAACACTCCGAAATAGCCCGATTGAAACAATCCAGAGCGACAATTATGTTTCTGTGGGAATGCAGAACAGCCTCTCCAGTCAGAATGTGAAGGGAATTACCAGCGGAGCGATCCGCTTTTTCAATCCACTGGATTTTTCCTCCATGTGCTTACAGGCGAAGAACTGCCCGGGATATGATTACTATCAAGAAATCGTGGAACGCCATCCCGCCGCGTGGGCGGCTCTGCGGGCATTAGGGACAACTTCGGCTAAAATTATTGATTATCCAAAAGTTCAATATGATACTCCTTTTTCAATCGAAGCCTGCGATGAGATTCAAACCGACTGTGCGGATGAACTTCAACAAAAGAGGCTTATCCCCAAAGTAGTATTTGACGGATACTCTACGATGTGGGACCCCCAACTGCTTGGGGTATTGCGAAGCCTTTCTCCTTCGTCCAGAAGTATTTTTGCCGTAGAATCCTTAAAGTCTGCCACCAGAAATTTCGAGAAGCTGATGGATATTCTGGAATTCTTACTGACGCATGACCTGAAATTCGCTTCAACGAATTTTTACATAGAAAATGGACATGTTGAACGTAGAATAAAACCCTTGCGTGCTGGACATACATCGAAAGAGATCCAGAAAAATCTTTCTCAGACGGCAGGGTTAGGATACCGACATGCTGCTGCATTGAATCAACTCTGAGCTAAATTGATAGGAAAAGCACAGCCACTTCGTAAACTCAACGAGGTGGCTGTGCTTTTTCATCAGGCAATTACATAGCTTTTGATGAAGGAGGTGTGCCATGAAAGCACAGGAACTGGTAATCAGCTGTTTTTACGATAATGATGGGGAGTCCATACGGGACTTGCTATATTCATCCTTCGCTGCCTTCCTCAAGCGGGAGCTTGGAAAATTTGCGCCCGCACAGGAGCATCCTGTATGATAGACGGGATGAATGGCCGCTTATCTCAGGAGGTTAGAGTATGTATCAAGAGATAAGCAACCCTATGGATTATCATGTGGCATTATACATCAGACTGTCAAAGGAGGATGAGAGCGAAGGGCCATCGCAGAGCGTGACCAATCAGAAGTCCCTTTTAGATGAATTTGTCCAAAAGCACCGTTTACAAGTTTATGACACCTACATTGACGATGGCTGGAGCGGAACCAACTTTGACCGTCCGGATTTTCAGCGAATGATCGGCGATATTGAGGCCAAGAAGGTCAACATGGTCATTACCAAGGACTTGAGCCGTCTGGGACGTGACTACATCATGACCGGTCACTACATGGAGCGGTACTTTCCAGAGCATCGGGTGCGCTACATTTCCCTCTTGGACGGTATTGACACCGGCGTGGAGTCCAGCGCCAATGATATTACGCCCTTCCGCGCCATTATGAACGACATGTATGCCAAGGACATTTCCAAGAAGATCAAGTCCGTCAAGCGGGATAAGCAGCGCAAGGGGCAGTTTATCGGCGGCAAACCGGTATATGGCTACAAAATGCACCCCACTGAGAAAAACAAAATCGTTATCGACGAGGAAGTGGCTCCCATGGTGCGGCGGATCTTCGGTATGGCGCTGGACGGCATGAGCTGCCGTCAGATCGCAGCCCAACTGAACGCAGAAGGCGTCCCGACCCCGGCCACCTATGCGGGGCTGCCGGTGCCCAATCCCGGTCCCTATACCGGTCTGTGGAGCAGTGAGCGCATTTCCGATATGCTGCAAAACGAGACCTATATTGGAAACATGGTGCAGGGCCGCAGCGTGAAGATCAGCTATAAATCCAAAAAGTGCCTGCATCAGGAGCGGAAGAACTGGGTCATTGTGGAAGGCACCCATGAGCCGTTGATCGATGCTGAAAGCTTCCACAAAGTGCGTATGCTGGTGAACAGCCGAAAACACACCAGAAGCCGTACCTATGATTTTCTGCTGAAAGGTTTGGTGTTTTGCCATGAGTGCGGCTATCCGCTGGCGGTAATCAATCGCCCCAATGCCAAAGGTGAAGATGCGCTATATTTTGTGTGCCGGACATATCAGCGCTTTACCAAAGCAGGCGTTTGTTCCTGTCACTCCATAAAGGAAGCAAGACTGACGGAAGCGGTACTGGACAAGGTGCGTGAGGTTTGCAAAGAATATCTGAAACCACAGGCACTATTGCCAGTGGCGGAGAGAGCAGTCAAGGAAGCGTCGCAAGAGGAGAAAGCTGCGGCGGAGATCGCTGCCCTGCAAGGCAAGATCACAAGCCTGACGGAAAATCTTGACCGGATGTATACTGACCGGCTTTCCGGGCTTCTGCCGGAGACGGACTTTCAACGTATCTTTACCCGCATTAAAGAGGAACGAGGACGATTGGAAGAACGCATCCGAGACCTGGAGCAACAGCAGAAAAGTCCCGTCAGCCATGAGGACAGAGCGAAAGAGCTGGTGCAGCGCTTCTTGAATACTGCCTGTGCCAGCCGGGAGCTGCTGGTGAGCCTGATCGAGCGGATCGAGCTGACGGAGAACAAAGAGATCATCATCAAATTCCGTTTCGCAGAGCTTCAGCAAGCGGGATAAATCCAGTTATATCAACGGTTTGCGCCAATTTAAGAGGCGCAGTTTTGTGGGCGAAATCACTTACAATAGCCGATGCGCTATGTGTCCCGCATTGAAAAAAAGGCGCTGCACAAGCTGGAGGAGGCCCTGCGGGACCGGAGATAAAAGGCATCTTAACAACGCCTTAACGGCTGTGGCGGAAGGCTGTGCAGGTTGCATGAGGAAACATTCGCGCGGCGATAGAAATTCTCGCAACTGCACATTGTTTTCCATAATGAATTTGTTATAATGGTAACAAAAGACTGGGGGTTTCGGAGGAAAAGTGTACCTATGAGAAACTTTAAATGCTCCATCGCGGATATGCGTAAGCAAGTGTTTGCCGAGGTGGCGCGGCTGGCCTATGAGGGCGGAGACTACCGCCGTATGGAAAAGCTGCCCTACAAGATCGTTCCCGGTGAGGTGGGCAACCAACGGGAGTCCATCTTTCTGGAACGGGCTATCGTAGGCGAGCGTATACGGCTGGCTATGGGCCTGCCCCTGCGGCCGGTGGCGGAGCACAGCCTGCTCAGCGACGGGGTGGAGGAGAGTGCCATCGCGGAGAAGTACTACGATCCTCCACTGGTGAACATCATAAAATACGCCTGTAACGGCTGCACGCCCACCCACTATGAGGTCACGAATGCCTGCCAGGGCTGTCTGGCCCGCCATTGCCAGAATGCCTGCCCTAAAGGGGCCATTGCTATCGAACGCGGACAGGCGCATATCGACCAGGATAAGTGCATCAAGTGTGGCAAATGCCGGGATGCCTGTTCCTACCACGCCATCATCAAGTTTACCCGGCCCTGCCAGGAGGCCTGCGGCATGAATGCCATTGGTCAGGATGAGTACGGCCACGCCAAGATCGACTATGACAAGTGCGTCAGCTGCGGTATGTGTCTGGTGAATTGCCCCTTCGGCGCGATCGTGGATAAGGGCCAGCTGTTCCAGCTGATCCACGCCATCCGTCGGGGCGACGAGGTGGTGGCGGTGATCGCACCGGCATTCTGGGGCCAGTTCGGAGACAATGTAACGCCGGGGCAGATCAAGGCCGCCATGCAGCAGCTGGGCTTTGCCGCGTTGGAGGAGGTGGCCGTGGGCGCCGATCTGTGCGCGGTGGAGGAGGCCGAGGAGTTTTTGCGTATGGTGCCGGAGAAGCAGCCGTTTATGGCGACCTCCTGCTGTCCGGCATGGTCTGTGATGGCCAAAAAGGAGTTTCCCGGCTTTGCGCCGTATATCTCCATGACCATGACGCCTATGGTGCTGACGGCGCGGCTGCAGAAGCGCCGGCGTCCCGGGTGCCGTATTGTCTTTATCGGTCCCTGCGCCGCCAAAAAGCTGGAGGCCAGCCGCCGCAGTGTCCGCAGTGATGTGGATTTTGTCATCACCTTCGAGGAGCTGAGGGGAATGTTCGAGGCCAAGGGCATCGACTTCAGCCAGATCCCCGATCTGCCCTCCCACTACGAGGCCAGTGCCCCCGGCGTAGGCTTTGCCGCCGGCGGCGGCGTGGCCAAGGCGGTGGAGGAGGTGATTCACCGCCTGCACCCGGAGGTGGCGGTCAAGACCGCCGCCGCGGAGGGGCTGAACGAGTGCCGGAAGATGCTGCGTATCGCCCGGACGGGCAAGTACGACGGCTACCTGCTGGAAGGTATGGCCTGCCCCGGCGGGTGCATTGCCGGCGCCGGTACCGTGCAGCCGCCGGAAAAGTCCCGCCGTGCACTGGAGAAGTATAAGGCGGCGGTATCTATCAGTAACCCGATGGACTCCCAGTATCTGGAGG
>ERZ1034992.1422-NODE-1422-length-10650-cov-18.943086_pt1 | contig 10650 bp, 11 predicted proteins | sample MGYA00520695_ERZ1034992 | MGnify/ENA primary metagenome ERZ1034992 (study PRJEB33766, sample SAMN09781778) | gut metagenome | biome: gut microbiome | host: Homo sapiens | place: Madagascar | study: EMG produced TPA metagenomics assembly of the PRJNA485056 data...
AATACCTGTGGTCGGTTTATCTCCGACTGAATTAGTGCCATGCCCGGCACACGCATAAATGGCACTACAAATGTAGTGCCATTTATAATTACTATTTTAGTAAATCAACCACATCAGCCTTAGAACTAAAGCCTGTTTGTCTATTAACTAGTTCACAATTCTTGAATACAAGTAATGTTGGAATGCTGGCAACATTGTATTTAGCAGCTAAATCCATGTGAGCATCAACATCTATTTTGCAGATTTTAAATTCCATCTAAGATTTGTGATAACATCTTACATGGTCCACACCACGAAACATGGAAGTCTACTAGCGCTGTCTAACACACTTGTTTTAATAAATATCAAAAGTTCTGTATGTGATTAAGTAACATTACTTGATTCACTAGTTATACACTTAAATCAAGTCCAATATCTGTTCAATATTCTTCTTTCCAAAGAATACCTTATCCCCATTGATCACAAGACATGGAACACTCATAACGTTATAGGTCTGTTTCTTGTCACCAAAGTGATTAATATCATAAACCTCAGCTTTAACAAGCGGATTCAATGTTGCGATTTTCTGTGCAGCTGTTACCAATTCGGGACACATGGTACATGAAAGTGAAACCAATATTTGCATATCCACCTTTTGATTGATCTTCACAATTCTTTCTCTAACAGAATCATGTATAGTCTGGCCTTGTCCCGCTGCATTGTATAGTCCTAGCACAAAAGATGTAAATTCATGTCCTCCTGGCACACCATGAAAGGCCAAACCCGTATCCGAGTTATCATATTTGAAAATTCTGACACACGGAGTCTCGCTTTCTGTATGATTTTCAACAAGCTCTACCAAGAGTTTATCTGTAAGCTTTGCCATTTCATTTACATAGTTTTTTAGTTCCTCGGATAATGGCTTTGAATCTAGATAAAGCTTTAATCGTAGTGGATGTTCCATCTTAGAAAACACGGTATTTAGCTGTGATGTCATTTCTTCATCAAACAAAGAATTAGCTATTACTTTATGTTCTTTTTCAGACGCTATAGCCACTTCTTTAATCTGAGGTTTTAACCCTGTAATCTTATGCATTCTCGCTGCATATCGTTCCAATTCCGTAGCTGCCAAAGCTCCATCACCAACAGCAGTAACCACCTGACGCAAGTTTTTAACACAGACATCTCCAGCTGCATACAATCCATCAATATTGGTCTTTTGTTGTTCATCTGTTATAACATAGCCTTGTTCATTTAATTTTACAAAATCCTTTACAAGTTCTGTTTCTGGCTCATATCCCGCAAAAACAAAAATTCCAAACGAATCGCCCTCTTCTGCTCGATATTCTGTTATTTCATTTGTCTTATCGTTTTTATATTTCAAACTGCGCAAGGCTGTATCCCCTTGAGCACTAAGCACGCTGATATTGGTAAGCACTGTTATCTTTTCATGATTCTTAGTTGCTTCTGCAGTACTTTCCGCACAGGTAAAATCATCTCCTTTAACCAAAACTGTAACATGTTTTGCGTATCTTGTTAGAAATACACTCTCCTCTGCAGCCGCAAAGCCTCCTCCTATGACAAACACCTCTTTACCAGTAAAAAATTCTCCATCGCATGTAGCACAATATGCCACTCCATGACCCTTGAACTTTTCTTCACCATCAAATCCTACTTTTCGAGGATGTGCTCCTGTCGCAAGAAGAATTCCAAAACATGAAATTTCTCCTCTGCTTGTAATAACCTTCTTAATTTCTTTTGAGAAATCAAATCCACTTACCTCTGCTAGCATAAACTCAGCTCCAAAGTTTTCCGCCTGTTTTCTCATAGTTTCTGTCAATTCTTTGCCACTTGCCTTATAAACTCCTGGAAAGTTTACTACCTCAGAAGTGATGGTAATCTGGCCTCCAATTTGTTCTTTTTCTACGACAAGTACTCTATATTTCGCTCTGGCAAGGTACAAGGATGCAGTGAGCCCTGCAGGGCCTCCACCAACCACAACAACATCATATAAATTATCCATAATAAATCCTTTCTTTCAAAAACGGCACCGGTTAACTCTTTACCGATGCCGTAATTTCCTATTTAAGCTTAGAGCTGTCCAACTAAGTCAAGGCTCGGTTTTAAAGTCTCTGCTCCAGGTTGCCACTTTGCTGGGCAAACCTCATCACCATGTTCGTATACAAACTGGCTTGCTTGTACTTTACGGAATAGTTCATCTGCATTTCTGCCGACATTTCCCGCATTTACCTCATAAGCTACAATCTTACCATCTGGATTTACGATAAAAGTACCACGCTCTGAAACACCATCTGCTTCAATATATACTTCAAAATCTTTAGAAAGCGCATGGGTAGGATCAGCTAGCATAGGATATTGAATCTTTTTAATTCTTTCAGATGTATCATGCCATGCCTTATGTACAAAATGTGTATCACATGATACCGAATAGATTTCACATCCTACTTTTTTGAATTCCTCATACTTATTTGCCAAATCTTCTAATTCAGTTGGACAAACAAAGGTAAAATCTGCAGGATAAAAGAAGAACACGCTCCACTTTCCCTTTAAATCAGCTTTACTTACTGTTTTAAATTCATTGTTTTGAAATGCTTGTAGTGAAAAGTCACTTACTTCCTTATTAATTAACGACATAGAAATCCTCCTTTTTATATTCTTTTATAATAATATTTCTTATATAAATCGTTAGTTAGCTATTGCTAACTGTCTAAATTGTATCAGATGCTATTTTAACTGTCAGCAATTATGCCCCTATTATTACCTTAATCTTGATGATTTTATATCACTGATAAATAAAATGATATTGGAAAAAATGGCTCTCGATAATTATGGCAATCAAATACCAATGTATGACTTAGAAAGAACTATTGTTGATTTGATTAGAAGTTGTATTTGTCACCGTATTAAAAACATACTCTAAAAGAAGAGATAAGAATCTTCATCTTCTTTTTGAGTATGCTGAACTTTTTCATGTGTCTAATATTGTTAGACAGTATATGGAAGTTTTACTTTAACAAATCAACCACATCAGCCTTGGATCTAAAGCCTGTTTGTCTATTAACTAGTTCACCATTCTTGAATACAAGTAATGTTGGAATACTAGCAACATTGTATTTAGCAGCTAGATCCATGTGAGCATCTACATCAATTTTGCAGATTTTGAATTCATCATGTTCATCAGCAATCTCATGTAGAATTGGAGATAACATCTTGCATGGACCACACCATGTCGCATAGAAGTCTACTAGCACAGGAATATCGCTGTCTAATACTTCTTCTTTAAAGTTTTCAATATTTACATTTTCATTAATTTGACTCATTTTTATGTACCTTCTTTCTTTTCACACCCTTATCATAATACTTATTAAAGGATATGTATGTGATTAAGTCACAAAAAAATATTGAATTTTCAGTTATCATGTGCTAACTTAAGTGTGAAAAAAGAAAGGAAGTAAATTATGAAATTGAATAAATTAGGAGCTTTCGCATTAGGTACTTTGTTTGGTACAGCAGGTATTAAAGCATTAAGCAGCAAAGATGCTAAGAAAGTATATGTGCACACTACTGCAGCAGCCTTACGCGCAAAAGAAAGCGTTATGACAACTGTAACAACAGTACGTGAAAATGCTGAAGACATCTTAGCAATGGCTAAGGACATTAACGACGCTAGAGCTAAAAAAGAGAGCGAAGAACTTATTGAAGATATGAATTAAAAGAAGCTGCCACAATGGTGGCTTCTTTATTAGGAATTACTACTACTACTATGAAATGTAAAATTTTATATAAATCAAAAAATAGATTAAGAGTGCATCTTTTTCATAACAACATGTCATTAAAAGAAGCGGATATTATAGAGTATTATTTTAGAAATATACCACAAGTAAAAGATGTTCAAGTATTTGATAGAACAAGTGATGTTGTTGTTTTGTTTAGAGGCGATATTAATGAAATTATTAATGCCTTTGCCTCATTTCACATGAAAGACATTAATAATTTAAGTCTTGTGCCCACTCATACAACAAGAGAATTAAACAGGAAATATGAGAATAAACTAGTGAACACAGTATGTATCCACTATATTACAAAATTCTTTTTCCCTCTTCCAATCAAAAACTTTTTAACCCTCATCAATTCATTCAAGTACATTAAAGAAGGACTTAAAGCCTTATTTACTAACGGTTTAACCGTTCCCGTACTAGATGCTACGGCAGTAAGTGTATCTATGTTACAAAGTAACTATAATACTTCTTCTTCCGTTATGTTTATGTTGAGAATTGGCGAAATAATGGAAGAATGGACCCACAAGAAATCTGTAGCTGACTTAGCTAGTGCCATGTCCTTACATATTGAAAAAGTATGGCTAAAAACCAATGAAGGCGAAGTACTTATCGATGTTAATGATGTTCAACTAAATGATCAAATTATTGTTAGAACAGGAAATATTGTTCCGTTTGATGGTGTTGTTCTAAGTGGTGAGGCAAGTATAAATCAGGCTTCAATAACTGGAGAATCTTTACCAATCATAAAGAAAGAAGGAAGCTATGTTTATGCTGGTACCGTTGTTGAAGAAGGCGAATGCATCTTTGAAGTTGACAAGTTAAGTGGTCAAAGTAAATACAATCGTATTATGGAAATGATTGAAAGCGGTGAGAAACTAAAGTCCAAGAGTGAAGATTATTCTTCTAAGCTAGCAGACCATTTAGTTCCATATACTTTCTTAGCTAGTTGTTTAACTTATTTGTTTACAAGAAACACAACTAAGGCTTTAGCTGTATTAATGGTTGACTTCTCTTGTGCCCTAAAGTTATCAATTCCAATAGCTGTATTGTCCGCAATGAGAGAATCAAGTCAATATAATATAACGGTTAAGGGTGGTAAATTCTTAGAAGCTGTTGCTAAGGCGAATACGATTGTATTTGATAAAACTGGAACTCTAACTTATGCTACTCCAACTGTTGTAGATGTTATTCCTTTTAATGGCAATGATAGTAATGAGATGTTAAGATTGGCAGCGTGTTTAGAGGAACATTTTCCACATTCTTTAGCTAATGCTGTTGTTAAAGAAGCTAAACAAAAAGGCCTAGATCATAATGAATATCATTCAAAAGTTGAATATACAGTGGCTCATGGTATTAAGAGTACTGTAAATGGGCAGAAGGTTGTTATTGGAAGTTATCATTTTGTCTTTGAAGATGAAGGATGCACAATCCCTGAAAATGAACAAGATAAATTCAATTCCATTTCCAATGAATATTCACATCTATATTTAGCCTTAAAAGGAAAGCTAGTAGCAGTTATCTGCATTTCAGATCCAGTACGTCCTGAAGCAAGCAGAACTATAGAAGCCTTACATAATCAAGGTATTGAAAAGATAGTAATGATGACTGGAGATAATGAAAAGACTGCTAAGTATATTGCCAATGAAGTTGGTGTTGATGAATACCACGCTGAAGTATTACCTGATGATAAAGCTAATTATGTTAATAAGGAAAAAGAAAATGGCAAAGTGGTGATTATGATAGGAGATGGTATCAACGACTCTCCTGCCTTAAGTGCTGCTGATGTTGGCATTGCGATAAACACAGGAGCTGACATCGCCAAAGAAGTTGCTGATGTTACCATTTCTTCATCAGACTTATTAAATCTAGTTACCCTTCGTATATTAGGTGAAAAATTAGTTAATAGAATTGATTTGAATTATCATGAAATCATTGGCTTTAATTCATTATTGATATTAGGAAGTGTCCTAGGTATATTACAACCATCAGCTTCTGCATTACTGCATAATACTTCAACTCTATTGATAAGCACTAAGAGTATGACAAATCTAATTGATGATAATCAATTATTACAAGCACAAGTTTCATAAAAGAAGGCGCAATTAGCGTCTTCTTTTCACTTAATTCTTTTTTCTAATTTATCTATCTTCTCAACTATATGATTAACTTTATCATATAAGTCTTCAATCATAATTTCGGTCTTAAGATTAACCTTATAATCATTTTCAGCTCTATGTCTATCTTTCTCTTCTTGTCTATTTTGACTCATCATAATTAGTGGCGCTTGTATAGCGGCAACACAAGATAATACAAGATTTAATAGAATAAACGGATATGGATCAAAGGCTTTAGAAGCCAATATAACATTTACTAGCATCCAGATAATCAATACAGCAGTAAAGGAAAAGATAAAGGCCCAACTACCCGCAAACTTAGCGATACTATCAGCAGCTTTTTGACCTAGTGTATACTTCTCTTCTGGTTTCTTAGAAATCTTACTATCTGCCAATAAGTCGATAATTTCTTCATCAGTCATATCGTGCTTGATATCTTTTAGTATTTCATTTAATAATTCTCGGTTTTCTTTCATATACTTTACCTTCTTCGACTAAATGATAATGCTAATTTTAAAAATGAAGCAATATTTTGTAACGCAAATGGCTAAAATGGCTTATTCGTTGCACATCGAATGCAATGATAACTCTAAAAACACCGTTAACGCTAAAAAATCAGCTAAATATCATACAAAGCATCAACATCAACTAATTCAATACTACCCTTTTGTAGTTTAATTAAACCATCTTGTACAAACAGTTTAAGTATTCTAGTTACTGCCTCTCTTGCTGAATTAATATCATTCGCAATTTCTTCATGAGTTACTTTAATAATAGTAGAATCGATTCTTTCGTATTGATTAATTAAATAGTTAGCTACCCTACTATCTAAACCTTTGAATAATAGTTCTTGCATATTCCACATTACATCAGAGAACCTATCTAATGCCCTCTCATACAAGTAGCATCTAAGTTCTATATTTTGATAAGCTAATTGCTCAATTACATTAGCAGGAACAATCAATACTTCTGTATCTTCATTAGCTACAAGTTGTGTATCAAAGGTAATCTGCTTAATAATACATGATGCTGATAAAACACATTGATCATCACTATCTAGTTTAAAGATGGTTACTTCCTTACCTTCATCAGAAACAAGATAGGCTCTTATTTGTCCTTTTAATACGTTAACTAGTCCAAGGCATGATGAACTATTATTAAAGACTATAGAACCTTTCTTATATGTTCTTTCTATAGTGTTGTCCTTTACTAACTCTTTCTCTTTTTCAGTTAATAAATTATAAAATGATAAACGATTACTCATACTTTATTTATATCATAACTTGTATTATGTATCTTAACTTTAGTTAACTTATGATACAAAATTAATGTTAAGACTAAATAACAAAGTAATTTTCAATTGTATTGAAATATTATCAGCTGACATTTAATATAATTGAATAAAGGAAATTAATTCATGAAAATCATAGTTGTTACATCTACCGAGATACAAAATAATTTCGAAAAATATCTAAGCATTGTAATGTCTGGACAAGAAGTTATTATCACAAAGAACGGCAAGGAAGTAGGTCGTTTGGTTCCAAAAGATACTATTGCATCTTATTTAACCGATTCCCTGACCGGAATCATTAAAGGGTCTTTTGATTTAGACAAAGAAAAAGAAGAAGGGTTAATCAAGAAACATGATTCTTCTTATTAAGACTAAGTATTATTGCTTATAACTATAATCGAATTATTATGAAGATTATAAAACTCAAGTACAGCTTGAGTTTTGTTTTATAATTACAATCATTATTAGACGTCATTAAGAATACTTAATATGATAATGCGAAGTGGTTGCTGTCATATCAGATTAATACTACTCTAGATATTTATAAGAGATTCTTATAATCAATCAATATCAATAACACACTTTACTAGTCCACCACTAATAGAGGGCATTTTTACTTTTAGTGTCGATCAGTAACCAACCCAAAAGCAGGAAGCCCAACTTGTAGAACAGGTATATGTCAATATGCCTATGATGTAACGCCACTTTTGGTAACAACCAAACGACTAAATGTGGGAGGATATTATCAATTATTACCACAAGGCAGTTACAAGCTCCCACTTCTATAAGTGGTGAGTAATTGACAATGTAAATAACTAGAAAGCATTAAGTAGCAAACTAATCAAAAGAAATATTAATGGTCTAAATGTTGTAAAAAAAAGATAGATTTAGACAACTAATAATTATTTTGATGTATAATTTAGGCATGGAAACAATAATTGGTAGAGAAACAGAATGTAAGCGTCTTGATAAGTGCATACAAGCTAAAACAGCTCAACTTGTCGTAGTCTATGGGCGAAGAAGAATAGGCAAGACTTATCTTGTAAATCATTATTTTAAAGATAACATTGTTTTTAAAGTTACTGGTGCTTATGGTCAATCAAAAGAAATTCAGCTTAGAAATTTTTCTGATGAATTAAATAGAAGATCCAAAAAGAAAAGAGCCATCCCAAAAGACTGGTTTGAGGCTTTTAATAATCTTAGAGAATATATTGAAGAACTATCCAGTAAAAAGAAACAAGTATTTTTTATTGATGAAATGCCTTGGCTTGATAATCATAAGTCAAAGTTCTTGGCTGCTTTTGAATATTTTTGGAATGATTATGGAACAAGCAAAAACAACTTAATTTTTGTAATATGTGGTTCAGCTACTTCATGGATGGTTGACAACATCGCAAATAATAAAGGCGGTTTATTTAATAGACAAACATGCCGTATTTATTTAGAACCTTTTACACTTAAACAAACTAAAGAGTTCTTATTAGATCAAGGCATTTCTTGGTCAGATTATGATATTGCGGAATGTTATATGATAATGGGTGGTATTCCTTATTATTTGAGTTTGCTAGATGCAAGTTTATCTTATGTTTTAAATATTGATAATTTATTTTTCAGAAAAAAAGCCGAACTATGGGATGAGTTTGATCATTTGTATCAAACTTTATTTAAAAATAGCGATAAATACATTCAAATTATGAAATGTTTATCAGAAAAAAGAAGTGGTTATACAAGAAAAGAAATCTCAGAAAAATGTGAAATCGAAGCTAATGGTAAGCTTACAAAGATTCTTGATGATTTAGTTAATTCTGGCTTTGTTAAGGCTTCTTCTTTTTATGGCAAAAAAAAGAAAGAAACTTTGTATGAATCAGCTGATTATTATACTAATTTCTACTTCCGTTTCTTAAAAGATAATCATGGTAAAGACGAACATTATTGGAGCAAGGCTATAGACAATCCATCTAGAAAAAGCTGGGCTGGTTTTACTTTTGAACAATTATGCAAAGATCATATTGAACAAATAAAAAACAAACTTGGTATTTCAGGTGTATTAACAGAAGAATACATTTGGTATACAAAGACTAATGAGGAACTTGGAACGTCTGGTGCTCAGATAGACTTGTTAATTGAAAGAAGAGATAGGATTATTAATTTGTGTGAAATAAAGTTTTCTACAAGAGAATTTGTGATCGATAAGGATTATGATTTAAAACTTAGAAATAAGATGGAAGCTTTTAGACTTGCTACAAAAACAAACTATGGCTTACAGTTAACAATGATTACTACTTATGGTGTAAAAGAAAATAAATATAGTAGTATTGTTGGAAGTCAAGTAACTTTAGCTGATTTATTTAAATAAATATTACTTGTCTAAATCTTGTTAAATAAGAAAGATTTAGACAAGTAATAATGGTTTTTATGGCATATACAAGAATTAATATAAGAATGGATAGCGATTTTAAAAAATCAGTTTAAGGATTTTTATTTATATAAGGGAATGACAATGACAACATCATTTAATATTTTTGCCAAAAAAAGCAATAGAAGAATACAGTACCACCTTGAAATAGGCGCTGAAATGCCTAGATGTTTGACAAAACAAGTTATTGAAGATAGTCATAAAGGAATCGGCTTAAGCAAGTTTTTTACTTCTGTAAAAGAATTAATAGATGATTTAAATGCTGATGATTAATATAACTTTCTTATACTTATCTATATCAATAAACCCTTTTATAGCTTTACAATAAAGGTACAAAGCTAGTACTTATTTCTTATTAATATCACCAACCGTTCGGGAATAAGTACTAGCTTCCCTTGTTTAAATTCTAATTATTATTGTCTATATATCTTAAATTATTTACAAACTTCTAGGGGGTGGTTTAGTTGTTTTCTCCTAAGCCACCCTACCTCCTTTCTAGGATATTTGCATCATATAGCTTATAAGAGTATTACTCTTTTTTATTTTGGGCGTTGAAAAGATTCACAAATGTGGACCTTATTTAAAGAGAAAATAAATCATCACCACTTATCTCATTTTGTACTATATCACTATGTGTATTGTGTTTTAATCCATTTGCAGAAATCATAGTTAAATGAAGAGCTTTATTGCGAGATGTTTCACTAATAAATACAGCAAGTTTATTTCTAAGTTCCATCTCATATTTCGAATCTATTTCAAATGGAATAACTGTGTATTTAATCTCACAAACATTTATCACACCATCTTTTCTATCTATCAATAGATTTATCTGAGCTCCATTTTCTTTTTTTAGTACTTCTCCATGCATATTCAGTTGTCTCAACACCTGATATTCCTAATGCATTTTTAATTTGTTTTACATGCAACAAACATACAAGTTCAAACGCATTACCAGACCATGAAAAATAACTAGGAGTGTTTATATATGACATCCAACTTTCATTTTCTCTATTCTTTATGAACTTGAAACAGAAATTCATGAAAGGATCA
>ERZ1034992.1423-NODE-1423-length-10646-cov-12.676707_pt1 | contig 10646 bp, 3 predicted proteins | sample MGYA00520695_ERZ1034992 | MGnify/ENA primary metagenome ERZ1034992 (study PRJEB33766, sample SAMN09781778) | gut metagenome | biome: gut microbiome | host: Homo sapiens | place: Madagascar | study: EMG produced TPA metagenomics assembly of the PRJNA485056 data...
AATATGAAGAACGGCTGGCTATCGCTTGTTACAATAAAAACATGTTTATCCGTGCATATCTGGCGACGGGAAACGACAGAAGACGCGTCCGTTAATGCTTTTTAGTAGTCGTTTCTTTTTAGTAACATTTTCTGTTTCCTCCTGTTTTTTCCGGCGACTCGGCAAACACCCGTTTCAAAATGGACATTTTTTCCTTTTTTGCCTTTGTTGTCCCTTTCGCTGTCGTTTCACGGACGGTACGTTATAATATTTTTCCTGTGGATTCGGGAGATATCCGGTCCGGCTTCTGCTTATTCTTTTTTCAGCTATCCTTTTCCGTTTTTTTTCTGCATGCTGAACCTGAACCAGTCCAACCGTTTTGAAGTCCTGTTGCAGATGCTTTGCGAAAATCTGGCAGAGCGTCCGGCTTCCGTTTTCACGCCGGATCAGGTGATTGTGCCCAGCGCCGCCGTGAAACGGAAACTGATGCTGGCCATTGCCGATGTGTATGGTGTGTGCGCCAATGTGACATTCCCGTTTCTGGCGCAATGGCTCTGGCAGCAGATCGGATCGCTGGTCGAGGTCGGCGAGACGTCGCCTTTTTCTTCCTCTGTCCTGTCCTGGCGGATCCTGCGGTTTCTCGAGGAACCCGGTTTTGCAAAGGCATATCCGAGACTGGCGGCGTATCTCGCACGCTGTGACGACGTCATGCGTTTCGATCTCGCCTGCCGGGTGGCGGCGCTTTTCGAGCGATATGTGCTTTACCGGCCGGAATGGCTGGAAGTCTGGGCTGGCGGGGAAATGGCCGATATTGTCCGGCATGACCATCCGAGACAGGCGGCGGCACGGGACGATCAGGCCTGGCAGGCTGCCTTGTGGCGGAAAATCGCGGAAGAAACCGGAACGCTCGAGCGCGATCCTGTCGCACGTTTTTTCTCGATGCTGGATCAGGACGGCGAAAAGGCGGCGGCCCGCTTGCCGAAGCGGGTGCACCTTTTTTGTGAACCGTCCGTCGCACCGCAGTATATCGAAATGCTTCGCCGACTGGGCAAGTGGGTGGATATTGAACTGTATGTCATCAATCCGTGCAGGGAATACTGGTTCGAGATCGTCGACAGCAGACGGCTGGCGTGGCTGGCCAACCGCCAGCAGGATCTTTATCACGAAACCGGCAACCGCCTGCTCGCTTCCTGGGGAAAACAGAACCGTGCCACGCTCGATCTGATGCTGACGCAACTGGAACCGTTCGGGCGGGAAAACGACGGCTTCGTTTCCACTGCACAAGCCGGGCAGCCTGAAACGGTTCTCTCGCATATACAGGATGCCATTCTGGATCTGGTGGAACCGGAACCCGGTTCCCTGTCGCATCTCGGGGAAGACGGCAGTATGGAAATCCATGTGGCACATTCGCTGATGCGGGAAATCGAAATCCTGCACGACCAGCTGTTGCGGCGCTTCGCCTCGGAAGATTCTCCCGATCCTTCGGATGTTCTGGTCGTGATGCCCGATCTGGATGAAGCGGCTCCGATGATCGAGGCGGTTTTCAGCCACAGCGGTTCGGGCACGCGCATTCCTTATGTCATTACCGGTCGCCGGAACAGCCGTATCAATCCGGTGGCACATGCCCTGCTCGATGTACTGTCGCTGGCGTCTTCCCGTTTTTCGGCGACCGGGGTGATGGATGTGCTGATGCTGCCAGAAATCGGCACCACGTTCGGTTTCGGCGATGGACTGAAAACGCTTCGCCGCTGGCTAGACGATGCCGGTATCTGCTGGGCACTGGACGGTTCCCACAAGGAGGAATTCGATCTGCCGCCAGACGACAGCCACACTTTTCATGACGGGCTGCACAGGTTGTTTCTGGCCTACGCGCTGCCTGACAGGAAACGGTTGCCGGTCGATGGCCGCTTGCCGGCGGGACATGCTTCGGGTTCCCGTTCGGCCGCTCTGGGCCAGCTGTGGCGGTTTGTCGAAGCCGTCCGGCAACTGAAACGTGATCTGTCTCTGCCCAGAACGCCTGCAGGCTGGATGCAGTGCTGGTACGATGTGCTGGATACTTTCGTGACGGTGACGCCGGAGACGCTGGATGCCGACCGGGAAGTCCGCTCGCGGATCGCCAGACTGCATGAGATCATGGCGGAAGCGTCCGATACGTTCGAAACGGGGTTTGCGATCGCCCGCCATGCACTGGAACGGGCGCTGGAAGGCGCGGGGGAAGGAAGCGTTCCGGCTGGCGCCGTGACATTCGCGCCGATGGACAGTCTGCGCGGTTTGCCCTTCGATCATGTATTCGCGATCGGGCTGAACGACGGGATTTATCCGGCCGACGTGCGGCCGGAAGAATTCGATCTGATCCAGTTGGCGCCCCGCAAAAACGACCGGTTGCTGCGCGATACGGACAGGAACGTGTTTCTCGATCTGGTACTGTCGGCACGCAAGAGTCTGTACTTGGGGTATTCGGGAAAAAACATCCGGGACAATTCCGTCAGGCCGCCTTCGGTGCTGATCGCCGAATTGCTGGATGTTCTGGTTCCCGCGATGGCGGAAGGTCCCGATGAGAAAAGCCTGAAAACAGCGTACGACCGTCTGGTCACCGAACATCCGCTCCAGCCGTTTTCGACCGCTTATTTCGATGGAAAAGGGGGGGAACGGCTGGCCAGTTTCCGTTCCGATCTGTGTGCGGCCTTAAATACCGGTATCGGAAAAATCCAGTCAAAAGAGGAAATTGCATCGAAAATCCCGGAAAAAGGTTTCGATGATGAAAACGACGGGGATGAGAGAATCATCCATGCCGGGCTGCCGTTTTTCACGAAAGCGCTTCATGCGCCGGATGAATCCTGGCGACAGGTTTTACTGGACGATCTGATCCGTTTTTTCCGCCACCCTGCCCGTTATCTGTTACAGCGACGGCTCGGAATCGGTTTTCAGGGAACGGAGAAGGACTTGCCGGCGGATGAACCTTTTGTCGTGGACCGGAGTGCACGGCGCAAGCTGGCCGACCGGCTTTTGCCGCTGTATCTGGAAAACATCTCTCCCGGCGAGATCGGGAAAGCGGCACTGGCGGGCAACGAGTTTCCGTCAGGACATCTGGGGACGGACCGCCTGAAAAGCGAACTGATGGCACTGGGTGCCTATGCACGCAGTCTGTCGGCCGATCTGGAAAGCGGACTGGCCGGGCCGGTCGGCCGGACACTGGAATTCGATTTCGAAGGGGAATACTGGCGATTGTCAGGCACCCTGACCGGCTTGCGGGAAAACGGACTCGTCCGGTACCGGTACGACAACGGTTCTCCCTGGGATTTTCTGGACGGATGGATCCGGCACCTGTTTCTGAATGCGTGCCGGCCTGAGGGGATTCTCTGTCGTTCCGTCTGGCATTTCCGGGATGAAAAAACCGAACTGGGGCCGGTTGAAGATGCTGAGGAACGGTTGCGTGATCTGGTGGCGATCTACCGGACGGGGCTTTGCCGGCCCTTGCATTTTTTTCCACGTCCGGCATGGGAATATATCAGTAACGGCCATCGTCTGGACAAGGCGGCAGATATGTGGCGGGAATCGAACGATGGCGAAAACGATGTGTTCAACCGTCTGGCGATGAGAGGTGTGGACAATCCGGTTGACGGGGAATTCGCCGATCTGGCCGGACGGGTTTTCGGGCCGTTTTTCGCGCATAAAACAGGAGAAACGCATGAAGGAGAATGAATTCGACGTACTCTCCTGTCCTCTGGACGGCTGGACACTGGTCGAGGCATCGGCCGGAACGGGCAAGACGTGGAATATCGGCGGTCTTTATCTGCGGTTTTTGCTGGAAAAACGGCTGGAAGTGAAAGATATTCTGGTCGTGACCTTCACACGGGCGGCGACAGATGAATTGCGCGATCGCATCAGGAACCGGATTGCCGCCGCACTGGCATATCTGGAAGGACGCGGGATTTCAACCGGCGATGAATTCGCCAGTGCCTTGCTGGAGCGGCTCTTTGCCGAAGGCCGTACCCGTGAAGACATGGCCGGCATTCTGCGGCTGGCTTTCTGTTCGTTCGATCAGGCGGCTATTTTCACCATTCACAGTTTCTGCCAGCGGGCATTGGCCCTCTCGGCTTTTTCCTCGGGACAGGCATTCGCCGTAAAGGCGGAAACGGACGATTCGGAACTGGTACAGGAAGCGGTCAACGATTTCTGGCGCCGGCATGTTGCCGGCGGCCGGTTCTCCCCCGCGTTTTCGGGCTGGCTGGAACAGAAACGGTTCACTCCGGACAGACTGGCCACACAGTTGCGGCAACATCTGAAAAAGCCGCTGGCCACCGTGAAATGGCCCGATACGGCCGATACCGCACAGGCAGAAACGGTACAGGAGACCATCGGCAGGCTGGAAACCGTTTTTGCGGAAGCGTCGGCGTGCTGGACGGCGGAAAAAGAAACGGTAATGACCCTGTTGAAAGAGAAATGCGCCAACGGTACGTTGAACAAAACAAGTTACCGGATACCGTATATCGACAGTGCCGCCGCCGCTTTCGACAGACTTTTTGCCACGGGCGATGCGCTGGCAACGATCGGCGAGAAGGACAAGACCGGTCATATGACCGCCTCGAAACTGGCCAAAAGCACGAGAAAAAACCGGGAAATGCCGCAACATCCGTTTTTCCGTCTGGCGGAGATGCTCGCCGAAACCTGCCGTGAGGTGGAAACGGAACTGGAAGCCGCCCGTTATGGCCTGCTGAAACGTTTTCTGGCGGAAACCGGGGATTCGCTGAAGGAAAAAAAGCGCGAACGGCGCACCATCGCTTTCGACGACATGCTGGGCAATCTTTACGAGGCGTTGCACGATCCGGACATGCCCTGGCTGGCGGAAGCGGTCAGAAAACACTTCCCTGCCGCGCTGATCGACGAATTCCAGGATACCGATCCGCTCCAGTACGCGATTTTTTCCGCTATTTACGGGGAATCGGATAAGCCGGTTTTTCTCGTCGGCGATCCGAAACAGGCTATTTACAGTTTCCGCAATGCCGATCTTCATACGTATCTGGCTGCCCGGAAACGGCTCGACGCCCGTTTTACGCTGATGGAAAACCACCGTTCGGTTCCCGGGCTGATCGATGCCTGCAATACCCTGTTTTCCGTCAATGAACGGGCCTTCATGCAGGATGGTCTGGATTTCGTGCCGGTACGGTCGGGAAACCGTGCCTTGCCGCATTTGCGCGATGAATCCGGTAACGCCGGAAAGGAAACGGAGAGCATGCGTATCTGGATGCTGCCGGAGACGGAAAACGGACCGCCCGCACGGTCCGATGCACTCAGGCAGTCTGTCGAGGCGGTAGCCGATGAAATCGCCCGCCTGATACAGGCCGGCCGAAACGGAACCTGCATGCTTGACGGGCGGCCTGTCGGCGCGGGTGATATGGCCGTTCTGGTCCGGAGCCACAATGAAGCGGCGCTAATACGCGAGGCATTGGCGAACCGTGGCATCGGCAGTGTATCGTTTTCGCAGGACAGCGTTTTCCATTCCCGGGAGGCGCAGGAACTGGAATGCGTGCTGCATGCCATGATGACGCCGGAAGACGAACCGCTTCTGATGGCGGCGGTTTCGACGGAAATGATGGGGCTGGACTCGGTTGCCGTCGAAGCGCTCGCCGATGATGAAGCGGGCCTGTCCGGACTTCTCGAACGTTTCGGACAATACCGGCGGGCATGGCTGGGTCACGGGGCCGGTTATGCGTTGCGCTGGCTTTTCGACCGGGAAAAAGTGGTAGCCCGGCTGCTGGCCTTGCCCGACGGGGAACGGCGCGTGACCAATTTGCGGCATCTGGCCGAACTCGTCAGCCGGGAGGATGAATCGAAAAGCGCACCGGATTCGCTGATGCGCTGGTACACCTTGCAACGCGAAAACGACCACCGTGCGGAAGAAGCGGAATTGCGGCTCGAAACCGACCGGAATCTGGTTCAGGTAATGACCATGCACCGTTCCAAGGGACTGGAATTCCCCTTTGTTTTCTGTCCCCTGCTCTGGGACAACCAGCCGAAAAACGCGGGAAGAGGCGGAGACGGAATCGAGTATCACGACGGAGATGAAACGGTGATCGATTACCGGCCGCTATCCGAAACGGACGGGCAGATCGTCAAAAAACGGATGAACACCGAACAGGCAGCCGAAATGATGCGCCTGATCTACGTGGCGCTGACACGGGCGATCCATCGCTGTTATCTGGTGGCAGGCTGCTATACGTTCCGCAATAATGCCACACAGTCGCGCAAAAGCCTTCTGAACTGGCTGGTGGCCGGAAACGGCTTTCCCCCGGAAGACTGGCTCTCAGGCAATAACGGAAAAAAGGCGGAGACGGTTTTACTGCCCGAAACGGGGGAAATCGGCGATGCCTGGAAAGCGCTCGAAGCCCGCTCTCCGCACATCCGGGTGATCGGGCTGCCTTCCCCTGTGTACCGGACGGTCGGCGAAAACGACAAAGAAACGGAAATCCTGTCGGCCAGAACATTTGCGAAAACGCTGGACATCCGCTGGCGGATGAACAGTTTCAGCGGTCTGATACGCAATGCCGTGGATGAAACGGAAACAGGCGATCATGACGAGCGGATAGCCACCGGAGAAACGCCGGTATCCGGCGGGGAACTCCCCGCTTTCCTGAAAGAGGATGACATTCTGCTGTTTCCGAAAGGCACTTATGCCGGAAGCTGTCTGCATGCCGTGTTCGAACATGCCGATTTTACCGACAGGACGACATGGGAAGCGGCTGCCCGAACTGCCCTGTCGCGATATCCGCAGGAAGTGGACGGGCGGTTTCCGTTCCGTCCGGAAACCGCCGGGGATGCCTGTCAGTCGATGGCGCTTGACATGCTGGCAAATGTCATGGCGACGCCTCTGCCCGGAGGGATCATGTTGAATACGGTGGAAAACGGGCACAAGCTGGTGGAATGGCCTTTCTGCCTTTCGTCGGCACCCCTGTCGGCCGGAAAGATGAACCGGCTGGCGAAACGGTTCGGCTATGCCGTGCCTCAACTGGTTTTTGACGACATGACGGCATATCTGAACGGTTTCGTCGATCTGGTTTTCGAGGCAGACGGCCGGTTCTGGCTGCTGGACTGGAAGTCGAATCATCTCGGATACCGGCAGGAAGATTACTGTACCGCCAGAATTGACCAGGCCATGACGGAACACGGTTACCACTGGCAATATTTGCTTTATACGGTCGCGTTGCACCGTTATCTGGCGTCGAGAATGCCAAAATACGACTACGACCGGCATTTCGGCGGCGTGTTTTATCTGTTTGTCCGGGGAGTACGCCCCGCGTGGCGGCAAGCGGACGGCTCTCCTTCCGGCGTGTTTTTCCACAAGCCCGGACGGCATGTGATCGAGGCGGCAGACCGGCTGTTCGGACAGCAGGTACGAGCGCAGAAGGAGAAAAAGGCATGACGGCATCCCGCTTTTTCGAAACCTCGGAACAGACGCTGGCCCGTGCGTTCGCCCGGCATGTTCTGGCCTGGGCAAAAGACGGCGGGGCTTTTGCGGATACCGTAACGGATCGGGCGGCGGCTTGCGCCCTTCTGGAAGAGGCGGCATATCGCGTCAGTCTGGCGGTCTCGTCGGGAGATGCCTGCCTGCCGCTGGAAGAGATGACTGTCGAACCGGGTGGATCGGACATGGAAACGCTCCGTCTGACCCTGCTGGAGTCCGGCGTCGTCGCTCCCGCCGGCGATCCCGGCAACGCTCCGCTGGTACTGGATGACGGCAACCGGCTGTATCTGCACCGCTATTTCGACTATGAACACATGCTGGCGCAGCGGCTGGCCGCCATGCGCGAAGTCCGGCCGGTCGATGCCGCACGTATCCGCCCTCTGCTGGATGCCCTGTTCCCTCACGAGAACGGCGAAACGGTCAACTGGCAGAAAACCGCCGTGGCGCTGGCACTGGCACAACCGCTTCTCGTTGTATCCGGCGGGCCGGGAACCGGCAAAACCACTACGGTCGCTTCCCTTTTGGCCTGTCTGCTGGAAACCGACCCGCAGAACCGGATCATGCTGGCCGCCCCTACCGGGAAAGCCGCCATGCGCATGCTGGACGCCATTTCGCAGCGCTCGGCGTTCTTTCCGCTGTACATGCAGCCGATGGTGCCGAAACAGGCGCAAACGGTTCACCGCCTGCTTGGCATGTCGGGCGACGGTGCGACCGTTCGATACCATGCGGACAATCCGCTGCCGCTGGATACCCTGATCGTCGATGAGGCTTCCATGCTCGATCTGGCCATGGCCGCGCGTCTTTTCGATGCCGTTCCCGCTCATGCCCGGGTGGTTCTTCTGGGCGACAAGGATCAGCTGGCGGCGGTCGAAGCCGGTTCCGTTTTCGCGGAACTGGGTTCCCGCCGGTTTTTTACCGGAGACTGTCTGGCTACTCTGGAAACATTGACCGGGCTGCATCCGGATACGGTGCCTTCTTCCCTGTCGGGACGCACGCCCCTTGAAAACCGTGTCGTCTGGCTGACGCGCAATTACCGTTTCAGCGAAACGTCGGGAATCGGCAAGCTGGCCGCCGACATCCGTTCCCGCCGGCTTGTGGACGCCGCCGATTTTCTCTGTTCGGGCCACGACCATTCCGTCCGATGGCTGGACATGGCCGATCCGGCCGTTATGGCGAATTTCGGAAAGACCCTGCTGGACTGGTACGCACCCTATTTCGATTCCGTGTTGAACGGTGAAAACGATGCCGGAAAGATTTTCGACATGTTCAACCGGTTCCGTATTCTCTGTGCCGTGCGCGAAGGCCCCTGCGGCGTCGCTGCGGTCAATCGGCTGATCGCCCGGGCTATGGCGGAAGCCGTATCCGGAACCGGATGGGGAATGGACGCTGCCGGTTCCGGCTGGTTTGCAGGCCAGCCGGTCATGATCCGGCGAAACGATTATTCCCACGGCCTGTTCAATGGCGATGTCGGGATCGTTCTTCCGGATGCCCCGGGTCGTCTGGCCGTCTGGTTCATGAAAGAGGACGGAACGTTCAGGACCGTGTCGCCTTCCCGGCTGGGCGAGCATGAAACCTCTTTCGCGATGACGGTTCACCAGTCGCAGGGATCGGAATTCGATTCGGTCGCCCTGCTGTTGCCCGCGCAGTTTTCCCGTGTCCTGTGCCGGGAACTGGTTTACACCGGCATTACCCGCGCGAAAACGGCCATTACGGTCATGGCCGACAGGACCATTTTAACGCAGAGTCTGGAAAACGATTCCGTCAGGCGTTCCGGTCTTGGGGAAAGATTGCACGAGGCATGGCAAAACGGCTGATATTCTCCCATGCCCTGGCAAATATCAGAGGGCAGACATGAAAGCCTGATAGGACATTCTGGCAGACGAAACGACAGTCAAAAACCGTTCGGACTGTTTTATCCACACAACATCGATCTGCATTCCGGAACTTCCGTTAATACGCATTAAAAGACATCGCCATCAGGGTTCATATTCCATTCATGCCCTGCCAAGTCTATCAAATATCAGGAAAAAATTGGGAAACAGGCAAGAAATTCATCGTCCGTTTCCAGTAGGGCATGCCTTTCGTATAAAAAGAAAAGACATTCATAAATATTTAAAAACAGATACTTGCAACCGTTCTAACTGTCACATATGCGTATTAACGGCTCTTTTAATGCGTATTAGCAGATATTTGCCCTCATTGCTTACAAGGAACGAGACATGAAGAAAACATTACTGGCCGCCGCTCTGGCCGCGGCGATGCCATATGTAGCGATGGCAAACGATATCGGAACAGTGACGGTTGATGGCACAGAGCAATCCGTCAACATGGGGAATTCTCAGGTTTCCATTGGGGAAAGTGCCAATACCGTAGCGATTAACGGGGTGAGCAAGCGCGGTATTTTAGTGAGTGAGCAAGGTAAGGAAGCAACCGTTCTTGGCAGCGATATTACCGTGACGAGTGATACCACTGAGACAATAAGAGCAAGTAATGGTGGTGTAGTTAAGTTGGGAGGCAGCAATACCAAAACGGTTGACCTGACGGGACCCGATACCGGGTTAGTAGCTTTAACGGGCGGTCAGATAAATGTCCAGACCGAAAAACTGACGATTTCCGGCGGTGATTATGGTATCTGGGTGCAAAACAATACAGAGACAGCAATCGCACCGGAAGGGGCATCTTCCCTTACCATCAATGCCAAAGATACGGTTATCAATGCTAAAGCAAACGGAATCGAAGCACTTTCCAACGGGCAACTCACGATCAACGGCAATTTGACAGTCAATGCACAAAGAGCCATTGAAACGAGAGGCAATTCCACTGTCAATATCAATCAGGATGGAACAGGTACGGTCGTCTTGAATGGCGATGTCGCTTTCGCAACGCCGGGTTCCGCAGCCAATAGCGGCAATGTTATCGAGTCCAATGTCAATATCAATCTGACGACAGCCGGTTCATCATGGACAGGCAATGTTCTGAAAGAATATCCTGAAGCCAATAAGGACAACGCAAATTATACCGAAGTCAATCGGGGCATTACCCTGAATCTATCCAATGGCGCACAGTGGAATCCGACAGTTATTGAAAACAGTGAGGGTCCCGCAATAGTGAACGAACAGGCCCTCAACAAACTTGACTTGAACGCCGGCATCATCAACATCAAAACGGCAGGACAGGAAGTCAAAGTCGACAACCTGTCCGGAAC
>ERZ1034992.1425-NODE-1425-length-10629-cov-3.323624_pt1 | contig 10629 bp, 12 predicted proteins | sample MGYA00520695_ERZ1034992 | MGnify/ENA primary metagenome ERZ1034992 (study PRJEB33766, sample SAMN09781778) | gut metagenome | biome: gut microbiome | host: Homo sapiens | place: Madagascar | study: EMG produced TPA metagenomics assembly of the PRJNA485056 data...
GTGATGGTGTCGTAGCATCCCTCAGCCATCCACAGTTCGCCGTTCCGGCCCGGCGGCGTTTCAACTTTTCCTCGTGCCGCCGGGAGGGAAGGAATGTAGACGTTTATCAGTCGAACGCCGTGATCAGAAGAGGAAGAATCGTTGAAATAAAAAACATTGTTATTGTTTCTGCTCATTTTCTCACCTCGCTCCATAGCCCAGGGCGATTCCGCGATTGCGATTTGCTGCGGCCTCTGCAGTGTAGCGCGCTCTGACTTTGGCGGCAACCTTGCCATTCTCAACAAGCTCAATATGCTGATTCGACATGGCCTCCGCAAGGCGGTCATAGTCGATGACGACCTCGCGCGCACTGCTGGTGGTTCTGCCGCTCGGCTCGCCCAGATCACGCGGCGGCTCGACGTAAACGGCTTCTGCAACAGCACGCTCGATGTCGGGCGACAGGTTGCGGATGCCGCCCATAAATCCGAGGTCATAGTATTCGCCGATGGATTCCATGACGCGAGAGGGAGAGTGGATATCGAGTGCATTTCTCGCCGCCTGTGCTGCGGCACTCGCAACTTCAATCGCCGCTAAAATTACGCCGGATTTCCCATTTCGAATACCGGTCGCGAGCCCGGAGGAAAAATTGCGTCCCAGCGTTTTCGCAGTCGGGCCAGCCATCGCAGAGCTGAGGGCCGCATTTGCGGCGGCGGCGACAGTTTCAGCATCACCGGAAAAGTCGTATTCGCCCATTCCTGCGCCGATGCCGGCGGCTACGTCATTTCCGATGGGCTTTGTTCGCTCCGCGGGAGAATGGGACTGCTCCGCGGCGCGGACTGCTGCGTCGATGTCGGAAGCGACCGTTTCGGCGGTGCTCGCCCAGCCAAACCCTGTAAAGCCTTCTGCAAGGCCGCCGGCCAAGTCTACACCTACATCGCCCAATGCCCCGACGGCCTCCGTGGAACCGAGAATTGTCTGTACGTTCTCAATTACTGAGAGCAACTGCGCGGCTTCATCTTCGCTTAATTCGCCGTTTTTAAGCATTTGCAGGCCGTTTGCGATGTACTGAGCGACTTCTTCAAAGCCTTTTCCGTCATCGCTATTCAGGCGCCCCCCGGCGTTTAACGCTTGCTCGAATATGGCGCTTTGCATTTGAGCAGCGCTATGCGCATCGGAGGAATTCAGCACCTCGTTATAGTTTTTAACGCTATTGGCGAGGGAGTCAATCATATTTGCGGTGCCGGTTGGAATGCCGAGGAAACCGGTCTTGTTTACCTGACCGCTTGCCGAAGCATAGCTCATTTGGGGATCGGCAGAATTTGTAAAATTGCCATCCTCAAATTTGACTACTTTGACGGTGCCTTCGATTTCGGCATGCGCTCCTTCGGCCCATGCGGTATACGATTCTTCGAGGAAATCGGCATCCAAAGCTGCGTATACCTGTAAGACTTCTTTGTCCAGCCCTTCGCCAAACATATCATCCATCGATTTAATGAGGTCTTCAGGCAATCCTTTTTGCAACGTCTCGTCGTTGAGTATCGTTTTCAGCGACGTAAGCGTGAAATACGCATTCTGCGCCTCAGAACTCAACGTCGTGCCGCTTTTGTTTGCAGCATCCTGCATTGACTGCAGCGCGGCGGTCATTTCTACGACCTGCGTTTCATCCAATTCAGAAAGGGCCGTCGCAAGTTCCGCCTGCTTAGTTTTATCGCCTGTTTTGGACACCTCGATCATAAGCTGACGGATATGTTCGAGCTTATCTGCCGTGTTGTCATAGGCCGTTCCTTCACCAAAAACATTGGTGGAATCCATCGCATAATTGAGCGCTTCCGTGTATTTGTCCACGCCCTGCGTAGTAGCGTCATTCCACCACTGATTGAGGTTTTCAAGGGCCTGTTTGCGCTCTCCATCGTCCTCGATGAGCTGGATGAGCGCATACTGCCGATCATATTCCTGCTGGAGTGCCTCGTTGTACTGGGCGAGGCCCTGTGTCGCCGCGGCGTAAGCATCCGCCCAGACATCTGCGCCATTCGCTCCGCGAGAGAGGGCCGCGTCTACGTTGGTCGTGATCTCCTCAAACGGATTTCCGTTTTCGCTGTCCGGCTTGAGCTTATATTTGATCTCAATGGCCTCGCGCTCATCGTAAAGCGCCTGAAGGGTCTGTGTATCTGCCTCGGACAGCAGGCCGTTTTGCTTCTTTTTCAGCAGCGCTTCAACGGCTGCATCGATCTCATCGAGGCGCGCCGCGTCCTCGTCGAGGCCCTGCAAAAATCCGTCGCTGACATAACCGCCGGAAACGGCTGCGTCCTTGATCTCCGCGAGGCCGTCGCGAAGCTCGTCCGTTCCGCTGGTGAAGCCGCTGACCATCTCGGAGACGATGTCGTCCGTCTCTTTTTTACCGTCCGACCACACGCGGGTCAGCTCTTCCATCCAGCCGCGAGAGCCCTTGACCATACGCTGGAAATCGTCACCATCAAGGCCAAAGGCGGACATGCCCTTCGATTTCTCATAGCTGGTTGTAACATCGGTATCGGCCCATTCCTGCGCCGTTTTGTTCAGTTCTTCTTGCGCTTCACGGGCGGCTTTTGCGCCGGATGCGTAATCATAGAGCTTATAGGCCGCGTAAACCGCGCCGGCGGTGAGAGCGCCCCAGCCGAGCGTGGCGAGGCTAAGCTGGCTTATAAACGGCTGCATGGAGCGCTGGACGGACTGCAGGGCAAAGCCCGCAAGGCCCGTGCTGTTTTGAAATAGGCCGAGTTGTCCGACAGCGCTCTGAACCGCAGAAGCAAAACCTCGCTGGAGTGTATGACTGGCCGTATCAGTAATGTCGTTGAGGGCTTCTGTGGCTACGCCGGCAGCATCCATATCGCTGGCAGCTCCCTGCATCGTGCCGGAGGCAAGCTCTGAATTGAGGCTGGAAATCGTGTCGTTGAAGCCGTCGATTTTGGCCTTGGTGTCACTGATGCGGTTTTCGTAGGATTTAACGGCAAGCTCGGCGCGTTTGAGCGCATCTGCGCTTTTGCGCACAACAGTTTCCTGCTTTCCGACGGCGGCATTGAGCTTGTCAGCGTTCGCCGCCGCCTCTTCATAAGCGGGTTTTGCCTGCGCCGCCTGAATACTGCTTTCGCCGAATGCCTGGGCAGCATTGGTGTAGGCTGTCTCCATCTCAGCGGCTTTAATAGATGCGGCGTTTGCGGCCTCTTCAAGCTCGTTAAGTTTAGCACTGGCGGAGCCAAAACTAAACGCGGCAGTATCAACCCTGCTTTTCGCGGCGCTCAGATTTTGAGAGAGCAAATCCAATGCCCGCTGCGATTTCTCCAGCCCGGCACCCGCACGGTCGAGGGCAGTGACGATTTTACCGGCTTCGCCGCCCATCTGCGACGCGGCCGCCTTGAATTTTTCGATATTGAGCGTCGCTTCCGCGTAGACAGAACCGGCGTTATAGCTTCCGGGCATGCGTGTTTACCCCTTTCCGTCCGGCTTTGCAAGCCCTACGAGCTGGCTCCAGCCCGTAGAAGTCGCGCCGTTTTCCGTAACTTTTTTTGCAATGCGGTCGTAATTGGCGTATGTCCGGCTATGCCCGGACAGGCCGCCATACAGGACGCAGAATTTGCGCCATGATATTCTGGCCGCGACGAGATCAATTCCATATTCGCGCTGGAAGTCAGCCTCGATGTATTGCCATAGATCAATCGGGCTGACTGTTACTTTTTTGCGCTGCGCGCCTTCGTCTCTTCGATTTTCACTTCGTCCTCGGTCTTAAAAACCGGCTCCGAGGGCTTCTGCTCCTCTTTTTCCGCGCGGAGCCACGCAAAGGCGATCAGCTCCCAAACGTAGCTGGCGCGGAACTCCGGGTGATGCACGATGTATTCAAAATCATCGCTGGAGAACATCTGCCGGAGCAGCATGAAATTCTCCTCGCCGGTGATGGCGACCTTATCGCGCACCATGCGCTCGATCTTGAGCATATAATCAAAGGGCAGCTCCGCCGGGACGATGCAGTCGCGGCCAAATACCCGGATCGTCATCGTCGCGTTCTCGCGCTCGGACAGGAAACGGTCAAAATCAAGGGTTTTACGGGTCATATTTGTGATCTCCTCTCAAAAATTGCATCAAAAAACCCGTACCAATTGGCACGGGCCGAAATATCAATGTTGATGTCATTCTATAAATTTTCTTCCGCAAGTGAAGCACACTTTTCGATCTGCTCTTTGCAAATCCCCGCATACAGAGCAGATGCAAAGCTCCTCCCCGTCCTTGCTGCCGGCAGGAATGCGTCGGGCAAATATGCTATCATCCGCATCTGCTTTTTTTGATTGCTTCGCAGGCTGCGCGGGCGAATCTTTGGAATCAACCTGAGCTTCTGTCTTCAGGCTTTCGAGCAGTTCTCCTATGCGTTTCAGACTTCGAATTTCTGCGCTGTCCTCCGGCGGGAGCACGGCGCAATATAGAAATCCAAATAGCGAGAAAAAGAATCCGAGTGCGAAACCGCGTGACGGATTCAGGCCTTTCCTTACGCACAGCAAACGGGAAAATATTCCGAAGAATACTGCATTTATGACGATTGAAAGAAGAATCCACTCATCGTTACCCACGGTTATTCCTCCTTGGTTATTGATATATTGATATTAACGAGTATTTTTCAATATGTCAATACCCTCCGCAATAATAAATTCGGAAATTTGCAGCGTAGAACTGGGTGTTGTTCCCGGCCATGCCGGAGAACTGAAATCCCTTTTCCGTCTCAATGCGGGGAATATACGCGCCATCGCGCACGAAGATCAGGTCGCGCGCGTCGTCGAGAATGGACATGATGGACAGCGATTGCGCCAGCGCCCAGCCGCCGTCCATATCGCTGCGCACGACGATCTGCACGCGAGTTCCCTCGTCGTCGCCGGGAGCGCGCAGGTCGTTGGCGTACACGCAAATGGCCTTGGTGGGCTTTTCCGGCATATAGCCGTAGAACACAGCGCCGTCCGTGTCGCCCTCCAGCGGCAATTGCAGCTTTCCTGCAAGAAAACGCGCAAGCTGTTCAATGATGCTCATGCTGATTCTCCTGTTTCAAAAATCCGGGACGGCTGTTTTGCCGCCCCGGGGTCGGTCGGTCAGGACGCGGCGCTGACGGTGATCGCAAGCGTCGCGGTCTTGTTGTTGTTCATCGACTTGATCGTGAGCGTGGTAGAACCTTCCGCAATGCCGCGGATGGCGATGTTCATTCCATCCACCGTGACAGCGGCCTTGGATTCATCCGCGATAGAGTAGGCAAAACGGGTGTTGGAGGCCTTTTCAGGCGCAAATGCAACAGCCACGGTTTCCGTCTCGCCGACCTTTACGGTGAGCGTAGTCGCGGCAGTATCACCCTTTTTGTAGGATACGCCGGTGACCTGCACATATTCCTGCTCTTCGGGCTGGCCAACGCCTTCCCAATCCCAAGAAATGGATTCACCGTCCTCGTCTACAGAGGTGGCCTCCTTGGTGATCACGCAGTCGTACTTGATGGCGTAGCCGATTGCGTCCGCGATGATGAGCGTCTGATCGTTGTCGCAGCCGCCGCTATTGGTGGCCGCCTTATGCATGAGGCTCTGGCCCGGGTCGCGGGTGCCGGTGGTCTTGTCGTAGATGGGACGGCCCTCCAGAGAGCCGGAAACGCTGCGGCCCTTGATAAACATCTCGGCCCAGACGGCGTCGCCGGTCTTGCCGTCGTCGGTGTCGGAATCAATGTCAACGCTCATCGAGGACAGGCCCTTGACGAGCACTTCCTCATCAGTGACCTTATTTTCGATTTTGACGCTGTAATCACGGATGTTAAACGGGCATCCAGATTTTCTTGCCATAGGTTATTCATTCCCTTCTTCGCCCGCATCGGCGAGCAGTTTGTCGATATAGCCGTTCGCCTTTACGACTTGGACGCGCTGGGCGAAAACCTGCCGAAAAAAGCGGTCGGAGCAGTCGGAAAAGCGGTCGAGATCGCAGAGCACCTTGAGCAGCTCCGCAAGCTCGATTTTCTCTTGATTGGTCATGGGGTTCAGCCTCCCATCCGCTCGCGCAGCTTCTGCGCGAGAATTTCGCGGGCCGCATTTGCCGTCGCAGGGCTTTCCATCACCGATTCCAGGTATTTCGCCTGCCGTCCGTTGGGATGGTTGAGTTCAATGCCCTCATGCTGATAGTTGGCATAGATCGTGTTGAAATAGCCGATGGTCGCCGTGTCGCCTTCGACCTCGACGCGCGAATTTTCGATCAGCGTGCCCTCGCGCAGCGGCGCGATGGCGTTGGATTCTGCCTTGATATAATCGCCAAGCTCCGAGAGCGCATCCCGCGCCGCCGCCTCGGCGATGGCGACGGGCGCGGCTGCGTCAATGGATACATCGTAGGAAAAGCAGCCCATGTTTTTCGTATGCGCCGGCATGCTATCCGCCCTCTTTCTTCGCGAGAATTTCGAGGTGGTGGATTTTGGAATAGCCTCGCATGGCCTGAACCTCAGAAACGATGAGATGTTCTGCGCCGATTTCAAGCCGGTCACCGGGTGAAATTCCGAGCGCGGCGGCGGAGCCGGGCGCAAATACAAGTGTATCTGCGCTCAGCATGACGCTTTTTTCATCGCTGAGGCTCCGACTGCGCGTCGGCTGTGTCCGACAGGCAAATTCGGCGGATTCCGCCGCGTAGGCAGGCTTTCCGCCCTGCTGTCCAGTGCGCTTATAGTGCCGTGCCCGCTCGTTGAGTCCAAACATGGCTACAGCCTCCTCGCAACAGGCAGCGTATGCCGGATCAGGCCCGCGTTGAAAAGATACGCATAGGCCGCAGGGCAGATCGTCTGCTGCGTGTAACCTGCGCTCTGGGCTGTCTCAGCGGTGACGGAATAATTGCCGATGGAAAAGCTCGATACGCCGGGCGGGAGCGCATCCTCGCCGTCGAATGCGCTCTCGTACTCCGCCTGCACCTGCACGGCCTTGAGGAACGCGGCCTCCTGCTCGTCCGTCACCGGTCGTCTCGGGTAGATGTACGCGGTCAGGCGCTCGCGCACATGCTCCGCGTTGATCGCCACGGCCTTAGCCCATCACGCGGACGGCCAGCTCCGGGTAGATGGTCTTGTAGCCGTAAAGCACGTCCATCGAGTAGGTGGAGCGCTTGTACTTCTGGTCATAGCCCTTCGTAACGCGGAGGGAGATGCCGTTGTAGCTGGTGACGTAGCTCTGCACGCCCTGACCATCGGGATCGATGAGCGGACGGGTGACGTAGGCAAAAGCCATCGGGCAGAACACGAGGTTGGCCGCATGGCTGGCGGCGATGGTGACGTTGGTGCTGGTGGTGCCGGACTTCTTCAGCGCCGGATAAATCTTGACACCGGCGATGGCGTTGGAGGCTGCGGCGGCGGTGTCCTCAGTGACCACATAGGTGCCGCCGAGGATGGTCAGCACGTCGCCCTTGACCAGTTTGCCGGTCAGCGTGGTGCCGGTCAGGCCGATGGTGGTGGAGCCTGCGGCGGCGCTGGCGGACAGCTTTACGCCCTCCTGCGCGGTGATGCCGGAGGCGTGAGTCTGCACGCCCTGCGCCATGTAGTTGTCGATGCCGTATACGCGGCCGATGGAGCCTTCGCGCAGCGCCTGAGTCGTTCCGGATTTCTCCGCGTTGACGAGCGCGGGAATCTGGGTAAACTTCGCGTCGGCCTCAGGATTCCACACGCCTACGCGGCCGCTGACAGGGGCCTTGTTGACGTTGAGCATCTTGCGGGCCTCGGCAAACGCCGCGAGAGAATCGGGCGTAGTGCCGGCGGTGCCTACGGCGTAGGGCACGTCCTTGTAGAGGGCGAGGCCGTCGGCGTTGATCCTCTCGGCCAGCGCCACCGCCGCAGGCTCGATGAACACGCGGTCGAGATCGGAGATGTTCACGGCGGTCTCGATGGCGGAGGCCTTCGCGTCCACGGTCGCCAGCTTGTCCAGCTTGACGAGGACGCTGGTCTCCTTCATGTCCTGATACTCCACGCCGGAGGCCTCGTTAAAGTCCTTGGCCTCGAGGACGTTGGGCTTGCGCACCTGGATCGTATCACCGAGGTCGGAAAAGTCACCGGAGAAGTCGCGATAGCACAGATTCGGGAACACGAGGTTCTCGATCAGGCGGGGCAGAGCGCGTCTTGCGATGGTCTGGAGGGTAATAAATTCATTGGGCATATGGTTTCATTCCTTTCTTCTGGTTGCGGCGGTCACTTCTGGCCGCCGGTCTTGTAGGTGGCTGCGTAGTATTCCGCGTCGGACATCTTCGCGTAGTCCGGCGCATTGCCGGCGCGCACCGTCACGCCGCTCTGGCGCAGGCGCTCGTCCACGCCCTGCTGCACAGCCTCGCGAAACGCCTTTTCCACCGTGTCGATGGAGGTATGGCACGCGTCCGCATCCGTGTAGTTGAGTACAATTTCGAGGCTCGTTGGCAGGCCGCGCTTGCGGAGGTCTTCAATGGCCGTGGCACGCAGCTCGCGGCGGTTGAGTTCCGCTTCGCGCTGGGCGATAGCGGCCTCGCGATCCTTGGCTGCCTGTTCCACGCGCTGGCGCTCATGCTCGGCGCGCTGGGCCTCGTTCATCTGGGCCAGTTTCTCGGCCTCGCTGCGGGCCTCTTCCCGGGCCTGCTCGATGCGCTTCTCCGCGTCGCGCCTCTCGCGCGCCAGACGCTGTCTGACGGTGCTGTCGATGGCAGCCTGCAATTCCTCTTCGGTGTAGGTGCGAGGCTGTTCTGCGGCCTCCTGCGCGCCCTGAACGGCATTCTCGCCGCCCACGTTGGGATCAGCGCCGTTTTCTTCGCCGAAAAGCTGGAGGTTGATAGGGTTAAAAAAGTCCTTCGCACTGTTCATGGTTCGTTCTCCTTCCGTTTTACGTCCGTCGACAATTCCACAGATTTGCCGCTGCGTTCGGCTTAATTTTTGAGGTCTTTTCCGCTTGATCAGGGCGAAAAAGGGTATGCAAAAGCCGCCGGGAGAGTGATCGGCTCTCCGGCGGCTCAATGCCGTGGGGTTATTGAGTTAAAGCGCGTCAGCGGCTTCAAAGGCTGCATGCAGCTTGGGGGCCTGCAGGGCGATCCAGTCGATCATTTCCTCGTGCTCGGCCCAGCCCATGTCGGTGATCCGGCTGGAGCTGCTGTCGAGGCCGCTCTCAAACAGAAACGCGTGGACGATCTCATGGCGCAGCGTCGCCTTTTCGCACATCGCGCGGGCGGCTTCATCATCGTCGGCAAATGCCGGATGCGTGTCCGCGGAGCAGATGACGAGCTGCTTGCAGAGCTTGTCGCAGTAGGCGTTGCAGCCGTGGGCTTCGAAATACGGATCGTCCGCGTAATTCTTGCGGATGACCTCGTATTCAGTGCCCAGAATGGACAGTTTCATGTTGCTTCCTCCTTGTTCATGGCATAGAAAAACCGCCTCGCTTGCGCTGGGCGGTTTAGGTCGGTCGTATGAGCTTTGCGCACTTCGTGGATTCTTGGCAGGCGCGGCCTTCTCCTGCATCTCTCGAAGGCGCATGCATACGCCCCCTGTCAATACCATCGGCGTGTGGTCGCCGCGAAATTTACCACCTCAAGAATCCCTTTAGTGCAATTAAATTATATCAGATTTCGTCTCGCTTGTAAAGCACTTTTTTATTCCGGATGTTCTGCTCCCACTTTTTTCTGTTTGTTTCCATGAAAGTAAGAACGGAATTCTTATATTCCGGGTTATCCGTGGATGTGCTCAATCGCAATACAAGCCGAAACATTTTATCGTCCTCTTTGATCTCTTTTAAGATCAGGCCTGTATGAACCTTATCCTCAAGAATATAGTCTGGGCTGCGCAATATTTGAGCGATATAAGAGTAATACCGCTCGTAATCATTCGGGTGACGCTCTTTGATGTGCTGAATCCGCTCTTCTGTAATCACGACCTCGTCCGTGGTAATATCCTTGGAGACGCAAGAATATATGCTCCGGTCGATTTTGCAGATGAAATTCACGCTGTTTTCGCTCGCTTTCGTGGACGCATTCGGCGCATCAGTCTTCGTTATCGCGGGATTAGTGGCGATGTTTTGAATTATACGCCCATTTTCGCCAACTGTAAAGGGCTTCAGCTTTTTTGCATCCGCGCTGAGGATCACTCTGCCGCCCTCGCGGTCGTAGCGGCGGGGGAGCTTGGTCTCGCCGGTCAGCGTGCGGAGCTGGCGCTGCAGCTTATCAATGCGGGCCTTGCACATGCGCTCGTTTTCCGGCGTGGTGGACGCGGCCTGCATGCGCTTCCACTTGCGGATTTCCCGCTCCAATGCGCGCTGGTGCTGGCTGGCCGTGTAGCGCGCTGCGCTCTCCTCCGGCGTGTATTCGCCCATGCCGGCGGTAAGATCGGACACGCCGGGAATGTATGGCTGGAGCACGTCTGCACAGTTGGGGTGAAACAGGCCCTGATCAATTGCGCCCTGCAATGATGGATGCGTCGGATCGTCGCCGGAAAGCGAAAGGATCACGCCATACCATCTCGCGCACAGCGGGCATGCGCCCGGATGCCGGGTGACATAGGCGAGGTCTTGGCCCTTGGCCCGCATGGTGTCGATGGTGGCTTGCAGTCCGGCGCGGTGGATGGCCGTCCGCATGGCCATGTTGGCGTATTCATACAGGCCCCATTTTCTGCCGGCCTTGTCGGTAAAGCCG
>ERZ1034992.1426-NODE-1426-length-10626-cov-24.566266_pt1 | contig 10626 bp, 16 predicted proteins | sample MGYA00520695_ERZ1034992 | MGnify/ENA primary metagenome ERZ1034992 (study PRJEB33766, sample SAMN09781778) | gut metagenome | biome: gut microbiome | host: Homo sapiens | place: Madagascar | study: EMG produced TPA metagenomics assembly of the PRJNA485056 data...
CCATTGCGCCTGTTATCTTCTTGTATGCGACAAGGACGGAAGCAAGACCGGCTGCAGCGGCTACTGATGAAGGAGACAGTCTGCTGAGGAAGCTGTCAAGCGAGTCCGCGCTTCTTGCGCTCTTTGCCGCCGCCTCTGTGAATTTATCCAAGTTTGCAGATGCGACCCTTACGCCGCTTGAATCTATTTCAAGCACAAGTCTTGATGTTGTTTCAGCCATGCTACCGCTCCTCGTCTTAATTCTATCACATAATCGGCTGCAAATCTATATTCGCTGATTCTTCCGCAAGCATTATTTCAGCTATTCTTGAATTAAGTTTCTGCATATCGTCTTTCAGTTCTTTGAGTTCAGCATATAAATGCTCATTCCGTTTTTTATAGACATCGTAAGAATTTCCGCTCACAAGATACTCAACAGAAACTCCCAATCCCCCGGCAATTCCTACGGCGGTTTGCAAGTCTGGTTCTTTTCCGGATTTCTGTAGCTCTGTGTATTCCTCTTCATCTATTCCAGCCCAGTTAGCCATTTCAGAAGTATCAAACCCATTTCGTTTTTGAAGCTCATAAACTCTTTGCCAAAAATTCATTACATTGCTTTTCATTCTGTCAGTTCCGTATGACGGAACTTCACATCCAAATTTTTCTGAATGATACGTATCCATTTTATTCCTCGCTATTATTTTGGAAGCTGACTTTAGCCATCTGCTCCTCATCAATTTCAGCGTTCATTTCGTCAAAATTACGGTCTGCTGAAAGTATCTCGCCGTTTTTCAGATTGTCGAACAAATCACGCTTTGCAATTCCGCCGCTCTGCCATAAAGCGACAAGCGCAGTAAGTTCAGCCGGACTCATAGTTGCAACGTCATAGTCTGTATTAATTCGTACATCAATATCTTCATCTGAAATGGCATAGCTTGCACTCCATTCAAGATAGATTTTCAGAATCTTTTTGAAAACGATTGAAAGATTTATTGCAATTTCTGCAAGAACAGAATTTTCACCTGCCCTATGAATTTTCGCGGTTTCGGCAGCCTCAACTCCGTTGCGTTCCTGCGAGATAATTCTTGCTCCTAAAATAGCCATTCTGTCCTCATCGGCTCTCATCGCCGTTGCAAGCTGTGAACAGCCACTTCCGCTAAATTCAAGATATTGCATTGATGCGCCGCTAGGAAGATAAAGCAATGTGCAACCGCCAAGTTTCAACGGCTTTGCCTCTCCTGCCTCTCCATTCTTCTCGTCTACATCAACCCCCTGCACCCATGGGGTAGGAACGCCTGTCCAATGAAGTCCGTTTTCATAGTCTGCTGATTTTCGATAGTGTGATAGATTTACATTGATTAAGTCATTTAAAATAGGGACTTCGGGTCTTTCTGAGGATGATAGAAAATAAAATGGTATCTGTGTTAATTTTCCCTCTTTGTTCGTAGGGTAAACCTCAAGAGCAACCTCTCCTTTGTAGTTGTAAACCGTCTGCTTGTAATATCCTGTTTTGTCAATCTCACAAACCCTATAACGTTCTTTCTTTTCAGTCGTGTATGGAGATGAGTTCTCTTCTACAATCTCTTTAAAAATTACATACCTCAAGAATTGCTGTCTGCCGTTATTGTCAAATTTCCAATTTATGATTGATTCAGCCGGATAATAGACCATATAGGCGGATATATTTAACTCCTCAAAATCACGCATAGAAACTGCGCCTTTATTTACCGGCATATCGACAAGAACTCCACCCCAAGCCGTAGTCAGATTTTCCCTTGAACAGAAGTTTATAAATTGGGTGAGCGAGTGTCCTTTGCCGTCAACATTCTCAAGGTATTTTTCCATGCCTTTTGGAACTGTTACCATTGGAGGCTTACGGTTCATCATTCCTGACAATCCGTCCAAAGTCCGCCCTGTGGCATTAAAGAACTGCGCCCTTCCTTTATATCCTTCATAATCCTCATTGTCCATTCCGCTAGGTTTCGGCAAGTAAATGTTGCCCATCGCCTTTACTTTTTCCTCGCCCATTACTATATCCCTGCACTTATTCCATAACGGAATAAAATGAAGATAGGTTGAATTGCAATCTGCTATTGTCATGCTTACCTCTTCTATATCTATAAACCTAAAACTTTCGCTTTATGTATAACACCTTGTTTTTTGTTTGTGCAAAGCTCATATCCTGCGCTTAGATTGTCAACTTGGTCATCGTGCTTTCCGCTTGGAAACTCCTTGACCTCGTTCAGCCAGTCAAGATTCCAGTCGCCTCTTAGAACATGGACGTGTCCGGCTTCAAAAATCGGCTCGACATAAGACATTCTAGCAACCTTGTCGCCTTTTGTCTGAATGCTCTTTACAACACATCTGCCGTTAAAAATAGTCTGCATTGTCAGCAGAGCGTCTCTTGAATCTATGCTTGCTTCGACTGCTATCGTAACATTCGTTCCGTCTTTTTCAGCAACAGCTCTTATGAAATTATCCCTTTCAAGAGCGTTTGCCCTTATTCTTGCTACATCTTTAATCCATAGATGCCACAAGTCCCCATTCTTGACATACGTCAAAAGAGTTCCGCTTGTCCAGTCAGGATCATCCTTCATTCTCTGCCTTTCAGAATGCGCCAAGTCCCAAACACGGTAATATTTAGTCTGTGGGAAATCCTGCAAGTCGTTGTGCATTACAATCTTTGAGCAGTCTATTAAATTTCCGCCTCTTATTTGTGGATTGCATTGCAGAAGTCCGCTTGAAGCATAGACACCCAAAGATGCGAGCTGCGATTTATACCATTCTTCATTGAATCTTTCGGGAAACAGATATTTATACCTAACCTTCTCTAAATGGATTTTCTCGCCTCTGCTTCTTCTTCCAATTTCAACTTCTCCGTTCATTGCAGGAAAAGAAATAACTTTGAATTTTGGAAAATTAGGGTCATAGTCTTCTGACGTATTGTCAATTTTTCTCTCAATCCGCCCTATAATATCGTCTACGTGCCAAGGCGTTGCAAGCACAATAACAATGCTTTTTGGCGCGCGTCTTGTCAGAAAGTCGTTTGTGAAATGCTCCCATGTGGAATTTCTCACAACTTCACTTTCCGCCTCCGCGCGGCTGGCGCAATAGTCATCACAAATCAAGAGATGACCGCCTTTGCCTGTAATTGATGAAGTCAAGCCGCTTTCTGTAACAATCCCTACATGACCCCTAAATCCCCAAGACTGAACTCCGCCGACTAACTCAGAATCAGAATAAAGTTCTTTGTACTTTGGACTGCAAACAAGGTTTCTTGAGAATTTCGAGAATGTTTCTGACAGGGACTGTCCGTAAGAAACAAGCATAACATCTTTGTCTGGAAATCTGCCTAAAAAATGCGGCGGCAAGAAACGTGATACTATATCCGATTTTCCAGCCCTAAAATGGACTTTTATTAAAAGATATGTTGATTCCTCTTTTTTTTCATCGGCAAAAGTCTCCATTGCCTCGTCAATAAGCCTGCAAATTTCCCTTGTATGTATGCCGATATAAAAAGGCTCTGCTTTCTGCCAGCAATATCTCATAAAGTTAAGATGTTTCTTTCTTGCGAGTGCTATCTCAATATCTTTGGAACTGTACTTATCGGCGAGTTCTCTTATTCTATTACCATTCATTTTCTATTAGAATAATGCTCAATGCTGTTTTTTGTCATGCAGTCTTTTTTATTAGACTGAGTTTTATTCAGAATCATTTTCAGCGTCTGCCATTTCTATTTTCTCAAGAATCTCTTCCAAATCTTCCAAATCTTCGGCAGAAACATTTTTCAGCTTGTCGCTTCGATTTCCGCCAAGATTATTCTGAATCGTATTGTTAACGATAATAGGCTCTGGATTATCTTTCCAACCTAGCTGTTTCAATGAAAAAATGACACCGGTGTTATTCTGTCCTGTGAGCAAAGCCTTTTCAAGTTTTATTTCCTTTATTGCAAGCAACCGTCTTGCTTCTCTGCATAGAACCTCATGGTTTCTTTGCAACTGAAGGAAATAGTCATAGTCCCAGTCATTCTGAACGCAACATTCCTTTAGAATCGGAAAATCTGATTTGTCTGTATATTCCCGGATTTTCTTTATCATCCGGGAAATTTTGTATTTTCCGTTTCTTCCTATTGCGCCTCTTGTCCGTGCCATTATGTGCCTCTTGTTAATTTCATAGATGTGCTGCGACACTCAAGCTCTCTCCAAAAAAGCCTTTATCAAGAATATTTTAATACAAGTTCCTTGTATCTTTCTTTATCTTCCTTTGAGACAATATGCAGTCCGTCTCTCAGCGCCTGTTCAACAGTTTCTGGAGTGTCGGCAATATCTGCAAAGCCATACTGTCTACGACCTTCTGATGATACCCGGCAAAAGCCTTCCATTTTTACAGTTTTTACAGTTTTTCTTTCAACCGCTTCTGTTTCTTTTTCCATGTGTTACCTCTATATTATTTTTTTTGCAGACTACTCTGCATTTTTCTCATACGAGCTGTACAGCTTGTCAAGGAAATCATGTCCGTTTATGAAGCGTCCGTTATCAAGCTCTATGCCCAGATTGTCCACCAGCGTTTCCTTGTCTCCAGCGTTTTTGAATACAAGCACGACATAATTGGCATCCACCTCATTCGTAGTGTTCTGGTGCATTTTCTTGAACTTCTTTGTTGTTTCCTCGACCTGTTCAGCTATCTGCGCATATTCCTCATCAGTAAGAGAGGAATCGGCGAACATTGAAATTTGGTTTCTCTTTGAGAAGCCCGACATCTCGGAAAAGTCTATCTCTTTCATCATCTGATGGAGCTTGTCCTCGTCAAAGAAGCCCATGGCGGACTGGTTGTTGAAGAATATGTTCTGCGCCTTCTCCTCTTTCTCGTCAAGGCTTACTTTCGTTACAAAAACATCATAGTCATTCTCTTTTGTAGCCGCGTCATACTTGTTGTCGGCGTCAAGAATGGCTATCCGCTGGTGTCCGCTGACAAGGTTTCCTGTGCGTTCGTTCCAGACAAGTCCGCCCATAAGCCCCATTTTCGACAGGTTCTCCTTGAGCTTCCTTTTCGCCTCCGGCGTTATTTTCCGCGGATTGTAGCCCGCAAGGTTTATCTGAGACCGCTTTACTGTTACATATCCGTTTTGTCTTATCATTCTGGAAACCTCTCTTTGGCGGCTAAATACTCTTTATGGCATTTGTTGTAATATTCAGCATTTGCCAAGAACTTTTTTCGTTTTTTTCCTGAAAGCCACCGGCAGGTTTCAACGAGGGGGATTTTCAACGACTTTTCTGCTTCAGCAAGAATTGAAATTTCATTCTGATTCAGTCTGTTTTTGCAAAAAACGGAAAGCAGTTTCCTAAAGAAAGGAGCGAAAACTCTCATACAATCCTCATGCTTCTTTTCAAGTCAAAATACTTGTATTTCAATGTCGCCGCCCTTACGAACGGAAATACAGCCTCGATTTTCTCAAAGTCATCGGGATAGTTCTCAAGGATAAACAGCAGATTGCTGTCATCCGAGATTCCCACTCCGCGACAGCCTTTTTTGGCGAGAGTTGGAATTTCGATTTTTCTTAGCTTCATAAAAGTCAGAACATCTTTCAAGTTCCAGTCCGCAAGCGGATAGAGGCAGATTCCCCTGTTTTGGCTTATCATTCTGGACATCATCAATGAATCAGCCTTTTTTACACCGGTAACAATCGTGCCTTTATGCTCCTTTGCGATTGTCTTGAAAACGTCTGTCCTTGAGACGTTAGGAAAGTCTTTTCTAGCTTGCTCAGAGTACCAAGTATAAGCCGAGAAGTGCATACACTTCATAAAGTGCTCTGACGGCATCTTGATAATCTGCTCATACGGAATATTGAACCTGTGGCACGCATACTCAAGCAACTCCCTCTGGATTCTCAAGCCGGGCAGAAACTCCATGTTGAAATACCGCACGTTGGTAATTTCCGCCATCTTCACAAGCTCGCATAGACACAATGAGTCCTTTCCGCCTGAAAGCCCTATAAGAAGCCTGCTGATATGTGAGCGTCCTCTAAGAATATCAACAGACTTCTGGACTTTGGATTCCAACTGCTCCAGTTCCATAGTTTCAACCTGCGCTGCCTACACCGCCGACACCACGGCGACCTACACGACCGGGCAATGATCTTATGCCCATTACGCGGTTTCTTGCTCTTGCGAATGTTCCGCGGACAGCATTTCCTGCACGCCTAGCAGTTCTTCCGACTGCCTGTCTTGCTCTTTGTAAGAAGTTCATGTGTGTTACCTCCAAAATTATATTTATCAAAAGAATATTAAAAACTCCGAGCCTTGCCCAAAATTCCACTCTCCCTTGGAGAGAAAACTAATATTCCGTGATATTCAGTTTGTATCGTTCATTCAAGACTTTCGCAAGATTAGTTCTGTGGCAAGCCTTGAAATCTCCAGCTTTCACATTGGCATATTTCTTTTCGTCTTTTTCTGTGTATTTTGTTTCCAAGTCCTCAAAGCACAAAATGAAAAAATTGAATGTCAAGCAAGGTTTCCATTCTTTCACATTTTCAAGTGTTTTTTCTGTGAATCCAAAGCTATATAAAGTTTCCTTGTCTTCCAAGGTTGCATTTTTATAATCTTTCAAAAACTCCTCTTGTGTTGTTTCCTGCAAGACCTTTTCAATGGCTTTTCTTTCCTGCTCTATTTCTTCCTGCTCTCCCTCTGTCATGTCTGCAATCAAGAATTTTTCAGTAAAGACCTCTGAAAATTCTTTCAATATGTCTTTGTATTCTTCCCCTCTTATTGCCTTTTCATATTCTTCTAGGGAAGTTTCAAACATTCCTAGATTTTCCCCATAATTCAAATCAATCATTGACATAATACTTTTGTCATCCACTCCCTTTTTCGGATAGAACAGGCTTCTTGAGATTTGTATGTAAATATCATTGGGGTTTTTATGTCTTCCCAGCATTTTAGAATAGCAAGATGTGTAAACATTTATTTTAATATTCATGCCTTAATCCTCTTTGTATGCTTTATTATATCATAACAAATATTTTTTTTATAGTGTTTTGTCAAAAACAAGTTCGCAAATGCGAACTAATAATTTTCGGACGCCGTTTTTTTTTCCTTGGTTTTCACCCTATAATTTCTTCTGTAGGCTTCAAGAGCAAATCCTCTGAAATTCCTGTATGCCTGCTTGCGCTCTTGCACCCTGCATAGAGATTGAAATGGTTTCTTACTCCGCTTTGACATGGATTGAACCGCCCAGTAAGCATACCCCACCAAATGCACAGATTAGCAGTTATCCATGCGACTATGCAATCGCTAAGAAAACCTCTCTTGAAAACCTGCCCTGTGTCAGAAATGACAAATCCAAAAATATGGTCAACGTAAAACACCTTGCGGGCATTCTTACGGACAAGTTTAGTCTTTTCCCTGCATTCTTTTTTCAATGCGGCAGTTTCCATTCTTGCTTTTAGAAGTGAGCAAGCCATTTCGTCAAGCTCTCTTGTAGTCTGACCTTTCCTGCAAAGCCTCGTGTAGTTTCTAAACCACTTTGAGCAAGCCATTTCGTTTTTCAGCACTTCAATTCTTTTTTTCAGTTTCATAGTTATCTTTCCTCCAGTAGTAATTATAATCGGCAATTCGCAATAAAATTGCAAGCCACTTTTCATAACAAACAGACATATCAAGGCTATAGTTTTTGATAAATCGACTTTCTAACGCTAAGGCAAACGTATTCGCCCCGGAAAGAATACCACATTGAATTCAACATTGTATCGGGGTAACGCTTCCGAAACTTTGGATATTTTTTAACAACCAAGTTTCTGAAATCATAGCCGCTAAATATTGTTCCGCTCGGCATTTCCTCGAAAGCCTCACGAACTGCAACTGACAATGTTAGTTTTTTCCTGTTTTTCCAAGTTCCGCCCATTTTCTACCTCCTGTAGTCATCTAAATTAAAAATTAATTTGGAATTATGCTCCAAAGTTTCCGCCTCACTATTTTTGTCAGATTCATTCATTTTGATGTATGCGCCTCGCCAGTTCTTAATTTCATTTCCCTTTTCGTCTTTCCAGTCCCTTGCAGATTGATATTTGTAAAACTTGTAAGGAAGCACATTTAGCCTGTAGACAAGATAAAAGTCATAGACTTGTTTCGGGGTCGGTGGTATACCGCTAGGTGTACCACCGAGTTCACGTTCAAAATTTCCAATTCTATTCATTTCAGTTCTATTCAATTCTATTCGTATGCCATTCGGTTGTTTTTGGTTGTTTTCGGTTTCCTTTTGGTTGTTTTCGGTTTCCTTTTGGTTGTTTTTGGTTTCCTTTTTTGCGTTTTGGTTTTTCTTTGGCGCACCGCCTAGTTTTCCGTTCTGACGGTTTGTGGTCTGTCTTCCAACCTGCGAAGCCAAAGCGTCTTGGATTGTCTTCCAAAAAGCCTTTTCCAAGCCTTCAAATTCAGGCTCTTCACCGTACAGACCATATTTTGTTATAGCCCTGTAAAACTTCAACTGCTGCTCATCGCTCAATTCATCCAAAGACTTGTCAAAAGTCTCATAAAAGACGAAATGCGCAAACTTTGATTTTTTATTCTGTTCTGCTGTCATCTGCTTCCTCTCTGGCTGATTTTTCTAACTGCCTTTTCTCTGTCTTTGTCTATCTGTTTCTTTACTCTTTGAAAATCAGCCTGCAATTTTTCATCGTCAAAGACATTCTCCTCTCCTTGAAAGGCATACATAAGCAAAGACGCTAGAAACGCCTGTGCTGTCTTGTTGTCCAGTGATTCAAGTATGTCATCATACCAGCTGTAGAAATTGAAAGCCTTGCGCTCTGCAATCGCCTTGGTTCTTTCCATTCTCATTTTTTGAAGTTCCTTCGATGTGATAAAAAAATAAATTGTGGACTTGAAAATAAGCGGCAAATAGATTATATTAAATATACTGCTTAATTCTCGTTATTTCCCCCAAAATTCCCAGTTGGGGGATTTTATTTCCACTCGCAGGACAATCAGCGAATTTTGCAACTATCCTCATAATCCTTCAAATCCTCATCTGTGAAAAGAAATTTTCTCTCGCCGAAGCGATGGCATGGAATCTTGCCAGATTTTACCAGCCTTGAAAAATACAGATGGTTAAACCCATACCGTTTGGCGACCTCATCAATAGTGTAAAACTTTGTGTCTTGAAACATTGTTTATCCTCCAATGTATATTTTTAGTTCGCATTTGCGAACTTATATTCTCCAATGTACTTGTATGTTTATTTTTTATCAACTATTTTATATTCTTCTTGCAAAGATTTATTTAATATTCCCAAAGTATTGGATTTTTCAAGTCCGTCCCTTAAAAGTGCCATATCGTGCATATTCAGATGGTTGCTGTAATGCTCAAGCATCTTAACAGTATGCCCCATAGCCTCGGCTATAAGCCTTATATCAAGACCGCTCTCAACCCATCTTGTGGCCGTCTGATGTCTTAACGAATGGAAACAGATATACTCCTGTTTTCCAGTCAAGGCATTTTTTCTTATCCTTGGAATTCCGCATTCCTTCAAAGCCTTGTAAAACCGTTTTATGCAGTACACTCTATTCAATGGCTGGCTTCTGTGGATGTCGTCGCTCAGAAGAAAACAGTCCGCAGCTCTCTCCTCTTCTGGCAAGGAAAAAACATAATCGGCAATGGCTTTCATCAAGTCTGTAGGGCAAGGAACGAGCCTTGCCTTTCCGTTTTTTGTGCTTTTTAGCCCGTCTATGTCATTGAAAGAACTGTTCACAACTATGAATCCGTTCTTTATATTTCCTATTCTCAATGCCCTTATCTCTCCAATCCTTAGTCCGCAGTTTACGGCAATGCAGAATGCGATATATGCTTTTCTGTTTTTCCAGTCATGCAAAAGCAACTTTACGGTTTCCTCTGCTGTCAGTATTCCACGATCCATCATAGGCTTCCGGCTTATATTCGGGCAGACAGTCAGAAAATCTATTATCTGCTTAACATACCCTTTTTTTCTTCCCCATTTCAAAGGAGTAATGCAGCAGTCTTTTATCATTATTGCTGTAGAGCGAGCCAAAAGTCTGCCTGTCTTTTTTGACTTGTACGAATAAACATAGTCCATGAAGTCATTTAATTTTCTCTCATTTATTTCCGATAATTGAGTATCCTTGAAAAAATCCTCAAAATAGCACCTTACAAAATATCGTTGATGCAATATGTATGCCTTCGTTATGTGCCGCCCCTCCATTTCCGCACTTCTGAAATACTCTCCGTCCTCGCTCCATACGCTATATAAAAAGTCAATGAATGTTATCTCTTTTTTCTTCTCTGATTTTGTGAGAGGAAATCCGTAGAGAATCCATTCTTGTATTGTTCTCATCGCCTCATCCATGTTTTTTGTGTGGCATGAGTACAGCCTCCCTTGATTATCGGGCTTGCTTAAATCACGTCTTTTGAAATAGATATAGCCACCTTTCATAATGACTATCCAGCCGTCCTTCTTTACAGCTTCCCTAAATGCTTCAACTGTCATGGTTTCAATTCCTTTCTAACTTGGTATAAAACTAGATATAAAGTAAAAGAATGCTTTATAAATCCTTATATAATCTATATAAATGCGAACATAGCACGTTAGCCCCCATGACATTCCAAGTCAGTTTGACAAATGAATCTGTGGCAAAGTCTATTG
>ERZ1034992.1431-NODE-1431-length-10604-cov-7.304199_pt1 | contig 10604 bp, 15 predicted proteins | sample MGYA00520695_ERZ1034992 | MGnify/ENA primary metagenome ERZ1034992 (study PRJEB33766, sample SAMN09781778) | gut metagenome | biome: gut microbiome | host: Homo sapiens | place: Madagascar | study: EMG produced TPA metagenomics assembly of the PRJNA485056 data...
GGGCGGCAGCGGGGAGATCGGAGCCGAGGGGGTGGAAGGTGGCTACGACTTTGGCGATGCCGAGGATGTCGGAGAGCGGTACATCGATGTCGGAGTATGCAGGATTGAGACTGCGCAGGGTTAGGGTATCGATGTCGTTGCTATATGGGGTGTCGATGTCGTCGGTATATGGGGCGCGGTCGGCGGTCTGCATGTCTGAGGCGGTGGTGCGGTCGTCGGTAGGGCGTTCATCAGCGGCGGCGGTGCTGTCGGTGTGGGAATAGAGCTGTTTGACGAGGGTGCCGGAGGGGGTGGCGAAAAGGTATACGGAACGAGGGCAAAGTGGGTCTCCGCGATAGAGGCGGCGGCAGTATAGGGTGTCGCCGTCATGGATGAGGGGGAGCATGCTGTCGCCGGTGGCTGTAGCTGTGAAGTCGTATTCGGGTGCGATGTCGAGGATGTCGCGCCATGTGTCGGTGATGACGGGCTGCGGCTCGATGTCCCACGCGCCTGCTGCGACATGGCCGTTGTAATGCGGCCGTTGGGTGTGCGTGTCCGGCAGCACCATCGCGCCCTCGCCCGTCAAGAGCCAGTCTACGGAGATACGCGGATAGGCGTGCGCGAAACGGCGTGCGGTCTGCTCTATGCTGTACCCACCTGCACCTTTCAACATCTGCGATACGCCGGACTTCGATATGTGTAAGGCATCGGCAATGTCTTGCTGCTTGTGGATTACGCCATTATCTTTCAGATAATCAATTGCTTGGTGTAGTCTTACTTGTGTATCTAAATTTCCCATATCATGTAAATGTGGTTAAAACCTAAACAAAAGTTCAGGTAACTATTGTCCTAAACAAAAGTTTAGGCTAATTTTGTGGTCGAAAAAGTGCGCTAAAACGTGCGCCCAAAGGTACGGAAAAAAGTGGGCTTTTTCAAGCGAATAAATAAAACGACTACGAAAATGGAAATAGAGAAGAATGATGATTTGGAGCTCAGGCGCACCACTGAGTTGCAGGAGCAGCGGCAGGCTCGCAACGCCGAAATTTCGGCGGAGTGGGAAGAGCTGCGCCGCATCCCCGGTCAGAGCCGAGGGGAGATTGCGCGATACCTCGCGAAGAAGTACGGCTTGGTGTCTCCATCCTCCGTGTACGAGATACTGCGACAGCAGCGGAAGGAAGGAGGTGCGGTATGAAGAAGTTCTATGCCACCGTACAGACGTTGAAGTCCACAACCGATTTCGGTCGTCAGATAAGCGCCTGCGTGTATGCGAAGTACAACCACGCATTGCTGACCGAGGCACAGCTGCCGGAGATATTTAGTACGCTCGACGAGTGGACTGCGGCCATCATCGACATGCACCCGCGGTACAAGAAGATGTATATACACTCGCATGGCTTTCTGCCGTATACCTGCGGCTACGGACGCCTGTCCGAGCAGCGCGATGCACCGCAGATATGGATGTCCGCCTCAAAGGCGCCTACGATAGACGACAGGAAGTCGTTCGTGCTTCAGCTGGAGCCTGTAGAGATAGACTACACCACGGAAGGAGGTGCGGTATGATTGGCGAGCGTCCTACCATCGACCCGCGAGGTCGGTACTCGGCTGCGCAGGCCGGCGAGCTGCTGGGTGTCGATAAGGCCACGGTGAACCGCTGGGCGCGCAAGGGGCTGCTGCCTCGGCGCATATCGAAAATCAACGGACGGATACGATATATCGGCGCCGACCTCATCAAGCTATGGGAATGGGAGACGCGGTTTGTGCCGGAGTATGAGAAGTAATAATGAAAAATATGAGAACAATGAAGTCGATAAGAGTAACTGAGAGGATGAAGGCTGTGATGCAGGTAGTGGCGGTGGCGCTGGTGCTGCTGTGGTGCGGATTTGGTATGCTGCGCGCGATACTCCAACGTGTGGATGCGATAGTGGTCATAGGCTTCGGCGTGGGCACGTGGGCTGCATGGATGCTGCTGCGAATGTCGATAGCGGAAATGCGCGAGGCGCAAAAGGAGGAGACAGATGGGGAATAATAGAGTATCGAAATAGGTATGACCATAGGTAATAATATATAGGTTTTTAGAGGTTAGTTGAGAGATTTTTTCACAACTACACAGCGGCGAGCTCGTGAGAGTGCAGCCGTCAGCCTCGGGGGAGTTCCCACCACATGTGCGGATGTATGTCCGCTATAACGTAGAACGCATGCGGTTGCTCGGGCAGCACGAGCACGAGGCACGAAGAAATAATGCGGAATGTCGGATGTAGGATGTCGCGAGACATGAGCGCAGGAGACGTCCGCAGGTCGAAAAAGAAACAGCGATGAAACAGCATTAGGCTTTTCATAACAGTGCTAATTAAGTGTAAAATGCAGGGGCGAGGCGCGCTGCAGAGGCAGCCCCCGAGGGACAGGCCGCGAGGCCGCACCCCGAAGCGTCAGAGGCGGCGGCATCGCACAGATTTGTCTACTTTTTTTCAAGTGCTTTCCCGAAAGGCCGCCGCCTCGCTACCCCTCGAAAGGGTGTGCGATAGGATAGCCGCACACGGAATTTTTGCAACGCTATGCGCGGTTCAACTCCGCGCCGAGGGACGAAAAAAAAGTGGAATGTCGAATGAGCACGGCACATCCACACAATACTAACAATCTAAACATATCTAATTATGGAAATGACAATCAATGTGAAAGTGGACGTGAGCGAGCGCGTAGTGGCGCTGGTTGAGCGTCTGCTGGCGGGCATGACACCGCCAAAGGCGGTGGAGGTCGCCGCGGTGACTGCCACGCCGACAGAGGCGGTGGAGACGCCTAAAATCAACGTAGAGCCGGAGGCTGAGGCTGCAAAGGCAGCTCCCAACAAGGGCGCGGACACAGCTGTGCAAGCGCCTACAGCCAAGGCTGCAACGCCTACGGCGGAGGATGTACGTCAGGCTATGGTGGAGACGCGCAAGCGCATCATCGGCGAGGGCTGGGACGACCCCGAGAGTGATGCATACAAGTTCTATCATCGAACGCTGGTGTCGATGTTCAAGACTACGGCGACCCTGCACGGAGCGCCCAAGCCGAGCCAACTGGCCGAGGACGAGCGACAGGCGTTCATCGATGATCTGGCCAAGATCTGCAAGGATGAGCGAGGTAAGCTAACTAACGGGCAGGAGGTGCCTTTTTGAACGTAATGGAAACAATAAGAACAATGGAAACAATGAATACGGAAAATCAGGAGATGACCTTTGAAGAGGTACACGAGTTGGTGAAGAATATGTCGTTGCCCCAAGCTAAACCACACGAAGGGGCGCTTATGATGACGTGTCTCGACGGGAAGTTCTGTGCAACTTGCGCTGGGAGTGTCATTGTCATCGTCTCAATGCTGTATGCCTTTATGATCAGTAATAAGGTTTTTGCTCAAGCAGTTTTGATGGTGGCTTCACTCTATAAGAAAGAGAGTGATAAGAGTGATAAGGACAATAAGAACAATGGAAACAATGAATGAGATGACAGTAAGAGCGCACTCGGTGTTGTCGCCGAGCAGTGCAGAGAAATGGCTGAATTGTCCCGGCAGTGCGCTGTTGGAGCAGGCTATAGCGGAAGCTACGGGCGACGACGGCAGCAGCGCTGCGGCGCATGAGGGCACGGTAGCGCATGCGTTGGCTGCCGAACGTGTGTGTGCGCGTCTGGGGCTCGATAGCGGCGAGCGTGATACGGTGCTGACAGTGGCGTATGCCGCAGGCGAAGTCACCGGAGAAATGGAAGAATGTGCAGATATGTATGCTGCATATATCGGCGGAATGTATGACGGGATGAAGCAGTTCGGCTCGGTGACTGGAGACATCGAGCGGCGTGTGGACCTATCTGCTGTTGCGCCGGGGTGCTTCGGCACGGCCGACTGCATCCTCGGGGGAACAGACCTCGAGGGCGCGGTGGTGCATATCATCGATTATAAGTACGGCCAAGGCGTGCGTGTGAATGCCGAGCTCAACGCCCAACTGATGCTGTATGCCTACGGAGTGCTGCGCGGTGTGGCCGATGACACGGCAGTGGTGCTGCATATCGTACAGCCGCGTGTCAGCGCCGGCATCGGGCACTGGCGTACGACAGCCGGTGAGATACGTTACTGGGTGCTGGGCACCGCGCGGCCTGCGGCGGTGGCGGCGCTTAAAGACGGTGCCGAGTGCCGTGCCGGCGATTGGTGTCGCTTCTGTCAGGCGCGAGGCTGCTGCAAAGCACTGCAGGTACGGGCTACCGCCACCGGCATGCCCGATGTGCGCCTGATAAGCGATGACGACTTAGGGAAAAATGTGCTGCCACTGATACCGCAGATGCGTGCATGGCTGTCGGCGGTAGAGGACTACGCATTAGAACGCGCCCTCGGCGGCGCGGTGATACCCGGGTGGTACGTAGGCCATGGGCGAAGCATGCGCCGCATTACCGACCCCGCCGAGGTTCATAAGCGCCTTGCGGCGGCAGGCTACGATGATAGCGACATCGTCAAGCCCGAAGAGCTGGTGAGCCTGACAGAGTTGGAGAAGATAGTCGGGCGGAAAAAATTCGCGACACTGTGTGCCGACCTCGTCGACAAGCCCGAGGGCAAAGCGAAGCTGATGCCCGATACAGCCAAGGCCGAAATGTCGGACTTCAAGAAGATCTCCGACTAATGGCCAAAAAAAGTCCAATAATAATCAACCAAATAACGCAATTACGAAATGAAAAATCTTAAAAGGATAGGCGGCAAAGTGGTCTTCGGACCTGTACGCCTGAGTTATGTACATCTGTTCGAGAAATACGCCTTCGAGGGAGAAGACAAAGAAAGCGCCAAGTACATGTGCAGCGTGCTGATCCCGATGAAGGAAAAGGCCGCGTTGAAAGCCATAGAAGAAGCCATTGAGGCGGTGACCGCCGAAGCCGTGTCGACCAAGTGGCGCGGAGTGCGGCCAAAGCGACTGGCCACCCCACTGCGTGACGGCAACGAGAAGGAAGGCGCTGGCGACGAGTACACCGATGTGATGTACTTCAATGCTAAGAGCAGCCGCCGCGTGGCGGTCGTAGACCGCGACTGCGAGCCGCTGACCGACCCCGAAAGCATGTACAGCGGAGTGTGGGCCAATGTCTCCGTGTCCTTCTTCGCCTATGATGTCAGCGGCAACAAAGGTATCGGCGTAGCGCTCAACTCCGTGCAGAAGGTGCGCGATGACGAACCATTCGGCGAAAGTACGGACGGCAGCCGCGACTTCGATAGCTTCGGCGGCGCGGACGATGACGACGACCTATAAGGGTATTTGTTTAGGGGCTTAAGGTTTTTAAGGTCTTTAAGGCCTTTAAGGACCTTAAGCCCGACTTTTTTCAATCCAATAAAACGATACTGAGATGACATTGCGATTTACGATTAGAAATAACAGTCGCTACGCGCGTATGCTCGAGGCGCTGGAGCCGTGGTCGCTGTTGGACGCGTTGCGGTGGGGCGTAGGTATGCGACAGGTGTCGAGCGGCGATATGGTGACAGCGAATGCGTGTCGGCGTACGGAAGATACCTTGCGGCTGAACGAGTACGACCGCGCGCGTACGGCGCATTCTCCGTGCGTAGAGGTGACAGTGCAGGGTCCGGTGAGCCGTGTAACGTTCAGCTGGAAAGAGGAGGATGTCCATGGGGAATGATATGGTAGCCATAGCCATCGGCGGCAGCTGCCGAGCGGCCAAATGGGAAAATAAAAACATATCCTTCGCAGCATTAGCCAAGCGGTGCAGTACTCCGCTGATTACGAATGAGACCATGGAGGAGTACGCCGAAATGTCCAAAGACGAGCGCCTGAAGGCCAAGGATGTCGGCGGTTTTGTCGGGGGCGTATTGCTCAACGGAAAACGCAACAACCGCAGCGTGCTGTCGCGCAGCATCGTGACGCTGGATGCGGACGAGGCCACGGAGGACGTCTGGGAGCGCTTCTGCCGCGCCTTTGAGGGTGCGGACGCATATTTATACTCCACGCATTCGCACACGGCTGAGAGGCCGCGTATGCGCCTCGTGGTGCGCACCGCACGGCCGATGATGCCGAGCGAGTACGAGGCTACGGCGCGACATATCGCAGAGCAGGTCGGCGTTGAGATGTTCGACAGCACTACCTATGAGCCTGCACGTATGATGTTCTGGCCGTCCTGCAGCTTCGATGCCGACTTCGTGTACAAAAGGCAGGAGGGCGAAGGCGTGGCCGTGATCGAGGGCTGCGGCTATGAGCCCTATGGAAATAATGGGAGCAATGGGAATAATGCGGTACAAGAGCCTACCGAGAAGCCCGGTGTGATAGGCGCATTTTGTCGTGCCTACACGATAGGCGATGCCATCGGGACGTACCTCGGTGGCATATACACACCTTGCGACCATGCCCCCGGGCGATACACCTATGCCGGAGGAACGACTTCCGGCGGACTTGTGACTTATGACGGCAAGTATGCCTACAGCCACCATCAGAGCGACCCCGCCGGCGGACGCATCCTCAACGCATGGGACATCGTGCGCCTGCACCGCTGCGGCGGAGGTGAGGCCGAGAGCCAAAGGCAGATGGAAGCGCTGGCGCTCAAAGACGGGCGAGTGAAAGACGAGATGCGGCGGACACTGGCAGCCGACTTCGACGGCATGGTAGACGAATGCGAAATGAGCACGGAGGTAGAGAAGGCTGACGACTGGCGCGATGCGTTGGAGTATGGCAAGGGCGGCGGCATCAAGCCTACGCTGAGCAACTGCGTACTGATAATCGAGCATGACGAAGGGCTGGCCGGGCGGCTGTGGCACGATGATTTCAGCGGCTACGATGTAGTCGTTGGCGGACTGCCGTGGCGAGAGGACGCCGTCAGCTGGAAAGACGATGACAGCGCCAATCTGCGCGTCTACCTCGAAAAGCGCTACGGCATCGAGGGTAAAGGGCGCATCGAAGATGCGCTGGTGGCCGTGATGACGTCCCACCATCGGCACCCCGTCAAGGACTACCTCGAGGGTCTGACATGGGACGGCGAAGAACGACTGGACCGCTTGGTCATCGACTACCTCGGCGCCGAGGATGACGCGTTGACGCGAGCCATGACCCGAAAGCATTTCACCGCGGCAGTCGCGCGTATCTACGAGCCCGGAGTGAAGTACGACTACTGCCTTATATTAGTCGGGCCCGAGGGCTGCGGCAAGTCCACGCTGTTCGCAGCCATGGGCGGTGACTGGTACAACGACAGCCTGACGACTATGGACGGCAAGGAAGCGATGGAGCAGCTATCGGGAGGTTGGGTGTTTGAACTGCCCGAGATTACGGCGCTGAAGCGTAGCGAGGTGGAGAGTATCAAGAGCTTCCTGTCGCGACAGTGCGACGCCTACCGACGCGCCTACGGCCAGAGGGTCGTGCGCTATCCGCGCCAATGCGTCTTCGGCGGTACGACCAACGAAGAATATTTCCTCAAGAGCAAGACCGGCGACCGCCGCTTCTGGGTGGTGGCCGTGAAGCCCGAGCTGCGGACACATCGGTACTTCCGGCGCGACCTCAAACGCGACCGCGACCAGATATGGGCCGAGGCCGTGTATCGCTATCGGCAGGGCGAAGAGCTGATGCTAGATGACGAGTTGGCAGCGCAGGCCAAGACCCGACAAGAGGCGTACAACGATGAGGCCGACGACCCGATCAAGACTGCGTTTTTGGAGTGGTTGGATGAACCCGTGCCGCGCACGTGGGAGACATGGGGAGCAGAGCAACGGCGCAGTTGGTATACCGAGAATAGTCCGCTTAGGGCTATAGGGTCGGTGGTGCGTCAGCGCGTGGCGCCCAAGGAATTTTTGTGGGAGAAGCTGGGCTTGACTGTCAACGATCCAAACTACAAGTGGCGTGCGCGAGACGTCTCGCGGTGGCTCAAAGAGTGCGGTTGGGACGGCCCGGCTATGTCGAAACACTGCGAAAAGGCGTATGGGATACAGAAGTCATATAAGCGTCCGCACGAAAAAACAGGCGAAAAATGAGCCGCGAGTTTGAAATTTGGTTTACCGTTTACCTTTGGTTTACCTTTTGGTTTACCGTTATCAAGTTAATTGTCAACGTGTTAATCAAAGGTAAACCAAGTAAACCAAAAAAAGTATATAAACAAATACATAGAAGTATATATAAATAGGCATATACGTATATATAAAAAACGTAGGCATATATACGCGTACGCGCGTGCGCGCGTAGGGTTTACCAAATGGTTTACCTATTAATATAACAGATTGAAAATGAGCAAAGAAGAAATGAGCGATACAAAAACTTCGAATAGTTCGGCGATTGACAAAGCGGTTGACGCGCTGGTGCGGCATGCCGAGACGAGCGAGAAGTCGGTAGAGCGGTACCTCGTGGGCGAATGCGAGAAGCGCGGCTGGCTGTGCTTAAAATACTCCAATATGACGGAGGCCGGCTATCCCGACCGACTGATAGTGATGGACGGCGGACTGACCGCATGGTGCGAGCTTAAGAGCGCCGGGCAGGTCATGCGGCCCTTGCAGCAGCGGCGATATGAGGCGCTGACGACGATGGGTCATATCGTGGATGTGTGCGACAGCCGTGCGGCCGTGGATGACTACATACTCAAATTAGAGAGATATGCCGCAGGTCTTTGAGCCGCACGAGTACCAAAGGCGCGCGATACGGTATGTCGAGGATACACCGTACTGCGCGCTATTCCTTGACATGGGACTGGGGAAGAGCGTGATTACGCTGACGGCTATACGTCGGCTGATCGACGCTGCCGAAGTCGAGCGCGTGCTGGTTGTGGCACCGCTGCGAGTAGCGCAAAGCACATGGGCGCAGGAAGCGGTCAAATGGCGGCATCTGACGAGCTTGCGCGTGTCGGTGGTAGTCGGCACCGCCCGACAGCGAGAACGCGCGGCAGAGAGCCCCGCAGACGTCTATGTGACCTCGCGCGACAACTTCGTGTGGTTGGTCGGCTACTACAACGGACGACTACCGTATGATATGTGCGTGATCGACGAACTGACGAGCTTCAAGAACGCACGGAGTGTGCGCTTCAAGGCCTTTCGCAAAGTGCGCGGCTGCTTCGGGCGTATCGTCGGTCTGACCGGTACGCCTGCGCCGAATACACTCGTGGACTTGTGGGCGCAGATGTACTGCATCGACGGAGGCGCGACCCTCGGCAAGAGCCTGACACGCTACCGCGAGCAGTACTTCGACATCGTTCGTGTCGGGTACATCCCTATCAAGGTCACGCCCAAGGCCGGGGCTGCCGATGCCATCCGTACGGCCATAGCGCCAGAGGTGCTGACCATGAGTGCCGCCGACTACCTCACGTTGCCCGAGATGGTAGAACACGATGTGGCCGTGACGCTCGATGCCAAGACATATAAGGCTTATCGCGCTTTCGAGCGCGACCGCGTGGCAGAGACGTTGGCGGGCGAAGTGACCGCCGCGAGTGTCGCCGTGCTGATGGGGAAGCTCGGTCAGTACGCCGCAGGTGCGATATACACCGACGGCGGTGGAGTGCAGCACCTGCATACGGCAAAGGTTGAGGCGCTGGCCGAGATAGTGGAGGCCGCGCAGTCGCCTGTGCTGGTGTTTTACCACTACCGCTTCGAAGTCGAGATGATAGAGGAGGCTTTGGCTCGGCAGTACCGCGTGCGGCGGTGTGATGGAGACGCCGATGTGGTGGCGTGGAATGCCGGAGAAGTGGACGTACTACTGGCACATCCGGCCTCGGTGGCCTACGGCCTAAACATGCAGGCAGGCGGCCATTACATTGTCTGGACATCGCTCGGTTGGGACTTGGAGCAATACCTGCAGGCCAATGCCCGACTGCACCGGCAGGGGCAAAGGCAGACGGTGCATGTGTACCGCTTGGTGGCACGCGGTACCGTAGACGAGCGAGCTGTGGCCGCCATCGCGCGCAAGGACGAGACGCAGCGTGCGATGCTGGATGCGCTGAAAAATATGTCGAATGTTTAATAATTTTTATTACCTTTGCATACAGATTGTTAGGATGACCAAGGACCGCGATACCATCAAGATGACCATGCGGGTAGATGCCGAGACCCACGCGCAGATACGTGTGGCGACAAGGCGAGTAGGTATGCGCAGCGCCAACGCCTTCACGGCCGCGGCGGTGCGCGTGGTCCTTGGTATGCTCGACCGATCGAGCGCGTTGCCCGGTGATACGATAGAGGCCGAGATCGCGCGGAGCTTCGCGGCCTATGCCGATGCCGAGCCAACGCCAAACAATACATTACCGACCAAGCAGAGGAGGAAAAGAAATGAAAAAGAGGATTGAAACACGAAGCGGCGTATATCGTCGTATGATAGTGAGCCCCCGGTGGCGAGCGTTGCGAGCGCAGGTGCTGCAAAAGCATCCGCTATGTCAGGAGTGCGAGCGAGCCGGGCGAGTACGAGCAGCGTCCGAGGTGCACCATATAACGCCTGTGGATAGTGTGCCGACTGTGGTAGCCAAGGAGGCACTGATGTTCGCACCGAGTAACCTTGTGGCGCTGTGTCACCGCTGCCATGTAGCCGCGCACAGGCAACTGGGCAAGTATGACTACGAGCAGCGCAAGGAGCGCGAGCGCGAGCAGCTCAAGGCGTTCTACGCCGAGATGTTCGGCGAGGATGCAGAACCGTAGGGGGGGGGGTGTTTTTTTATTG
>ERZ1034992.1433-NODE-1433-length-10585-cov-15.505603_pt1 | contig 10585 bp, 8 predicted proteins | sample MGYA00520695_ERZ1034992 | MGnify/ENA primary metagenome ERZ1034992 (study PRJEB33766, sample SAMN09781778) | gut metagenome | biome: gut microbiome | host: Homo sapiens | place: Madagascar | study: EMG produced TPA metagenomics assembly of the PRJNA485056 data...
CAAGCGTGCACGTTTCGATTCGTGGTACACTATACCCATGTGGAGGAACAAAGAAGAAACAATGAGAAAGATATTTATTATTGAAGATGAACAAGATATCATTCAGGCCGTTCATGATGAACTGAAAAAGTGGGGATACGACGTGAACGGCGTTTCGGACTGGGACAACATGATAGCGGAAGTCAAGGAAGCCGATCCCGTCTTGATTTTGATGGACATTACGCTTCCGATGTATGACGGTTTTTACTGGACGCAGCAGATCAGGTCCTTTTCACAGGTGCCGATTATTTTTATTTCGGCCGCCGATTTTGATCAAAATGCCGTGAGGGCGCTGATGATCGGCGCTGATGATTATCTGGTCAAGCCGTTTGCGATGGATCTTTTGACGGCGAAGGTTCAGGCCGTGCTTCGCCGTGTAAATGCAGTGCAGGAAAAGAGTCTGGAAAAATTTGGCTGCGAACTCAATCTGTTGACCAACGATCTGGATTTTCAAGGAGAAAGCGTCAGACTGACGCCGACTGAGGGGCTGATCATGAAGCTGCTCATGTTGAATGCAAACCAGACGGTCAGCAAGAAGAAACTGATTTCGGCATTGTGGCAAGGAAACAACTTTATCGACGAAAATGCGCTGAACGTCAACTTGAGCAGGCTGCGCGGCAAGCTCTCAACGCTTGAAGGACCGCTTCAGATTACGACGGTCAGAGGTCAGGGCTATCGCTTGGAGGAAAAATTATGATCAGGAAATATTTGGCGGACTGCTGGTCGACATTGCTCGTATATCTGTTTTGCGTGGCTGTCTTTGCGCTTTTTTGCGTGCTTTATGATTTGAAATTCAGTTTGATCGGCGACTTCGTGCGTTTTACCTGGCTCGTAGCGGTCGGTGCTGCATTTTTTAAAACCGTGCGGACGTTTCGAATTCTCAGACGCATTGAAAATGGCAATATTGACGAATCTTTTGGCAGGACGCTCGTTGAAAGAGAATTCTTGCGCAAGCTGAGTGAAGAAAAGGACAATCTTAATCAGCGCGCGCAAAAACTTGAGCAGGAGTTCAAAGAACGTTACGATTATCTGATCGTCTGGAGTCATGAGATGAAGACGCCGCTGACGGCACTGAAGCTGATGGCCGATGCGGCGGATGTCGTGGACAGCGCGCGCGTGCAAAAGCAGGTTGATAATGCCGAATATCAGTTGAATCTGCTGCTTAATTATGAGCGCTTGTCCGATTTTAACCATGACATCGAGTTCGTTTCGATTGATCTGCTTGAGCTCGTGCAGCAGATTTTGCGCGAAAACATGACGTTTTTCGTCGACAAGAACCTGACGCTTGACGTGGCGGTGCCGCATAAAAAGCTTTTGACCGACAAGAAGTGGATGTCGTTCATCTTGGAGCAGATTTTGGTTAATGCCAGCAAATACAGTGCTCCGCATCAGCAGATCATGATCGGTTACGACGATGGCGTGCTTTTCATCCAAGATGAAGGAATCGGTATTTCGCAATCCGATCTGCCAAAAATCTTTGAAGCAGGATTCACCGGAGAAAACGGCAGAAAGCACGGTGCCGCAACTGGAATGGGGCTTTATATCGTCAAACGGGTCAGCGAATTTTTGAAGATCGACGTTGCGGTCGATTCAAAACTGGGAGCGGGGACCGTTGTCAGACTGGATTTGAATCGGATTCTGGATTTATAAAAAAATAACAAACTGTAAGGTTCCTGTCGCACATGTAACTATGATTGCGGTGGGAATCTTTTTATAATAAAGGAGTAATGAAACAGGAGGAATGAAAGATGAGTATTTTAGTGTTGAACCATATCAGTAAATCATTCGGCAAAGGGGACAGTCAAGTTGACGCATTGCGCGATATCAGATTCAGCGTTGAAGAAGGGGAATATGTTGCCATCATGGGGGAATCCGGTGCCGGCAAATCGACGCTTTTGAATATCATCGCAACGCTTGAAACGGCAACGGGCGGTCAGATCGCGCTCAATAATCAGGATCTGTCAAAGCTCAAGGAAAAGGAGAAAGCAGCGTTCAGACGTCAGCATTTGGGATTTGTCTTCCAGAATTTCAACTTGCTTGACACGTTCAACAATCGCGACAACATCTTTTTGCCGCTCGTTTTGAACAAAGTATCGCATAAGGAAATGGAAAAGCGCCTTGAACCTTTGGCAAAGGAGCTTGAAATTGAGCAATTGCTCGATCGTTATCCGTACGAAATTTCCGGTGGTCAAAAACAGCGCGTGGCAGCCGCCAGAGCATTGATCACGAATCCTGATCTGCTGTTGGCCGATGAACCGACCGGAGCGCTCGATTCTCAAAATACGAAGCGCCTGCTTGCGTTGTTTGACAGAGTCAATAAGCAGGGACAGACGATTCTGATGGTTACTCACAGTTCGCAGGCCGCAAGCTACGCCAACAGAACGCTGTTTATCAAGGACGGCATCATTTATCACGAGCTTTACCGCGGGGACATGTCGCAAAAAGACTATGCTAAAAAGATTTCGGACAGCATGGCCGTTTTGACGGCTGAATAAGGGGGAAAAAGGGATGTTGAAACTTAAACTTTCAAGACAGATCATCAGCAAAAACTTGCAGCTTTATTTGCCGTTCCTTTTGGCAAATGCAGTGCTGGTCGGAATCAACTACATTTTCTTTTCAATGACGACGAATAAAAGTCTTGAAAAGCAAAATTACGGATCCGTTCTGATTCAGCTGATGAACATCGGACTTGTCTTCACCCTGGCAATCACTTTCTTCTTCATGATCTACATCAACGGCATCGTCAGCCGCCGTCGAAATCACGAACTTGGACTTTACAGCATTTTGGGGATGACAAGATCTGATCTTGGAAAAATGATTTTTTTCATTGATGCGATCATGTTTGCCGCAAGCTCAGTTCTGGGACTTGTTTTTGGAGCAACTTTCGTCAAATTTGTCGGACTCGGGTTGAAACAATTGCTTGATATGGAACGCTTGAATGTGCCGATGTTCAGCTCTGTTGCAGCTATCATCTGCATCGGATATTTTGCAGCCGTGTATTTTATATTGCTCTTGGGCGATTTGTGGCGCTTGCGCTCGGTCAACCCGCTTGACTTGTGGAAAGCAACGAATGAGCGAGAAAAAGAACCGCGCGGCTCATGGATCTTCGGAATTGCGGGCGTTGTCGCGCTTTGCACCGGATATGCGCTTGCAGTCAGAATGAAAGTTTCAATGGATGCCGTAACGAGCTTCATGTTGGCCGTTGTTCTTGTCGTAATCGGAACTTACCTGGTTTTCATCGCATTTTCGATCATTTTCTTGAAGATGCTCAGAAAAAACAAAAACTTCTATTATAAGCGCAATCACTTCATTTCCGTTTCAGGGATGATTTATCGAATGAAGCAAAACGGTGCAAGTCTTGCTTCAATCTGCCTGCTTTTGACGACGGCGCTTGTTGCGATCGTGATGACCGGAACCTTGCGCCTCTCGCAAGAAGCAACGCTCAAGCTTTACAATCCGTACGACGTGGTGATGACCAAGAAAACGCCGATCAGTCATTCCGACAAAATGATGATTCAAAGCAAGGCAAAAGACAATCATGTCACGGTCGGAAAATACGTCAACATGATGATGACAGAACCAATTTATGGCAATTTTTCAGGCAGCACTTATTCTGTCAGCAAGACAGTTGACATGAGCACCGAAAATCAGCTGTTTGCAGTGCCGGTAGCCGATTACAACCGAATTCAAAAGCAAAACGTGCATTTGGCAAAAGACGAAATTTTGATGTACTCTTCAAAGGGCGGATATGACAAAAACCGCCTCACGATCAAGGGGAAAACTTACAAGGTACGTCATATTGACAGTTTTGACTTCTACTTCGATTATCAACGGACAATCTTTAAGCCGATCTTCGTTTTTGCAAAAGACAAGACGGTTTGCGAGCAGATTTCCGGAAAATGGCTTTATGCAATGGGGTACGATATTTCCGGAAAGAAATCTGACTTGAAAAAATATACGGCGGGACTGGAAAACAAGTTCATGACGGTCGTTAAAAAGAAAAACAGCCAAGGAACTTATATGGATTCTTTCGCGGATCGACCAACGATTTCGGAAATATCCAATCAGATGTATGGCGGATTGCTTTTTATCGGAATCTTCGTCAGCATCGTCATGCTGATCGCTACCGTCGTCGTTATGTACTACAAGCAGGTTTCGGAAGGCTACGCAGATCGCGATCGCTTCAAAACGATGCAGCAGGTCGGGTTAAGCAGAGAAGAAACAAAATCAGCCATCAACAGTCAGGTTTTGACAGTCTTCATGCTCCCAATCATCGGTGCGGCCGTTAACGTCGGCTTTGCGATTCCGGCCATCCAGAAGGTGTTGGTCTTACTGTCGATGTATGACAAGTTGCTGATCGTCAAGTTTGGAATTATTTCTTTAGCAGTAACGTTCCTTGGATACGTTGCAGTCTACAAGCTGACGACAAACGTCTATGAAAACATTGTAAACAGATGATGATCAAAAGACCGCATGGGGATGCGGCCTTTTTTGATTTTTGATGTATAAGAAGCCATTCTTTTTTAAATGCAGCGCCCGCCCAATCAGTACGTCGAGACGGGATTACGGACAAATGGAGGTTTTGGGAATGTTTGTCTGTAATCAAGCCGAGATTCCACTCAAATTTACGGACAAAGTGCCTTTTTTGGCTGATTTGTCCGTAAGCAAAACGCATTTTACGGACAAACGGCCATTTTTGACCATTTTGTCCGTAATCGGCATTTTTCGAGCGAGCCATTTACGGACAGACGACCAATTTTCATCGATTTGTCCGTAATCCAGCCGAGATTCCACTCAAATTTACAGACAAAGTGCCTTTTTTTGATGATTTGTCCGTAACCAAAACGCATTTTACGGACAAAGTGCCATTTTTGGAGCATTTGTCCGTAAAACCGGATTAAAAACGTCTGAATTTTTACGGACAACTGGCCATTTTTGCCCATTTTGTCCGTAATCGACATTTTTCAAGCAGGCCATTTACGGACAAAGCGTCCATTTTCGTTGATGTGTCCGTAAACGGCAGAGCTTTTGTCAAATGCAGCACCCACCCAATCGACGCGTCAAGAATGGATTACGGACAAAGTGCTGTTTTGGGACTGCTTGTCCGTAATCCAGCTAAGATCTCATTCGAATTTACGGACAAAGTGCCTTTTTTTGATGATTTGTCCGTAACCAAAACGCATTTTACGGACAAACCGGCATTTTTCGGTGATTTGTCCGTAAATTTTTGGCCATTATGATGAGGATTTACGGACAAAGTGCCATTTTTGGAGCATTTGTCCGTAAAACCGGGTTAAAAACGGCTGAATTTTTACGGACAACCGGCCATTTTTGACCATTTTGTCCGTAATCGCCATTTTTCAGGCGAGCCATTTACGGACAGACGACCCATTTTCATTGATTTGTCCGTAAACGGCAGTGATTTTGTCAAATGCAGCACATGCTCAATCGGTACGTCAAGAAGTGATTACGGACAAAGTGCTATTTTGGAGCTGTTTGTCCGTAAAATTTTATTATATATTGGCAGCTCTGTATTTTCAAAAAAACAAAATTTAAGATTTAATTAAGGCTATTGAAATCGTAATGCCTTAGTAATATAATAATCTAACCAAAAATTAATCCAGGGGGGATGCATATGGAAAAAATTCATCGTCTTATGAGTGATGAATCAGTAATGGAACGGAAGCGGGCTGAAATTTTGAGGGGGAGAATTGCGAGGCGCGCCTAAGGAACGAATTGGAATTTCTAAATCACATGGAAGACTGCAATTTTTTATTCGAAATTCTGGCAAAAAAATATATTTGCCTGAGAATCACGAATTAGTTATTCCTTTGCTTCAGAAATATTATGAAGAGAAATGTTTGGAAATTACGGAGAAACGAATTGAGGCAGTGGACGCTTTCTTAAAAATAGACAGCAGCACTTCATGTGAAGAAATTTATAACAATATGGATCCAAAGCTGCGACAATTCATCAATCCACTAGGGTTGACGTTGGACGAAAAGATTGAACGTTGGAATAATATGAAATATGAACCATATTTGGCTCATCCGGAAGAACTTGTATTTAATACGGACGGAGGGGACAAGGTTCGATCTAAATCAGAAAAAATCATTGCGGATATCCTGTACAAACATGGTGTTTTGTATCATTATGAGATGCCTTTATTCATAGGGAATAAGATGATTGTTCCTGATTTTACGATATATGATGCCAAGAACAATCGAATAATATATTGGGAGCACTTAGGGATGATGGATAATCCCCAATATTTCATAAGAGCAATGGATAAGTATAAAATGTACGTTCTTGCTGAGAAAGATGTTTTTTTGACCATGGAATCCGGAAATAAGCCTCTTGATATCGATATGGTGGAAAAAAAGGCAGCAGAGTTTTCAATATTAAATAATTAGTCTCAAATAAGGAAACTTTGGAAAAAGTTCCGATTTACTCTTGAATTTAATGAAATGCCGGACAAAGGCGGTCGATGTTTGACTGTTTTTTGTTCGGCATTTCTTTGATTCTTGATGTGTAAAAAAATATTCTTTTTAAATGCAGCGCCCGCCCACCCGGCACGTTTAGACGGGATTACGGACAAAGTGCTGTTTTGGAACTGATTGTCCGTAACCAAAACGCATTTTACGGACAAACCGGCATTTTTCAGTGATTTGTCCGTAAATTTTTGGCCATTATGATGATGATTTACGGACAAAAGCCTCTTTTCGGAGCGTTTGTCCGTAAAACCGGGTCCGAAACGGCTGAATTTTTACGGACAACCGGCCATTTTTGCCCATTTTGTCCGTAATAGGCATTTTTCGAGCAGGCCATTTACGGACAAAGCGTCCATTTTCATTGATGTGTCCGTAAACGGCAGAGCTTTTGTCAAATGCAGCGCCCGCCCACCTAGCTCGCGCATCCCCAAAAGTAGACCAAAAATAGTCTATCAGGGCGGCAAAATTAAGTGCCCGCAGTTCCAACCATCCCAACCAGACTGCACTGCCCCCAAATGCCGCCCCGCAGCTCCGACGCTAAGACCGCCCCTGACACTCTCTCCCGAAATATGCACAAAAAAGCCGCAGCTTCCACGCTGCGACTTCTAAAAATTATCTATTTTTCCACCCAGCCGCCGTCGATCGGGACGTTTGCGCCATGAATGTAGTCGGCCCGCGGGCTCGCCAAAAACAGCGTCAATTCTGCCACTTCTTCAGGTTTGGCCCAACGGCCCGCTGGCGTTTCTTCTGCAACTTGCCGGGCCATGTGAGCATCTCCTGCAAAATCGGCGGCATTCATCGGCGTGTTGATGGCGCCGGGCGCGATGCTGCAGGCACGGATGCCGCTTTTGGCATAATCGTAGTCAAGCTGTTTGGTGTAGCCGATGATGGCATGTTTGGCCGCCGTGTATGCCGCACCGCCACCGCCGGCTACCATGCCTGCGATTGAAGCCATGTTGATGATGACACCGTGCGATTGTTTCAGCATGGACGGCAGCACTGCATTTGTCAGGCGAAAGATGCTCTTCAAGTTCGTGTTCATGATCTTGTCCCACAACTCTTCGTCGGTTTCCAGGGTGGGTTTATATGCATCAAGGATTCCGGCCGTGTTCAGCAGGATTTCGCATCCCCCTAGAAAATGCAGAGCCGCATCAGCAAACTGCTTGACTTGTTCAAGTTCGGTGACGTCGCAGAGCTTGAATCGAAACGTTTGCGGAAAACGCCGTTTCAGGTTTTTGACTGCTTCGTTATCGTTGATGTCGCCTCCGAAAACAAAGGCGCCCTCGAGCAGGAATTTTTCCGCTTGAGCGCGCCCGATTCCGGAAGCAACGCCAGTGACGATGACTGAAACGTTTTTAAATTCCGGATAATTTTTCATCATTCAACGATCTCCCAGTCATCTGCCAAGACGTCGCATGAAGTCGGCATAAATTGTGAAAGCGCCGGTTTTTCCTTGGTTCTAATCATCAGATAAGGATTGATTTCTTCGCCGTTCAGCGTGTCGCCGGAAACGACGAAGACATATTCTTCACAGTCGCCCCAGCCTTTTGTTCGGACGGCTTTTTTGCCTGCTTTGAGATGCGGCAGAATTTCTTCAAAAGTCATGTTTGTTCCCTTCTTCGGAATTATTCGCTCAAGTCAACGACTTTGCTGACTCCGTAGACGATGATGGCCCCGATTGCCATGGAAATGAGTTCGCCGATTCCGACCGTCAGATAGGTCATCCAAAACGGTGCCTTGCTTACGAAATAAAGTTCCAAAGCAACGCTCCATGACATGAGGGCACAGATGATTACGCAGATTGCAAGCTTCTTCGGAACGGATTCGACGTTTCGGGTCAAGTAGTAGCTGAGACTCGTCATCACGAGCGTTCCGAGCGAACCGAAGATGACGTCGACCACTCCGAGCGGCGAAGTCAGGTTGGCGATTGCGCAACCGAGCGTCACTGCCCAGATGTAGCGCTTGTTGAACACGGACAAGTTGTTGAACAATTCCGACAGGCGCAGCTGGACGGCACCGAAACTAAACGGTGCAAGCAATAAGGTAATAGCAACATAAAGGCCTGCAACCACGCCCGCTTTGGCGAGATTTGCGACCTTGCTTTGAGTATTTGACATAACGATAACCTCGTTTCTAGTTTTTTATTATGGTGGGATGTTTGCGAACCACCGCGTGATTGCTCACGAATATATAGTATATAGAGGCAAAGGCCATTTTGCAAGTTTTGTTCAAGCACAGTTTGATGTATTTTGCAATAACTTTCAAGCAATGTTCACAACGATATATTAAAATAAGTCATATTATAGCGTATTACAGTTGATTACAGGTTAACAAAGGCTGTCTTTGCCCCCTAAAATTGAGACAGTCTTTGAAAAGGGAGGATTTATTTATTGACGAAAAAAAGAGTACAAAGCACCAATCGGCATACGAAACTTGCTATTGGTCTCATGACGTTTCTTTCTGCCGGCTGTTTGATGACGATTCCGGCAAATGCAGAGACGGTACAGCCTAATGCGGTTCCTAGCGGCCGAGACGTCGAAATCGACAGTCAGGGGAAAGTAACGGATTTTGCAAATGAATATACTGAAGTCAAGGCACCATTTTTAAATGTGATGCGAAGTTCAGACACGTGCGATGTTTTCGGAATCGGCGACGGACGCTATACGCACGGGGATGCGATCGACGTCGCGTCATACCAGAGCGGCTTGACGCTTAATGACTACAAGCAGCTCAAAGCAAAGGGAATCAAGACGGTAATCGTCAAAGTTTCGCAAGGCAGGGGTTATCTTAATCCTGCTGCTTCAAACCAGATCAGAAATGCCATTCAGGCAGGGCTGAAGGTTGCGGTTTATCATTATGCGACTTTCAACAACTCCGGCAGCGGCTGGAATGAGGGCAACCACATGGTGGATTGTCTGAGAAAGCTCGGTCTTGGACCGAATACGCTGATTTTTGCGGATATGGAAGACAGAGCAACGTTGAACAATCAAGTCAAAAACGGTCTTAACTCGTTTTGGAGCGCATTGAACAATGCCGGCTATCGCAATCATGCGGTTTACGTTTATGCCGGCTACAGGTATCGGGATGCCGTCGTTTCAACGGTCGGAAAGTCCAGAACTTGGCTGGCTCAATATCCGTTCACGCCTTCAAGGGGCGGCTATTATGAAAGACAATGGCGCAATCAAGGATACGGTGCATGGCAGTTTTCTTCGACCTCACGGATGCCGTGGAATTGGTGGTTCGGGAATCTCGATCTTTCGACTGACTTCAACGGCTTGCTGACGAATGCTCCTTCAACTTCTGTTTCAAACGGTTGGCTAGGAAACAAGTATTACGTCAATGGAAATGCAGTAACAGGCCAAAGGCAGATCAACGGCAAATGGTATCTGTTCGGATCGGACGGTTCAATGAAGACCGGCCTGCAGTGGGTGGCAGATCAAAACAAAACCTGCTATTACGCTTCAAACGGGCAGATGCAGTACGGTCAGCAATACATCAACGGCAAATGGTACTTGTTCGACAAAAACACTGGCGCAATGAAGACAGGGTTCCAGTGGATATCAGATCAGCACAAAACTTGCTACTACGCTTCAAACGGCCAAATGCAATATGGCCAGCAATGCATCGGAGGCAAGTGGTACTTGTTCGACAAGAACACTGGCGCAATGAAGACCGGTCTGCAATGGGTGGCAGATCAACAGAAGACCTGCTATTACGCCTCGAATGGTCAGATGCAATACGGTTCGCAAAAAATCGGCAATTATTACTGCTATTTTGATCCGTCGACCGGTTCGATGCATCTTGGCTGGCTGACGCTTAATGGAAAGAAATACTATTACGACAAGAACGGTCACAAGGTTTTCGGCGAACAAACGATTGACGGTTCAAAATGTCTCTTTGACAAAAATACCGGCGAATTGAAATCGCAAAGCAAGCCGAACGTAGTCGTCAAGCCGGTAACTTCCGACGGCTGGAAGACAGTCAACGGCAAGAAGTTCTATTATTCAAAGGGCAAGGCGGTCACTGGTCAGCAGCACATCAACGGCAAGTGGTAC
>ERZ1034992.1434-NODE-1434-length-10581-cov-10.686016_pt1 | contig 10581 bp, 19 predicted proteins | sample MGYA00520695_ERZ1034992 | MGnify/ENA primary metagenome ERZ1034992 (study PRJEB33766, sample SAMN09781778) | gut metagenome | biome: gut microbiome | host: Homo sapiens | place: Madagascar | study: EMG produced TPA metagenomics assembly of the PRJNA485056 data...
GTTCTGCAGAATTCAAACCACCCCTACCCATGCGGATGTTTTTTGATTTAAGATTTTGGTTAAATTTTTGAATCAGAATCTGCATATAAAAGAGTTAATTTAACCACCGAGCAGGCGGTCAAACACACGACGTTTTATCTCTTCCGAGCTGCCATTCTGCCTCTCGACTGGAACCTGTTGTGTCGCTTGTCGTGGCATCGGTGGCACAAGCTCCGAGTGTTGTTGTAGTCGAAACGTTTCTCCCACCCTTCGGGAGTTTTAATTGGGACAATGTGGTCAACTTCGGTTGCTATTCCGCCGCAAAAAGCACACCGATATCCATCGTCCTGCAGTCTCTTTGACGACAGTGCTTTCCATTGTGCGCCGTTGTAAAATTTAACGTACTTTGGATCTCTGCTTTTATTGTATAATCGATCGCTTTCTTTTTTACGTTCGGACAAGCGTGCTTCTCTCTCTGCTTCGACGACCGGAGTACACGTCTTGCAATAAGTCGATCCATACGGGATAAGGTTGCCGCATCTCGCGCAAGCTTTTAACAACATGGCCGGTAAGCCTCCAATCAAAATCACTTGTCATAGTAAGCCTTGAGCTGGTTATAGCTGCACATTGCATCGGCGTACATGTCCTCATACATTGTGCGTTTATACTTGAGCTTGTAGTCATCCGTGCGTTTCGGAATCTTTTCTAATTCAGCTTTCAAATGGTTCGCTTGTGCGAGGTATTCTTCGGCAAGCTCGGCGAGTGTTTTCATGTTATTCACCAAAACAAAAAGCCGCCGCTTCAAGCGACAGCTTCAAGATATTTTTTTACAGTACTATTCTACACGATTTTTTGACGTCCTCCGTCTCAACTTTATTAAAAAAAGTGCATTTTTTTACAAATTTGATATAAAAATTGATTTTTTAAGCGGTAAAAAGACGCTCGACTCAATCCGTCGATGCCGGAATAATCAAAATTAAATGCTCTGCCGCATTCGCATGAACGTATAAGTGCAGCTCTTATCTTCTCAGAAGGTGCGCGAGTGTAATTTTTAAGCACCGTGTCAAGGGCGGAATCTACAGCCTGCACACATTTATACGGATAGTTTGTATGTAAATTTTCAAGCTGCATTGCTTGATCCTCGGTCGGAGAGATTTTTCCGCCTTTTCCGCTCGGCAGATAAACACGTTCTTGCCCGATTGTTTCGTAGTGTCCACTGCCGAAAGAAAATATTCTGCTTTCTTCTTCCTTTACTTCTCTTTTATACGACTTATAACTTTTGACAATAGCCAAAGCGTTCAGTTTGAGATAATCGGGAAGTTTGTATTTATTCTGCATAGCGGCTCCTTTCTATTCGTTTGTCAAATCGGTGATGATGTTTAATAAATCTTTTGAACTTGTAGTCTTAATCTTACTTATGAGTTGTTCATATGCTTTACGCCTAATTTCATCAATGTCAAATTCTACGGATTTTAAGGCTCGCTTTACCATATCGTCCAATTGTTCTTTCGAAAACTTAAACACAAACTCTCTTTTAGTTTTTATGGATTCAATTTCCTCTTGTTGACTGTTGATTAAACTCAAAGCGTCTCGGCTTAAATCGTTAACACAGCTGCCATCCATACATTTTCTCATTGGACAATCGTTGCAATTTCTGCGGCTGCAGCATTTTAATGCTTTTATAATTTCTTCATCCGTCATGTTTCATCACTCCAATCCAAAGCCTATCCGCAAATACAACAATAACCGCAATCTCGCATGTCCTCGTTTATATAGAGTGTTGATAAACACTCAGGGCAGTCAAAAGTCTTACGTTCTGTATCGACATCATAAGGCTTCTTCGGTATTTGCCTTTCAAGGGCTTTGATAGCAAGCTTTGCAGATTGTGTGTAAGGATTTACAGGTGCTGTTTTAATAAATCCTTCAAAAAATTCAAGTGCTTCTTTTTTCGGTCACTCTCTATTCACCTCTCAAGTATCTCTCAATTTCTTTCGCAGCTTCTTCCCATCCCTGGCACCAGACAGCACGGTTGCCGAAGAGGTTAAGATTGTCAATCCAGTTGAGCTGTTGCAAGCTCGGCTTTTCACCTTTTCGCTTCATCTCTATGTATAAAGCGTGATATTTACCAGACGGTACTGGTAAGCAAAGATCAGGTACACCTTTTTTCAGGCCTTGACGGCGCATAGCGGCACCGTTATAAACACTGCGTTTGCCTTCGTTTGGAATGTGATATAAAAATTTGACTTCGTGATATTTACCCACGGCGAAATCTGCCCATCGGAACAACGCTTCCTGTTCCTGAGCTTCCGTGGGTTTTGGTATTTGATTTTGAAGCTTATTGCTCATTGACTCACTCCTCATGCGTATTCTCTGCTGCGTAAGATATATTTACTGTCTTTTTTGTAAAGCCGGATCGTTATGTAAGGAAAATCTATCTTTTCCGCTTCGCCGTATTCATTGATATTGTACATATCAAGACGGGGATCGGCGTCAACAAACACATAACCGGGATATAATTTTTCAAAAAGCTCAGCATTGTATATGTCATTCCTCATCTCTTGGAGCTTTCGACCGCTGATGCGTCCGTCACGCTGACTTTTAGGTGGTTGTTTCAGGTTTTTCGAGCAAACATACGAGCGGTAGCAAAGCCTCGGATCTTTTGACAAGTAAAAAGCAGCTCCGGCAAGACCGGTCTTGGTGAAAATGAGATGTGATGTGTGAATATAGCTCACTTTTGGATTTTTAGTAAACCGCTTGTTCCATTTTTCTCTGAGGATCTTTGCACCGAGCTCGCCGGAACAGATAAGGTGATAGTGCGGACGGCCGTTTTTCTCTCCAAGCTCGGTTGTATACATGCTGCGGAAATCAATGTTTGCTTTTTTATAAGCATTTTTGACGTTTCGGAGGAAACACGTGAACTCTCTGCCTTCGAGAGCCTTATCATACGGAAATTCCGATGGGTATGAGAGCTCGCAAAGATAATCCTTCGGCCCGAAGTTTTCCTGAAGTAGCCAAGTAAACTTCCGAGCCGCATTCCGTTCGTTGAGCTTTTGCTGAACAGCTCTTGTCGGCTTTGCTTTTGCCGAACGTCTGCCTGTCGGCTTCCGAACGGGGAAAATATCAACCTCCATATAATCACCTGATTTATGGATGCTCTCTCGGTTAAGTTTTCGCACGTGTTTTCCTCCTTTCGTTTTGTTGATAACTTAATACACCATACTTTCCCGTTACGGACTTTTCAGTCCGTCATCTTTTAGCACCGAGGGGCTCGGCGGAACCGAACCCCGTGTATTAAGTTTTTTGAGTTAAGAAGTTTTATTTAACTTCAACGCTCGGAATAACGTTTGTGTCAAAAAATACTTTATAATGATATGGGTCAGAGTGTGTGCCTCCGATATCTTCGACTACATATAAGGTGTAGTCATTAAGATAGACATAGTTCTTTTTATATGTATCTTTTGAGGTTTTGGCGGTAACAACAAGCTCGTTAGTTGTATTGTTTGAGATATCGATATATCCTTCGATATAAAGGATGATCTTATCGGTTCGGGCGTTGTAAACAGTTACCCTGCGTTCACAGTCGAAATAGTTTGCCTGCCTATTCAAATTGTGATTTACGCGCTCTGCTTCGGTGCAACCCTGAAACAATCCGCCAATAAGTACGATCGCCAAAACCGCAGCGATACATTTTTTAAAATACTTTTTCATAAATAATACTCTCCTTAATATTTTTCGTTTGCTTTTAATTCTTCCGTATGACCGACAGTGCGTTTAACGCAAATTGAGCCTTTGCCGGATTTACTGATTTTAACTTTGCCATGACCGACGGTCGTAACAGTCAGGTCAAAAACCTTAGCGTCAGCAATCAAGCGAGCCGTTTTCTTGAGAATGTCGATTATTTCATCGTTCTCAATCTCTGTCATTCCGAGTTCACGTGCATTCGCAACGCAAAGCGACTCGATGTTAAAACAAGCTTCGTCAATCTGCCTTTCCTTACTTCGCCAAGCGCAGGCGGCACTGTTCGTTAAATTGACGTCGTTTTTCAAGCTTAGTTAAGAAGACGTCTCGAATTAAGCGCCACTCATTATGCTTAAGCGGGATTTCAGCCCGCATAGAAATCGTTGCGCCGGTTGTCCTTTTGCTGCCGGTGCTGACTCCGTAAGTTGCATTATTCGAAAGAGGCAGGGCACGATCTTCAGGAATCCGATTTCTTTCCTCTGACTGATAGTAGAGCTTACAGTTTTCAACAATCATTTCTTTTAGATACCTCATAATTACTCACCGCCTTATTCCACGCCTCTACTTCCGCTTTCATTGACGAGTGCATTTCCGTAAAACTGGCGCAGAAACAGGTGTTATTTTCTTTAAAAATACTGAAAATAAAATACTCTCCACAGCAGTAGGACATCATTGGTACTTCTCCGCATTGTGGGCAGGGAGCCATTTCCAGAATAGCGTTAATGTCTTCGGGTGGACCAGAGAATATACGAGACGGTAAATGAATACCGAAAAGCTTTTCATAAAGCCTTTTAAGCTTACGGGCTATGATTTTTCGAGTCATAATATTACCTCCAAAATCCGTAGATTTTACTTTTATAATTCATATATCCGAGCAATTCTTCTTGAAGATTCGATTCAATGCTCGCCGCCGAATCAGAAAACTCTACCCGTCCGGCAAGTGGCTTCAAATTTTTTCTGTCCTCAAAGGTAACTTCTTCGGGATTAACCTTCACGACTGTGCCGTTGTCATATTCAACCAATGCAACAACTCGTGCTATTTTCTCGACCCTGAAGTCCGACGGAATAATTGTCTTGTTTTCTATTTCACGAGACATCTCTTTCATTTCTTCCCTCGAACAAAAAGAGGTGCTTAAAAAATAAGGATGTTCCGTTTGAACCCAACAATGGAACCACGCCTTGCGACCATTAACCGAACATGGACGAAGTCCGAACAATTCTTTCACGGTTGCAATCGGTACATTTTTAAATTTATACATTTTATCACCTAATCCTAAAAACGTTGTAATTGTGTGAAATATAATCTTTTGTAAATATGTATTTGACCCTCGGCTTGCGTTGTAAGACCTTCAACAGTGAGCGTATACCTATCATGCCAAGTCGTTGATGATACTCCGATGGAGATGCAGCTCTTCGCCTTTTTAACATATCCTCACCTAATCCTAAAAAAAGTTGTAATTGTGTGAAATATATTGTCAAGTGCTTGCTTGATTTTGGATATTGCCGGCGGTGCGGTACCTACAGTTGACCGAGCAAGCTCGGCGAAATATGCTTTGAGCTCCGGACGCTCCCGGAGAATTTTATTGACTGCCGTATCGAGCGCACCGATATAGGCGTTCCAGGCTTCAATCTCGGCAGTCGGTGAGCCGACCGAAACGATCAGCTCACTTTCATACGTTTTTGTGCCTTTTTTGTAGTCGGACTGTATGACATACAATTGATTTCCGTCGTCCTCACGCAACATCATTCGAGCGAGATTTGTTGTGTCGCACGGAAAGAGCTGTTTTTCTTTCATTCTGCCGTCTCCGTTCCATGTAATATTCAATTAGATTTGATTTCTTGTTCATGGCTGCAATCGTAAGAGAAGCGACATTAAGTCCGCCGAGTTTCTTAAGATATTCAATGAATTCTTTTCGATATTTGACAGACATTTCGATTTCAAAATCTCGATGCTGATCGTCTGAAAGGGGAAAAGTCTTTGGTTCGCCAATTCTTTTACAGTATTCTTCGCGCTCAAGCTGCATCGTGTGATCGCTCATGTCGAGCGTCCTGCCATAGTCATCAGGTGGAAATTTAAAGAACGTTTGCATTGTCTTTCGTCCTCTCGTAAAGCAAATCCGCCTTAAGCTGTCGGTTTTCCCTGATCAACTGCTCTCTATCCTCAACAAGCTGATCCCGTTCCTTTAAAGTATCAAAAAGGATATTTTCCGTTTTCTTGCAATTCTCGTTCATTGCAAAGATGCAGATCATGGCAACGAGTGCAGCCGCCAAAAAGGCAATGTAAAGTGCGGTAAGCATGTTCATATTATTTCTCTCCTTTATTCGGCATGGGCATTGTCATTATATATTCAGCACCTTTGTTACTCAGACATTCAAGCATTGCAGAATATACGTCTGTTTCTTCAATGTCAAAATCTTTTTTGATGAAATTTACATATCTCATCATAACCGCTGCTATAAACGGTCTGTTCGTCGGAGTTAAAGGATTTATGGCGGTGCCTATTTGTGCTGAAATTTTGTTTATCGCTTCAACAAAAAGCATGTGATCAGCCGTAAGAGCGGATTTTTTAAATAATTCTTCGGCTTCTAAAATAAGATTGCTCATTGTTTATTCTCCTTTCACTGTTTCAAGCGCCTGTGCGAGAAACGTCTGCATTGCGGTTTTAAGTTTTGCGGCAGTTTCCGGATTCTCAATTCTGCCGATGATGTTAAGACATTTTCCGTTCCAGGTCTGCACCTGTTCAAAGGCGGTTTTAAACTCCGTGACTTCCGCACTTGACATGCTGAGCTTTTTTGCAAGCTCGGCGGCTTTGGCTTCCGCTGTTGCCTTTTCAGCTTCGGCAGTTCGGATTTTTGCTTCAACTTTCGCAATGCGTTCATCGAGCTCTCTGGATTGCTCCTCATATTCTGTCTTTGCTGCTTGCTCGGCTTCCGATTTGAGCTTTTCTTTGAGTTCATCCGAAATTTTGGGATTATCTTTTAGCTTTTTAGCGCGTTCTTTTTCTTTATTGAGCTTTTCTTCAAGCTGCGTTTTTTCTTGAAGTGCCTCAGTCAGCTTTTTGCTTGCGATTGCCGCTTCAGATTCCTTTTTCTTCGCAGCTGCATTGGCAATTTCAAGCTGATTCTGTATATTTTCAACCTCCTCAGCTCTTTTTAAAGCCTCGTCACGTTCACGGATAAGATCGTCAAGCTGTCGGGTACTGAGCTCGTCGACGTTGTTTTCTTCAACAAAATCCTCACGCTCCGATGCTGGAATTGCCAAGAGCTGAAGTGCTTTCGTATAGCCTAAATTGGCAATCGCCTGCGAATTTCCGCCAAAGATCGACATCTGATCCGATCCGTATTCCTCATAGATTTTCATATAGTTTGTCGCGGTGCGCTGGCTGAAATTGACCTCATTTTCGAGCCATTCAGCCCACTCGCCGTGCTGAAGTATAGCTTTCGCCTCAGTCAGCTTTTTACCGATTTTACAAACATAATGTACAATGAGGCACTGTGCCTCGGTTTTAAGCTCTTGTATTTCTTCAGTGATACTATCAATATCTCTTTTTGCAAGTTCTTCACTCATGCAACTTTCTCCCTTCTATGTTTAATGGGCTTTGACTGTTTCTTCTTCATCTTTGCGATTGTTGGAATAAGGATCTCACTTTTCCACCGGTCGCAGAAATCACGTACTTTCTGCGGGATCGTACTCCGTCTAAAATGCTTTGACGGATAAAGCTCGTTTCTGTAACCGTGAAGCTGTATTTCGCAAGGAACGGAACCTGTCATATTGATATCAAGCGTATAATAGCTTCGTTCCGGGCGGCGATAATGGCGTACAAAGAAAATGACGTCACTTTCCGATGCGTGTTTATGGCCGTAGCCTCCGACGCAATGATGCAGCACTTTGCCTTCGTCAATGAGTTCCTGTTCATTCTGTGCTATTCTGATGCAGAGATCACCGTCGCTCCATTCAAGAGCGGAATATTTTTCTGCAAGCTCGGCGAACTTAGCTTCATATATGCTTTGCTTTTCGGCTTCTGTTCGTTCAACGAGGTCATCGTGAGCTTGCCGAAGATTTTTCGGAAATATCTCACGGTATGTATGTTCACCGCCGTCGAGCATCTCACGGTAATCGACCCAAACTTGAGCAGCAACATTCGCATAGTCAAAAATCTCTTGATCTATAAGATAATTGATTACTTTCTTATAGTTATATCCGTCGTCATAGTCTGAAAGCGTGATTGCTAAGCTATGGAGAGTTGGACCCTCAAAGAAGCCTAACCAATCGTCAAAATCTTCTTCAGTAACGTTTTCAAAAGTAAACTTCCAAAAGTTATATTCTCTGAAATCTTCGCAAGTCCAGCCGAAGTAATGTTTTAAAGACTGTCTGCTGATACCGAGCATCTTGTGCGGAGCTTTCTCGCTGAAATTAAACAGATCCGTGTCAACGCTATATTTTGCAGAATATGCGTAATTTTCGTTTCTTGCGAGCCTCCGAAGCTCGCTGTCAAGAACTGTTCGCCACTTGCTTTTTACAACATTTTCTATGTTTGGATGTTTTCGCCACATTTTGAGGTAAGCGAATACAAGAGGCTCGTAGCTCTCTATGTGCCCGCCGACATATTCGGCGAGCCCTGTCTTTTCACCTGTTGTTCCTGTTAAATTTGGAACGTTTCGATACACCGCCGCATCTATCTTGTAATTTCCTCCGGCGTTATAGTCGTAATAGCGGTGACAAGCAAAATCGTCGTTGTAATAGTTAGTCGGCTCCCATTCGCAGAGTTGAACCTCAGCACTAAAACAGCACGGAAGCGTTGAGTGCTTAAATCTATACGCCTTGCGACCGTCAATTACAAGTGCCTCGCGAGGGAGTATTTCAAAAAAATCATCTAAGTTATATGGATTCCATTGACCTATGTAACGTCTGGCTCGCCAAGTCATAAGGACTGTGTAATTGTCGACAGCCTCGATGCTTGTTACGAGACTTTGATATGTCCTGCCGTGCTTTAACCGGCTTCGGTGTATAAGGGAGATTCTCTCTCCGCACCTCGGACAAGTGATTTCTTCGTTCTCGTTGTAGGTCATAAAATCAACGTCCGGAAGTGCATTTTCGGGAATGTATCCATCGTAATTTTCTCCATCGTCGCCGACATACATTCTTATGCCATATCTCGGGTTCGGGTGGTTTTTGTTCCAACCGGCGATAAATCTCATCCCGCAGGCGGTACAGTGACATTCTGCTGCCCAGTGGTAGTGTACTTTTGATTCATAACGTTCCCAGTCATCAGCTGACATCGTTCTGCCGATTTGCTCATCCTCAACACAGATTGATTTTCGTGAGAACACGCAGAAGTCACCGCCAAGTTCGGATTTGTAAAATTCTTTTCTGATCCAATCCTTCAGACCCGGACGCGGCACTTCGGGGAGAAGCGCTGCAAATTTTTGTCGGTCCTCCAATGTCGAAAGAGAATCGGCGCAGCTATGTTTAATTTCCATATGCCCGTACCTCACATGAAATCCGACAGATCGAGAATTCCGGCAGGCGCCTGCGATTTCGGCTTTTCTGCAAGCTCGGCTAAGCCAAAGAAATCACGGATAATCTTATCGGCAGCCTTCGGCGGTGTGCATCCGCCGTGAGTTTTAGCATACTCGGCTATTTTCTTTTCGATCTCCTTGAGCGACATTTTGTCATCGTCAAGATCATTAAAAATGTGTTGTGCGTTGTCGTCACTCTCGGCGGCGATATCCTTAACCTGCTCGGCAATCCAGTAGTGCTTATCATTTTCGGTGTATTGGGATTGCTTTTCTGTAATTTTTTTGAGGGCTTTTTCTGTTGTTTCAGACATGTGATCGCTCCTCTCTGACTGTTTTCTGCATCGTGTATTTAACGAGTGCAAGGCGATTGACCTGCAGCTTCCTGCCAATTTTAATTAAAGGAAAATCGGGGCGGCTCATGAATTCCTGTGCCGTCTGCTTGCTCCAGCCAAACATCTCGGCGACATCGTCGGAATCCATAATCAACCCCTCGCCACAGTCCTCGAGAGCTTTGATTGATGAGATAATTTCTATAAGGTCGCGGTTAAGTTCCTGAATGTTGTCAGTAGTCAATTCCATTTCTTGTCGCCTCCCCTGCTGAAATTACGTTTATGTATTCTGTTTTGCATAAAAATCACCTTTCTTTTTTTGTAGTGCGTTGAATTTTGTTTCTTTCCTCAGTAGCGCGTTGAATAAAATTAAAATATGCCGCTCAATTTAAGAACAACAACGGCCGTTATAAAACCAATCCAAAGAATCAGAATCTGAATGAGCCTTTCCATTGCATCACCTCTTTTGTTTTAGGTTTACTCTCCGCCACCGTAGCGAATGCAGGGAGTCGGGAAGATTGGAACACTATTCAGCCATGTTTTTATTAAGTTTTTGATATTGCTCCCTGCACCCGATACGGTGGCGGAAATGATTATGCTGACTTTAGAACTCGTTCAGTTGCTGCTGGACGGGTTGATTGCCGCCTCAAGTCCGGCGGCTGTAATTGTTATGTTCATTTCAAGCATAGTAAAGATCTCCTTTATAATCATATTTTCGGCGGTAAGTGAAAATCATTCCACCTCCACAAACTCACCGTTTTTAAGTATATAGAATGTGTCGGGTTTGATTGTTTCACCATCAACGATATGTGATCTAAAATCCACAAGGTGGTATTCGTTGTCGATTTCTTTGTATTCGGCGACGGCGATATAACAGCCAAGAGTGCCTTTTGCCTTACCCTCAACACCCGTTGCGATAGCAAAACTTTCTTTACCTTCAACTACCGCAGCTGAACAATAGCCTGTATTCGTTGCGGCTGACTGATTGCCTGTATTCGTTGCGGCTGACTGATTG
>ERZ1034992.1440-NODE-1440-length-10557-cov-3.478956_pt1 | contig 10557 bp, 7 predicted proteins | sample MGYA00520695_ERZ1034992 | MGnify/ENA primary metagenome ERZ1034992 (study PRJEB33766, sample SAMN09781778) | gut metagenome | biome: gut microbiome | host: Homo sapiens | place: Madagascar | study: EMG produced TPA metagenomics assembly of the PRJNA485056 data...
GCGTCAGCGCAGCCGTTTTCCCCGTGCCGGCACCCGCGATGACGCGCACGTAGCCTTCCGTTGCCGTAACGGCCTGCTGCTGGGCCGCATTGAGCTGCGGCTCTTCACCGAGCCTGTCCATTGCGCGATATGTCATCATAGAATCCATAACGAGAAGTATATCAAATAGGGAACGCCTGTTCTATATCGATGCGATGATTTTCGAACAATTGTTCTCGCGCCCTACCTCGAGCCCTGAGCCTTCATGTGTTTGATCAGCACGAATGCGCAGTACAACAAAGCGAGGAACGCGATGAAGGCCCCCACGAAACCCACATCGGCGATGGTCCCGAACGTACACACGCCCCCGCCGATGAAGCTGCCGGTGCCGATACCGAAGTTGAAGATGCCGGAGAAGATGGCCATGGCAACCGTCTGCTCTCCATCGCTTGCAAACTCGATGATCTCGGCCTGATAGACGATGGAATACCCCGATCCGGCGATGCCCCATAGCATGCACACGGCGAACACGCCTGCCACTCCGAGGGCGGCAGGACGCAGGAGCGCAAGCGCCAACGCCACACCCGCGACGACCCACACAGCGAAGGCCCAGCGATGGCCGCGATAAAACCGCGAGCATATCGCGCTTCCAACGAGGCCTGCGATGCCGAAAGCCACCAACGCCATGGTGACGACTTGCTCATCCATGCCGCCAACCTGCAGCAAAAACGGCTCGATATAGCTATAACCCGTGTAGTACCCCATGGCATACAAAGCAGTCACGATGAAGATGCCCATGAGCACCTTGTTCCGCAAAATGCTGGGAAGCTGCTTGAGCGTGAAGGGCTTGCTGGCGGGGATCTTCGGAAACACCACCGCCAGGTATGCGAGCACCAGCGCGCTGACGGCGCACACGCAGCCGAAGGTTTGTCGCCAGCCCAGCCAAAGCCCCACCATGCGCCCAAGCGGCAACCCGACCACCATGGCAAGCGCCGAGCCGGTGACCACGGCGCTGACGGCCATGGGAGCGTGCTTCTCGTCGACAACCTTCACCGCCACGGGAGCGGCAATGGCCCAGAACACCGAATGCGCGCAGGCGACCACCAGACGAGCGGCCATGAGCAGGCCATAGCCGGGCGCTAGGGCCGAAAGCGCCTGCCCAGCGCAAAACACGCCGATGACCAGGAGCATAAGCGGCCGAAACGCCAAACGGGAACCCAATATCATAAGGGGAAGCGATAGCAGCATGACCGCCCAGGCATACACGGAGATGATGAGCCCCGTCACGCCCTCGCTCGTCCCGAACGAGGCGCCGATGCCGGTCAGAAGGCCTACCGGCATGAACTCCGAAGTGTTGAAAATGAACGCGGAAACGGTAATGCCGATCAGCGGCAACCATTCCCGCAGCGTAAGCTTGTTATCCACGAACCTTGTCATGAACCGAGCGCTTCCTTCCCTTTTCCCTTTGCGCGGATATGGGATTGTAGCCCCAGGACGAATCACAGAGCATGTGGATGGGCGCCTTCAGATAACCCTCATGAACCGCCCATTGCATGCACACCGGCAAAGCGCAATGCCGATTGCGCGACGTTGCAAGCAAACAGCTTAGCTGAGCGCAGGCGACCCGCCGCACGCACATCCGGACCATGTAAAAGCGCGCCCGCCGCCTCGCAAGGCAAGCCGCCCGCGCCGAGCAAACGCCCGTCCGCCGCAAGTCGCCGCCCTTTGTTTCGGCTTCGTTAATATACCGTTTCGAGTGATTTCCGAATCCTATAATGCAACCCGTTAACACAACATTTCATCCGCTAGGAGGTTCACGCAATGACTTACGCTGAGCGCATCATCGAGCAGGTCAAGGCGAAAAATGCCGAGCAGCCCGAGTTCATCCAGGCAGCCACCGAGATTCTGGGCACCCTGCAGCCGGCACTCGACGCCCATCCGGAGTTCGAGGAGGCGGCCCTGCTTGAGCGCATCATCGAACCCGAGCGCATCATCCAGTTCCGCGTCCCATGGGTCGACGACTCCGGCAAGGTACAGGTCAACCGCGGCTTCCGCGTGGAGTACAACTCCGCCATCGGCCCCTACAAGGGCGGCCTGCGCTTTAACCCCACCGTTACGCTCGGCATGCTGAAGTTCCTGGGCTTCGAGCAGATCTTCAAGAATGCCCTGACCACGCTACCCATGGGCGGCGGCAAGGGCGGCTCTGACTTCGACCCGAAGGGCAAGTCCAACAACGAGATCATGCGCTTCTGCCAGTCATTCATGAACGAGCTCTCCCGCCACATCGGCCCGAACACCGACGTGCCGGCTGGCGACCTGGGCGTTGGCGGCCGCGAGGTCGGCTACATGTTCGGCCAGTACAAGCGCCTGCGCAACGAGTGGACCGGCGTGCTCACCGGTAAGGGCCTGTCCTTCGGCGGCTCGCTGGCCCGTACCGAGGCAACCGGCTACGGCCTGGTGTACTTCGTCGACGAGTACCTGAAGTCCAACGGCGACTCCTTCGAAGGCAAGAACGTCGTCGTGCACGGCTCCGGCAACGTCGCCATCTACGCCGTTCAGAAGGTTTCCCAGCTTGGCGGCAAAGTTCTGGCTTGCTCCGACACCAAGGGTTGGGTCGAGGACCCCGACGGCATCGACTACCAGGTGCTCGAGCACGTCTACAACAAGAAGCGCTCCGGCCATGACAAGGGCGTGTCCCTGGCCATGTACGTCGACGAGCGTCCGAACGCAACCTGGCATGAGGGCGACGGCCGCGGCGTGTGGCAGCTTCCCTGCGATATCGCCCTGCCCTGCGCACGCGAGAACACGCTGCACCTCGACGACGCCAAGGCCCTGGTTGCCAACGGCTGCAAGGTGGTCGGCGAGGGCGCGAACATGCCCACCACGCTCGACGCCACCGAGTACCTGCAGGAAAACGGCGTGGCCTTCATGCCCGGCAAGGCTGCCAACGCCGGCGGCGTGCTGGTCTCCGGCCTGGAGATGAGCCAGAACGCCGAGCACCTGAGCTGGACCTTCGAAGAGGTCGACGGCAAGCTCGAGCAGCTCATGCGAGGCATGTTCCACAACGTGGACGACACTGCCAAGAAGTACGGCCATGAGGGCAACTTCGTCATGGGCGCCAACATCGCCGGCTTCCTGAAGGTCGCCGACGCCATGATGACCCAGGGCATCGTGTAAGGATCTCAACCCATATCACCGCAAAAGGAAGCGACCCGATCGGGTCGCTTCTTTTTTGGTTTTCACGAAGAGAAGGATGCGCGAGCCGGGATGAAAGCGCCGTGAAGGCAAAACCCGCGAATCATGCGAACGCGGGCAACGAACACCCTACCGGATTCAGCGCACTATGGCTCGAAAGGGATAGCCGAACAGCGATAACCGCTCGACCGCAGTCCCTCCCTGCAGGTTTGCAACACCGAGCCGACGTTCCCCCGCCTATAAGGCATGCATCCTCTCGGCGAACGCTACAGGTTTTCGCGCACCCAATCGATGTTGGCCTGCACGGCGACGATGAGCTCTGAGATATCGTCGAAGGCGCGCATCGGGCGAAGCCACTTCATGAACTCCACCTTCATGTACTGACCGTAGATGTCGCCGTCGAAGTCGAGGATATGGACCTCGCAGGTTGCCGTGGCGCGATCGGCAAACGTTGCCGCAACGCCCACGTTCACCGCGGCCTTATAGCGCTTGCCGTCAACGTGCGCATATGCCGCGTACACGCCATCGGAAAGCGGGCGCATCTGGTCGGGAACCTCGAGATTCGCGGTACGGATACCCATATCAGCTCCCTCACCGCGACCGGGGCGCACAATGCCCGTCATGAAATACGGACGCCCAAGCAGATGATTCGCTTCGTCGAGCTTCCCGTCCGCCAACAGCAAACGGATGCGCGTGGCGGTGATGGGGGCGCCATCCTCGCTTTTCAGATCATGGGCATGCACCTGCATGCCGTGACGATCGGCCCACGTGCGCAACTCCGGCACCGCGCCGGCGGCTTTCGCCCCGAAATGGAAATCGAAGCCCACGTGCAGATGCGCGGGAACGCCGGTGCCGAACGTGCGGACCAGGAACTCCTCGGGCGAGCTGGCCGCGAACTCGCGCGTGAACGGAAGGGCGACCACCGCATCGACGCCGGTTTGCGCGAGCATCTCCAAGCGCTCCTCGTTCGACATGAGCTTACGGAGACGCTGCGCATGGAACATCTCGTCGGGATCGATGTCGAACGTGAGCGCGATGGACTTCCCGCCGTTTTCGCGCGCGGTATCCTGCGCACACGACAAAAGGAACCTATGACCCCGATGCACGCCATCGAACACGCCGAACGCGCACGAGGCGCCTTGGAAATACCCGCGATCGAACGTTTCGTCGGCCTTATAGATCTGCGCCACGAAGCACCCCCGTCTGGAACACGCAGCATGCCTTGAACGATGCACGCCTGCTGTCGTACTGATACAAGGCCACAACCTTGTTCTGGCTGATGACCGCGATAACCTCGCCCTCTTGCGGAGCTTGCGCGCTTTCACGCACGCCGGCGGTGCAAGCGCACATCTCGGCCTGGGCCGTGGTGCGCCTGCGCTCGAACAGCTGGCAATCGGCCGCACGGAGCGCATTGCCGTTGCCCACAGCCTGGGCGGCGGCGCCCTCCACGTAAGCGAAGCGGACGCCTAGCAAACGCACCGGGTCCAAGGCGGCACGCAACTTAAGCTCCTCAAGCGCCTCGAGCGGCACGCACTCGTCAAGCGTGAGGCCGCCGACCTCCAGGCGCCTGAGCGCAGCCAGATGAGCAGGACACCCGATCTTATGGCCAAGGTCGCGCGCCAACGCGCGGATATAGGTGCCCTTCGACACGCGGAACTCGACATCCCACTCGGGAAGCTGCTCTCCAACGCCCGGACGAACGGCGATGAGCTCCGCCGAATACACCTCGATATCGCGCGGGGAAAGCTCGATGATATGGCCTTCGCGGGCAGCTTCGTAGGACTTCTTCCCGTTTACCTTGATGGCGGAATACGCCGGAGGCATCTGCTTCTGCGGCCCGAGCATCTGCTCGACCGCTTGCTCCGCAAAGCAACGGTCACCGACTTCCACCGGCGCTTCACCGGTGCGCGTGACCGTACCCTCGCAGTCGTCGGTATCAGTCCCAACGCCGAACGCGATGGTGGCCCGATATGCTTTGTCGTGCCCGGTCAGATAAGCGCCTAACCTGGTGGCAGGGCCGATGCAGATGGGCAGCACACCGCTTGCCAGCGGATCGAGCGTGCCCGTATGGCCGACGCGCTTCTCACCGAAGATGCGGCGGCAGCGATTGACCACGTCGTGGGACGTCATGCCGCTGGGCTTGTCGACGCCGACTACCAGCGACAGCCCGGATTCTCCTCGCTTCACCTGGCGCACACCGCCTCTTGCAGCGCCGCGCGCACCTGATCCACGGCCTCCTGCATGCCGTCATGTATGGTGAAGCCTGCCGCGGCAACGTGCCCGCCGCCACCGAACGCCCGAGCGATAGCGGACACATCGGTATCGTCTTTCGCGCGAAGGCTGCCTCGGATGCAGTCCTCATGCTGGCGAAGCATACAGGCGACGTTGACGCCAGCTATCGAGCGCAGCGCGTTGATGACCGGCTCGGCATCCGATTTCACGGCTCCGAAACGGGCGAAGTCCTCGAGCGTAAGGTAGCTGATGGCGAACCCTTCCCGCTCATGGAACTCCGCGCGCGAAATCGCCTGAGCTTCAAGCTGCATGGAGGCAAGCGTGCGGTTCTGGAACACCGCGCGCGAAATGGATGCCGGATCGGCACCCTCCTCGACCATCTGAGATGCGAGGCGCATGCAACGGGCATCGGTGTTCTGATACTGGAAGCGACCGGTATCGGTGACCAGCCCCGTGTAGCAGCACGTGACCAGATCGCCGGAACGCGAGACGCCGAGCATCCCCGAAAGCTCCCAGATGAGCAAGGTGGTGGAGGCGGCATCAGGGTCGACGTAGGCCATTTCGCACATGCGCTCGTCGACCGCATGGTGATCGATGGTGAACGAGGCCTGCGCGCGATCGAGGATGCTGCACGCCGCCTGGCCGATGCGCTCGCGCGTGGGAACATCCACGCCGACGAAGGCTCCGACTGGGCCGTCATATTCGCACGCCGGCACCATATCGACGGCTCCCGGCAGCAGATGCAACAGGTTCTCCTCGATGGGCTCGTCCTTGACCAGCACGCAGGTCACGCGCTTGCCAAGCTGGCGCAACGCGGCGGCAAGACCGAGCTGCGAGCCCAGACAGTCGCCATCGGGGCTGACATGGCCGCAGATGACGAAGTCATCGAGCGGACGCAGTGCATCGGCAAGCTGCTCGAGCGTGCAGTTCGTTTGAGGGGTTACGGTCATAGCGACGCTCCCCCGCTATTCCTGATCGGTTTCTTCAGCCGCCTCGATGGCTTCGCGCTCGGCGGCGATGGCGGCCGATTCGCGATTTCGCTCGGCATCGCGCTCGAGGGCGGATGCGATGCGCTCTGCCTCATCCACGGATTTATCCAAGATAAAGCGCAGCGCAGGCGCCACGCGCCAGGAAAGCTGACGTGCCATGAGCGAGCGGATACGGCCCGAGGCCTTCTCGAAGGCCTCGGCGACCTCCTCGTATTCGCCGCGATCGGCGGTGTAGAAGACGTTGCAGACGCTGCGGTCGTAGCTGACCTCGCAGCCCGTGATGGTGACCAGCGACAGGCGCGGGTCGGAGATCTCGAAGAGCAGGATGGACGCGATGACCTCGCGCGCCTGCTGATTGACTTTACGGTTGGTGGAACCTTGCTTCATAGATACAGCTCCTCTGAAGGATCAGGTTTGGATACATGAAGTATAGGGCACCTCGAAGGTAGCGAGAAGGGCCCCGGCCTCGAATCCGCCCCGTCACCGCAAGACCCGTGCACACGGGAACATGTCTTGCGGCGTCGAGAGCCGGATCGAATGCCGGAGCCCTTTCAAACGCCGAGCGCGTGCCGCCTTTGCAGGCGGCTAACTCTGATTACTCGGTGCGCTCAACTTCCTTGATGGTGTAGCCCTCGATAGTGTCGCCGACCTTGAGGTCTTGATAGCCGGCGATGCCGATGCCGCACTCGTAACCCTGCTTGACGGCCTTCACGTCGTCCTTGAAGCGCTTCAGGGATGCAAGCTCGCCCTCGAAGATGACGGTGCCTTCGCGCACGAGGCGGATCTTATCGTCGCGGTGCAGCTCGCCGTCGGTGATGTAGCAACCGGCGATGGTGCCCACCTTCGGGACCTTGAAGGTCTCGCGAACCTCGGCGGTACCGGTGTCCTCCTCGACGATCTCGGGCTTGAGCAGACCCACGCGAGCCGCATTGATGTCCTCGATAGCCTGGTAAATGACGCGGTACAGGCGGATGTCGACCTTCTCCTTCTCGGCCTGTTGCTTGGACTTGCCGGTCGGGCGCACGTTGAAGCCGATGATGATGGCGTCGGAGGCCGCAGCCAGCGTGACGTCGGTCTCGGTGATGCCACCGACCGCGGAGTGCACGATGTTGATCTTGACCTCGGACTGATCCATCTTGTTGAACGCGTCGCGCAGCGCCTCGATGGAGCCCTGCACGTCGGCCTTCACGATAAGGTTCAGGTCGGTCTGCTTGCCCTCCTCAATGCGGTTGAACAGGTCATCCAGGTTCATGTGCGACTTGGTCTCCTGCTCGGCCAGGCGTGCGCGCAGAGCGCGCTCCTCGGCCAGCTTGCGGGCATCGCGCTCGTCCTCGAACACGCGGAACTCGTCGCCGGCGACCGGGACGCTGTTCAGGCCCAGGATCTCGACCGGGTAGGAAGGAGCGGCGCCCTCGACGTGCTGACCACGGGGGTCGACCAACGCACGGACGCGTCCGTAGGACGTGCCGGCGACGACGGTGTCACCCGGATGCAGCGTGCCGCGCTGCACGAGCACGGTGGCCACAGGGCCGCGGCCCTTGTCGAGGTTGGCCTCGATGACGAAGCCGGAGGCAAGCGCATCGGGGTTGGCGCGAAGCTCGAGCACGTCGGCCTGCAGCAGGATGGTCTCGAGCAGGTCATCGATGTGCAGCTTCTTCTTAGCCGAAACGTTGACGAACATGTTCTGTCCGCCCCAGTCCTCGGGGATGACGCCGTACTCGACGAGCTCCTGGCGCACACGGTCGGGGTTGGCGCCGGGCTTGTCGATCTTGTTGACGGCCACCACGATCGGCACGTTTGCGGCCTTGGCGTGGTTGATGGCCTCGATGGTCTGCGGCATGACGCCGTCGTCGGAGGCGACGACCAGGACGATGACGTCGGTCACCTGGGCACCGCGGGCGCGCATGGCCGTGAAGGCCTCATGGCCGGGCGTGTCGATGAAGGTGATCTGGCGATCGCCGATGCGCACGACCGAGGCGCCGATGTGCTGCGTGATGCCGCCGGCCTCGCCCTCTGCGACGCCGGTGTGGCGGATGGCGTCGAGCAGCGACGTCTTGCCGTGGTCGACGTGGCCCATGACGGTGACGACGGGCGGACGCGGCTTGAGGTCCTCGTCGCTATCGTGGTAGACGATGGCGAACTCCTCTTCGGGGGACACGACGCGAACCTTGCGGCCCATGTCATCGGCGATGAGCTCGACGAGCTCGTCGGACATGGACTGCGTGAGCGTGAGCACCTGGCCGAGCATGAACAGGCGCTTGATGACGTCGTTAGGCTGCACGCCGAGCAGCTCGGCGAACTTGGCCACGGTGGAACCCTGCGGGATCTCGACGACGGAATCGTCGAGCACGAGGCTCGGATCGAGGCCGCGCTCGATGGCCTCCATCTCCATGCGCTCGCGGGCCTCGGCCTCGCGCTTCTGCTTGCGCTTCTTACGACGACCCTCGCCCTCATGGGAGTTGGCGGCGGCGACGGCTGCACGCGCCTCGGCGAGCACCTTGTCGCGCTGCAACTCCTCGGCCTTCACGGCCATCTGGGCGTAGCGGTCCTCGCCCGAAGCCTGCTGCTCGAGCTCGGGCACGTGCTGCTCGACGTGCATGCCCTTCTTGCCGTGCTTGCGGGAGCCGCGCTGCTGCTTGTTGGCATCGGCGCCGCGGGCGGGCTGCTCGGCCTTCTGCTTCTCGATGCGCTGCTTCTCGGACTCGATCTGGGAGAGCAGGCTGTCGAAGCTTGACTTGCGGGCGCCGAGCACCGGTGCCTGGCGCTTGGGCGCCGCGGCTGCGGGCTTATGGGCCGAACCCTTGGAATTGCGGTTGCGCAGCGCCTCTTCGACGGCCTGCTTCTTCGCGACCTCCTTGGCCATGGCGGCGGCGCGGGAGGCGGGCAAGCACGTGCTGTGCGAGAAACCGCTGGCCAACACGGTGGCCGAGGCCGAGGCGATGGCCGAGGCGGCGGCGCGGGCGCGGGCCTTGCGCTCGGCGGCCTCGCGGGCCACGCGCTCCTTCTCGGATTCGATCTGGCTTGCAAGGCTCTCGAAGGGATTATTGGTCACCTTCTTGGCCTGCGGCTTGGCGGCAGCAGGCCTGGACGCAGAACCGCCCTCTTCAGCGCGCTTGGCGCGCTCTGCCTCGCGGGCCGCGCGCTCCTGCTCGACGGCCTCGCGGCGGGCGCGCTCTGCCTCGGCCTGCTGGCGCTTGGCCTCGGCGCGCTCCTCGGCGAGCTGCTTGGCCTCTTCGGCCGGAAGCTCGCCCGCGCGCTCCTTGATCTCAGGGGACAGGTTCTGGCGAACCTTCTCCACATCGGACTCAGCCAGCATGCTGGCATGGCTTTTCGCGGTGATCTTCATTTCGTGGAGCTTATCGAGCATGTCCTTGCTGGACATGTTGAACTCCTTCGCCAACTCATGTACTCGCATGCTGGCCATATACCACTCCTCTACATTTCCCTCGCATCGCGCGCGTGCGCGGCGATATCGGCGGCGATCCGGTCGTAATCATCGCTGCCGAGCGTCGCCTTAAGCGCTCGGTCGAGCTTGTTCCTCTTGCACGCGGCTGCGAAGCATTCCGCGGAGCACACATAGGCGCCCCTACCCGGTGCGCGGCCGGTGGCATCGAACGCAACGGCCCCCTCAGGGGTGCGTACGATGCGCAGCAGGCCCGTTTTATCGGCCTGCGCGCCGCAGGCGATGCAGCTGCGTTGTCGTTTGCCCGTGTTGGTTGCCGTTGCCATATGTGACGCCTATTCCTCGTCCAGGCCGTCGTGAATGCCGCAGAAGCAGCTGTCGGGACGGGCATGGTTGCGGCAGCGGACGCCGTTTTCGTCAACGTAAGCGCACAGCTCCTCCTCGTCCTCGAGGTCATCCTCGTCGATGAGCATGTTCTCGGTCTTCGGAAGCGGGGCGCCGGTGAAGCTGGCGGACTTGATGTCGATGTGCCAGCCGGTCAGACGCGCGGCCAGGCGGGCGTTCTGGCCCTCCTTGCCGATGGCCAGCGACAGCTGGTCGTCGGGCACGATGACGGTTGCGTAGTTGTTCTCCTCGTCGACCAGGACGCGATCGACCTTAGCCGGGGAAAGGGCGTTTGCCACATAGCGGGCAGGGTCCTCATCCCACTGGATGACGTCGACGCGCTCGTTGCGCAGCTCCTCGACGACCATGCGCACG